>Ga0209394_1000939_pt1 | contig 19316 bp, 17 predicted proteins | sample JNZ201metaG_FD_184122 | JGI IMG/M metagenome (GOLD analysis project Ga0209394, IMG submission 184122) | Hot spring microbial communities from Jinze hot spring, China to study Microbial Dark Matter (Phase II) - JNZ 20120812A (SPAdes) (version 3) ... | reverse complement strand
GGGTTTGAGAGCCTCGTGAAGCGGGCTTTCCCCAAGCTACTCAAGACGTGAGGGTTTAGGAATGCCCCGAATGCTCCCAAACCCAATAAAAACCGAGCGAGATGCAGGGAAACAAAAATAAAGCAATGAAACTAACACAAGAACTGAATCCTTAAAAGATTCATGAATAGTTTTCTTAAATCAAACACCACGACCATAAAGGAGATTTGATACCCCGTAAATTATTTAAAGAGGTGTAAATCTCTTAACCAACTTAACGAGTAGCTTGATTCAGAGCCTAGACACATACTTTAGACAGATGGTGTATAAGGTAGAGATGATGCCGTCCGAGATATCCTCAAACATAGACCAGAATATGGCAAGACTAGAAAGTAGCATACTTGACCGAATTAATAGAGTAGAACTAAAAACCTCGAGTGACGTGAGCTTAGTAACTTCTCTTATCGGAGTATTAATGATCATCAATCTCATCATATTATTGATCGAGGCTTTAACGCGCTTAAGACGTCAGTAAACTTAATTTCTCATTAGTTTTTAGTTAAACAGTTTTGTTATATTATTTCTCTTGCTGTGTTCTTTTGATTAGGTGATGAGTCGTGAGACTTTTAAAACTCAATAATTTGATTGATTGTGAGTTGATTGAGAGGCTAAACCGCTTCACAGTTCGAGTGGTGGTAGGTGGGGAAGCTAGCTTAGCCCACTTAACTAATACTGGGAGGTTGAGTGAGTATATTGTTTATGGTAGGGAGGGACTATGTAGCGTCATAGAAGGGTCTAAACTTAAGTATAGGCTGGTAGCGGTTAAGGACGTTGAAGGTTACGCTATACTAGATACTCTCACTCAAAGCAAAGTATTTGAGTACTTGCTTGAGCGTAGACTCATACCTTGGCTAACTGGGTGCGTCTTACGCAAAAGGAATTTTAGATTGGTGGGGGAGGTCATAGATTATGCTCTGGAGTGCGTTGATGGTGTAAGGCTTGCTGAGCTGAAGAGCGCTGTGCTGAGAGTGGACGGTAATTACGCGTCGTATCCTGACTGCCCGACTACTAGGGGGAAGAGACAGTTTAAGGTTTTAGCAGACTACTCAAGTATTTTTAAACCATACGTTATTTTCATGGCTTCTCTACCTAGTGTAACAGGTTTTAAACCCTACTGTCAAGGAGACCCTGAGATAATTCACGTCATGAGATACGCGTCTGAGAAGGGAGTCACGTTTAAAGCTATTAACACGTACCTAGACGTGGAGAGGTGGGTTACACTAGCAAGTACAGACCTGCGGGTAAGGATCGAGTGCTGAGAATCTTTACATTATTCTCGCAACGCTATGAGAACTCAATAAGTTGTTAAATATTTAAGTATCTGGGGTGTTACTAAGTATTAGGGGTGTTACTTGATGTTGTTTGACCCTAAGCCAAAGAGTCGCAGAAGCGATCTCTTTGATAGAGAAGAAGAAATTAACGAGCTTAAAAACTCTGTCCTTAAGACGCCTTTAACGCTTCTTTTGGGCATCAGGAGAGTTGGTAAGACTTCTGTTTTGAAGGTCTCTCTAAATGAGCTTAATGCTCCTTACGTTTACCTAGATCTGAGGATGTTAGAAGAAGAAGGCTACAGTAGAGTAGCTTTCTACAGGTTATTGTCTGAAGCGCTAACTAACACTGTATCTAAATGGAGTAACCTAGTTGATTACCTGAGAAGTATTAAGGGTGTTGGAGTTTATGGAGTTAAAGTAGAATTTGATTGGCGTGAGAAGTCCTTAACTCTTACTAGGGTACTTAACAAGCTTAATCAATTTGGTGAGAGGGAAGCTGAGAAGGGATTTGTCGTAGTAGCTTTCGACGAGGCGCAGATCCTCAGAAACATTAGTGGTGGTAAGGGTAAAGCAGACTTTAAGAGCATTCTAGCATATGCGTACGATAACCTACCTAATTTGAGGTTCGTGTTGACTGGGTCTGAAGTAGGTCTCTTGCTAAATACGCTTAGGTTAGACGTTCCTTCAAGCCCTCTCTACGGCAGGTATGTCAGGGTGGTTAGACTTGAGAGGTTTAATAGGGAAAAATCTCTTGAGTTTCTCAAGAGAGGATTTGAGGAAGCTAATATGTTGGTTAGTGATGATGTTCTTCAGAAAGTATATGAGAGAGTTGACGGGATAGTTGGCTGGCTCACCTACTTCGGGTGCCTAATTATAGAGTCACACAAGCCTATCACAGAAGCAGTTGATGAGGTTACTGAGAGAGCTTTAAAGCTTGTTCAGAAAGAAGTTGATGAGGTTTTTAGGAGATCAAGACACTACATGCATGTATTGAAAGCAATATCTCTAGGCATAAGCACTTGGTCAGGTATAAAAAGAGCTGTTGAGGCATGGCTTGGTAGACCCTTGCAAAACGCGCAAATCACTAGACTTCTTAAGACTCTCGTAGAGCTAAGTATCGTGGAGAAGAAAAACGACTACTACGTAATAGCAGATCCGTTAATAGCTGAGTATTCCAGGAGACTCTAACTTTCAGGATTTAAGGGCTACTTTACTAGTGATTTAGTTCGAGTTCTTTTCGTGATTTAAGTTGCTGATGATTTCTGTTTAAGACTCAAAACTTAGTGTGGACGTTCATGCTGTTTTATGGCCTTTCTAGACTAGACCTTATACATAAAAGTAGGCGAGGATAGGGAATGGCGAGGTGGGATAAGTAGCATCCAGGAAAACTCAAGATAATCAAAACGCCTGAAAAGCTAGTTAGTGGGTGCGGACAATCACTCCTTCAAAAACTTCTCACTAATATCTTTTACGTAGTGCTTAGTGGGTGGCTGTATAAGAATCCAATCAGTAGGTAGTTAATGATGGCGGGCTTCTCTATCACTACTGCGTGTCCGGCGTCGTTAACTATAGTGTAGGTTGAGTTAGTTATGTTCTTAGCTATTATCTCTGAGTATTTAGGAGGCTTGACTCTGTCTTTCTCAGCGGCTATAACTAGTGTTGGTTGACTTATGTTTCTTAGTTTGGGGGTCAGCGGCTCTTCAATTAGTTTAAGAAATGCTTTGAGGAGGTATGTAGCGCTCCTGAAGTCAAAACCGCTCGAGTATAGGCTTACGAGTCTCTCAAGTAATTGAGGACCTGACTTCTCTATGAAAGAATCTGAGTAGACGTCGTTGATCCAGGAGAGAACAAACTTCTTAGGGTCGTTGCTTAGAGCTCCCTCTAACCACCTTAAGGCAGTAGTCCTTAGTTCCTCATGTACTTCACTAACTGAGGTTATTAGTGTTAAGTCGTTCACGTAGTCTGGGTACTTAATCGTGAAATACATTCCGACCTCACCGCCGTATGAGGTCCCGATGATATGTGCTTTCTTAACGTTGAGTTTGTCCAAGAGTTGCTTAAGGTCGTCAGCGTGAATCTCTAAGCTATAGCAGTCAGCGCAGTCAGGCTTTCCAGAACTCCACTGACCTCTCATGTCATGCAGTATAACTCTATAACCTCTACTCACTAGAGGCTTTAACTGCAGATACCAGCTCTTAGTATTCATGAATATACCGTTAAGTAATACGACAGGCTCTCCAGACCCGTGATCCTCGTAATAAATGTCAACATCATTAACTCTCACGTAAGGCATTTCACTCACAACACACGTCATTACTTTTAATCAGTTCTTCTACCTCATCTGCGGTGTAGTCAAGTAGCCTACTCAGGATTAGTCTAGCATCTTGACCTAGCCTTGGTGAGCCTCTCCAAACTCTTGGTTCTTCTTCCATCTTGAATTTGGGTATTACGCCCCATCCACTAATACTCTTTTTGAGGCTCTCATCAGACCACTCAATGAAGTCCTTCCTGGAGTTGTAGTGTGGGTCGTTTAAGGCGTCTTTGAGTGTGTAGACCTTAAAGCAGGGCACGTTGTGTCTCTTAAGAATCTCAATTACTTCGTCGGAAGTTTTCCTCGATACCCATTCTCTAAGTATAGAGTCGAAGGCTTTCCCCTTCTCCGTATGCATTCCGGGCGCGTAGTGAACGTCTTTCCACTCGTCGAAGTTTACGCCGAGCGCGTTGCAGAGTCTCTTAAAGACGTCATAGCCTAGAGCGCCTATGAAGACGTACTCGCCGTTCGATGTTTTGAATATGTCGTATGGTTGGAAGTAGATGTCTTTGTTTCCTCTTCTAGTCGGCGTATCACCTAACTCGATTGTCTGTATCCAGAGACCACCGAAAGTGTTTGCGATTGCTTCAAACTGAGCTACGTCTATAGAGACTCCTTTGCCAGTTCTTTTAGCGTGTATGTACCCGGCTAGAGCAGCCGATAGCGCGTGAAGCGCTGTCAGGTAATCTCCTGTGTAGGGGAATGGCTTATACGGAGGTGTTTCTGGGAAGCCGTTTAAGCTCATCCAGCCGCTGAAAGCAGCCGCTATAGCGTCGTATGCTGGGAGGCCCAAGTATTTCTCGTCACCCCAATGACCGAACCCTGAGACATGCACTATAGTTAACTCCGGATTTATTTTATGCGCTACCTCATCAGTGATGCCTAACTTCTCGTAAGTGCCTGGCATAGAACTCTCCATCCATATGTCAGCTTGCCTCAACAACTTAAGAAACACTTCCTTACCTCTTTCTGACTTTAAGTTCAAGACTATTGATAACATGTTACGTCTTTCTTGCGCCCACCAAGTATTGACTTTTCTTCCTTCGTGTTCTATGAAGGGTGGTGAGTGCCTGTAGGTGTCTCCCCCAGGTCTCTCAACATGTATTACTTCAGCCCCCCAGAGAGCTGCTAGGTAAGCCGCGAAAGGCTCCGCGATTAGAATTCCTGACGAGATTATCCTCACCCCGCTTAAGGGGCCGAAAGACTTGGGTATCAGTAGGGGGGCAGGCTTCTTACCACTCTTAATAATGTTGCTTAAGAGGTCATTTAACAGCATACCATGCACGCTCCTCAAAAAAGTTGTTTAGAGACTAGATAACGGTAGTAGTTAACATTGTTAACTTGGAAGTACTCAGACCCATCTAAAAGCTATAGCACCTTGCTGGTAGCCAACTCCTGAAGCAACTAGAATGACTACCTTACCCCTCTCTACCTTGCCTTGTTCTAGAGCGTCATGTAACGCCATATATATGCATGCTGAGCCTGTATAGCCGTATTTATCCATTATCCAGTGTGTTCGGTTCTCTGGCAGACCCAGAGACTTAGTGACGTCTAATATAGTCTTGAGTCTTACCTGAGTATAAATTATTTGTGTTATGTCATCTAAGGATATCTTAGCTTGCTCCATGACATCCTTAATTAACACGGGCCAGAACTGGTCGTTGACTGGGGGGTAAGCTTTCCTTAAGTCTAGGTACGGGAGTGTATCGTCAGATACTTGCTCAGATATAGGCTTCCAAGCACCCATGAAGATGCCCCAGTAGTCCCAGAAGGTTCCGTCAGCTCTTAACTTACTTGCCAGGTAACCAGGTTCTTCAGACTCAGATATTATCACTGCGCCAGCCCCGTCAGAGAATATCCACTCCCACATAAACTTCCACCTCAAGAATCTCGTCATCGCGTATGTCCCTATGAGTAGAACGTTCCTGTACTTTTTATTGCCTTTAATCATGGAGGTACCTAATTCAAGCATGTAAGCAGGGTTCGCGCAAGAAGCGTTGATATCGAAGGCAGGTATTTCTCTTTTACTACCGTTGAGGAGGGCTTGGACCTTGGGTGCGGTGGGCGGTGATATCGCTTCGGGAGTGTCAGTACCCACAATTATTAAATCGATATCTTCTATAGTCATTTTAGCTCTCTCTAATGCCATCTCAGCTGCTTTAGCAGCCATGGTAGCAGGGGTTTCCTCGGGAGGAGCAACCCTCTTCACTTTAAGTCCGGTCCTCTCCATAAATACTGGGTCTACCTTGATACCAGTCTTCTTCTCAAACTCCTCGGGAGTCATTATTATTGGTGGGACATAAATACCTGTTGAAACTATTTTGACGTGTCTCTCCCTCATTAAATCACCCAGAAAGTAATTGCGCTAAACTTAAAGTAAGTTAATGTTAACAGAGTAAATCAAGTTGTGGTGAATTATACTAACAACATTCATTAACTTTTCTGCTTGTGTCTGAGCTCACCCTCAAAATACTGTCTTGAAAAGAGCTTGACTCACTACTAGGGTCTTCAGTAAATTAACCCGAGAGTATGTGCGGATGTGGCAGGTGGTGATATATTAGAATCCTAGGTAGTATTCTCTCAAGACTTCTACTCTTATTAGTTCCTCTGGTTTTCCGCTTCTCACGAGATGTCCTCTCTCCATGACATACACTATGTCTGCTAGGTCAGCTACTAGGCTAGGGTCTTGCTCTGTTATGAGTAGCGAGAGTTCTAACTCGGTAGCAACTGTCTTGAGGAGGTCTGAGAGCTTCTTCCTAACTACTGGTGCTAATCCGGCAGACGGCTCGTCCATTATGAGGAGTTTTTTAGCTGTTAGTAGTCCTAGAACTATAGAGAGGATCTTCTGCTCACCACCACTAAGAGTACCAGCTACTTGAGAAGCTCTCTCAGTTATTATGGGGAAGAGCTTGCGGAGTTCTCTCAGCTTCTCAGAACTCTCCTTAAATATCCCGGTGACTAACTCTATATTCTCTTTCACCGTGAGTGTTCTAAGTATCCCGCCCCTCTCAGGCACGTACCCTATGCCTAGTGAAACTATTTTTTCGGTATTTAGTCCGTCTATTCTCTTACTTAAGTAGACTATTTCACCACTCCAGGGTTTTAAGTATCCTAGAATAGTCTTAAGTAGCGTTGTTTTGCCCGCTCCGTTAGGGCCTATGATTCCGACAACCTCGTTGTTTCTTACGAGAAAACTCACGTCATTCAGGATCAGGACCTGCCCGTAACCTGACCTAAGATTCCTGACTTCAAGAACTTCATTCATTTCTTCAGCTCACCCCCAAGTATACCTCGATTACTTGAGGGTTTCTGACCACATCTTCTGGCTTCCCTTCAGCTATCTTTACTCCTTGGTTTAGCACCATTACCCTATTAGCTATCTTCATCAAGTATCTCAGTTTATGTTCAACTACTACGAAAGTGATCCCTAGAGAGTTGAATTTCTTCACTAGGTCTATCATTGTCTCAGCTTCGCCGGAAGTGAGTCCCGCGAACGGCTCGTCAAGCAAAGCTACTTTAGGGTTAGACACTAAGATCCTGGCGAACTCAAGCATTCTCAGCTTATAAGGTGTTAGCTTCGTAGGTAATTCTCCTGCCTCAGGCAGTAGTCCGCTCATCGTGAGAGCCCAGGATGTTTTTGCTCTAGCTAGTCTAACGTCGCCGTAAACAGCTCTAGCTACGAGCTCTACGTTAAGGTATACTGGGAGGTAGGGGAAGACCCTCATTCCTTGAAACATCCTGGCAATACCTAGTTTTACTCTCTCATGAGGCTTCAGATTAGTTATGTCCTTACTGTCTAGTAAGATTCTCCCCTCCTCAGGTTTTAGGAGTCCTGTGATGACGTTGAGTAGGGTGGTCTTTCCTGAGCCGTTCGGTCCTATAATGCCGAATATTTCTCCCCTATCTACGTTGAAGCTAACTTTATTGAGTGCTGTGAGCCCCCCGAACTTCTTCGTTATTTCCTCACATTTGAGGATCTCACTCACGGAGAACACCTCTTAAACGCTTCTTTAAGTCTAGGTAGATCTTGAAGATGAGTCCTTGAGGCCTGATCACTATTATGGTTATGAGGAGGAGCATGTAGACTATCACCCTCCACCTACCTATGAATCCCCACATTAGCTCGTAAGTGAGTAGAAGCAGGTAATTAGCTATAGTAGGACCTACCACGGTTCCCAGCCCACCCACTATGGCTGAAGTGAGGGGAGGTATTAGTGTGTTGGCTGGCACTACGAGGTCGACTGTTACTGGGGGCCTCATAGACGCGTAGAGCGCTCCAGCAATGCTCACGTATGAGCTAGATATTAAGTATCCGATTATCTTTACTTTAAGAGTGTTTATCCCAGTGCCCTCAGCTAGTTCCTCGTCTTGCCCTATAGCTCTTAACATGAAGCCGAATTCAGAGAAGCCTATCTTGTAAGCTACTAAGTATCCGATCACTGCAGCCGCTAATGAGATGTAATAGTAGGAGTACTGGAGGAAAACAAGTCTGACATCAGATGGCAGACTTCTGGCGAAGTCTAGGAATAACTGCTTGAATCTTAAGCCACCCTCACCACCCAAGTAGAGAGAAAAAGGCTGGGCAGTGACTATCCCTATGTAAACTATTGGTACGAGGAGAGATAGTATAGCGAAGTAGACTCCCCTGATTTTGAGGCTAGGTAATAGAATCACTAAGCTAAAGAAGACTGAGATAGGTATGGCTAAGAGTAGGGAGTATTCGGTTGGTATGCTGTAGTACACGTTTAGTAGTGCTAGCGCGTAGCCGGCGAACCCGAAAGTAAATGAAATTCCTAGGTTTAGGTAGTAGGTCGTCCCCGAATACAGGTCGATCGCTAGCGTTACTAGCAAGAATAAGTTTACTCTAGTTAGCACGTCGAGCCAGTAACCTCCCACACCTAGGAGGGGTAGTAGAGCTAGAGCCGCAAGTACTGCGAGGAAGGGGGTCTTACTAATGATTAAGTCTCTAGCACTGCGTTTGACGAAGACCATCTTATTCTGCCCTCCCCATAATACCTTGAGGCCTAAACACTAACACTAGGATTATGAGTATGAGGGGTGATATGCTGGCTATTCCGCTCCCTAAAACGTAAGTCATTGTTTGCTCAAGAAACCCATAAATGAAGGAAGCTATTAAAGTGCCTGACACGCTTCCCACGCCTCCCAAAGCAACTATAGCGAAGGCGGTGAAGAGAGGCCCCCAACCTGCGGTAGGTGTTAGAGCTTTAAGCGGTGTTAGTAAGACTCCCGTGGCTCCGGCGTAAATCCCCGACATAAAGAAAGTCACTCTCAAGACTTTCAGCGGGTTTATGCCTAAACGTCTAGACTCGTCCCAGCTCTCAGCGACGGCTCTAATAGACCTCCCTATCACCGTGTATTTCAAGAAGACTGTCAGTAGAGAAAACATGAGTAAGCTTGCTGTAAGAACTAAGAACCAGTGGTTACTTACAGGGACTCCTAGAACGTAGGTTACTCCCGGATATAAGGGCAGTGTTATGGGTCTCAAGCCCATCTCAATGCGGAAGAACTCCTCGAAGATGTATGCTACAGCCAGGGTAGTTATAAATATGGTTACAGGCATTTTCAGAGCAGGCTTAACTACGGTCTCCCCTATTAATAACCCCATCGACCCCGCAGCCAGCACAGCTATTAAAGCAGCCACTACCGGCTCTAGAGCTAAGTATCTAATGAGGGTGTACATAATGTACGAAGAAAAAATATATAGGGAGCCATAAGCGAGATTAGGTATCTTAGCCACACCAAACAACATCGAAAAACCTATAGAAAACATGAGGTAAGTTGAAGAGTGAAATATACTAAAAAGAAGTATGTACTTGTATATATCAACATCCATCTTAACCAGCCTATGGCCACGGTATAGTTCTCCAAACTCTTGTACCGTCTACTAGCTCAGGTAATAGTAGTTTTGTTCCTGGCTCTACTACTCTGAAAGGCCACACAACTACTCTCTTTCCTCCCTGCCACTGGAAGTAGACGGGGTATATCCTGTTAGGTGCCAGAAGCGACGTATGACTTCTAGTAAACTCGTAGACTCCTGCAGCTCCTACAAACACGTTAGTTTCTAGAGCGTTGATTACTGCATCTACGTCAAAGCTTCCCGCCTTCCTTACTGCCTCAGCCCATATGTGGACTGAGTCGTAGGCGTACCAAGTAGTGAATATTGGTTCAGTCCCGTACTTATTCTTGTACTTGCTATAGAAACTCATGGTTTTCTCGGTTATCGGTATTGGGAATCCCCAAGAAATACATATTAGTCCTTCTGCAGCGCCGAAAGTCTGGTTATAGAAGGCGTCAAGCATTGCGAAAGTACCTCCCCCAACAGCTAAGAGAGGTACTTGACCTAAGCTGTAGTCTCTGGCGAACACGTAATCTTCAGTGCCCGAGAATTGCCAAGTTATGTATTGAGCGCCTGAAGCTACTGCTTGAGCGAATATGTCTGTGAAGGACCCTATGTCTGTCGGGACTCCCTGAGTGTAGACTATCTCCACACCCTCCTGAACAGACCTGTTTTGCCCGTAAAGTGCGTGTGGTATGACCCACGGCAAGTCCTCATAAATCCACGCTAGTTTAGTCCAGCCAAACCTCCTGGAAAGGTAAGCTAGGAGGTCCCAAGTAGCTGCTGCTTGAGAAGTTGCGTTGACGTATGCTCTGAACCAATACTTGTACGCGTCGTAGTTCTGAAGAACCATCGCGTCTATCGCGTCACTAACAGCTCCTGAAGCAATTATTGGGACCTCATAAAGCTGAAGCAAGTCCATTATGGCTAGTGCTTCGTGAGACCCGAAGACTCCCACAACTACTTTTACTCCTTGTTCAGCAAGGTATTTGTAGCCGGCGTTAGCTTTATCACCACTCCATTCAGTGTCATAAGTAACTACTTCTATCTTGTAACCCAGCACACCCCCCTCAGCATTGATTTCCTCAACAGCCATCTGAATAGAGTTAAGCATCATCTGACCAATCGGTAGGTTCAGCGGTAACAGAGCTCCTATTTTAACAGTGCCGATGAAGCCTGGAGTAGTTGTGGGCGTGGGTGAAGCCGTCACGTAAGACGTTACTGTCTGTGTTGTGGTGAGGGTCACAGTAGTGAGTCCGCCGGGAGGTACTGACATCTGACCTGCTAGGAACCCTACTATGCCCGCTATTATTATGAGGACAACTAACGTAGCCATTAATGTGGGTGGTTTCAACTCTTGTAGCACCTCACGACTAATGAGTTTAAACAACTAAAAATAGTTATGTTATCATATGTAAACATTTTCTGTTAGTGACTGCAACTAGCTTCACGATTAGATTATTTTGTGACTTCTTAGAAATTCTAGGGAAATCCTCACTAACTCTTCTTCTTTCTTGCTAAACAGGTAGTCAGCATCCTCAATGATCTCTAGCTTAGCCTCGATATTGTATTCTTTTAGTTTCTCGAGTAATCTCTGAGACTGTGTTACTGGAACCATAGTGTCTTTACCGCCGTGTATTATTAAGACCTTACCAGTAACTTTCTCTACGTAAGTTATAGGGCTTGATAACGTGTAGATCTCGGCACTTTCTTCAGGAGTTCCTATAGTTGACTTAACTAATTCAGCTATGTATTTCTGCGGTGTACCAGTAGGGAACTTAGAAAGGTGGTTGTAAAGGTCTGCCAAGTCTACCCAACCACCAACGTCGATGACGAAACTAACTGGTTCTTGCGTAGACGCTAGCAGAGCTACAGTGCCTCCAAGCGAAATACCAAAAATACCTACTCTAGAGGGGTCAATTCCCTTAAACGATTTAAGGCTTCTTAAAGCATTCACGGAAACTACGACGCCGTCGCTTGCGTCAGTATATCTTGGGGCAAAGACTAAGAATCCCGACTCAGCAAACTTCTTAGTAATCTCGTATATTGACTCAGGTGTTTGATTAAACGCGTGTAGAGCTACAAGACCTGGGTAAGTCTCAAGCCCCTCAGGAATTAAAGCGTACCCGATCATGCCTTGTAGCTTAGTTTTACTAAACTTATACATTGCGGAACACCTAAGAAATGTTTGCCAGCAAGTTAAAAAGGTAGTGCGTTAAAAATGTAAATCTGTTTTAATGAAGAAGTTCTAGTATGAGGCCTCAAGTATCGCGTCTTATTTTATTCTACGTTCTTTTAATGAGCTCACCCACTCGTGAGTAGCTCTCTCCGCAAACGCTTTAGTTAGTTTGATAGCGTTTAATACGTCTTTGAGGTCTATGACCTCGACTGGTGAGTGTATGTAACGTGAAGGTATTGAGACTACACCTGCAGGCACTCCCTCTTTATTCAGAGCTATAACTGAAGCGTCTGTTGTTCCCCCTGCCAAGACTTCCACCTGGTACGGTATTCCCGACTCCTCAGCTATCTTTATTAGCATCTTGACTACTTCTGGGTGTGCTATAAGTCCTGAAGCAGACCTGCCGTCAGCTACTTTTATGGCAGGACCCTTACCTAGCTGAGTACACCACTCGTGTTCAGAGACTCCGGGAAAGTCACTCGCTACCGTCACGTCTAGGGCGAGGGCTACGTCAGGCGTTATCGAGTACGCTGCTACCTCAGCACCCTTAAGTCCCACCTCCTCCTGAACAGTCGCTACCGCATACACGTCAAGCTCTGGTGACTCAATAACTTCAAAAGACTTCAGCATTACTGCTAGACCTACTCTATCGTCTATTGCTTTGCCCGTGACTCTATCTCCCGTCAGTACACTCAACTCTCTATCAAATACAGCTATGTCACCTACCCTAACACCCATGTTGAGGACTTCCTCTCTTGAGGTAGCGCCTATGTCGACGAAAAACTCCTTCATCTCAGGTATTTGACGAAGTTCTTCGGGTTTTATTACGTGAGGTGGCTTCAGACCTATCACACCCCTGTAGCGTCTCCCATCTCTAGTCTTGATTATGACTCTCTGGTAGACTAGCGACCTTTCAGGGATTCCTCCTATAGGCAGTATTCTTAAGAATCCTTTCTCATCTATGTGTGAAACGAACAGCCCTATCTCGTCCATGTGTGCAGCAAGCATCAACTTACCACTACCTCTAGACCCTTTCTTAACTGCTATGACGTTACCTAACGTATCAACTCTCAACGCGTCAGCTACTCTCTTCATCTCATCTATGACTAACTCTCTAACACTGTCCTCATTACCTGAAGGACCTATACTCTCAGAGAGTTTCTTAAGTAGTGAGAAGACATCTTCTTTAGAGAGATCTGACTTCATAACGTGTAATCACCTAATAAAATCTAGAAGTACCTGGTTAAAAGTATTTAGTATTTATTGATCAGTCTCTCGCGAGTTGTGTGTGGCCATGTTAATTAATTTAATCTATTCCTTAAGGTATCCTAATAGTTCACACAATAATTTATTAACATCTTCATTTGATTATTTAGTTGGGAGAGGTACGTGAGTGAAGATACTCTACTAAGTAAGTTGAGGCTTGTTGAGGATATGTTGAGGAAGGTAGTTGTTCCTGGGTTTGACGTTGATGTTATTTCTTCAGGTGTTGTGAGTAGGCTCAGGATATCTAGTGATGGGAGGAGGCTAATTGTTTACTTGAGTTTCTTGAGTAGTGACCCGGGCTGTCCCTTCTGTAAGTTCATAAATCACGCTTTGTGGACAACTATAGCTAAGAACATACGTGATGTTTTGGTTAGTAGTTCACTCTTTGATGAGGTCTTAGTAGTTGATGAGTTTACTAAAGCCCCTATAATATGAGTCAAACTAAAGAACTTCTCTTGATCAGTTACTGACTACTTAGTTGTTCTTTTAGCTTATTTTCGTGGTCAGCTCTATTCACTACTTAGTAGGTGCTGTGATTGGATGATAAAGACTGGGTGTTGAGGGAGCCTATAGTTAAGGTTATGTTGAAGCTGGGTCTCCCTATAGGTGTGATGCAGGCTCTTCAGGTAGTCTACAACATAACAGACATGTTTTGGTTGGGGAGGTTAGGGAGAGAAGCTCTAGCCGCTGTTAACGCTACATGGCCTGTCGTTTTCTTAGTAGTTGCTGGATTAGCAGGTGTTTTTCAGGCAGGTATATCTCTAGTTTCTCAGTATTGGGGTGCTAGAGACTATGAGTCAGCCATGAATGCTGCCGGGCAGTTGTTACTGATAGTCTTGCTTCTAGGACTGCCTGTCGGCTTAGTCGCTTACTTCTTACTGCCTCTAATGATGGTCGTCATAGGAGTGCCTGCTGAGGTAATTCCTGACGCCGTGACTTACGGGAGGTACTTCTCACTAGGATTTACTATCTTTGGCTTGATGGACGCCACAGTATCTATTTTTAGTGCAGCCGGAGATACCGTAACTCCTATGAAGATTAGAGTCGCGGGAGTCTTGCTGAACGTAGTTTTAGACCCTGTCTTAATATTTGGTTTAGGTCCCATACCCTCTATGAGGGTTGCGGGGGCTGCTATAGCCACGCTACTGAGTGACTTCATTGCTTCACTCATAGCTATGAGGGTCTTGACTAAGGGTATTAGAGGTGAGAAACTCCAGTTACGCCATTTGAGGCCGAAGCCGTGGTTGTTGCGTAAGTTAGTTAAGATAGGGTTGCCTATATCTGTGTCATCGATTGGTGAGGCAGGAGGCTTCACTCTCTTGACCGCAATAATAAGCATGTTAGGTAGTGTCGCACTAGCTTCTTGGGGGATAGGTGACAGACCTCTCGGGCTCCTCGACATTTTTGTCGCTAGTTTGCTCGGAGCTACTGCCACAATAATTGGTCAGAGTCTAGGTGCTGAAATGTATGAGAGAGCTAAGATAACAGCTCTTAAGACGGTGCTTTACTCTACTCTAATAACCGGGTTAGGAGTTTCAGCCTATATGGTTTTCAGGTACTCGGTAGTCTCCGTGTTCGCTCCTTCAGACCCTGAAGTCGTTCAGGGGGCAGCTGACTTCCTCTTATACATGGGTCCATCAATAATATTCTTCGTGATTTTGAGAGCTGCTTTCTCTGTCGCGAGCGGGTCTGGACACACGAAGACAGTCATGTATTTAAGTCTCTTTAGGTTATGGGTTTTGAGGAATGTACTAGCCTACTTATTCGGTCCAGGACCTTTCAGGATGGGTGTTAGGGGGCTCTGGATCGGTATGTCGATAAGCAACATAATAACCGGGTTACTAGCGTTTTTGTGGATAGTGAGGGGTAGCTGGTTAAAACCCGTTATAAAGACCTAACCAGAAATTTTCTAGAATGCTTCTCTAGTATTTCTGGAGCCCTTACTGGGAGGGAGTCAGTAATCAGCTAAGAAAGGCTGCGACCACTATACCAAGAGATGTTAATGCAGCACCTAAAATCAGGGCATAATTATGAAGCTCTCTAGCAACCCCTCTAGTAGTGATCATTGAAAGTATTGGAGTTAATGCTGTCGCAAGGACTGTTGAGGCGGTGCCTACAGTGGCTAAAGACAAGAGAAAGAAGTACATACCTCCAAACCATCCGATAACTCCGGTTATCCCAGAACACTCGATCATTTTTCTCAGGTTGTTTTGTATGCTGTAATTTTTCTTGGCGTGAATACTCAGCAGACCTGCAGGTATAAAAACTGCCACTAAGACTCCCAACCTAATCACTAGGAGTGAGGTAGGGTCTGCGTAATGAAGTGACATAGTGCTTAGTACTGTTCCTATTCCCCAACATAGTGATGCTGTAGCAGCGTAACTGAAGTTCTTCAACGAGGCCTCCTTATTTCCTGAATTATTAGGTGCTGAAATAACGAGTCCGAGAAACGCTAGGACCGCCCCGACTAAGACGCCCAGTCTCAAGACTTCTCCTAAGAGGACTGAGAGAGCTTGAGCCACGAATATGTAGGTATAAGCCACGACTACTGCTCTCCCGCCGCCTAAGACCTGAATAGCTCTAGTGTAGGCGGCGTCGCCTATTCCAGGCCCTATCAAGGCAGAAGCCGTGAATAAGAGGATGCTGAGCGGTGTTACCTCAACTCTAAACCCTGTTAAGGAACATAGTAGGAGTGTGGGAAGTAGGGCTAGCAGGGCTCTAAGTCCGGTGAAGAGGATGGGCTGTAACGCGTTTTTGTATTTGCTTATAAAGGCCGGGTTAAGAGACCATAGGCCAGCGGTGATCAGCGCGTAGCCGAAGTCTAGCAGCCGCGACACCCGTATGAAAGTCAAGAGTAGATTTTTAAGCTGATCCTTCACCTCTCTTGGAGACGGGAAATGCTTTATTAGTTAATTTGGAACACTTTATTGGGGTTTATGCTTATATGGTGTTACGCCATCTTTAATAGGTGATTTAATGTATTTCGTGAACGAAGCTGTTAAAGACCTCTTAAGACTTTACAGGAGGGTTTGGGCTTTATCGCACGCGATGTCTGTCATGGGCTGGGATCTAGAGACTTACATGCCTGTTGAGGGTGTTGAAGAGAGGAGTGTTGCTCACGCAGAGTTGAGTCTCATGACTCAGGAGTTGCTACTTCGTAGGGAGTTTCTTGAGGCTCTCGAGAGAGCTTCTAAGCAGGAGTCGCTAAACGATTACGAGAGAGGCGTTGTTAGAGTTCTTGAGAGGGAAGTCAGGATTGCTAGGGTCTTGCCTCCAAGACTTGTTGAGGAGTTGGCTAGAGTAACTCAGGAAGGTCGGGTGGCTTGGAAAGTAGCTAGAGAAAAGAATGATTTCGAGATTTTCAGGCCTTACCTAGAGAAGATAGTTGACTTGACGAGAGAGAAAGCGAATTACCTGGGTTTTAGGGAACACCCTTACGACGCCTTGTTAGACATCTACGAGGAGGGGATGACTACTAGAGACGTAGAAACTATGTTCACATACTTAGAGCCCAGGATAAGGAGAGTATTAGATAGAGTGCTTAGTGAGGGTAAGTACTCAGTAGATCATCCCCTAGAGAAAGAGAAGTACTTAAGAGAAGAAGCTGAGAAACTTAACCTGGCGGTGCTTGAGACTTTCGGGTTTCCGATCGGTAAGAGAGCAAGGCTTGACGTGTCGGCTCACCCCTTCACTATAAACATGGGCTTGAAGGACGTCAGAATAACTACTAGATATGAGGGCTACGACTTCAAGAGGACGTTATTCAGCGTGATTCACGAGTTTGGCCACGCGCTTTACGAACTACAGATTGATGAAGAACTTAAGTATACTCCAGTAGGTAGTGGAGTCTCGCTCGGCATTCACGAGTCTCAGAGTAGGTTCTGGGAGAACGTGATAGGCAGGTCTAGAGCGTTCGTCAACGCATTCATAGACTTAGTCAGACTGGTGAGTCCCGCCAGGGATAGAGACCCTGAAGACATATACGTGTACTTCAATACTGTGAAGCCTTCTTTGATCCGCGTAGACGCTGATGAAGTCACTTACAACCTCCACATAATCCTCAGATTCAAGCTAGAGAAGCTGATGATCACGGGTGAGGTGAAGGTTGCTGAATTGCCTGAGTTGTGGGACCACGAGATGGAGAGCTTGCTGGGTATTAAGCCTAAGAACTACTCTGAGGGCGTTCTTCAAGACATACACTGGAGTATGGGCTCTATAGGTTACTTCCCCACCTACACGCTGGGAACATTGTTATCCTCTCAGATAGCTTACTATATGGACAGAGACTTAGGCGGGCTCTACGCTCACGTAGTCAACAAAGACTTTCAGAGAATTAAGGACTACTTGAGAGAGAAGATACATAGGTGGGGCTCGATTTACCCACCCAAAGAACTGCTACTCAAGTCTTTTGGCGAGACTTACAACCCGGAGTATTTCGTGGGTTACTTAGAGAGTAAATTCTCGAACTGAGTTCTTGGTTTGGAGGGTTAAGTCGAGTAAGAATCTTTATGATCAAGAATTAATTCTTCAAAGAGAGTATGTGTCAGCCATATTTTTAACCATACCATCAACAAATATATTAGGGGTGTGAGTTGGTGAGGGCGTCACTACTTAACGTTCTTGCCAAGATCGAGGGAGAGGTTAGGTGTCATGAGTTAAGTGAGTTGGTTGGTCTTAGTAGGAGTACTTTGAGGAGGTACTTGAGGGAGTTACTCGAGGAGGGGTTAGTAATTGAGGTGTCTAAAGGTACTTACATGCTGACTGATAAGGGTAAGAGAGTTAAGGAATCTCTCAAGAGTGTCTTGACGGAGGTTAGTGAAGATAAGGCTTATGTGGTGACAGACCCTAGTACTGGGGCTCCAGTCCCGCTCAGGATGAAGAGCTTGAAGCACTTGTACGTAGTCATTAAGTACGGTCTTGCGCCCGAGGAGGTAGTGAGAGAACATCTGAAGAGAGGGTATATTTCTGAGTGGGTCAAGAATGTTTTAGGTAATGAGGAGTTAGCTAAGAAGCTAGCTACCGAAGAATTAAGTGAAGTTGTTAAGGTTCTTGAGGAACTAATTAGCTTAACTGAGTAAGTGATGTAAATCACTTACTTCACGTAGATAAGGAGTTTAGCTAGAGAGAAAGTCTATGAGTAGAGGCGTGGTTGAGTATAGTCTGATTACTGATTATGACGTATACTTGTTTAGAGAAGGAAGACATTATAAGATTTACGAGAAGTTAGGTGCTCACCCCTTAGTCGTTGACGGAGTTTCAGGTACTTACTTCGCGGTATGGGCTCCTAACGCTGTTGAGGTACACGTGGTTGGCGACTTTAACGGTTGGAAGACTGGAATACATAAGCTGATTCCTCGGAGAGACGGCTCCGGCATCTGGGAGGGCTTCGTAGGTGGGGTCAGAGTCGGTGATAAGTACAAGTACTACATAGTTTCTAAGTTCGGGGGCTACAAGGTTTTTAAGGGCGACCCCTACGCGTTTTTGTGGGAGACACCTCCTAAGACTGCGTCTATCGTTTGGGACTTGAGTTACGATTGGGGGGATGACGAGTGGTTGCGTGTTAGGGCTTCGAAGAATTCTTATGAGGCACCCATAACTATATACGAGGTTCATTTAGGTTCGTGGATGCGAGTTCCTGAAGAAGGTAACAGGTTCTTGACGTACCGGGAGCTTGCTGACAGATTATGTGATTACGTGTGTTATATGGGTTTCACACACGTTGAGTTCTTGCCTGTGATGGAGCACCCGTTCTACGGTTCTTGGGGTTATCAAGTAGTAGGGTACTACGCCCCTACTAGCAGGTATGGGAAGCCTCAAGACTTCATGTACTTGATTGAGAGGCTTCATAAATGTGGTGTTGGTGTGATAATTGATTGGGTGCCTTCGCACTTCGCTACGGACGAGCACGGTCTGGCTTTCTTTGATGGCACGCACCTCTACGAATATGAGGATTGGAGGAAGAGGGTCCACCCTGATTGGGGTAGCTACGTATTCGATTACGGTAAGGGTGAAGTCAAGTCTTTCTTGATAAGTAACGCGCTATTCTGGATTGAGAAGTACCATGTTGATGGGTTGAGGGTAGATGCTGTTGCTTCGATGCTCTATCTAGACTATTCTAGGAAGCCTGGTGAGTGGGTGCCTAACGTATACGGTGGTAGGGAGAACCTTGAAGCAATAGAGTTTATTAAGGAGTTTAACGAGGCTGTCCATAAGTACTACCCTGGTGTCCTGACGATAGCTGAGGAGTCTAGCGCGTGGCCTAAAGTGTCGAGACCTGTTAGTGAGGGTGGGCTAGGATTCGATATGAAGTGGAATATGGGGTGGATGCACGACACGCTATACTACATGTCTAGAGACCCTATATATCGTAAGTATCACCACGACATACTAACG
>Ga0209394_1000936_pt1 | contig 19343 bp, 17 predicted proteins | sample JNZ201metaG_FD_184122 | JGI IMG/M metagenome (GOLD analysis project Ga0209394, IMG submission 184122) | Hot spring microbial communities from Jinze hot spring, China to study Microbial Dark Matter (Phase II) - JNZ 20120812A (SPAdes) (version 3) ... | reverse complement strand
GCGTTGGTGAAATGCTCGAAATAGATGCATATTTACCTCTTCTGGATCTTACGGTTGAGGCTGAACTTTTTGGGGCTAAGGTAGATTTTTCAAAGCATGAGGCACCTAGAATCAATAATAAGCTTGATATAGATGAAATTCACAGAATTGAGCGCACTAGGATTCCGTTAATGGTCGAGGCCGCTAGGGTGGCAGCTGATAAAAAGCTTCCAGGAAAACCTTTAGGATTTTATGTTACTGGGCCACTCACGGTCCTAAGCCAAATTCTTGGCGTCGAACGCGTTATGTTGCATTTCGCGAGAAGATCAGAAAGAATTTTTTTGTTATTGGATTCGATAACAGATGTCTGCGTGGAATATGCTAGAAAATTAGCTGATGCTGGAGTAGATTTTCTAATGATTGCTGATCCAGTCTCGAGCTTGCTGTCGGTAGGCTTATTCAGAATCTTTTCCATACCTTATCTGGAAAGGCTCATTAAGGAGATTAGCACTGATATTATTCTTCATATATGTGGCAAGGCAGGGCACTTATTAGAGGATCTATCTGAGTTAGGAGCAACTGGGATTAGTATAGACCAAAATGTGCAGCTGGAAGAGGCTTCCTCCAAGCTCCCCAAAGAAATGCTCATCTTTGGAAATTATAACCCAGTTAATATTCTTCTCAAAAGCCCGAAAGAAATTGAGGAAGATGTCTTTAAAATGTTAGAGCATGTAAGATGCGATAGAAGAATAGTGGCGAGCACGGGATGTGATATCCCCCCGACAGCACTAATAGAAAACATTAATGCTTTCATTCGGGCCTCTAAGAGTATGCTACGCCATGGATAATGCTTTTTGGGATTCCTCTTCACCAGGAACATAAATATCATAAATACACAAAATAATAATTAATAATAAGTGGAGTTTATTGAGAAAAAGATTATTCAAAAGATTTTATACAATGGATGATTTCTCATTTTCGGTACTATGCCCAGTGTTTTAACGTGATATGCTATCATAGCATTTATCGTAGCACATGCTGGATAAACCCAGCTGGCATTTTTTATCGGCCCGTAGATTATGAAGTTTGCACCCATCATTATAGGAAGGGCTAGAATATTAGCGCCGCACGCCTCAAAGCATGGTGAAGACATTTTCTTCTTTCTAAGCCACATGTACATAGCATTTGATGGGGCGCAACCAGCCGGATAACCAAGTTCCTGCTTTATTCTGTAGATTATCTGAGAGGTCCAGCTTACGCTTGGGACGTCCAATACTCCTGGATCTAATAATACTTTTTCTAAACCACATTCTTCAGCAATTTTGATTAAGTTCTTTCCTTCATTAAGCATTTTCAATCTATCCTTTGGCATAATATATTTGCTGCTGAAAAGTAGAATGACAACACTTTTTATCTTACTTGCTTTGAGAGCTTCTATCTCAGCTTCTTTAATGCCCTCATCTATGGAGTTATAAATTGCTCGATCGATCAGCCCTACTTCTTCAACGTGCTTAAGTGCTTCAATTCTCACATTTGGGCTTGTACTATCAATTAAAAATGGTGCATCCGTATGATCCGCCACGAAGTCTATATATTTGCAGAGCGCATCAGAGGTCTCCCCCAAGACATCGATTATACGCGGGAGCCCAGTTCTTTCAGACATTTCAGCCTCCATATTTAAGAGAGTTATTGCGGCCTCCTCGTCAAATTCACCCCTAATCGGATCCTTTACGAGCTTGTCCTTGCTGTAGAATATGCTCCCTATCATAACCGTAGGATACTCGCCGGGTTGCCCCCCGATCATGACATTTCCTATTTGGAATACTTTTTGCTCGCGCTCAAACCTAAACATAATAATACACCGCATTAAGAAGAAAAACGGTTAGAAAAAAAGATACTTCTGCTTTATAAGAAAAGCATAAATGCTAGAAGCTAGGTCTCGGCAACAATTTAGCCCGTCTCACCAACTCTGGGACTATTTCCTCCCAGCCTATCGCCATTATATGAATTCCATGAACACCTTCTATCCCCTTCAGATTCTCTATTATTTCGACGCAGATATTTACTCCCTCTTCGCCAGCCTGCTCCTTTGGCGCATTCTTTATTCGCTCCATGATTTTTTCAGGTATCTCTATTCCAGGGACATTCTCGCTCATGTACTTCGCCATGCGGTAGGATTTTAATGGCGTTACCCCAGCTAAGATGTGCACCCTTTCATGAAGCCCCTTTCTTTTAACAAGTCTCATCCATTCTTCAAACTTTTCTAGATTATATACGCATTGAGTTTGAATAAAGTCTGCTCCGGCTTCAATTTTCTTCTGAAGCCTTAAAACATCCACCTCCAATGGATATCCAGCAAATGGATTCGATACAGCTCCTATATATAGTCTGGGTTCAATGTCTAGCTTCTCGCCGCATTCAAATCTCTTTTCATCGCGCATATCCTTCACTATTTTAATTAATTGAATTGAGTCAACGTCGTAAACGGGCTTTGCGTTGGGATGGTTTCCCATGCTAACATGATCGCCTGTCAGACACAGGATATTGTTTATTCCTAAGGCCGCTATACCAAGAATGTCCATTTGAAGCGCTATTCTGTTCCTATCGCGACATGTCATCTGGACTATCGGATCAAGGCCCTCCTCCATTCCGATTAAGCAAGCTGCCCAGCTTGCCATTCGTACAACAGCCGTTTGACCATCGGTTACGTTAAAGGCATCGATGTACCCTTTCATGATTCGTGCCTTTTTCCTTACAACGTCCGGGTCTGCGCTCTTCGGAGGCCCTATCTCGGCTGTAACTGCGAATTCTCCGCTTTCAAGAATCTTCTCGAGATTACTGTTTGTTTTCAAAAAAGAACACCTCTTTCATAGCTTTACCTTGAGGGGTTGGATCTCTATAATGCGCGGCCTTTTTACTTTACTCCAATCTTTAGGATTCAAGCGCATCGTGAAGGAGTCCATCATATTGAAGCCCTTTAGTCGCTCAAATATCATAATCCAGGCACAACGTATGTCAGGATTCACTTCGCATTTTCCATTAAATCGTACTCCACCGCAAGGGCCGTTCAGCAACCCCTTTGGACAGCGCGTTAGCGGGCATATGCCGGCAGTATAAGCAAGTATGCATTCACCGCATCCTTGACATTCCTCAACGAATCTGCTCGGTCCTCCGCCAAAGAATCCCAGAGAATCGACGGCAGGATATATAGGCTTAAAAACTCCTTGTTCCTCGAGAAAGCTTCTGACCACCTGTAAGCCATCGCCGCAAGAAAGCATTAAAAGTGCATCACACTCTTTTATCGCCTCAAGATTCTTCTTCAAGTACTTAGAGCTCATTGGAAGATAACACGCATATACGTCAAGGGGCAACTTTATTTTCGCGAGAATTTCAAAGCCATTATTAACTAATCTTTCTGCCATTTCTTCTACCTCCCTCTCTCCACCCGTCTGAAAGACCGTCGAGCAGCCACCACATCCCATTAAAACCAACTTTCTTTTTCCTTTAAGGTAACCTAAAATCTCATCCATGGATTTCAACTTTTGCCCCATCATACCTGATCACCTTTAACATGCGATATGCTTAACATCTCGGTCGCTTTAACCATATTTGAAATTAACATAGCGGTCGTTACAGGCCCCACGCCTCCTGGGACAGGAGTTATCGCACTAACTTTTTCTTTAACGGCATCAAAATCGACATCGCCAACTATTTTGAACTTTCCAGGCATCTCCGGATCCTCAATTCTGCTAACCCCCACATCTATGACCACTGCATCATCTTTTACCATATCAGCGGTTATCAAGCGAGGTTTTCCGACTGCTGATATTAAGATCTCAGCATTTCTTGTATACTTTGCGAGATCGCGTGTAGTTATATCACAAGCCGTAACTGTGGCTCCTTTCCTGATAAGAAGTAGCGTAATAAGTCTCCCAACTCTTCCAGCTGCTCCGACTACTACCACCTCTTTGCCCTCCAAGTTGACATCATTTCTTCTAAGGATCTCGTAAACCGCTAAAGGAGTGCAGGGCTCAAATCTCGGATAACCCAGCAGAAATAAGCCCACGTTTATTGGATTAATGCAGTCAATATCTTTATTAGGGTTTATAAGCTCTGAAAGCTTGATTATGTTTATATGACTTGGCAAGGGCATTTGAAGAAGTATGCCATGAATCTTTTCATCGCGATTAATTTCTAAAATGCTTTTCTCGAGTCTTTCCTGAGTTATGTTTTCCGGAAGTTCTAATAATTCAACAAATATGCCAACATCCGCGAAAGCTTTTTCAATCCTACGTAGATAAGATACTGATGCTGGATCTTTGCCAACCATAACGGTCATAAGTTTTGGCGTTATTCCTTTAACTTTTAATTTTTCAACTTTTCGCTTTAACTCATCTTGTATTTCCTGAGCTATCTTATTACCATCTAAAAGTCTCACCATATATCTTTTCACCCTACTATACAACCAGCATACTTTACGCTCAATATAACTTCGTTATATTTAAGCCTTACTCAATCTGAGACGCCACTGCAAAAGGTTGGCATAATTTTGATCAAAATGCTCTTGAACTGATATTTTTGAGTTAGAAAGAAAAGTGAAATTTTTACTTCATAACTGATTCAAAATATATAAACTTGCTATTTCATCATGAAAATTGAAGAATCCATGAAGAATTCTTTTCAAGAAAGCCCGGAAATAGATTTTCTCTACACTTTTGCATTTGAGGATGGAAAGAGGGATTTGGAAGTTATGCATAAGTTGCTAGATTACTTAGGCAATCCGCATCTCAGCGAAGTCGAGTATATACATGTAACGGGCACAAATGGAAAAGGGTCTGTCTGCGCATCAGTACATTCAGTTCTTAAGGAAAAGTACCATGCTGGCCTTTATCTCTCTCCGCACGTGTATAGATTTAATGAGAGGATCATTGTGGATGATAAAGAGATTGAGAACAGGTATATTACCAGTTTTGTCAATGATTTTAAGCCGATACTCAAAAAGATTGAAAAGGAATTGAGAAAACCATCATTCTTTGAGATTATAACTTCCATGGCTTTCAAGTACTTCAGTGAATCTAGATGCAAGCTTGCGATAATCGAGGTAGGCCTGGGCGGAAGACTTGACCCAACTAATGTGATAAAACCATTGGTGTCCGCAATAACCTCGATTGATCTCGAACATACGCATATTCTAGGCAATACTATTGAAAGCATAGCATATGAAAAAGCCGGAATAATAAAGCCTGGAATACCCGTTGTGATAGGAAAGATGGATGCGCGGGCCTTACAAGTTATTGAAGAGACTGCAAGAAATAAAGGCGCGAGAATTTATAATACTCCATCAGAATACGAAGTCGGCGAAATAATCCAAAGACTTGATGGAATGAGTTTTAAGGTTTCAGGAAATAATACTGAGTATAAAATAAATTTCCCCCTTGTTGGAAGACATCAAGTGAATAATGTCCTTATAGCATTGAAGATACTCGAACTCTTACAGGATAGATATCCAATTAATAAAAGCGATATTGAATCAGGTTTGGCTAAAGTTAGGTTACCTGGTAGGTTCGAGATCAAGCTCAAGAAGCCGCTACTAATATTTGATATCGCTCATAATCCAGCAGCCTCAAGAGCTCTTGCGAATACCGTGAAAGATTTAAATCTCGAAAATGTCACACTGCTATTTTCAGTATTGAAAGATAAGGATGTAGATGGTATCTTGAGAAATCTCAGCGAAATCTCGGATAATATAGTAGTCACAGAAATAGGATATGAGGAGAGAAGGATGCCCGCAGAAATGATTGAAAAATGCGCCAAAAAATACTTCAAGAGAATTAAGGTGATAAAGCAGTGTTGTGCAGCCTTAGAATATGCCTTAGAGAGCTCAGACGTGATAGTCGCAACGGGCTCAGCGTATCTTCTAAGAGAACTGGAAATTTGCTTGAAATTATTGATGCATGCTTGAAGGTTAAGATCTTGAATATTTAAGGGCAAGTCTCTTAACCTTCTTTATATAGATACTTGAAAAAAGACATTTATCAGGAGACATAAACATATTGTAATCATCTTGATTCTCCAGCTTTATTCCCGAGTTTCTGATTAGAACCGCTGGAATACTTTTATTTGTCTCACCCATAATTGCGTGGGCTGCGGATGCTAAATCATCGGCCACGGCGTGTAGAGTTATTTTTAGCTTATTTCCAAATAGATCAATTTTTCCTCTTTCATCTATTACAGGTTTAAACCCAGCTGTTGCGATAGCTATACCAGTCGTGCCCAATCTTAGTGGAGTGCAATGTGAATCGGCTATTATTACGCCTATCTTCACTCCAAATTTTTCCTCAATCTCCTCCTTGAGTTTCCTTGCAGCCGCTTTGGGATTTTTAGGCCATAAGATCGCGTGTCCCTGAGGAGCATTAGAAATATCAATACCGGCATTGGGAACTAAAATGCCATTCTTGAGCGTCAGTATAGCTCGCGGCACGCCGCCAAAGATCTCGTCGGCTTCTCTCAAAACTAGTTCGACAAAACCAGCATCAAGAAAATATTTCTTAGCCAATCTATAAGCTCTTCTTGATGGTTTGATGATATCGTACCTGATTATGCGGCCCTCAGATAATGCGATAACTTTTGATGAAATGACTAATATATCTCCGCTTTTCAACCTCACCTTTTTTCTTTTCATCGAATTTGCTAGTACTTCAATAATGTCGTCACCGACTTTGATTAGAGGAGTTTTTATAGGAATTAGCTGCACGTCCTTAACCCTCCGTAAAAGAGACTCTTGGGCAGATAATATTTTCTGTACATGGTTCAGGATCACTTTTATGAGCGCCGAAGGGAGTTCAAATGTGTCGCGTCAGATCCTTTTACAGGCTTCAGAGCTCCAAGGAGCGAGATTCCTATGATGGATGCAAGGAGTGCGATAGTTACACGTTCAATGGGATAGAGCCATGCAATGGTTTTCCAGATTCCCAACCAGGCTTGAGCCTCTCCAATGAAGGCCGGCCAAAGCATTATCTCAAAGGTTAAAGATCCAGCAATCTGCCCCGCTAAAGTCGCCACCAGGCATATCAAGAATAAGTATAGAAAGATCTTCCCCTTGGTAGAAGAGCCATGAGTTATTGTCATCTTTAACCTCTTTACAGCGATCGAGGATAAAGGAGAGAGAAGAATTATGAAGCCAATGAGCTGGAACCACATTGATAAAGGATAAAGCCATAAGGGTCCAATATATGGATAAAATCCGTAAGCAACTAGAAGTAGCATGTAAATGAGAACACATATCTTCCGCTTACCGGTATACATCAGGCCGGCGCAAAACGCTGCAACGCCTGTCGCGATAATACTCATAACGGAGATGCGGCCCATGAGCAGAATAATTATGCCACTTAATATCACGGATATCACACTGAAAAGTGGACCAAGCAATATACCAGATACAGGAGCCATAATAGCCGATGCCGTTATCGCCGTACCGGGTAATCCTATTATCGGGAAGACCGGGAGCAGATAGAGGACAACATATAGCGCTGTAAAAGAGGTGATCAGCGCAACCTCTTTAGTAGTCAATTTTAGGCCGCGCATTTCCACTCCACCTCATCCGGAAGATTCTATTAACTTAATCACTTTGCTTAGCAATCGCTTGCTCTCAGCATCAATTTCATCAATGATCTTTCTAGCAGTTTCTTTAATGGAGCTGGTGAGATTTCCATCGCCGGCCCAAGCCAGATTGGTTAGGATGTTTAAATAGGCTCCATATGCCGCCCCACAAGCGCAAAGCACAGCCATTCCTACATCACTTATCGCATTTCTATTACCCTTATCCACGAGCTCCTCAGTAACGCTCATTAACTCTCGGCTCAATTTAAGAACGCTCATAGGGACCTCTATCGCGTTTTTCGCCGCTTCCTGAATCTTCTTCTCTCTCAGCATTTTTTCCTCATCTGTTCTCTTTGGCAATCTATATGCGGACATGAATTCATTAAATGCTTTTGCATCTTCCTCAATCAAGTCTAAACATTTATCCTTTAGTTCTTGAGCTTTTCTTCCAAGCTTAATGATGTCCTCGTTATACTTTTCATATCCCTTCTTTCCATAGGTTAAAGCGGATACCATAGATGAAAGTGAGGCTGATAATGAGCCCAATAAGGCCGCAACTCCTCCTCCACCTGGAACAGGAGTAGATCTGGATAACTCATCTATAAATTCCCTGAGAGTCATGTTAACTATTCTTCTCTCACCCAATACCTCTTCCATCTTGTACTCTAAGATCTTCTCCCTGAGCTTGGGCCCGGCAGCTTCACCTAATCCAAGTGAGATTGCAGCCACGTGAATGAGATCTCCTTCAGGAACGGCATCACTTTTTCCCTGCTTTCTTAGATAATATCTTCCTACCTCTAATATGGCCTCCTTTGGGATTAATCCGATTATTTCACTTCCTACGACCCTGACTCCAAATTTCTCAGATTCCTCTATACAAATCTCAAAGACTTTCCATAATGGCATTGCTTTATAATTTACTATGTTCATAGAAACTTGAGCCGTACCATACTCCTCTATGTACCACCCAATTGCTTTAACAGTTTTTAACGGCTCTTTTAATACAGTTCCACCAGGTAATTTCTCAATCACGCACCTCCTCCTTACATGCCTCGCCACTTCCTCGGCAATTTTCCTGTCCTTTGTATTCAAGTTTACATTGAATGCTATCAATAAATCTCTGGCACCTATAATAGTTGCACCAGTTCTTGAAACTTTTTCATTCCACTCACAAGGACCATAGTCCGGCTTCCACATAGGATCCTTAAGTTTTCTGGGCAGATACTCGTATCCTCCAGCTCTTATATCCTCTAGATGTCTTCGATAATCAGCTGTGGCGGCGTACTCATAAAGGTAAACCGGTATCTCCAACTCCTCACCGACCCTCTTCCCAACTTCCCTAGCAATCTTAACACATTCCTCCATACTTACGCCCTTAATGGGGACGAAGGGACAGACATCGGTTGCTCCAATCCTCGGATGTTCGCCCTTATGCTTACGCATATCTATTAGTTCCGCCGCTTTTTTTATTGCTTCAAAAGCAGCATCGCCTATATTTTCAGGAGAACTTACAAAAGTAACTACAGTTCTATTTACCGACTTTCCTACATGAACATCGAGTAAGTAAACCTCAGGAATTCTCCTTATAGCCTCGATTATCTCATTTATAACCCAATCTCTCTTACCTTCGCTAAAATTGGGTACACATTCAACTATAGCATCCACGCTTTTCAGCACCTAACTTACTGCCTTATTTCTTTTTCTTTTAACTTTTACACTGGCAATTGAACCAAGGATTTAATTTTGTAATTGTTATAAAAATCATTTATATACAGCTTCAGATCATGTAATGAGTACCATTAGTTTCTTAGATCTTTCTGGGGGTGAGTGTGGATGCCTGTAAAAAGGAGGTGGCCCGTGCCGAGCGACATTGAGATTGCTTATGAAACCGAACTTTATCCTATTGAGAAAGTGGCAGAATATGCAGGAATTTTGGAGGAAGAGCTTGAGTTTTATGGCCGGTATATAGCTAAGGTTGATTATAGACATATTCTTAACAGGTTGCGGAATAGATCAAATGGTAAGTTAATAGTTGTGACTGCTGTTACTCCCACTCCATTGGGCGAGGGCAAAACAACAGTCGCAATTGGTCTAGGTCAGGCTTTATACCAGAGAAACATGAAGGTTATAAACACTTTACGTGAGCCCTCAAAAGGAGTTACCTTCGGAGTAAAGGGAGGAGCTACTGGCGGCGGTTACTCTCAAGTCTTACCGATGGATAAAATTAACCTCAATTTTACCGGAGATATTGCTGCTGTAGAGGCAGCACATAATCTTTGCGCAGCAGCAATAGATGCCAGCATACTTCATGGTAATCCGCTAAATATTGATCCCCTAACGATCGAATGGCCTTATTGTATGGATATAGAAGCTAGGGCTTTGAGACAAACTGTTATAGGATTAGGTGGAAGAGCAAACGGCTATCCTAGGGAGGCGCGATGGGTTATAACCGTGGCAACGGAGACGGCGGCAATACATGCCCTAGCTACGGGGCTTAAAGATCTACGGGAGAGGATTGGAAGAGCGGTCGTCGCCTATACTTATGATAGGAAACCAGTGAAGTGCGAGGATCTTGGGGTTGCCGGAGCTATGACCGCTTTGCTAGTGGATGCCTTAAAGCCAAATCTCGTCCAATCCACAGAAGGCCACCCGGTGTTCGTTCACGGATTTCCCTTCGCAAATATAGCTCACGGAACAAACTCCGTGATTGCAGATCTTGTTGCTCTAAAGCTCGCCGACTACATCATTACAGAAACAGGATTTGGGTCCGACTGCGGCTTCACAAAGTTCTGCGACATTGTCTGCCGTCAAGTTCCAGAGATAAAACCGGATTGCGCAGTTATAGTTTGCACCATAAGAGCCCTTAAAGAACATGGCGGCGCATTTCTCCTACGCCCCGGGGAATCCTATGAAAAGGTTAAGAAGGCTGTTGAAAGCGAAAACCTTCAAGCGCTTGAAAAGGGATGTGAAAATTTAGCCAAACATATAGAAATTGTCAAAAAATACGGTGTTCCTGCCGTAGTTGCAATCAATAAGTTCACTACGGATACTGAGAGGGAGATAGAGTTTGTACGTGAGAAAGCTCTTGAGCTTGGCGCCGATGGCGTCGCTGTAGTTGAGGCTTGGTCTAAGGGAGGAGAAGGCTGTCAGGAGCTTGCAGATGAAGTTATCAAGGCTACGAAAAAATCATCCAATTTCAGGCCACTTTATCCTGACAACATTCCTATAGAAGAAAAAATAGAGAGAATCGCCGTCGAAATCTATGGTGCTGATGGCGTAACATTTTCTCCTGAGGTTAAAAGTAAAATAGAATTCTATGAAAGCCTTGGCTATGATAAGTTTCCAATAAACATGGCTAAAACATCTTTATCTCTCTCACATAACCCACTTTGGAAGGGGGTTCCTCGGAACTATGCGCTTCCAATAGATGATATCACAGCATTTGTGGGAGCAGGATTTCTCACTCCAATATGCGGGAGAATGCAGCTCATGCCAGGTCTTCCTGCAAAGCCGGCCTTCTTGAAAATCGATGTAGATCTCGAGACGGAAAAAATCACCGGGTTATTTTAAAGTAGTAATTAATTCTGCGAATTTCTTTATTTTCATTAAAAAGTTTACTCTTGCATTAATACTAACCAATAAAAAATTGCAACCGCGAGTCTTTAGCAAGGCAGTATTTTTATGGAAAGCTTAATATTAATATACTTCTTTTAGCTTGAAAAATTGTAAAATCGACATGAAAGGATGTGATCGGTTCCTGCTGGCTTTAAGCCGAAAAGTTCCCGATATGGTTCCCGTATGGGAGCTGATAATAGATGAGCCAGTTCTTTCTTCTGTGCTAAATAAAGTCCCTTCAAGAGAAGCTGACGAGAAACTAAGTAGATATTGCGAGCTCGTAGAGCTCTTAGATATGGATGCCGTTACTTGGGGAGAAGACCAATTGATCAAAAAAGAAGGAGGAAATCTTATAGATGAATGGGGAATTATATGGAAGCTAAATATCGCAGGAATCCCCTACCCTATTAAAGGACCTTTGGAATCCATAAATAACCTAAGGAATTACTCTCTGCCAGATCCAGATGCGGAGCACAGACTGAGAAGCATTGAGAAGCTTATAGATAGATTTAAAGGTGAAAAGGCTATAGTTTTTTTAGGACATGAAGCATTCGAGTTTTCTCATTACCTTGTTGGAGGTATGGATAAACTATTCAGGTTATATCACTTTAAGCCGGATCAGGCTCTAGAATTAGCTGAAATGATATCTGAGTATAAGCTCAGAGTGATGAAGCGAGCAATAAAAATGGGCGTGAATGCTGTTGTATGCGGAGATGATTATGCTGATGATAAAGGTCCATTTATATCACCTAAACTTTTTGATAAATTCATATTACCTTATATTAAGAAAGCGATCAATTTAGTTCATGATCTTGGAAAACCATTTATAAAACACACCGATGGCAAGCTTGATTTCATTCTTGAAAGATTAATAGATGCTGGGATAGATGCTTTACACCCAATAGAGCCCGCCGCCGGTATGAATATAGCTGAGGTGAAGCGCTTTTATGGAAACAGAATATGCGTTATAGGGAACATAGATTGCAGAAAACTCCTAACTGAGGGCTCCCCCGAAGAGGTTACAGAGGTTGTTAAGGAGACCATAGCGAAAGTAGCGCCTGGAGGAGGGTATATCCTCTCCTCGAGCAATAGCATACACCCGGGCGTTAAACCGGAGAATTTCATAACCATGTTAAAAGCCGCGAGACTATATGGGAGATATCCTATAGATGAAAAGCTAATTAGAGAATATTCTACAAGAAATTTCTACCAGAAACTATATCCCGAAGTTTTTCTGCGAAGTAAGTCTCAGAAATAAAAATTATCCTTATTTTCATTTTATTCCTAAGTAATTACGGCAAAGACAAATTTATATTCTGGAATTACTTAGAATTATTTCCGAGAATATGGGCGAAGAAAAATATCTTACCGGTGATAGGATAACAAGGAGGACTGCTCTATCCACGGCTGGAAAAGTTGCCATAAGTGCTGTTATAGCTGGTGTAATTGCTGGGTTTGGAGGATATTATGCTGGAGCCGCCGCCGCTCCAAAAATAACGGAAACTAGGACAGTAACTCAAACAGCGCCAGGTGTCGCTACCACCATAAGGGAAACCGTTACAATGAAAGAGACGATTATGCAAACACTTGTTGCACGAGGAGAGTTTGCGAAGGGATTGCGATTTACATTCGTAACCCATGGAGGAGAGGAAAATGTTTTCTGGAATACAGTTCACCTCGGAATGAAAGAGGCGGCTGATGTCCTGGGATGCGATGCCGTAATGATAAGGCCGAAAGTAGAAGGAGATCTCGGGATGATTATGTCAAATTTCGAGGCAACAATAGCTGAAAGACCTGATGGGATAATTGCCACAGTATGCTATGAAGCCGAGCTTGAGATGATCAAAAAAGCCACAGAAGCGGGTATCCCAGTAGTGGTCTCGAATATAGATGCACCCGATCCCCAGAAAAGAATTGAGGCAGGCGGACTCTCATTTATAGGCCAGAACCTTGAGCCAGCCGGATACTTCTTAGCAAAGGCCCTTAGCAAGTATTATCCTCCTGGGTCGCATGTTGCAATTCTCATCGAAGGACCAGGCATGGTTTGGGCTGAGCAGAGAGCACACGGAATAATTCGTTTCTTAAAAGAATACGGATGCACTTATGATAGAATTGATGTTAGCTTTGATTTAGCGGTTGTCGAATCAAGGCTTTCAGCATACTTGGAAGCTCATCCACCAGTAAAGGAGACCAAAGCAATAATGAGTGTAGGATATACGGCTCCCGTGGCTGGTAAAGTGTTAGAAGCGATGGGAATTGGACCAGGCGAGGTTGCTGTGGGAACCTTTGATATAGTCCCACTGGTTATTGATGGTATAAAGTCTGGGTATGTTCAAATAGCTATAGATCAGCAACCTTACTTACAGGGATTTTTGCCGGTAGTCCAGTTAACATTAATGAAGAAATATGCATTAGGTGCATGGGATGTTGATACGGGGCATGCGATTGTTGATCGAAATAACGTTGATGTTGTTGCTGAACTATCAAAGAAGGGATATCGCTAACTAAATTACTAAGGGTAACATTTCTCTTAATATTTTTCCTCTAGAAAAGGTGGTGCTTATGGGTTTCAGAGAAATAGGTATACAGTTCTTTCAGAAGAAAGAAATTAGTGTCTCACTGATCCTAATGGCAACTATTTTGACATTTTACAGTATACAACCTAAATTTCTAAGTCCTACAAACATTGAGGTCCTGTTAAAAATTACCCCTGAGCTTGGAATAGTTGCTTTAGGAGTCACTATTTTAATGATAGGAGGAGAACTTGATCTCTCGGTTGGATCGGTATTTGGCTTCGCCCCCCTAATTATGGCCGTAATGCTACAAAGTGGGATAAATACGTGGATAGCATTTATGTTCACCCTAATTTTATGTCTAGGAATAGGAACAGCTCAAGGAATTGTAACTGTAAAAACAGGAATACCCTCATTTATCACCACGCTTGGAGGTATGCTCATATGGAGGGGACTCGCTCTCGTAGTAACTGGCGGACATCCAATGTACTTCACGCCATCAAAGGATTTTGCTATGGTGCTTACCGGAAAGCTATATCCATTCGTATACTCCCAGCTACTGATATTTCTCGCCTTGGTAGTATTATTACATTTTCTGCTGGAACGACACAAATTTGGCAACTGGGTTTATGCTGTTGGTGGAAAAAGAGATGCTGCCGAGGCAATGGGAATAAATGTGGCAAGAGTAAAAGTTATTCTTTTTGCATTATGCTCGTTATTAGCTGGATTAGGAGGGATAATTCAATCAACGAGAATGTCCCAAGCTATGCCAAATCAAGGAGATGGATTGGAATTTGATGCTATAGCTGCTGCCGTGATTGGTGGAACCTCGTTATTTGGCGGTGTGGGAACAGTGATCGGAACAGTTCTCGGTGAGTTCCTCTCAAGAATTATTGAGAATGGGCTAATAATAATAAGGGCGCCATCTTATTACTTTAGACTTTACATAGGAATTGTGATAATAGTCGCTGTAATCGGGAATCTTTATATTCAGCGCAGGGCTCTTAAATTGAGGGTGAGGGAATAGATGTCAACGCCGCTAGTAGAAATGGTTAATATTCATAAATGGTTTGGAAGCGTTCACGCATTAAAAGGTGTTGACTTCTTTGTAAATCACGGTGAAATTGTGGGACTTGTTGGGGATAATGGAGCGGGCAAATCGACTCTGATAAAAATATTATCTGGGCTATACCCACCTGATGAAGGAAAAATTTTCTTTGAGGGAAAGGAAGTCAAATTTCGATCTCCAAAGGACGCTATTAAACTTGGTATAGAAACAGTATATCAAGATCAAATGATCATTCCCTATCTTAATGTGTATAGAAATATTTTCTTGGGAAGAGAACTAGAGAAAAGGTTAGGACCTCTTAAAGTTCTCGATGTAAAGGGCATGAAGGAAAAATCGTGGAAACTTTTCCACGAACTTGGACTTGATATAACCTCCCTTGATGTGCCTGTTCAAGCTCTTTCAGGTGGTCAAAGACAGGGTGTTGTGATAGCAAGAGCAATGTATTTTAAAACTAAGTTATTGATACTTGATGAGCCGACAAATAATCTCTCTATAAAAGAGGCCAGAAAGGTCCTAGACATGGTTTTAGGCCTTAAAAAAGCCGGAATATCTTGCATATTCATCACGCACAACCTTCATCACGTTTATCCAGCCGCTGATAGAATAGTAATATTAAATAGAGGAAAAAAGATTGCCGATTTTAGAAAAGATCAAATCACAATTGATCAGATAGAAGAAATGATTATAAGTGGTTAATGATTCATTATGGGATAACTGCTCATTAGCTCGCAACCCATTGTTTGCATATCCTTACTCCCTCAACAGCTGTTTCACCATATCCATCCGCACCTATGCTTTTTGCATATTCTTCCGTTACAGGTGCTCCTCCAACAATTATTTTTACCTTATCTCTCAATCCCGTCTCCTTTAATTTATCTATCACGATCTTCATTTCCGGCATCGTTACCGTTAAAAGGGCTGACATCGCTACTATGTTTGCATCATATTGTTTCACCGCTTCCACGAATTTCTCTGGAGGAACATCAGTCCCTAGATCTATTACTTCAAATCCCGCAGTTTCAAGCATCATTGCTACGATATTCTTACCTATGTCATGGAGATCTCCTCTCACGGTTCCTATCACTACTTTTCCCAGCTTCTTTAACTTCACTTCTTCAGCCCTAAGATATGGGTTGAGCAATTTTACAATCTCCTTTCCTATTTCCCCTGCAACGATTAGTTCTGAGAGAAAGTATTCTCCCTTCTCAAATTTTTCACCAACGATGTTCATTCCCTCTACTACGCTTTCCGAAATTATTTCTGTTGGACTAATTTTGCTTTCTAATGCCTTTCTTACATTCTCTAAAGCCCCTTCAAGATCGAGATTCACAATACAATCTTTTATTTTTTGGAGGAATTCCCGGGAGCTCATGCTTATACATTTTTCATGAGAGCTTCAATATAAATCTTCATGCGGGATTTACTCTAGCCGACTTAAATCAAAACATTGAGGGGCCAAAATCTATCATTTATCAGGTAAACCTTAAATTTTATTTTTGGGACATATTGAAAAGAGGTTGAGTATGAGAATGGAGCATGTTGATCGAGTGTTGGCGGTTCTAAATTATAAAGAGCCTGACAGAGTTGTGCTGGATCTTGGAAGCCCTATAAATGGCATCCATCACGTCGCTCTCAAGAAACTTTTAGCATTACTCGGATTAGAGGGTTATCCGGTAACAGTATATGATAGAATGCAGGGGTTAGGTGATATACCCGAGTTCATTTTAAAGCATTTTGATATTGATTTTAGACATGTGAGATTAAACCCTCCGAGGCTTGATGAAATTAAATATCTTTCAGAGGATCGATATGTAAATGAATTCGGGATAACCTTTGAAAGACACGGCCATTACTTTGAAATGGTTGAAGAGAGTAAGCCGCTTTACGATGCAAAATCGGTGAAAGATTTAGAGAAATATAATCCGCCTAGGCCGCATGAGGGTAGAGTAAAGGGATTAAGTAAGATTGCAAGGCACTACGCAGAAGAGGGCTATGCCGTTGTAGCAGACGCGTTTACCGGAGGGATTTGGGAATTGGCTGAGTGGCTCCACGGATTATCAAACAGTTTAAGGGACTTAGTAATCAATCCGGAACTCATGAATGCTATCTTAGACTTGACATTGAATATTCATAAAGAATTTTGGGGCGTATTTTTAAACGAGGTTGGAGATTACATTCACATAGTGCTTTACGGGGATGATTACGGCCTTCAAACCGGGCCTCAGATGAATCCAAGACTTTGGGAGAGATTTATTTTGCCAAGGCTTAGAGAACTCGTGTCATTTGTAAAGAAGCACACAAAGGCTAAATTCATGTTGCACAGTTGTGGCGGAATAAGGCCTCTTATAGGAAAGATTATAGAGGCCGGAATCGACATCTTGAATCCACTTCAGCCAAAGGCTAAGGGGATGGATCGGAGAGAGCTGAAGAAAGAGTTTGGTGGGAAGGTCGTTTTCCATGGAGGAATTGATATACAATACGTGATGCCGAGGGGAACGTCGGAAGAAGTTAGAAATGAAGTCATTGACGCAATAGAAACCTACGCCCCAGCGTACATCTTCTCTCCCGCACATAATATTCAAGCCGATGTTCCACCACAAAACATCGTAACAGCTTATAGAACCGCTCTAATACATAACCCATTTATACAGTAGCCGGAAGATGATTTATACCGCTGAAGCGATATTGGATAAATCCATCAAGCTCTCATCCACCTATTGCAAGCGCAGAGAGGTAGAAGAGCTCGAGAATCTAAAGAAGATGATCTCAAAGAAGATCAATGGAGTGATTGAAGAGCAGTTAAAGGTTCTAAAGCATTATCTTAGGAGATATGGCTATAGGCTTGAAGATATGATCGATGAAGACATCGGCCTAGAAGCAATGAACCTCATCAACTACAAAGCTTTAGGCCATGCAAGAAGGTGTGGAGAGTGAGGATCCCCATGTCTATAACGGGTGAAAGGTATGAGCCGAGGGATAGAGAGCTGGCCCTATGGCTTCGGAGAGTGCGCGAGGAAATGGAAGTTGAGTATTCGGTTTATATGAGACCCATCGTTCTAAACCGGTCGGTAAGCATCTACATCATCCGCCTCGGCCATGATAAATGTGAGGTTCATCAAATCACGGGCCCCGAGACGAATACATGCTCCGGCTCCTGGGATCATCGAGACCCTTAACCTATAATGCCCTGAGGATGAGGCTTAGGAGGATTAGAGATAGCCGCTGCAAGCTCGGAATCTTCAGGAAGATATGGTAGCTGTGGCCCAGTATCGGCCTATCCTCCAAGCTTCCCAGAACTATTGCCTGACGGCTCTATAAATGTGGATGAGACCTCCGAAACTTCAAGCGCATTGCGCTATGGCCCCACCTAATCCGGGGCCGCATCTCTAGACCAAGAACTCTCTCCTTGATGTACTTCTTAACCTCCTTCTCCACGTCTTCGAGGCTCATCTCCTTGGCCCCATGTAACTCGGGAGGCATTATGAGTCTTCCAAGTAGGGGGCCGATGGCCAGCGGAGAGTACCATTCAGCCGTTAGATCAGTGCAACTTAATGACGGTATTTGTTCGGCATAGATCAGGGTCGGCTTCCCAAGCCGTATGCTTGAAAGCAGCATCGCGGAGCATGCTAAACCCATATTTCCTCTCCGATATGAATTTATTACTACTCCAGACGGTTATGTAAGCCTTCTTGCTCCTCCTCAAGAATGCGCTTAGATGCCTGTAATGCTCCAAGACCATTAGCTCGCGGTTCAAGTATCCATCGCGATCAAGCTTGAACAGCCTTATGGCCTCTAATGCCTCCGAGGCCCTTAAGCCCGATAGCGCGATGAACTCCGCGATGCTCCTAATGGATTCAGAGGCTCCGATGATCACCCTGGCCTCCGCGATTAAGCGAGAATACTCTTGTCCTCCCAGCATCCTGGGCCATACATCCACCTCGGCGCTCCACTTGAGCCCATATGCCTCTCTGAGGGCCCTCCATTCTCGAGCCCTCCCGGTTATCCTCGCGTAAACGCTCAGGGCCTTCATCACCTTCACCCTCTTCTCCGGCTTCAAGGCGTGGAGGATCGAGGCATCCCCGGCATCCAAGATGAATGCGTATCGCCTTATCAGGCTCATGCACTGCCTCGCGTATTTCGGGCTATAGGAGCATGAGAGAGCTCTCCAGACCCTATCCATGATGGCCTCGGAGCCGTTTGAGCATTCTCCAACGCCGGAGAGCCCCGCGTTAGAACATCCTCCAACGCCGATCCCCGATGCTCCGGGGCCAGATGCATGGAGGCTGAAATGGGGCTTGGAATCGGGCTTCGAGCAGAGTGTGGGCCGGGTGGGATTCGAACCCACGACCTCCGCCGCGTCAGGGCGGCGTCATAGCCTCTAGACTACCGGCCCGCCAGTCTCTCCAAATTGGATGCCTAGGATTTATATGTTATTTGGCGAGGGGCATTCGAGAGTATCACTTTTCCTTGGAATCGGGGCATTATTGTTGATTCGGCATCTTGGAATTGAGCCGTCGCTTCTAGATGGGTCCTTGAGCTGTTGGAGGATAAGGTTATCGGGATATGGT
>Ga0209394_1000935_pt1 | contig 19348 bp, 14 predicted proteins | sample JNZ201metaG_FD_184122 | JGI IMG/M metagenome (GOLD analysis project Ga0209394, IMG submission 184122) | Hot spring microbial communities from Jinze hot spring, China to study Microbial Dark Matter (Phase II) - JNZ 20120812A (SPAdes) (version 3) ... | reverse complement strand
TTCGAGCGTTCCAAGAACCCTTCTCACGATCAGTTCCTCTGGCCTTGCATTTTCGAGATTTTCCACGAATTTCCTGTAGATGGCAAAAAGCTCCGGATGTATTGCAGTGATTTCATTTCGATTTTTGGCTTCGGATAGCTTCCTGAAGCACTCCATCTGCATTCTTTTCAAGATACTATTGACAAAGAGTTGAATTGAATGAATTGAAAGACATCTGAGGAGATGGGGACTACTCATCGCTATGTTTGAAAGAGCTCTGGTTGGATACTTAACCATAACAGGAGTTTCCGGTTTTTACCAAGACATCAACTAATTACTCTAAAATAAATAAAAGAAATAAAAAAGTTTTAAAAATTCACGTTTTCTACTCCCTTTAAACCAAGTATTTTTCTTGTCTCTTGGGGTGTTGCTGGTTCAATTCCTAATTCTCTCGCAATTCTGACAATTTTCTGAACAAGTTCAGCATTGCTTTTGGCCAGAAGCCCTTTGCCTAAGTAGAGATTGTCTTCAAGTCCAACTCTCACATTTCCCCCCAAAGTTAGCGCTACTGTGCAGAGTGGAATTTCCATTCTGCCAGCTCCAATTACGGACCATTCAAAGTCACCAAGCAATTTTTCTGCGATTCTTTTCATGTGAAGTAAATTCTCAATGTCAGCCCCTATCCCTCCAAGTATCCCCATTACAAACTGTAAGTAAGGTTTGGGCTTGAGGAAACCCTTGGATAAAAGATAAGCAGCGTTATATATATGCCCCACATCATAGCATTCTAATTCCGGCTTTGTTCCATTCGCATAAAATATCTGGGAAGCTTTTTCCATGTCCCCAAAGGTATTGCGAAAGATGAAGTCTTTTGACATTTCCAAATACTCTCTTTCCCACTCAAATTTGAATTCTCTGTGTTTTTCAAGCATATGATGAAGTGCGAAGTTCATTGAGCCCATGTTGAAAGATGCAATCTCGGGTTTCAGTTCCGAGACAACCCTCAACCTTTCTTCAACCGTCATACCAAGTCCACCACCAGTTGTGGGACAAATGACCACGTCACTCTTTTCTTTGATGCCAGAAAGAACTTTCTTGAAAAGATTTATATCAGAAGAAGGTCTTCCTGTTACTGGATCTCTAACATGTATATGGACAATACTTGCTCCGGCTTCTGCAGCTTTTATTGCTTCCTCAATAATCTGTTCAGGCGTTATTGGTAGGTAAGGGGACATAGTTGGTGTATGGATAGAACCTGTAATTGCACAGGTTATTATCACTCTTTCTTTCATGTTCATTCCTCTAATATCGCCACAACTCTTGCAGGTAGCAAGCTTGTTTTCCCCGGGAGATATGCGGTTGACAATCTTAAACCCATTGTTGAACTAATGCAAAGTGAAGGGGTTACGGTAACTGCTGGAGCTCCGGCGGTGTTTATCCCCTTGCTCACGTATCTGCAAAAAATTGAACCAAAACCTCAGTTTAACATTAGAGCTTGGAGTGGAGCTACAGAGCCACCGATTGCGATGATGAAAGGCTTAAAGGAATTTGGAATTGAAATAATACACGCTTATGGTGCTACCGAAACTTCGCCCGTTGTTTGCTACAACTACGTGAAACCAGAGTTCGCGAGGAAATTAAGTGAGAATGAAATCTGGGAGCTAAAGAGAAAACATGGCATTCCCGTATTTGGAGTTGAAGTTAAACTCGTGAATGATAAGGGCGAGGAACTGCCAAAAGACGGAAAAACGATCGGAGAACTTTGCATCCGTGGTCCTTGGGTTACGAAAAGTTACTACAACGATCCAAGGACTTTCGAGTCCTTTATTGGCGAAGGTTGGATGAAATGGTGGAAAAGCGGTGATGCTGCAACGATTGACGAGAATGGTTACATAAAGATCGTTGATCGCTTCAAGGATTTGATCAAGAGTGGTGGGGAATGGATAAGCAGCGTAGATCTCGAAAACCATCTCATGGCTCATCCGAAGGTTTTTGAAGCTTGCGTCATTGGAATCCCCCATCCAAAATGGCAAGAAAGGCCAATAGCTTTTGTCGTGCCAAAACCTGAGTTTAGGGATAAAATTTCGAAAGAAGAATTACTCGAACACATGGCAAAGAGGTTTGCAAAATGGCAGCTGCCAGACGAGATTCTGATTGTGAAAGAGATTCCAAAAACGAGTGTTGGGAAGTTCAGCAAGAGAACGCTTAGAGAACAATACAAGAATTATTATCAAAAGGAATAAAAAAATTCACACAGACGATTGTAATTTTTAAAAAGTTTTTTAAATCCACTTACCGAAAAGCAGGAGATGATAGAAATCCTAATGGAGCTTCTATTTGGCATGATCGCAGTTCTTTTCGCTGCTCTTTTATTCGTTAATGCAATTGAGTTTCTCGGATGCTATCTGAGACTTGGAAGATCTTTTGTTGGCGCTATTCTTGCCCCACTTTTTACATCTTTCCCAGAAATGGTTGTTTTTCTTGTCGCAATTTTTGCTTATGAAAGTGCTCGTGGCGAAGCTATAGGCATAGGAACTATATTTGGTCAACCCTTTATGGCTTCAAGTCTTTCCTATGGCTTGGTAGGGATCTCTGTTTTAGTAGGGTATTATATTGGGAAAAGGGAAGATCTCATATTAGAGGTCGATAAAGAGCTCGTAATACCTTATCTCTTTGTAACCATCTTATTTCCCTTAACGCTCCTACCTCCCATGCTAAACGTCCCACACCAAAGTTTTGGTATACTCTTTCTTTTCTCCTACCTATTATACATTCATTTAATCCGTGCTACGAAGTGCAATCTATTGCTACGAATCAAATTGCAGTATCGCTTATAATCAAAACAGAAAAGACCGAGAAGACAAGAGAATTTTTTCGCATTGCGGACAACTTGGTTACAAGTCTGAGTGTTTACGAAGAAACTTTTTACATTTGGTTGAAATTGCTGGCGGATAAAAGGCTTGGCATCAAAAGCCCTTTTTCGCTTCGAGAATATATCAGGAAGAACGGTTATGATTTTGCCAGTGATTTTATAACATCTTTGGACGAGTTATTCTCCAAAATCAACTTAAAGCAATACAAAGGATTTAGGCGTTGTGAGAGATGTAGCGATACGATATAGGCTTCTCCCAAACGACGCCTTGATTGCTGCGACTTGCAAACACTACTGCCTAAATTTCGAGCGGAAAAACATATAAATTTTGTTCCCAAATTGTCTCAATGCTCCCTATCAACGATATCAAAGAACTCGTAAAGGAAACGATCATAGAAATGATTGAGAAAGATAAGGAGTTTCGCTACGCAATAGCGGGAGCTATAGGGCTTCAGGAAATTCTAAAGAGGTTCGATAAACACGAAGAAATTCTTCTCAGGCATGAAGAAGAGTTAAAAAAGCTCAGAGAGGACATGAGCGAGGGGTTCAGAAGACATGAAGAGATCCTGTTAAGACATGAAGAAGAGCTAAAGAAGCTGAGAGAAGACTTGGTCGCTGGATTCAAAAAGCATGATGAAATCTTGTTGAGGCATGAAGAAGAGCTAAAGAAGCTCAGAGAGGACATGAAAGAAGGATTCAAAAGGCATGACGAGGAAATGGCCAAGCTGAGGGAAGATATGTATGCTGGGTTCAAGAGACATGATGAGGAAATAGCAAAGCTGAGAGAAGAGATGGTTGCTGGATTCAAAAGGCATGACGAGGAAATGGCCAAGCTGAGGGAAGATATGTATGCTGGGTTCAAGAGACATGATGAGGAAATAGCAAAGCTGAGAGAGGACATGAGCGAGGGATTCAAGCTTTTGAGAAATCAAATCTCTGCACTGGGAGCGAGATGGGGAATAATGAGCGAGAAAGCCTTCAGAAATGGAGTAGAGGGAATAGTTGAGAAAGAATTTGGGGCAAAAGTCGAAAGATGGGTTAAAAAAGACGTTGATGGTTTCGTTTTTGGCTATCCGAGTGACGTGGAGGTAGACGTTGTTATAAGAGATGGAAAGACGATCTTGGTGGAAATAAAGTCGAGTATAAGTCAGGGAGATGTGCTTGTTTTTAAGAGAAAAGCTGAGTTCTACGAAAAAGAGACCGGAGTAAAACCCTCTAAGTTGGTAATGGTAACACCTTTCGCGGATGAAAAGGCAATTGAGCTTGCTGCAAATCTTGGGATAGAGATATTTAATGCTTAGGGTTTATTTTTCTCGCGAATTCAAAAATAAATCTGAGATAAGCTCTTTGGCAAATCTACCGATCGTTTTTATAATTTCAAATGCAACAAAAGCCTATTTGTTGAGCTTATTATCTGGCTTAAAGTCTGATCTCAATTCATAGATGAGCTAAAATGCCTTAGTCCAAAGGATTGCAGTGGCGAACGCCAAATTCTTGTTCTTATTTTTGCAAAAAATAAGTGAAGCGAGCTACGAGAAATTGTGTGAACTCAAGGATTGGAAACTCATGGCAGAAGAAGCCACATTCAGGAAAGTTCAAGGTAGGTTGTGATCTCTGTAACTCCTAGAGTTTTTTCTTTCCTTGGGTCTCAAGGGCTTTGAACGCTTCAATGACTTCTTCGAAGGACCCTTCGAAGCAATATCTCGAGAAAGCTCGAAATTCTTCGCCCCTCCTTATTCTTAACGCAGGTAAAGCAAAAAAAAGCGAAAGTGTTATCTTTTATGAGCCTCATCGAAATTATCTTTGGAACGCTAAAAAATCCAAGGCTTTTTCACGAATTCACCAAATATCTTTATCTCCCTTCCGCATTTCGGGCACTTCTTATTCTTAAGCCTGTAATCTAGGACTCGATACCCGTATCTCTTTATCAAAAGCTCGTTGCAATCTGGGCAATAAGTGTTCTCGAACTTGTGCCCGTGAACGTTGCCAATGTATGCGTAGCTTATCCCAGCTTTTCTCGCCTTCTTAACAGCTTCTTCAAGAATCTCGATCTTCGTTGGTGGAGTGCTGAACTTGTAGGCGGGGAAGTAGCGGGTAAAGTGAATCGGAATTTCTGCACCTGCAAACCTCAAGTGATTCTCTATAACCCAGTCCACATCTTTTTCGTTTACACCCGTGACGACCAGGTTCACGATTTCAACGTGCACCCCCATTTTAATCGCATCCCTAACGTTCCTCCAAACTTTCCAGACGTCGACGCCCTTGCAGAGCTTCTCGTAAACGTCTTCGCCACCTTTGACATCGATTTTTAACCCGTTGAGTCCTGCTTCGACTAAAGCTTTCAAAACTAAGCTCGTCATGTAGCCGTTGGAAACAAAGCAAGCGTAAAGGTTGTGCTGCCTTGCAACTCTAAATACGTCGATCGCGTACTCAGCCATAAGCGTTGGTTCCTGAAAGCTAACGCAAACTCCTTCGTCCCTCCCCAACGCTTTCCTCACCAAATCTTCAGGAGAAACATAGGCGCCTTTTTTGAAACTCCTTGAGAGATGGTAGTTCTGGCACCAAGGACAGAAGAAGTTACAAGACCAAGTTGAGAACGTGAGCGAAGTCGATCCAGGGTAGTAGTGGAAGAATGGCTTTATTTCTATTGGTCTGCTCTCCATTGCACTCAAGTTTCCGTACGTCAACGTGTAAAGCCTCCCGGACAAGTTTACCCTTGTTTTGCAGATTCCGAAATCGTTCTCTGCGATCAAACAACTTCTTTCGCAGAGCAAACACTTCACTTTTTCGCCGTGTTTTTCGTAGAACTTGCTCTCGTGCATCGGTAACGTATGATTTCTTCGTGATTTATCCCTTCCTCCTGCAAAAAACTTTTTAATTTTTGATTCAACCAAAAGCCATGGAGTTGAGATTGGAGAACATAAAGAGTTTCGCAGTTATAGGCGCTGGAAGAATGGGGAGCCAAATAGCGCAACTCCTTTCGCGAGTTGGAAAATACTCTGTGACGTTGGTCGATGTAAGCGATGAAGTTCTCAGCAATGCGATGAAGTCGATAGAATCAGATTTAAAGCGATTCTTCGTTGATAAGGGCAAAATAACCGAAGATGAGATGAAGGAGATCCTTTCCCGAATAAAATGCACGACAAGCATTGCCGAAGCAGTTAAAAAAGTGGACTTCGTAATAGAGGCAGTATATGAGAACTTAGAGTTAAAAAAGAAAGTGTTTGCAGAGATCGACAGAAATGCTCCGCCAGAAGCTATATTGGCCTCAAACACGTCTGGCTTGAGTATAACCGAGATAGCATCCGCAACGAAAAGGGCTGAAAAAGTAGTTGGCATGCACTTCTTCAATCCAGTGGCGGTGATGAGATTGGTGGAAGTTGTAAGAGGGGCGTTAACCTCGGAAGAAACTGTTAAAATTGTCTGCGAGCTTGCTAAAAAACTTGGAAAAGAGCCCGTTGTATGCAAAGACATTGGCTACGGTTTCTTGGCTAATAGAGCATATAGCGGACTCATGAGGGAAGCGATAGAGATGGTCTGGGAAAGGGTTGCCTCGCCGGAAGATATCGACAAGGCTTTGAAGCTCGGATACAACCTTCCACTGGGCCCCTTAGAAGTTGGGGACATGGTTGGCGCATGGGAGATCATGGCTTTATCGGAGCAGGACAGAATCAGAGAGCTTGGACCAGAAAAAGGAAGGTTGCACCCACTTGTAAGATGGATGGTAAGAGCAGGCTATACTGGCGGACCGGGGAAGAAGGGGATATACGATTTCTGGAGAGAAGTTCTTTCGAAGCTTTAGAACGACTTTAGATACCAGCTTCATTTCAGCCGAAATACCTTCTCCAATCGAGAGGCTTATAAAGAATTCGTCAAATTTTTTATGTGCTTTACTACGCTGAGAGGAATCTCGAGAAGTGCATGCATTGCGGGAGTTGCGAGGAAATAGTAGCTTGTCTGGGCAATTGCATTTGCTGCGTCGAGAACTGCTTTGGGTGCGGGGCTTGCAAACTTGCATGCCCTTATGAAGCGATCGAAATGAAAGAGAGGAAAGAAAGCAGAAAAGTGTTGATTAAGATTGATGGAGAGAAATTTTCCGTTCCGGAAAGAATTACTGTGAAAAGAGCTCTTGAAATCGTTGGTTACAAAATCGGTAAATTCCCGGGAGAAGGGGATTTATTTGCCCCATGTGAAGTCGGTGGTTGTTACTGTTGCGCTGTTGAAGTCGATGGAGAAGTTAAGCCAAGCTGTGTTACAGGAGTAAGGGAAGGAATGGAGATAAAAACTGAGATTTCTGAAAGCTACGCTACAAAAAGGCTTTTGCACGGCTGGACAGGGCATCCAGTTGGTGGCGTTGGAACTCCATGGTGGTTGAAGGGGTACAAAGTTGTAGAAGTTGCGGTTTTTGCGTGCGGCTGCAACTATCGTTGCCCTCAGTGTCAAAATTGGACAACTACTTACAATGGAAAAGAGATCGCATTAACTCCAAGGGAAGCTGCTTTTATAATGACTTCGGTCAGAAAAAGCTATGGAGTTGACAGAATGGCAATCTCTGGAGGAGAATCTACGCTGAACAGAAAGTGGCTCGTTCAGTATTTAAAGGAGCTTAAGAAGCTCAATCCTGATGAGAAGGCTAGATTGCATGTCGACACAAATGCCTCGATTTTAACTCCAGATTACATAGATGAACTCGTTGAAGCTGGGATGACAGATATAGGTCCAGATTTAAAAGGGCTGTATTTAGAGACCTTTATGAAGATAACGGGACTCAAAGATAAAGAGCTTGCGGAAAAATTTCATAAAACGAGCTGGAAAGCCGTGAAATACATCGTTGACAACTACAGAGACAAAGTTTTCTTAGGTGTCGGAATTCCATACAACAGGGACTTTATTTCGCTTGAGGAGCTCTATGAGATCGGAACCGAGATTTGCAGAATAGATTCAGAAATACAAGTATGTGTCCTCGATTATAGACCAGAATTTCGGAACAGAAAGATCTCGAGACCAAGCTTTAAGGAAATGGTGAACGTTTGGAAAATACTAAGGAGCTGTGGGCTAAAGACTGTGGTTTGTCAAACCGTTTTTGGCCATATAGGTCCCGAGCTCTAAAGCAGTCCAAGTTCTTTCAAAATATCATAATCCTCCTCTTTTTTTGCAAATATCCCTATGTTCCCGAGCCTGATGTTTTTGAGCCCAGCATCCCTTGCGGCGTAATAAGCTTCAAGCATCTGCTGAAAGTTTGGTGGTGGAACATGAGTCATCTTGTACTCGGGGAAGAAAGCCAAAATTGTGAAAGGTATTTTTGCATCTACTTGGGCAAGAATTTCCGCGATTTTTCCGATTTGATCGCTCTCGACCCATTTAGGAATATACAACGATAAAACTTCCAGAACGAAATCCCTTTCCACGATCTCGGCTGGTAGTTCCAGAATTCGCTTGTTCGATGCACCTGTTAGCTTTCTATGGACTTTTTCATCATATGCTTTGATATCGAGCCAGAAAGCATCTATTCCTGAATCTTTGAATAAATCCAGAGTTTCTGATGTAAGCCCGTAGCCGTTTGTTTCGAATAAAACCCAGAGACCTTTTCCCAAGCTTTTTATCTCCTCTGCAGACTGCGCGTACCATTCAGGATTACAAGCGAGATCTCCACCTGTGAAAGACACAATGTTCCTCGCAGGCCCCCAAGTTCCGTCGTCGAGCAGAGTTATTTCTTCGATCTTCAGCTTTCCCGGGCAATACTTCGATCTCCTTCCAATCAAAATGCAAGAACCGCATGCATGGCAAAGCTCATTTGCATGCCAGCTTGTCGCACGCTCTCTTGGCTCTCTATACATGTTCTCTTTGTTAATCTCAGCATAATCCAAAGCGAGCTTTGCTATGTCTTTTGGGGACATCCAAGTTCCCTTCGCGTATTGAGTGAAACGCCAAGAATGACATTTAAGGCAGCTCCAGTTGCAACCCGATTGGTATATGGATAGATAACATTCTGGAGCTTTGTGCGCATGGGAGTAAATGAGTCTATAGGGTGTCTCTTTTTCCCATCTAAGAGTTGTTTTGCAAGCTAAATCCCATTTTCCCTCACTAAAAGTCAAACAGCTTCCCGGCTCAAATCCAAGTTCAGCCAGTCGACATCCAGCCATAAGGTAGTCTTTTTTGTTTTGGCCTGAGAACATTAAAAGTTTGTGAAAACTTATCTTTTCTAATCACGACAAAAAGCATGCTCAAGATCGAGATCAAGACACCTATGCCGAAGGGTTGCGCTTTGGAAGGAATAGAAAAGTTGGCTAAAAAGGCGGTGATCGAAGTCGAAGGCTTTTTAGAGAGCGAAAATCTGATCAAAGCTCTTATAAAAGTGAAGGCAGATGAAGTTGATAGCTTGCTGAAGGATCTGCCAGAGTTTTGCGTTTCGCTGAAGATTTCGAAAGATTCTGTAAGGCTGTTGCTGAGGGAACATCCGTGCTTAATCGCTCAGCCTATTTTGTCCTCAGGAGGAATAATCGTTGGGTTGAGCCACGATGGCAACAGCATAACTTGGTCGATAATATGCGATGAAGAAGACTGTGCGAGGTTGATAAAGAAACTTGAGGAGCTTGGAGTTGACTTTGAGCTTGTATACAAGGGTAGACCAGAGGACAAGGAGAGCATGACGTTTAGAGAAGAGGAAATACTGAGGACAGCGTTGGAAAAGGGGTTCTTTGACTATCCGAAGAGGATCAAGCTCGAGGAGCTTGCGAAAATCTTCAACATATCTCCCTCAACGCTCTCTGAAATCCTTAGGAGGGCGCAGAAAAAGGTGTTGGAACGATATTTTAAGGGTCTCTAAAACTGCTTTGAATTGATCGAAAAATTTCGTACAAAAAGTTATTTGAATTCGAGCATCAAAGTGTTTCATGAAAGCAGAAGTTGTTAGCTACCATGAGAGCATAAAAAGAATGTATGAAAAAGTTAGCAAGGAAACGACAAACGTTTTCGACAGGTTCAGGGAGCAGGAAAAAATTAGATGTCCATTCTGCACGAAGGGCTTGAGTTGTCAGCTTTGTAGCATGGGTCCATGCAGGATTTCGGAAAAAGTTCCTTACGGAGCCTGTGGAATCGACTCCGCGGGAATGGTGATAAGGAATTTCGTCCACAAGAACATGCTCGGAACCGAGGCTTACACATATCACGCAATTGAGGCTGCGAAAACTTTGAAAGCTACTGCGGAGGGAAAAACGATATTCGAGATAAGGGATGAGGAGAAGCTGAAGAGTTTTGCGAAACTCCTCGGAATAGAAGGTGAAGATGTGAATGAGATTGCAATCAAAGTCGCGGATTTCGTGATCTCAGATCTCTCGAGCGTTGGAAGGAGCAAGCTCGTGGAAATTCTTGCCCCGCAGAGGAGAAAAGAAGTTTGGGAGAAGCTCGGGATATTCCCTGAAGGAGCTTTTGGCGAGTTGCTTACAGTTGGAACGTCCGCAATGACAAACGTTGATTCGAACTACGTTTCTTTGGCAAAGAAGAGTATTTCGATGAGCATAACGACTTGCTTAGCAGCGCAGTTTGCACTCGAAACAATCCAAGATGTGCTCTTCGGCACGCCGATGCCGCACGAAAGTTACGCTGACCTCGGAATAATCGATCCAGACTACGTGAACATCGCAGTAGATGGGCACGAACCATTTGTCGGTGCTGCGCTCATAAAGCTCGCTGAGAGAGAAGAAGTGCAAAAGAAAGCGAAGGAAGCGGGAGCAAAAGGACTTAGGATCGTTGGATTCATAGAAACTGGGCAAGAGCTGATACAGAGGTTTAACAGCCCAGTATTGGTTGGGATCGCCGGAAACTGGATTTGCCAAGAGTATGCGCTGGCAACTGGAGCCATCGATGTTTTCGCAGCGGACATGAACTGCGCTTTGCCTTCGCTCCCGGAGTATCAGAAATACGGTGTGAAGATAATTCCCGTGAGCAGACTTGTTAGATTCCGTGGGATAATCGAAGCTCTGGACTATGAGCCTGAAAAGGTTGAAGAGATCGCTAAAAAGCTGATAGAGATCGCGATAGAAAACTTCAAGCAAAGAGATAAGAGGGCTGTGAGAGTGGAGAAGAAACAAAAAATAGTCGTTGGATTCTCAATTGAGGCGATTGCAAGGCTAGGAGTTGAAAATCTGCTTGAAGCAATAAAGAAGGGCGATGTAAAAGGAATTGCAGCTTTGGTGAGTTGCACAACTCTTAAGAATGGTCCACAGGACTGGAACAGCGTAACAATTGCCAAGGAATTGGTAAGGAGAGACATTCTCGTAATTTCGATGGGTTGTGGAAACGCCGCGATGCAAGTTTCGGGGCTTACGAGTCTGGATGCGATTGAATTTGCTGGGGAGAAGCTTAAGGTTGTTTGCAAAGCTTTGAACATTCCACCAGTTCTGAGCTTTGGAACATGCACGGATGTTGGAAGGGCCGCTTATTTGCTCAGAATCGTTGCAGAAAAACTTGGTGTCGATATTCCCGATTTACCAGTCGTTGTAACAGCTCCTGAGTATATGGAGCAGAAGGCCACAATAGATGCTGTTTTTGCGATTGCCTATGGACTCGTTACGCATGTTTCGCCAATTCCGCCGATAACTGGGAGCGAAAAGGCAGTCAAATTCCTGACTGAAGAGATAGAAAGGCTGACAGGCGGGAAAATTTTGATCGAGGAGGATCCGATAAGAGCTGCCGAGAAACTTGAAGAAGTCATCCTCGAGAAAAGGAAAAAACTTGGGATTTGATCTTATTTTTTTCGATGTCAATCTATTGAAGATCCTTGGAACACAATTTCTATCGTGTTCTTGTCCAGAACCCTTAATTTTCCATTGTATTTCTCCACGAGCTTTTTCACAATGTAAAGCCCGATTCCACTACCACCTTCTGTGTAAATTTCCCTGAAAGCTTTCTTCATCGCAGTTTCGGAGAAACCTTTACCATTGTCTCGAAACAGAACCCTTATATTTTCGCCTTTTTCAATCTCTATAGTCACCTTGCTCGCTTTTCCATGTTTTATCGAGTTTTCTATTAGATTGTTGAAAACAAAAAACAGACCATCATCTGCTAATAGTTCTGCGTCTCCCTTTAGCTCAATCTCGATTGGAAAAGATTTTTTAACATTTTCGATCACTTCTTTGAGCTGAACCTTCTTCAATTCAGAATTTTCAAGCTCTTTTTCTACTCTCAGCAATTCAACACCTTTTTCTATCTGCAAGATTGCCTTTTTAAGATATTCCGGATCTTTCTCGACCTCATAAACTTCTATAAAGCCTTTTATGGCTGTGAGAATGTTCAGGATATCGTGTCTAAGCGTTTTTGTGAGGAATTTCATCCTTTCTTCGTATTCCGTGATCTTAAATAAAAATTCGTTGATCGCATTTGAAAGCACTCTGATCTCTTCAGTTCCGTTGAGCTCGATCTTTTCTCCGGGCTTTGCAGATCTGATGAATTTTTCAAGCTTTGAGATTTTTGAGACAACTTCTCTGTCTAATAAAAAAATCATCGAAGCCGAGAACGCGAGAATTATTGCTATGAAGGAAAAGAAAGAGAGTAGAATATTTCTTACATACTCTGGATAATATGGATTCTCAGACTCAATAACAAAGATCGTATCTCGTCCAAAGATGTCTTTTAGCGCAATTTCTGCAATTGATTTTTCCGAGTTTTGGTGCTTAGCGTCGATGAAGACTTCTGCGTTCAAAACTTCCGAAACATCATAAGACCAATCATCGCTTAAAATCCTCCCCATTGTGAGGTATCCTCTGCTCTCGGAGAAATCGCTTGGTGAAGAGGGGAGAATTGGTTTTGACGACAATAAAATTATTTCACCATCGAGTTTTAGAAAACCCGTTTTTCCTAGAATCTCCGGATAAAGGAAAATCTCAGGTAACTCTTTTTCATTCCAATTCCTGTCATAGAACTTTGAAAACACGACCTCGCCATTTTTATTTATGAAGAGAATCATATTTATTTTCGCATCAATAAACGTGCGTTCGACCAAATTTGAGGCTATATATCTTTCGTTTCGATTTTCTATGAACTCGTAGGTATCATCCCAGAACGCCCAATCTATACAAAGAATTTCAAGGCTTTTTAGCTCTGAATAGAAAATTTTCTGGAAGGCATCAGACTTCTCTTTCGCATATTTCATCGAAAACGATTCCAACGAGCTCTTTTCAATCGCTATCACTATGAACGTTAGCGTGAGAAGTAAGATTAGCGAGATTGAAATCGCGATCAAGAGAACCTTTTCCCTTGTCTTCACAAAAGATTAGATTATAATAGAGATTTAAAACTTTTCCCCACACTTATTCAATTCCTCTTGGGTAATTGCAATTTTGAAAGTTCACTTCTCATTCGAGCTTAAAACTGAAGTGTCAAGGTTTATATGCACATTCTACACCTTTACTAAGGGGCCGTGGGGTAGCCTGGTTATCCTCTCGGCCTGGGGCGCCGGTGACCCGAGTTCAAATCTCGGCGGCCCCACTATATCAACTATGATCGCTACGCGTATCGATTCTAAAGAATCGATGGATTTCTGCGATAAAAAAAAGAAGTTATTCGATCAGATCTAAGCAATTTCCTCGCAGAGCTTCGTTCACCCACTGATAGACTTTGTAGCCATCGATCTCTTCGTTGTAGAAGCGATCCTTTTGTAGCGGATAAAGCAGTCCGCCAGTGAGCATGGTGTGCTGATATTCGAGGGGCATAAACCTGCAGAATCGATCGCTAAACTTCACGTGTATTTCGCTCGTAACTCTGAGCAGTCTGTCCCTGTATTCCGAGGGTGAGTAACCGCTAAAGATTGTTCCAATCACGAGATCCTTCTGATCTTCGAATAGTGCGTAAAGACATTCGTTGCACTGTGTGAGTCCAAACTCCAGCGCATAGATTGGATCCCTACCCTCGAAGTACTGGATTGCCCCTTCTGGGAAGTTTTGCAGAGTTCCCCATCTCTTCATGACTTCGTCCGTCTGGAAGTTACTTCTGGCGCTCGGCATTATTCCCGGACCAGCGTCGTTGATTGCAATTATGGGCTTTCCAAAGATTTCCCATGCTCTGTAGGCGTGGAGTAAAGTTCCGTAACCACCAGCGCTCGAACCAGCAACAACAACTCTATCCCAGTCTTTTTGGGCAATGTATCTGAGTGCAACGATTGCGTTAACATATCCGACGTGGTAAATCGTCTTGGAATTCCCATCGTCATCATAGTATTTCACAACTCTGTTCCCCATGTGGAGATCTCCAGTGTTGTACGGAATGAAAAGGATTGTCCAGTTTCGGAATGGATTCTTTGGATTCTTTACGTCGAATATCCCACCACGGTAGTATATAGATAGGAACCAGAACTTTGATTCGAGTGCCACAACACTTCCGATACCAAGAAATGGTTTGCAAGTCTCGAAGTTCGTGCAGAGCAATGGTTTACATGTAGCATAATCAGCGCAAGCTCCACCGCCCTCGAAGAATACGAGCAAATTGTTCTCAGTGCCCCTCCTAACCATTACGAACGTTTCCTTCCCAATGCCATTAACGCACGGCTTTGGTAGGGGAACTTTTATCCAATCTATGCCGTCGTTTGGATTGTCGATTGGCAACGATTCGATTGGACGCATCGAGGATACTTCTATGGCGAACGGATCCGCGTACTTCTCGACGAGCACATCGTATTCTCCGAGCGCCAAGGCTGGAGCTACGCAGAATAGAATCAGCCCAAATACAACTAAGCGCATAAAAATGGCGAACAATAAAGATTTAAATTTTTCGATTATGATATTAATAATAATTATTAACTGTCAAATTGCTTTTACTTGTAATAAAAAATTTTTGATATAGTCCAAAATTTTCAAGAGAAGCATTTGCAACTTGTTCGAGAACCTTTTATAGAGGGATAGTAACGAATTTTAGGTGATCTGATGATCCTAAGCAAAACTGCAGAAACGGTGCTCAAGAAAAGGTATTTGCTGAAAAACGACCGTGGCGAGGTAGTTGAGACTCCAGAACAGATGTTCTGGAGAGTTGCAAACGCAATTGCGAGTGCAGAGGAGAATTACGGAAACGATCCCAAGCCATGGGCAGAGAAATTCTTCAGGATAATGTGGAACCAAGAATTTATGCCCAATTCACCAACCTTGATGAACGCAGGGACTCCTTTAGGACAGCTTTCAGCTTGCTTTGTCATTCCCGTTGAAGACAGTATCGATGGTATATTCAAAGCGCTTTGGGACATGGCAAGAGTTCAAAAAAGCGGTGGAGGAACTGGATTTAGCTTTTCCCGAATTCGCCCAAAGGGAGACATTGTAAAAAGCACGATGGGCGTCGCAAGTGGACCGGTGAGTTTCATGAAAATCTTTGACTCCGCAACAGAACAGATAAAACAAGGCGGCAAGCGAAGGGGTGCAAACATGGGTATTCTTCGTTGCGACCACCCAGATATCGAGGACTTCATAAAGGCGAAGTGGGAGGAAGGCACGCTGAGAAACTTCAACATAAGCGTCGCTGTAACAGACAGATTCATGGAAGCTGTGAAGAGAGACGAGGATTACGAGCTGATAAATCCAAGGACAGGGGTAGTTGTTAAAAAGATATCTGCGAGGAAGATCTTCAACCTCATCGTCGAAGGGGCTTGGAGAAATGGAGAACCGGGATTGGTTTTCATCGATGAAATAAATCGCCACAATCCAACGCCACATGTTGGCGAAATTGAGGCGACGAATCCCTGTGGCGAACAGCCGTTGTTGCCCTATGAATCCTGCAATCTTGGAAGCATAAACCTTGCAAAGTTCGTTGATGGCAAAGATTTCGACTGGGAAAGACTAAGAGAAATCGTGCACATTGCTGTCAGATTCTTAGACAACGTCATCGACGTGAACGCTTACCCGATTCCGGAGATCGAGGATATGACGAAGGCAAACAGAAAGATCGGTCTTGGCGTTATGGGGTGGGCGGATGCATTGTTCTTGCTCGAAATTCCCTACGACAGTGAAGAAGCTATAAAATTGGCTGAAAAAGTCATGAAATTCATACAAGAGGAATCTCACAAGGCTTCGCAACTCTTAGCTGAGGAGCGTGGCGTATTCCCGAACTGGAAGGGTAGTGTTTGGGAGAAGAAGGGGTTAAAGATGAGAAACGCTACAACGACAACGATCGCGCCAACTGGAACGATAAGCATAATCGCAAATTGTAGCAGTGGAATCGAGCCGGTCTTTGCTTTGGCTTACAAGAGAGCAAACGTTCTCGATGGAGAAGAGTTCTTTGAGATAAACCCGATTCTCGAAAAAGTGCTAAGGGAAAAAGGGCTTTACAACGGAGAGCTTATCGCGAAGATTGCTGAAACTGGAAGCGTTCAAAACCTCGATCTGCCTTCGAGCATCAAGCGTGTCTTCAAAACAGCGTTGGAGATTGCACCAGAATGGCATGTCAAAATGCAAGCAGCTTTCCAAAAGTTCACAGACAACGCAGTGAGCAAGACCATCAACTTGCCAAATTCAGCAACAAGGGCTGACGTTGAGAAGGCATTTATGCTTGCCTACGAGCTGAAATGCAAGGGAATAACGGTCTACAGAGATGGAAGTAGAGAGGAACAAGTTCTGATCACAAAGAAGGCAGAGAAGGAGAAAGAGAAGCCAAGGAGACCTGCGAAGTTCATCGAACCAAGACCGAGACCAAGGGTGACGGTTGGTAGAACAATCGAAACAAAGACTGGATGCGGTTCGCTTTATGTGACAATAAACGAGGACAACGAAGGGATTGCAGAGGTATTTGTTCAACTTGGCAAAAGTGGTGGATGCGCAGCATCGCAAACCGAGGCAATTGGAAGATTGCTGAGCATAGCTTTGCGAAGCTGGGTGAATCCAGAAGTGTTGATAAAACAGCTTAAAGGAATTCGTTGTCCAAGCGTGGGCTTCGACAACGGCGAGATAATCACGAGTTGCGCAGATGGTGTTGCGAAAGTGCTTGAAAAATGGCTCAAGGGAGAATACAAGAGGATAAAGTTCGAGATCGAGGGGATCAAACCACTGACAGAGTTTGCAGAAAAAGAAGAAAGCACAGAAAAGGAAGAAAGAACGAAGATGATCGGTGGAGTTTGCCCAGAGTGCGGCAACGTTCTTGAATATGGTGAAGGCTGTGCAACCTGCAGATTTTGCGGGTTCACCAAGTGTCTCTAAGATTCTCAGCGATATTTTTCAATCTTTTTCTCAAGACTCGCAAGACTCAAACGACCAAAATTACTGTAATGTCAGCTTTTTTGTTCACGCGTGCCGTTCTTTATAAGAAGTTCATTAAAAGAATAGCCCCGGCCGGATTCGAACCGGCGTCACCGGCTCCAAAGGCCGGCAGGATTGACCACTACCCCACGGGGCTTCCAAAGAAGTTCGTGTTTAGATTTATCAAAGTTTTGGTTAAGAGTCGCTAACATCCTCAACGACCCTTATCTTCACAATCTGCTCCCTATCCTTCAGCCCATACGTCAACACGACTATGTTTCCCTTAACTAAGCTACCCGAGCTCACAAGATGAGCATAAAGTTTTTCGAGTCCTTCCATGTAGCTATCGGCTTTTAAAACCTTTGGATTTATCCCCCAAAGTATCAGGAGTTTTCTTGCAACCTCCTCGCTGGGAACTGCAACGTAACAATTTATTCTCGGACGCAGAGATGCGATTGAGAAAACAGTTGTTCCCTTCATCGAGTAAATAGCAAGTGCTCCGTTTATATCTTCCGCCAGTTCAACAACACCTTTAGCGTATCTCTTTTTCAGAGATTTTGCCATTTGCTCCCTGTTAACGAGCGGAGTGTAGTAAAATTCGGTTCTTTCAACAATTCTCCTTAGCCATCTAACAGCCTCGACCGGATACTTACCAACTGCTGTTTCTCCTGTCAACATCAAAGTGTCAACACCTTCCATAACCGCATTCGCCACATCTGAAACTTCCGCTCTTGTGGGTACTGGATTGTCGATCATCGATTCAAGAATCTGCGTCGCAATCACGACAGGTTTCCCAATTTCAAGGGATTTCTCGACTATGGTCTTCTGCAACCTCGGAACCTCTTCCAATCCAAAGTTCATTCCCAAATCTCCTCTGGCTACTAAAACTGCGTCTGATGCATCGATGATTTTGTTTAGATTCTCGATCGCCTCCCTTGTTTCTATCTTACACATGATCATGGCATCGCACCCAATGTCTTTCAAAAAGCGTCGAAGCGTTTCAATGTCTTCAGAACTTCTAACCAAACTCGCCCCTATGTAGTCTGCGAATTTTTTAAGCACTCTGAGATTTTCAGCGTCTTCAGCGTTCAGATAGGGCAAATCAAACGACTTCCCTTGAAATACCACGCTTTTTCTCGATTTTAACTCGCAGTTCGTCAAAGCTTCTGCCTTAATGCACTCTTCCGACACATCGACCACTTTAAACCTCGACCTCCCGTCGTCCAGGAGCATTATGTCTCCGATGGATACATTGCCAAAGATTTCAGAGCGAGGAAAAGGAATCCTTAATTTCTCCCAGCAGCAATCGGAAAAACAAAACTCCACGATCGACCCCGCTGGAACTCTAAGCGTTTCCGGAAAGTCTCCGAGTCTCAGTGACGGTCCTATGATGTCGATCACAATCGATGCCAGTTTGCCGAGCTTCGATTCAGCCTCTCTAATTTTTTCGATCAAACTAAGCCAATTCTCGACACTTCCGTGAGCCAAGTTTATCCTGAAACCAAAGATGCCCTCGTTCAGCATCGATGCTATGGTTTCTTTGGAACTAGAAGATGGACCAAGAGATGCTATGAGTTTGGTTTTCATACAAAAAAAGCTCAGAACGTCTTAAAAACTAATTGGAGCTCAATTCCTAAATTCTCAAAGGTATACACAATTCCTAAAATTACCAGCTCGCCTATTCTGGTTGTTGCGTGAGTAGATTTGGCCTATGCAAAGATCACATGCTCAGATCGATTTGGGAATTATTGAGCTAACGCTCAGCGAGGCATGCGACGTGTCCAAAAGGCTCTGATTTATTTTAGAGTTTCTCTCAAGACCAGAACAGAAAGGGGGATTTAGAGGCGAAACCAAAGTTTACTGAATTACACAAATCAAAAGGGTATGAAGTTATTTTAAGAAGACGTAGCAAGCGGGTGAAGTCTAAAGATGCTTATCAGAGCTTGTAGAGGATCCTATAGATGTTAAGGAGCCCATATCAGCTTAGAGCATATAACATAAAGCAGGCTACGAAATTTCAGAGTTTCTGGAAGCGTATAGGCTGATGCTTTAGAAGGCAATAGACGAAATATGGGCTAAAACTAGATGGGAGAAATTTTATAGATTTGATAGGTGCAGGGATGTTCAAGAAACATCACCCTAGGGGATCTTCCCGTATGCGGCTATCGGGGGAAATTCGATAAGTGTCAAAATGGTGAGATTTCCCGTGATTTCCTCGTTTTCCCTAACCCTCCTTATGGCCGAGGAAGTGTCCAGGATCATGAGCGGATCAGTTTTTCCCTTCTCCTTT
>Ga0209394_1000931_pt1 | contig 19405 bp, 15 predicted proteins | sample JNZ201metaG_FD_184122 | JGI IMG/M metagenome (GOLD analysis project Ga0209394, IMG submission 184122) | Hot spring microbial communities from Jinze hot spring, China to study Microbial Dark Matter (Phase II) - JNZ 20120812A (SPAdes) (version 3) ... | reverse complement strand
GAAAAGGTTAATGAGAGCTTGACCAGAAGCCTATTAAATGGTGCGGGGGTAGCCAAGCCTGGTCAAAGGCGCAGGGCTTAGGACCCTGTCCCGTAGGGGTTCGTGGGTTCAAATCCCACCCCCCGCATCGCTTTCAAGACATGTGTCATTGTTATCGGCGGTGAGCCGGCGGAGTTCTTGGCCAATGGGCTCGAGCTTCTGAGAAAAGGTTTATCACCGCTACATGCGCCGAGCTCTGATCGAATGAGGGTCGCTATTCCGGATATCGCGTGGGGCGATTCTAGGGAGAGGGTTCTCGAGTTTCCGGATGGATGGAGCGTTGATGTTTACCGGATGAGGGCTTATGATGAGAGGCCCATTAACGCGGAGGATATAATCCGGGCTTTGAGGAGCCCCGTGGGGTCTAGGCCGCTGCGGCGGCTTGCGGAGGGCAGAGAAGAAGTCGCCGTGGTGTTTGACGATCATACTAGGCCCACGAGGGTTATGCCGATAGCCGAGGCCATCCTGAGAGAGCTAAGGCTCGCGGGAATATCACCTGATCATATCAGATTCATTGCGGCGACGGGAGCTCATGGGGCCATGAGCAGGATCGACTTCTCGAAGAAGCTCGGGGAGGAGATTCTGGAGGAGTATCCGGCCTATAATCATAATCCTTTTCACGGCTGCGATCACATCGGCGAGACGAGGCATGGGACGCCCGTGGAGGTTAATGGCGAGTACCTCTCATGCGATCTGAAGATAGCCGTGGGATGCATACTGCCCCACCCGATGTTTGGATTCGGCGGAGGCCCTAAGATAATCCTGCCGGGAATGGCATCGATAAACGCTATAAGCCATAATCATGGCTCGGTCGGCGGCTATGTTGCAGGAGCAAAGCCTCATCCATCGACGGGCTGGGGGAGCGTTGAGAGCAATATTCTATTGGAGGATGCCTGGGACTTCGCCAAGATTTCTGGACTCGACTTCAAGGTGGACGTGATAATTAACGGATTCAATGATTCGACGCGCATCTTCTGCGGCGACGTGATGGCCGAGTACCGGATGGGAGTTGAATGCGCGAGGACAATGTATTCCAGCAAGGTCCCCGAAAAATACGATGTGTTGATCCTGAATGCTTCATCGAAGTCGAATGAGGCTCTCTTAGCTCTGTCCGCCTGGGGCCGATGCATCAAGCCGGGGGCGATCGTGATAATGATCGCGGATGATCCGCGCGGCCAAGTAACCCATTACGCCTATGGAAAATTCGGGAAAAGGAGGGGAGGAACGATATTCAATCCGCCCGGGAAGCTCGGCCACGTCGGAAAGCTGATAGTATATTCGAGGTATCCTGAGGCTGATCCCCAGCTTCCGATAGCCGCGGAGAAGATGGAGTGGATTAGGGATTGGGGCGAGGCGTTGGAGGAGGCGATGTCCGCCGCCGGGAGAAGAGATCTAAGAGCCGCGATAATACCGAACGCGGATATCCAGTGCCCCGAGGATGCTCTTCTGCGCATGAGATAATTCTCCGGTAATACTTCCTCTTTGGCGCTTGGGGAGGCGCTATATCCGGGCTCCCGGCACAATCTTAAGGGCAGCATGCTAACCCTCAATGACATATGTGTGAGGCTATTGGATTATGGGCCGGCCGGCGAGATAGAGCTACACGGCGAGAAGATCAGGCTCGAGCCCGACACCCTCATAGCCCTAGAGGGCATCGGGACGCTCAGGAGAGTATCCATAGCCGAGAGATATGGCGAGCTTTTGGAATCGGGTGGCGATCTCGGGAGAATAGTCTCTACATTTCACCGCGAGTCAACTCGAAGGGGCCACGCATCCTTAACAACATCCCTGACGCTTCAGCTAGAGATATCCCGGTGCAGCAGGGCCGCGTCCCTCCTCTTGGTCTCACCGCCCTTCGGCTCATATCTCCAAGAGTCTCAGCGGAGGAGCATCGCCGGAAGAGAGGGCTTCTTCATCCCGCCCAGAGCCGCGGCGAGAGAAGATCTCAGATTCACGTATGCCAGGGTGGTTGATGCGGCTCATGATGCGTATTCGAGATTATTGGAAGAGGGTGTGGAGCCTGAGGATGCTAGATACGTTCTCCCGCTCGCTTCGGCGACATCGCTTTTCATGAGCGGGAGCCTAGAAACATTCCTCGGATTCATAATCGATGCGGAGAAGCGTGGGGATGGATCTCCATGGTATCCGGAGGAGCTCTCGCTAATCGGCAGGAGGATCGGGGAGATCGCTAGGAGGATCGCGCCCCATCTCACGGAGGCTAGGCTGAAGTTTAGGGTGAAGCTCCCAACATATCCGTATGCTAATCCGTATAGGGAGCCGGATCGCGTGATCGAAGATCTCGTGGAGAAGCATGGAGGAGGCCCCGTTATGCTGAACTTCATCTCGCTCTTGGAGCGGGCTGATACGATCAAGGAATCCCTCGAGGATCCAGCGAGAGCACATGCCCTGAACCCGCTCATCCAGGCGGTATTCCTCGAGCCGATGTCCCTCGCAGCCTATCATCAGGCGATAAGGCATAGGACCATCCCGACGGCGGTGGAGTCGATATACTCGGCGGCTGAGCGCTGCCTCTCCAAGCCCGAGCAGGGCCTGATCATTCCCCCGAGGATTGCGAGAAGCGAGAGGCTCGTGAACCTTTTCATGGAGGCGGCGGCCGGCCTTCTGGAAGCATATAAGAAGCTGATCGAGGGAGGCGCCCTGCCATCGGATGCGATCTACGTAATCCCTCAGTCGGTGAGAATATATGCGATCAGATCCTATAATGCGTTTAATCTTCTCTGGCCGCAGGGCTTCATCGCGACTAGGGCGTGCAGCACATCGCAGTGGGAGGTTAGGAGGATAGCGTATGAGGTCTGGAGGCAGGTTAGCGAGAAGGCTCCATGGCTGGGCGAGCTGATGGGCGAGAAGTGCAAGCACCTCGGATACTGCCCCGAGAGGAGATGGTGCGAGATAATACTGAAGTATAGGAGTTATGGTGATGAGGAGCATAAGCGGGCTCTGGAGGATGAGGGAAGCTAGGCCTCCACATTCGCCGGGCCCTGATGGCATTATATACGGCTGCCCAGCCCATCATAGTGGGGGGTTGTAGGCTGCCCACACCCATAGGCGTGATCTCGAGCGGCGCGAGCGAGTCCAGGGCATCCGTGATACTCTACGACGGGATGGAGAAGGTGGTCAAGAATGAGAGCCTTGTCGTAATCAGGAACAAGAATGGCAGGGATGTCTTGGCGATATGCAGGGGAGGGAGGGGCATGAACGATAATGTTAGGACCGCGAGCTTCACGCCCGGCATAGCCTATGCGAAGACCGGGAGATCGCCGAGCAGCGTCAAGGAGTTCTACGTCTTCAACCTCGAGATAATCGGCATGATAGGAGAGAATGGGCTGGAGCAGAACAAGCTCATAATCGCGCCCACATCGCTCGTCGAAATGTATACGAGCGAGGATGACCCGATGAAGTACCTTTGCAGATCTGATCTTACGATAGGACACTATTGGGCGGAGCCGAGGTGGAAGGTGCCGGTCCTCAAGCAGTACATAAACTACCACATAGGCATATTCGGCGTAACGGGCTCGGGAAAGAGCTATCTCGCGAGATACGAGGTGATACCCCTTCTCAGGAAAGCGGGCTACAGCGTGATAATCATGGACTGGAAGGGAAGCGATTACGCGCCATTCTTCGAGAACGTTATACCGCTTGACCAGGTCAAGATAGATGACTCGACCGTCCTGAGATATTTCAGCCAGCTGACGAAGAATTTCGGGTACCTTGAGAGAGAAGAGAACCCGGTCGCGATAGCCGTTGAGAGGGCGCTAAGGAGAGTTGAGTGGAGGGGGAGGCCGCCCGAGGAGGCTAGAAACCTAATCTACCAATACGCGAAAGCCACTCTGCAGCAGAACGCGGGGAAGATTAAAGCTGAGACCCTCCAGCTCTGGCTCGATAGGCTCGACTCATCCTTCGAGCTGATAACGGAGGAGGAGATTGAGCGCTTTCTCGGGACGATCGAGCCATGGAGGATCATGACGATGGCGAAGGAGAGGGGCGTAGTCGTGATAGACATGAGCAAGGGCGAGAAGGAGCAGAAGCTCGCGGCATTCTACTCGATAGCCAGATACCTGAAGAGGCTTATGGAGAATAAGCAGAGGCTCGACGTCGCTCTCGTGATCGATGAGGGGCCGCAGTATGCTCCATGGCAGCCGCGGGGCCTCGAAAGGGAAACGACCGACATAATAATCGACCTCTGCGCGCTCGGGAGAAGCTATGGCCTCTCGATAGTGATCTTATCGCAGGGGATGGCCGGCGAGATAGGGCTAAACGCGGCCGTGAGAAGAAACCTCAACACGCAGTTCATAGGGAGAATTCACCCGCTCGACTTCGAGGAGGCTCAGAAGCTCGCGGCATCATACTACATCTCGCCCGAGAATCTGCTGACGCTCCCCGAGGGCCACTTCTACTTCCTCGGCAGAATGAATCCATCTCCCACGCCGCTCCTCATAAGCTTCCAGATAAGCGAAGATAGGGCGCGCTAAAATTGCGGGCAAAACCGTCGCTCCGGCGAAACCTATTTCTCGGTGATTCATGCACATCATCGCGTGCTCGCGGAAGATGGGATAAGGAGGTGCGTGGTCGAGCTTATTCGAGCCGCCGCAACTCATCTGCCCGAGGACGTGAAGGCATCCCTAAGGAGGGCGCATGAGCTCGAGGAGAATCCGCTTGCGAGGCGGATGCTCTCCGCGATTCTCGAGAACGTTGAGCTGGCCGAGGAGCGCGGGCGGCCCATATGCCAAGATACCGGCATCGTGATGTTCAGCGTGAAGGCCGGAGAGAAGTTCCCATTTCTCGGAAAGCTTCCCGGAATCCTCAGGATGGCTGTCGCTGAGGCGACGAGGAAGATACCCCTCAGGCCCAATGCCATGGACATCGTAACCGGGATTAATACCGGGGATAATACGGGCGATTACATCCCGTGGATAGACTGGGAAATAATGCCGGGAGAGGATTATGCGGAGATAACGGTCCTGCTTAAGGGCGGTGGTAGCGAGGCGGCGGGCGGCGTCGCGGTCATGGCGCCGAGCGCGGGCATTGAAGGAGCATCGAGGTTTGTCTTGGAGGTGATTAAGGAGGCTGGCCCGAGAGCATGTCCGCCTCTAGTCATCGGCATCGGGCTCGGCGGAACCGCTTATGCGGCCATCTGCTTGGCCAAGAGAGCTCTTCTGAGAGGCATGGGCTCTCGGAATCCGAGGCGGGAGCTGGCCCTGCTCGAGGAGAAGATTCTCGAGATGGTGAATGGGCTCGGCTGGGGGGTTCATGGCGTGGGCGGCATAACGACCGCGCTGGACGTGAGGATAGAGGCTTCTCACAGGCATCCAGCATCCCTCGCAGTCGGAGTAGTATCTAGCTGCTGGGCATTCAGATACTCCACGATGAGGATTAGCGGTGATAAAGTTGAGTTCCTGACTCATGAGTTCCTGAATGACTTGGAGGTGCGTTGAGGGATGGAGTACAGGCTTAGGACGCCCATAGGCGAGCAGGAGATCCGGAGGCTCAGGGTTGGAGACTTGGTCATCGTGGATGGGCTCGTGGTCACGATGAGGGATGCAGGCCATAGAAGGGCCATAGAGCATCTTAGGAGCGGCGGGAGGCTGCCAATAGACTTCTCCGGCCTAGTATTGTATCACATGGGGCCTGTCGTGAGGAGGGCTGAGAGCGGCTGGGAGATCGTGGCTGCGGGGCCGACGACGAGCGCGCGGCTCGAGGCATATGAGCCGGAGCTGATAGAGAGGACCGGGATAAGGCTCATAGTGGGCAAGGGCGGGATGGGAGCGAGGACCGCTGAAGCATGCATGAGATTTGGAGCCGCTTACGCGATTTACCCGGGAGGCGCTGGAGCATTAGCGGCCAACGCGATCGAGAGCGTCGAGCGGGTTGAGTGGCTCGACCTCGGGATACCGGAGGCGATGTGGGTTCTCAGGGTCAGGGGCTTCGGCCCGCTGATGATCGCTATAGACCCGTCCGGAAGAAACTTCTACGATGAGAGGAGGAGAGAGGTCGAGGAGAACATGAGGAGGATTCTAGAAGGCGGCGGGCTCCGGAGATAGCATATGACGAATATGAGATCGTCAATTGGCTCACAGCTCTGGAAGCGCTTCCCCACTGCAGGTATGATGTCAAAATTCTAATAGTGGATTCTGAAGTGAGTAGGCGGGATCATTCTTGGGAAGCATTGAGCGCATGTTCGATCCTGAGACCGTGGCCGTGATCGGCGCGACCGATAGGGAGGGCTCCGTCGGAAGAGCGATCATGGAGAACCTGCTCGAGTGGAAGAATAATAGGGAAATCTTCCCCATCAACCCGAATAGGGAGTCCGTCTTCGGGCTGAAGTGCTATCCGAGCATCAAGGATGCCCCGAAGCATGTTGATCTCGCGATAATAGCGGTCCCGGCGAAAGCTGTTCCAAAGGTCGTGGAGGAGTGCGGGGAAGCCGGCGTCGACGGCGTGGTGATAATCTCCGCGGGCTTCAGGGAAGTTGGAGAGGAGGGGAGGAAGCTCGAGGAGGAGATAAAGCGCATCCAGCAGAAATACGGGATGAGAATTCTCGGCCCAAACTGCTTCGGGTTCATCAGGCCCCACATAGGGCTTAACGCCACGTTTTTCAGGAAGATGCCCGAGCCTGGGCCGATAGCGTTCATCTCGCAGAGCGGGGCGCTCGGGTCGGCGATCCTAGACTGGGCGCTCACGCATCACATAGGATTCAGCATGTTCATATCGCTCGGCTCGATGCTCGACATAGACTTCGGCGACCTGATAGACTACCTCGGAGAAGACCCTGAAACGCGCAGCATACTCATCTACATGGAGGGGCTCGACGACATCAAGAGGGCCAGGAAGTTCATGAGCGCCGTCAGGGGGTTCGCCAGGACAAAGCCGATACTCATCCTGAAGCCGGGGAAGTATGAGGCGAGCGCCAGGGCCGCGAGATCTCACACGGGCGCGATGGTCGGGAGCTTCGAGATCTATGATGCCGCATTCAAGAGAGTGGGCGCGATCCGCGTCGACGAGATAGAGGACTTATTCAACTGCGCCAGGGTCTTGGACTCCAGATATCTTCCAGCGGGCCCGAGGCTCGCGATAATAACGAATGCGGGAGGGCCGGGGGTGATCGCCGCTGACGCCGTCATCGATTATGGTGGCGAGGTGGCGAGGCTCTCTGAGAAAACGATTAAGGCCCTCGACGCGATCCTGCCGCCCCACTGGAGCAGGGGGAACCCGGTGGACATCATAGGGGATGCCGATGTCAAGAGATACGTTGAAACCCTGAAGATCTGCTTAAGCGATCCGGAGATCGACGGCGTCATCGTGATATATACTCCGCAGGGAGCAGCGGAGCCGATCGAGCTCGCCGAGGCGATGATAGACATAATCGCCGAGAAGAGGAAGCCTGTTCTCGCCGTCTGGATGGGTGGAAGCGACAGAGTCAGGGAGGCTAGGCAGCTATTCTCCAAGAACGACATCCCATGCTACGCGACGCCGGAGGACGCCGTGAGGACATACATGTATATGTACAGGTACAAGCGGAATCTGGAGCTGCTTTACGAGACGCCGAGGGAGCTCTCGATCGACCTGTCGCCGCCCAAGCATCATCTCAAGGTGCTGATTAGGAGGGCGAGGAGGGAGAAGAGGGATGTTCTGCTGATAGATGAGGCTGAGCGCTTCATGAAGGCTTACGGCATCCCAACCCCCGAGGGAGGCCTCGCGAAGAGCGCCGGCGAGGCCATGCTGATCGCGTCCAAGATAGGATACCCGGTGGTGCTGAAGATAGTTTCCCCGGATATAGTGCATAAGGTTGATGTCGGCGGAGTCATCGTTGGGGTGAAGAATGAGAATGAGCTCAGAGATGCGTTCAACAAGCTGATCCAGAGAGTTAGGGAGAGGATGCCGGATGCGCGGATCGAGGGAGTCTACATCCAGAAGATGATAGCGAACGCGGATTACGAGCTCATCATCGGGTCAAAGAAGGATCCGATCTTCGGATCCGTGATACTCTTCGGGGCTGGAGGATTCGGTGTCGAGCTATTCAAGGACTACTCTATAGGCCTTCCGCCGCTCAACCAAGTTCTGGCTAGGAGGCTTATGGAGGAGACGAAGATCTACAAGTTCCTCGTTAAGGGGTATAGGAGCAAGCCCCCGGTCGACATCGCGAAGCTCGAGGAGATACTCGTGAGATTCTCCAACATGCTAGTCGACTTCCCAGAGATCAAGGAGGTCGACATCAACCCACTCCTCATCTCCGGCAGCGAGGCATATGCGGTCGATGTGAGGATAATACTGGACCCCGAGATGGGGGATAGGGAGCCTGAGCCCTACTCCAATCTCGTGATAATGCCCTATCCATCGAAGTACATTGTCCCATATAGGCTGAGGGATGGGACGCAGGTGATTCTTAGGCCTATTAGGCCCGAGGATGAGCCGCTGGAGGCGGAGTTCATCGAGAACCTCTCAGAGGAGACGAAGAGGTTCAGGTTCTTCTACACGATCAAGGAGATAACGCATGACATGCTCGTGAGGTTCTGCAATATAGACTACGACCGGGAGATGGCGATAATAGCCGAGTACACCGACAACCATGGGAGGAAAAGGAACGTGGGCGTTGGAAGGCTGATAATGGACCCATTCAGGAAGCGCGGGGAGTTCGCGGTGGTGGTCGCGGATGATTTCCAGGGGAAGGGGCTCGGCACAAAGCTGATAGACATGCTCATCCAAGTGGCCATGGAGAAGGGCCTTGAATCCATCTACGGCCTAGTGATGCCCGAGAACACCAGGATGATAGAGCTCTGCAAGAGGCTCGGCTTCGAGGTGAGATACACGCCCGAGGAGGTCATCGTGGAGCTCAACTTGAAGGGCGAGAGGATATCCGAGATACCGGAGCGCGAGATAATAGCCCGCTCAAAGAAGAAGACCTACCTTAAGGTCAGGCCGCCGACGATAGAGTCCGCCGAGCGCTGATCTCGGAAAACCTTTATCGGATGGGCGGCTCTGAACCCGCTGGTGGAGGCCGGTTGAGCGAGCCGGAGAGGGAGACAGCATTCTCGAAGCTTCCTCCAAGGCTCCAAAAGCAGTTCTTCGAGCTGGCGGAGGAGGCTTGCGGGCGGATCTCGAGGATCCTTAGAAGGGAGGATGAGAAGCTTGGCCAGCTTATGCAAAGCCTGAGGTTTAAGAGAATTTCCGGCGATCGCCTCCGCGATCTCAGGATCGGCGTTGTTGATGGATCTTTTTCACCGAAGCTCAGCGAGAGGCTCGGCTTCAGGATCGGGGTCTACGCGGCGACATACATGGTCTTCGATGGCGATGAGATAATCACGGATGATGATGAGGAGTCCATGGAGTCGGGGTACCTGGTATCCCCCCAGACCGGCAGCCCGCTGCACACTAGGAAGATCCTAAGCCTTCTCGCGACGCTCCTCGAGCGCAGGCTGGCCCTCCGATGCATCGAGAAGTATGATGTCGATCTCATGCTCATTGACGGCTCCTTCTACGGCTTTAGGACCAGGTGTAGTGAGATAAAGGATAAGAGGGTTGATGAGATGGGTCTCGAGGGCCCGGAGCTCGAGCGGCTGAGCATAAAGACTGGATGGGATCTGATCGACGAGGTCTATGAGCTTACGAGGAGGTTGAGGGAGAGCGGGAGAGCCGTGGCGGTGATAAAGAGGGTTAGGACAGCGGCGATAGATGGCTGGCTCCTCTCGAGAACGTGGTCCCTCAATTCGATGTTGAACAGAAACGATAGAGCGATACTCAGGAGGCTCATGCGCCCCGGAGAATACTTCGACTACGCGGACCTACTCGGCGAAAACTCGTACTACCTCCATTACAGCGGCTTGAAGGGGTGGTTCCGCGAGATAAAGAGGAAGATCAGTGGGAAATCCGATGATGAGAAGCTAAGGATAGTCCTTGAGCATGTTGAGGGGAAGCTTAGGCTTCAGATAGCGACGGATCTCTGCCCCGAGGGCGCGTGCGATGCTCTCAAGGACGCGACCTATCGCGAGGTGCTATCTCCGAGGAGGCTTTACGTCAGGCTATCCCCCTATGCCGCGCCGGCATGCATAGAGCTCGGAAGCGGCGTAGATCAGGATCAAGCCCTAGCCCATCTTCAAGCATCCGCGAACCCGGCGACAGGCCTGCCATTCCCAATAGACTTGATAGATGAGATCGTGTCATTTGACAGGGAGCTGGCATCGGAGTTCGCGGACGAGGTTGAGGCGAGGCTCCTGCTGAGCTCCGGCCTCGACGTCGATCACGTTTACGGCGAGTTCGAGTCTATAAATCCGCAGAAGCCGGAGTAGCCTCGGGACATGAAAGTCTGGATGGATATCCTGAGCCCCAAGCAGCTCCTCCTATTCACGAGCCTGGCCGAGAGATTTAGGAGGCTGGGCCACAGCATCCTCCTAACATCGAGGAGATATGTTCAGCTTGACGAGCTCATTGAGACGAGCTTCAGGGATTGGGGTATAATCAGGGTCGGGGAGTGGGGTGGCGGGAGCATGGAGGGCAAGCTCAAAGCCAGCATAGAGAGGATGAGGATGCTGTTTGATATCGTGATCAGCGATAAGCCGGATGTATGCTTCTCGAGCGGCTCGCCGGAGGCTGCTAGAATAGCTTACGGCCTCGGGATACCCCACCTCATGATCTCCGACACGCCGCACTCACCGGTGAATAGGCTATCCGCTCCCCTCTCCAGAAAGATTCTAACCCCCTGGGTAATTCCTCTTCAAGAGTGGATTGAGGCTGGCGCCAACAGGAGAATGATAGCGCGGTATAGGGCGCTGGATCCATGCTTCTGGCTCAGGGATTTCAAGCCCGATAGAAGCGCTCTCGGAGACTTGGAGGAGGGAGGTTACGTGCTCTTCAGGATGCCCGAGACCCAGGCATCATACCTAAAGGCTGGAGACCGCGAGTTCCTGGAGCTCGCCCGCAAGATCGCCGGGATGCTCGGACAGATGAAGCTCGTGGTGCTGTGCAGGTACTTGGAGCAGGCTGAGCTCGCGAGGAGAACTCTGGGCGGAGAGGCGGTGATAGTGGATAGGCTGGTTCCTGGAGCATCATTGATAGCGTTCTCGGCGATCTTTATCGGAGGCGGTGGGACGATGACTCAGGAGGCCTCGCTACTGGGGATCCCGGCAATTTCCATCTACCCGGGAGAACTTCCAGCGGTCCTCAGGTTCCTCGTGAGAAGAAAGCTCCTCATGCACATCAGGGAGCCGGAAGCGGTGATCCGAGCTTTAGCCGAGCTTCTGGAGAGGCTCGACGCGATCAGGGATTCATGGAGAAGAAGGGCTCAGAATCTCTGGAGGATCATGGAGGATCCCTTCAACGCGGTTTCGAGGGAGATTGAGCTTCTAGCTTAGCCTCCTCTTTAAGCCCTCGAGCTCGCTGGCTATTGGGTCGTAGGCCCTCCTGAGGCTCTCGCGGCACTCCTTCAGAGCCTCATCGAGCTTGCTCCTCGGCAGGGATCTCGAGAGATACGGGTAGATCATGCTCCAAGTTCTCTCGACAGCGTGCTGGAAGTTTTCGACCGCTTTCACGAGCTCCTTAACCTGCTCGGCGGCCTTGGGCTCCTCCCTCGCGAGCTCATCGCCCATCCTCCTAATGCTCTCAGCCCGCTGCTTGACCTCTGCCCTCAGCTCTAATAGCGTCTTGCGGGCTAGGCCGCGATCATAAATCTTATCGCTCGAGATCAAGCCCATAAGCCTCTGATAGATCCCAGTGATCGAGATCACCTCATCGATAAGGCCCTCGACAGGCCTCTTCTCAACAGCTTTTCCCCGAGACCTGTAGATAGCGGTTATCGAGGATGCGAGAAGTATTAGGGATGCTAGGGCGAGGTAAGGCGCTATCTGGAAGAAGCTCACCCCCCGCTCATAATTCACGACGATCCTGAACTCGCCGGCGTTAAGCGGGTCAATGCGATTAAATCGATAGACTAGAATCGTCTTCTCGGGATACTCTCTCCTCAACTCGATGGGCTCGGGGCTCCACGACTTGATTTCTCCTCCTCTCAATCGTATCTCAACATCATAGGTCCATACTGTGGTATTCAGGGGCATGAGCAGGCCTATCGAGACCTCTCTATCCCCGAGCTTTATTGGATTGGAGCCTTCGCCCGCCTTAGCGATAACGGTGAAAAACTCGGATCTGCCCTCGGTGAGAGGCTGCCTCAGCCTCACCGCGACCACGCCGCCCTCACCCGCGCTGCTCGACAGCTTTCCCAGCGCATCCTCGACCCCTATCAGCTCGAAACCCTCTGGCAGCTTCAACCCAATCTCGCTCAGCCGGGAGCCGCCGAGAAGCCTCATCCTCAGCGATATGCTGACTTTCCCATCCGGAACCTCGACGAGGAGCCTCGCCAAGATTACGTCGAGAAGCCTGAGGCTCTCGCTCGAGAAGCTTATCGAGACCATGCTAATGTTCTCTCTAGATAGGTCTAGGTCATGCAGCGTTCCGGAGAGCACGCCGGGCCCGGTCTGATTGAGTAAGCTTGGCGAGATCTCGGCAATCAAGGCATCCTTGGGCAGCCTAACCTCCACCGAGAACTCGGCCCTACTAAGGCCCTTAACCCTCGGATGAATTGGGATTCTCAGGGAATACGTCTGAGCAATGGAATTCCATGAAACGATGTCGCGGAAGATCGTTAGGAGATGGATCTCGGGGCTCGGCGCGCCGTCCACAACTATCCAGAAGAAATCACCCTCTACCACGAGCTCGAGCTCATGATCCTCCTCACACGCGTAGTTCACCAGGTTCCTGATGAGATCCCTCGGAAATCCAACTCTGATGGCGCCGCCGTCCGATGGTAAGACGTCGTAAACGTACACGAGCCCATTCTCATTCACCTCGATGACTCTGCGCGGGGCTTGTTGATTGAAGGCTGAGGCTGGAGCTATCAGCTGTGAGGCCAGTAGCGCTATCACGAGAGCCGTGAATAACGATAACCTTCTCGACCTCAAGATTTGTCGGGTCTAGGTGGCGCGGCCTCATTATTTAAGGAATTCTGATCAGTCTTGCTCTCCGATGGCTGGGTCTCCTCCTTCTTCTCCGCCTTCTCCATGCTCTTCTTGAACATAGCTATGAGGAGCTCTTCCCTAGTCTTTCCGTACGTCTCTATCCCGAGGCTCTTCGCCCTCTCGATTATATCCCTCTCGATATCCCCTTGATCTTGCTGAGCCTGCTTCTCGACCTCGCTCTCGAACTCCCTGACCAGCTCCTGAACAGTTGAGGAAGCCTTCTCGTATTCTCTCCTCGCCTCGGCCAGCGCTCGGGCGAATCTCGGTATGGTCTGCGGATCCCATAGTATGAGGATGATTACTATGAGCGCTATAAAGAGCCACTCTATGCCCTCGATCATATCAAGCTCCTATTAAAGAGCTCCAGCACGGGGGGATTTAGGGTTTTGGCTCGCCCGGCTCACAGCCTTAGAAAACATCTCATCCGAGTAAATTACTCCCTCAGCCTTAACATGCTTCAGGTAGCTTCTCGTGAGGGCGAAGATGGCATCATGGACCTCGCCGGAATAGAATCTCAGCCCCTTAACGCCCCGCTCCTCAAGCCTCTTGTCAACTTCACCTCCTCGCAGGTCGGATGGCAGAATCCCCTTAGAGCCCGCGATGAAGCTCCACATCGCCTCTAAGGACTTCACATATGAGGCGTAGAGGCATGTGCGGGGAAAGATTGAGGCCATGGTCTTCTGGACCGAGGCGACAACAGCATCCCTGATCAGCAGGGGCGCGGCGTGGGTGACGATAATCCCCCGAGCCCCGAGTTTCCGGAAGGCGAGCTCATAGAATTCCCTAGTATAGAGCTGTATTGATAGCCCCTCCTCCGAGGGGTCCGTCGCATCCATGATTATCACGTCATAGTGCTCGTCGGGCTGCTTGGACAGGTATTCTCTGCCCTCCGCGATCACGAGCTTTAGGCGCGGATCCTCGAACCCCTCCCTCCCCCATGGAAGATGCTTCTTCACGATCTCTATCAGCTCTCCATCTAGATCGACCATCTGTATCTCCTCGACATCAGGGTATCTCTCGACCTCCCTGGCGGTCGCGCCCTCGCCCCCGCCTATTATTAGGACGCGCCTCGGCCTTGGATGAGCCACCATAGCTGGATGAACGAGAAGCTCATGATAGATGAATTCATCCTCCCCGGAGGATTGGAGGAAGCCGTCCAGAAGCAGGACCACGCCGAAATCCCTCGTCCTCAGTATATCGACCCTTTGATACCTCGTTCTCCCGGAATAGATTACCTCCTCGATGCCGTAGAGGGATGCCAGGCTCTCGGTTATCCACTCGAGGACGAACTTCGTTGAGGATATTCTGATGAGCATGCCGCCTATCTCGTTTCTTGGAATTTCTCCATCTTTATAAGCCCTCGCACCATCTCCGTTACATTCACTTTCTCGGGCTTGAAGCTCCTCACGACATATTCATAGGCTCTCCATGGATCCGCCTTCTCCCCGCAGGTAAAGATATCCAGAGCAGCATAACCATACTCTGGCCATGTATGCAACGATATATGCGACTCGGCAAGCGCTATAATCACCGTAACGCCTCCCCATGGCTCAAACTTTTTATGAAATTCTCCTAGGTAGGTCGCGCCAGCGGCCTCCACGGCCTCGCGCAATATCGAGACAGATTTATCTATGTCTGAGAGAAGGCTGGAGTCGCATCCATACATCTCCGCTATTATATGCCGCCCCAAGACCTTCATCTCCCCCAATCAGATTCTCCCCTCCCCCGAAGAGCCGGTTTAAAAGCAGCAAGACTATTTAAAAGCATTTTCCCCACACATGGACCATTCCTAAAATCCCGCGTCAAGGCAAAATAGCGGGATCATAACCAAGGTATATTTTCATGGATTAACGGCTTAAATGAGGAAATGCCGGCGAAAATTTGCGTGGTGAACGTGAGGCTATTCGGAGTTGTCGGCAATATCCACCAAATGCTCCAAGGCCAAGACATAGAGCTGACGAAGGTTTACATCAACGCGGATGCCCCTATCGAGGAGAAGTGCGAGAAGTTAAGGGATTCGGACATCATAATAGCGGGCTCGACCATAATCTATGATGGAGAGCTTTTCAGAAGGCTTCCAAAGCTCAAGGCCGTGATACGGTGGGGCGTGGGATACGATAATGTCGTCATAGAGGACGCAACGAGGGAGGGCGTGATAGTCTCGAGGCTTCCGCCCTACCTGTTAAATGAGGCTGTGGCGGAGCAAGCGGTCGCCCTGATGCTCTCGATGCTGAGGAAAATCCCGCAAGCACGAGACTTCATCAAGGCGGGTAAATGGAGGATAAATCAGGGATACGGGGAAGAGTTCGAGACCTTAATCGGCGAATCCTTGGAGGATAAGGTGGTGGGCTTGATAGGGCTTGGCGCGATAGGATTCAGGGTTCTGGAGCTGATCAAGCCCTTTAAGCCTAAACAGATTCTAGTCTACGACCCATACGTATCGCGCGAGTTCATCAGGTTAAGCGGCGCGATAGCGGTCTCCAGCATAGATGAGCTCCTCGCGCAATCCGACATAATAAGTATACATGCCCCATTAACACCCGAGACCGAGAAACTGCTAAACATGGAGAGGTTCAGGAAGATGAAGAAGGGCGTCTACATAATCAACACGGCTAGGGGGAGGATAATAGACTCTGAAGCCCTGCTCTGGGCATTGAAGAACGGCATCGTCAAAGCAGCCGCGCTCGACGTATTCGACCCGGAGCCCATACCAGCTGACCACCCAATACTGAAAATGGATAACGTAATAATAACGCCGCATGTAGGATTCGCCGTAGATAAGACTTGCAAGCTGATGGATGAATACGCTATAGCTGAAGCCCTAAGGATACTCGGAGGCGAAAAGCCCCTCTGGATACTAAATCCCGAAGTATTGGAGATGCCGAATCTCAGAGCAAAAATAGGGAGAAAATAGGGGGTTAGTAAACAGCTTACTTCTTCTTCCCATACTTCGACTTTGCTTCCTTGATGTAGCTTAAGCATTCCTCAACCTTCTTTCTCAGTCCCTCATAGTCCTTGGCATCGATTAAGTCCTTTCTCAAGAGTGCGCCGCCCATGTTCAAGGCGATGGCACCCGCCTTAATCCACTCCTCAATCTCCTCCTTAACAGGCCTTAATCCCCCTGATGGCATAAGCTTAAGCCATGGATATGGCCCGAGTAGGTTGCTGATGAATTTCGGAGTCAAAACCTCGGCAGGGAATATCTTGAAGATGTCCGCACCATATTCCTCGGCGGTGGTTATCTCCGTTGGAGTACTGCATCCGGGAATATACGGCACATGCCTCCTATTACAGATCTTAGCAACCTCCGGGTTGAAGTTCGGGCCCACTATAAAGTCCGCCCCCAGGTTTATGTAAAGCACGGCTGTAGCCGGATCCAAGATTGTCCCCGCCCCGAGTATCAAGTCAGGCCTCTCTCGATCCCTCCATCTCACCAGCTCCTCGAAAACTAGGAAGGCTCTTGGACCCCTATTCGTGAATTCGAGAATCTTTGAGCCTGCTTCCGCAACCGCTGCTGAAACATTTCTAGCAATCTCGACATCGCCATGATAGAAGATTGGCACGAGCCCGATGTTTATGACGCCCGCGATCACCTCATGCTTCTCGAATAATCCCATACGCTCATCCCCTCTTATTCCGCTTCGTGGTAATCATCTCTCCACACCCTAATTAACCTTGCATTACAATATTGGCAGGCTTGAAGCAATTGCTCAAAACAAAATGCTAATATCCTGTAACGCTATACGATCACTCGATGTTCATATGAGTAGGCCCAGGATACTGGTTACACCCAGATCTTACGGTAGATATTATCCAGAGCAGCTGGAGAGGCTGAAATCCGCTGGAGATGTCGAGTTCGCCGAAAATCCTCCCTTGAAGGAGGCTGATCTACTGAAGATAATCGGGAAGTACGATGCGGTGGTCGCCGGCGTGGATGAGTATACCGCGAAAGTCATAGATTCTGCCGAAAACTTGAAGATCCTTGCGAGATATGGCGTCGGCACCGATAACGTGGACTTGGAAGCGGCCACGAGAAACGGGATAATAGTCACATATACCCCCGGAGCGAATACTAATGCTGTCGCCGAGCATACTTTCGCGCTCATTTTAGCCCTGATGAGAGATATTCCGAAGCTGAATGAGGCGGGCAAGCAGGGCCTCTGGGCCAAGGGAAGAGGCCTCGGCCGCGAGCTAAATGGAAAGACCCTGGGAATAATAGGGCTTGGAAGGATAGGGAGGATAGTCGCGAAGATAGCTAAAGGGTTCGATATGAACGTGATAGCCTATAGCCCGCATGTCCCGAGAGAGGAGGCAGAGAAGATCGGAATAAAGCTCGTCTCTCTTGAAGAGCTCCTCTCAACAGCCGACATAGTCTCAATCCACACCTCGATGGCCCCGGGAAAGTATCACATGATAGGAGAGAGGGAGCTGAAAATGATGAAGAAGACGGCATATCTCGTAAACACGGCGAGAGGAGAGCTCGTGGATGAGGCGGCATTGGTGAGGGCGCTGAAAGAAGGCTGGATAGCGGGAGCAGCATTAGATGTGCTGGAGCATGAGCCGCCGCCACCAGACAGCGAGCTCCTAAAGCTCGACAACGTGATAATAACGCCGCACGCGGGAGCGCATACATGGGAGGCCGTGAAGAACATGGGAGACATGGTAACAGAGGACGTAATAGCCGTCCTCAGCGGCAAAAAGCCGAAATACATAGCAAACCCGGAGGTTTTGGAGAAAAAGAACCTAAGAGCAAAAATCGGCACGTGAAACAATTCTCCCTAAATTTTTTAACATTTGCCGATCATAACTACGTAGCGGGCCCGGGGAGGCTTGGTTGCCATTCGAGTTGGAAGACTTCTACGAATCCCCGAAAGCAGTTTAGAGGCGTTTTTGGATTTGAGGCGTGTAAGAGTTCTTTAAGGCGGTTAAATTTCTATGAGATCGCTCCATTAAGGCGCGTTTGTCTTTCATCTTCTCTTGTTATTCTTTTGCGTCCAGCTCTAGTTATTGGAGGTCTCCTAGCTCTATACTCTTCTTCTCCTCTTATTGCCTGTGGCCTTGCTTCCTGGGCTCTTTGAAGTCTTCGCTCCATCATCAACTTCGCGAGAGCTCTTGCACCATCAGCCAGCTCTTTCGGTAGCCCCAATACTTGAGCGACTTTATAATCTATTTCCGAGATTATCGTATCCCAAAGCCTCATCATATTTTCTCGCTTATCCGCTCCACCTAATCTCCGCGACTCAGCCTCAAGCTCATCAAAAAGAGAAGCTAAAAGTTCTAAGTCTTTTTGATCAAGTCTTCTAACATCCAGAATAGGCATTTCCTCAGCATGCTTAACTTCAAGGCCTATAGGTCCAACAGCGCCAGTTGTTCTACCCACAGACTCTATATAAAGCTGTGCAAAACTTGAGTTGAGATATGCCAGAAGAGCCTTTAATTGTAATTCGTTCAGCTCACTTTTCGGGATAAAAGTTATGATAGCATGATACGTCACAACAGGGTATTCAGCTAAGATAAACCTCGTCTTATATCGAGATTGATATATTGCCATAATTGGTGCTTTTTCTACTCCTCCCAGATCATACCATCCATAAAAGTATCTCTTTTGTCGTTCTCTTTCACGGCATGCCAATGCTTGATGACATGGTACCCCACCGCCACGAGTTCCTCTAATTTGAGTTCTACACCTAGTCTCCCCCCATTCGATGTAATTTCTAACATTTTTCGGAAGTTTGTTTCTAGGTTTGTGGCACATGAATAAGTAGCAATCTGCTCCTCTGTTCCTAAGGTCCTCCCAATCACGCCTGCTAAAGATAAAGTTAGTGACGTATCTAGCAGACGTTATTGCCGGATAAACGTATTCATCAACTCCCCACTCTCTAACTTTCTCCTCATTGAAATAGAAAAAATCTTTTGCACCAATATCAGGTCTCCTTCCATGCTCTAGTGCCCAAATAGAATAAACATAATTTCCTCTACTCAGCTTAAACAATTCTCCTGCAGGTATGCATTTCTCTTTTAGCAAGTCGAGTATTTCTTCAGTCTTAAAGATTAAGTTTATCCATTTTTGATCTCTCGGGATGTCTCCTTGTCTAAAGATCCTGATGAGAAAGGTTTCTCCAGCTTCCTCAGGTTTTTCTAAAGCTCTCAAAATCCCATTAACATCAAATGATCCATTCTCAGGGATATCAAGATACATAAAAACGACCTTATTATCCTCCAAATTCTCGCCGCTATGCGGCTTTTCTAATAAAATGATGCAAGTTCCTATTAGTGGAACTGGGAAAACTCTAGCTGAAATATCTATTAAAGCCTTAACTTTCCAATTTTCAAGAAGATATCTTCCA
>Ga0209394_1000930_pt1 | contig 19406 bp, 15 predicted proteins | sample JNZ201metaG_FD_184122 | JGI IMG/M metagenome (GOLD analysis project Ga0209394, IMG submission 184122) | Hot spring microbial communities from Jinze hot spring, China to study Microbial Dark Matter (Phase II) - JNZ 20120812A (SPAdes) (version 3) ... | reverse complement strand
CGAGTGGGGAGATTGTCGGCGCTTTCATCGCGGGCAACACTGACAAGACTTTGGGCAAATCTGCCCTTGACACATTTAACTTCAGCCCAACCTTCTGTTGAGCCATCAGCGCGCCTTGGAGCAACAAAGCCATATGCCTGATTTTTCTTTGCTTCCACTCGTCTTGCCAAGATTGAGGGTTTGCAATCAGCCTGGTGGTTGATTCCAAAATCGTTTCAATGATGCGCAAATTATTTGCCCGCAAGGTCGCTCCTGTTTCAGTCACATCGGCGATGGCATCAACGAGTTCTGGCACTTTTGCTTCCGTCGCGCCCCAAGAGAATTCAACTCGTGCACTAACGCCCCGCTGTTGCAGGAACTTTCGGACAGTGTTGGGCAACTCGGTGGCAATGCGTTTGCCTTCCAAATCTTCAACTCTCTGATAGGGCGAATCGTTGTGGACAGCAATGACGAGCCTGACTTTTCCTAAACCTTGTTTGGAGTAAACGAACTCAGCAACTTGAATAACTTGGTCTTCAACGCCGTTCTCAACGATTTGGTCGTAACCCGTTATTCCTGCGTCCAAAACGCCTTCGGCAACATAGCGCGGTATCTCTTGAGCCCGCAACAAAATAGCCTGAATTTCAGGGTCATTGATGCGAGGGAAGTGAGACCTGCCTTCAATGTGAACTTCCCAGCCAGCCATCCTCATCAACCGTAAAGTTGCTTCTTGCAAACTTCCCTTCGGGATGCCAAGTCGTAGTTGTCGTTCCATCAGCGAACCGACCTCCGTTTAAGTGGGTTGGGTTTTTTCTGGTTGCGCTAAAATTTTGGCACGGCTTGCAACCGAGAAACTTCCTGATTCGTCCCATCGCTTGTGGGGATCGGAGGGCGACGAACCATGATTGAAGTGGTTGGGTTGACAAAGTTTTACGGAGAAGTCAGGGCACTTGACGATGTGACCTTTGATGTCCGTAAGGGAGAAATTTTGGGCTTTTTGGGTCCGAACGGTGCAGGCAAAACGACCACGATGCGAATTTTGACGGGATTTTTGAGCCCAACTACAGGGACAGCAAAAGTCGGCGGTTACGATGTCGTTGAAAATTCTTTGGAAGTTCGCCGCATAACGGGCTATTTGCCAGAAACCGTCCCACTTTACAACGAAATGCGAGTCCGAGAGTATCTGGGTTATATGGCTCGTATTCGGGGCATCCAACGCAAGCGAATTCGCGACCGTGTGGATTATGTGATGGAGCGGTGTGGATTGGTTGAAGTTGCTGACCGCATTATCGGGCACTTGTCAAAAGGTTATCGTCAGCGGGTTGGCATCGCCCAAGCCATTGTCCATGACCCGCAGGTGCTTATTTTGGACGAACCGACCATCGGGCTTGACCCAGTTCAGGTTCGCGAAGTTCGTCAACTCATCAAAAGCATGGCTGGTGAACGCACCATTATCTTGAGCACCCATATTTTGCCTGAAGTTTCAATGACTTGCGAACGAGTGCTAATCATTCACAAAGGGCGCATCGTCGCCGAAGACACACCCGAAGGTTTGTCAAGGAGACTCCAGCAATCGGAACGCATTTTGGTTCGGCTCGCACGAGTCCCATCGCAGCCGTTGAGTGCGCTTGGTCAACTTGATGGAGTGGTGCGGGTTGAGCATGTCGGTGACAACTTGTTCGCTGTTGAAGCCCCTGCTGGGCATGACATCCGAGAGCAACTCGCCGAGTTCGTCGTTAAAAATGGCTGGGGCTTGCTTGAACTCCGCCGAGAAGAAATGACCCTTGAGGACATCTTCGTCAACTTGGTGACGAGGGAATGAGTTCGCACTTTAGAGGCGATGGGCATGATTGATTGGCGGGAACGCATTGTCATAGACCCACAAATTTGTCATGGGAAACTTTGCATTAAAGGGACACGCATTATGGTCTCAGTCATTTTGGACAACTTTGCCGATGGTCTCACACCAGAGGAAATTGCCCGAGAATATCCACCACTGACTGTTGACGATGTGAAAGCGGCTATTGCTTACGCAGCCAAAGCAATTGAGCAATTGTGGTAGAAGAGCATAAAGTTTGCGTTAGGCGTCCACTTTAAATCTCGTAATGATTGGTGGTGGCGATGACAGCATTGATTCGGGCAGAAGATTTTATCGTGGGAGCGGAAGCGAGTTTTAATGCAGGGGCATTGGTTTCGTGTGCTCTTTGCTGCTACGCTGCCGTATTTTGGGCTCAAATTGCTGTGTTGGAAAAGTTGGGAATCAAGCAACTGAAATGGTCGCATGATGGATTGCGGAATAGGTTTGGTTTGGAGGCAATAAAGAAGCGACACCTGTTCACAGATGAAGGGATGAGGTTCTTACGGGAATTATATCAGATGCGTAACGAAGCCCATTATTCTGCCGGTGAATTAAGCCAAAAGAAGGTAGAACGGCTGCTGAGGCACACGAAGGAGTTTGTTGAGAAAGTCAAAACGATTGTGAGGTGACAAATCATGCCCATCAGGCGATCTCGACAGAGACAGTGGATGAAAATGCTCAACCGTCGCATTGACGAACTTATTGAACTGGCTCGCCAATTTGACCCAGAGGTTGAGGTCAGAAGGCTTGAGCCATTTGAAGAAGAGGATGCGGTCTTGGAACTACGAGTTGCTCCAGAAAAATCTGACGAAGTTTACGATGCCATGCTTGACCGCACAACCCAAATTTGGTGGGAAGACGGGTTTGACATCGTTGTCTGGGTTCACGAGAAAAAGCCCGTTGAAGTGAAGGAGGCAGAGTGAGATATGGCTCAGGCGACAAAGGTGTTAGTCGCGGTGAAGCCGAAGGAAACGATTGTCCGCATTGGTGAATGGCTTGCGGTCACATTCGTGATTGCGTTGCGGGAGGTTCGCAGCCTGTTCAGTTCATGGGTCGCTTATGTGACGCTGGCGTTCTTTGAAATTTGGGCAGGTTTCTTTTTCTTCGCTATCGCCCGCATAGGTCAAACTTCCGACATGCGATACCTTTTCTGGAACATGGCTGTCATCTCGTTCATCGTTTTGCCGATGGTGACGATGAGATTGCTTGCGGAGGAACGAAGGTTAGGGACATTGGAGTTGCTGCTCACTTCACCTGTGACTGACTGGCAGGTTGTGTTGGGCAAGTTTCTCGGTGCTTATTACTGGCTAATTGTCGCTTTGGGCTTGACACTTTATGTGCCTTATCTTGTCCACCGCTTTTCTGGTGGGACGGTGGATTTGGGTCCATACTGGACGGCTTACATCGGTTTGTTGCTTTTCGGGGCGGCTGCGATTTCCGTTGGGGTTTTCTGGTCAGCACTCACTGACAACCAAATCATAGCAGCCTTTGCAACTTTCGGGACATTGCTTTTGGCTTATGTCATCACTTGGCCAACTGAGGGCACTGGCACTTTGGCTGAAATTTGCCGTAAGATTTCGCTTTATTACCGCTATCAGGACTTCACCGCTGGGTTGATTCAAAGCAAGGATGTGGTCTTCTTCCTGCTCTTGACTTTCGCTTTCCTTTACCTTGCCGTCCAAGTTCTCGGAAGCCGAAGATGGCGATGAAGGGGTGATGGCAGATGAAGCGGATTCGCGAATTGACAAAAGCCAATGCTTTGGTTGTCGGGATTTTGGGTTTCATCGCGATTTTGATCGGGCTCAGCCTTTACTTCGCACAACCTGACAAAAAGTGGGCTTGGGCTTTTGCTTGGGCGGTCGGGATAGCATTGTGGATTGGGCTGCTTGCGTTTCACTTTGAGGAAGTTTTGCACTATCTGATCAGCCAACGAGGGCGAATGGGTGCAAATGCTGTGCTGAGCAGCATCTTTGCTTTGGGCGTCTTGGTTCTGCTCGTTTACATTGCCGACCGGCACAGCGCAGGTTGGGATTGGACGAAAACGAAGCGCCATACTCTTTCACCGCAAACGCTGAAAGTTGTCCGCAGCATTAACAAAGAAGTCAATGTCGTTGCTTTCTACGATGTCAACTCTCAAGAAGAGTTTGTGCGTGTTCGCGATTTGCTCAAGCGTTATGAGGCAGCAAATCCCAAAATCAAAACCCGTGTCGTTGACCCAAGGATTGAACCTGCGTTGGCGAGGCAATATGAAGTGACTGGGACAGGCATTACGGTTTTTGAAGCCGACGGAAAACGAGAGCGTGTCAGTTTCGGCAGCGAGAAGGAATTCACGGGTGCACTGATAAAGGTCACAAGGGATAAGAAACCGACGGTTTACTTCCTGCAAGGTCATGGTGAGCACACATATGACAGTTTCGCCGACGAGGGTTACGGGATGCTCAAAAGTGGTCTTGAGCGGCTCAATTATCAGGTCAAGGAGTTGAAGTTGCTGACCGAGAAAACTGTGCCGAAGGATTGCGATGTCTTGGTCATTGCTGGCGCTCAGCGCGATTTGTTCCCGCAGGAGAAACAAGCGATTAAGTCCTATTTGGACAAGGGTGGACGATTGCTGCTTATGCTTGAACCTGATCCAGCACCAAGTTTTTCCGATTGGCTTGACGAATGGGGTTTAGAGGCGAAATCGGGGATTGTCGTTGAACCTGCAAACAACATTTTGGGGGATGCTGCTGCCATTTTCGCATTCAGCTTCCGTTTCCACGATGTCACCAGACCCTTCCAAAAAGCGCAGCGAGAGGCTGTTCTGTTCATTACTGCCCGACCGCTCAAGCGGAGAACCGAAACGCCTTCGGGGGTGATTTTGACAGAGTTGATTGAAACGAGTGCATCAAGTTGGCGTGAGGAGAAGTTTCAGGGCGTCGTCAAAAAAGACCCGAACGAGGAGAGTGGTCCGTTTATACTTGCGGCTGCTGTTGAAAAGAGCGTGACGGACAAGAAGAAGATGAGAGCAATTGTTCTTGCTGATTCCGACTTTGCTACGAACCAGTTTATCCGAAACTTGCTCAACGGTGCTTTTGCTGCAAACTGCATCCACTGGCTTGCCGAAGAAGATGTGCTCATTGACATCCCGCCAAAAGACGAACCACCACAAACGCTGTTCCTGTCTCGTCAGCAAACTGTCTTTACATTCGTCTGGAGCGTTATCGTTTTGCCATTGGCAATTTTGATCAGCGGGCTGATCGTTTGGTGGACGAGAAGGAGTTAGCCTGCGAGGTGAACTCAAATGCCTACGCTCACTTACACAGTGGTTTTGGAACGCAACAATAACGGAGGCTACACCGTCACCGTGCCAGCGTTGAAAGGTTGTGTAACGCAGGGCAAAACAATCTCACAAGCGTTGGAACGAGCAAAGGAAGCAATTGAGTGCCATTTAGAGGCTTTAGCATCTTTGGGGAAACGAATCCCGCCTGATGCAAAAGTGGTGCGTCTTGCTCTCGCTGAGGCAGATGAAATTTTAGTTTTCAAAGTGCGGGTGAACCCAGAAATCGTTAAGGCGAGGGTGAAGGTGAAAGTTGGATAAACTTCCACGCATTACTGGGAGGCAAGTTGTCGCTGCTTTGAAGCGATTGGGATTTCAGGAAGTCAGGCAAAAAGGCAGTCATGTGACTTTGCACAATCCAGCAACAGGCACGACTTGCACCGTTCCTGTTCATGCTGGTGAGACTTTAAAGCCCAAAACATTGCGAAGTATTCTCAAGCAAGCAGGCGTAACTGTTGAGCAATTGCGCCAAGCACTTTAGGACGCACAAGTGAGGTGACCGCTATGCTGTCGCCTTTCCCTGGCATGGACCCATACTTGGAAGCACCTTCAGGTTGGCAGGAGTTTCACAGCCGTTTCATCAACACCATGAGCGATTTTCTCGTTCCCAAAGTTCGTCCCAGATATGCTGTTCACATTGAGCGCTATGTTTATGTTGTGGATGTTATGGGCGAAGAGAGCAGGCTAAGACCTGATGTCACTGTTGCGGAAACTGGACGAGAAGGGATTATTGCTGAACCGCAAACTGCAGCGACGGCAACTGCTGTTTTGGTGCCCCTACCTGAACTTGAGGAAGTTCGCCATTACTTTTTGGAAATTCGTGAGTTGGAGACACAAAAGGTTGTCACTGTCATAGAGATGCTTTCGCCTTTCAACAAGCGGACAGGGAAAGGGCGGGACGAATATCTTGCCCGAAGAGCCGAGATATTGCTCAGCGATGTTCACTTAGTAGAGTTGGACTTGCTGCGTGAAGGTGAGCGATTGCCGATGGGCAAACCTTTGCCACCGGGTCAATACTACGCTATCGTTAGTCGCTCATACAAAAGACCAATTGCAGAAGTCTACGCTTGGACAATCAGGCAACCTTTGCCGACGATTCCGATACCGCTTAAGCGGGGAGAGGCTGATGTTATGTTGGATTTGCAAAGTGTCTTAAACTCAGTTTACGATCGGGCGGGATACGATTACAGGCTGCCATATGACCGAGAGCCTGACCCACCTTTGAGCCCTGAGGATTGGGAATGGGCTAAACAGATTATCGCTAAAAGTAGGGGCGCGTGAAATGTGCCCGAAAGGAATGGGTAGATTGCCATCTACCCCTGCTTTGATATGAGGTGATGCCGATGAGGTTGCGCGGTGCTGCGATTTGGGCGATTGCTTTTGCGGCGCTGCTTGTTTATGTGCTTTTGCGGGAACGAGGTGAAGTCGTTGAAGGGAAAGTTGTGCTCAATTTGAAACCCGATGACATCGTCAAGGTTGAAGTGCAGCGCCAGCAAGAGCCCAAAGAAATCGTGCTGGAGCGGAGGAACAAGAGTTGGTGGCTTGCAAAACCTGTTCAAGCACCCGCCGACAAAACGACTGTTGAAACTTTGCTCAACCGATTCAAAAACTTGAAAGCAGAGGTGGAACTTGATGCGAAAAAACCTGAATATGGCTTGGCGAACCCGCCAGTGACCCTTACCGTCCACGACCGTCGTGGTCGCAAGTATCGCATTGAATTTGGGCAAAAAACTCCCGACAACTTGGGAGTTTACGCTATCGTGGAGGGTTGGCGCAAGCCCGTAGTGCTGACAAGTTGGCTTTTGGACGACGCCAACAAAACTCCCGATGATTTCCGAGATAAACGGTTGGTCGTTTTCAACCGCGATGCGGTGACAAAAGTTGCGCTCGTTTACCCTGACAAGCAAATCGTTTGCGAGCGGAAAGGAAAAGACGAGTGGCGATTGGTTGAACCTTTGCGAACCGAAGCGGACAACAATGCCGTCACAAACCTTCTTGACAGACTCTCAACTTTACAGGCTCGCCAGTTCGTCGTTGAGCGACCGAAGAAAACCCAACTTGCGAGTTACCAACTTGACAGACCGACATTGCAAGTCCAACTCTGGCTCAAAGGGCGTGAAAAGCCTTTATCAGTCTCCATCGGCAAGCAACACGAAACCGATAAAACTCGCTACTACGCCCGCACCACTCGCTTCCCAGCAGTTGTGCTCGTTGATGAGTTTGACCTAAAAGACATTCGCAAGACCGAAAACGATTTGCGTTCCAAGAAGGTGCTCGTGTTCAAGAAGGACGATGTTGAACGGCTGGCACTGAGGTTTGATGGCACAGAGATTGAACTGAGAAAGAGTAAAGAAGGCGACGAAACTCGTTGGCGAATGTTGAAACCCATTAAAGTCCCTGCCGATACTTGGCGGGTTGATGACATCCTTTGGGCACTTGACGGTGTTCAAGCAGAAGGCTTCATTGACAAACCGCAGAACCTTTTGGAATTTGGATTGGACAAACCGCAACTTGAGTTGAGGTTGTGGGAAAAGGGACGCAAGCAGCCGAAAATTGTCTGGCTAAGTGTCAAGGACAACACAGGCTATTTGCGAACCAGCGAGGGGGACACCGTTTACAAGGTGCGTGCAAGTTTGCTTGACGACTTGAAGAAATCGCCCAACGATTTGCGTGACTTGCAAATTGTCAAGTTCAAGCGCGACGATGCCGAAGAAATTGTTTTGCGTTGGGACAAAAAGCGGGTTCGTTTGGTCAAACGAGCGGAGCGCAACTGGGAGATTGTTGAACCGAAACGGAAAAGCGCCAATTGGACAACCGTTGACAGTATTTTGTTTGAGTTGGAGAGCATGAGGGCAGAAAAGTGGGTCGCCGAAAAACCGCAACCAGAACACGGCTTGGACAAACCCCAACTTGAGGCGGAAGTGAAACTCAAAGGCGGCAAGGCTATAACTGTCAAGTTCGGCAAACTGACCGAGCAAGATAGCGTTTTCGTCTGCTCAAGTTACAGCGACAACCAAGTCTACCGCAAAGCCAAATTCGTCCTTGACAATCTTAAGCGTTATGGCGATGAGTTGCTAAGGTAAGGACGGAAAGCAGCAAGTAGATGTGCGTTAAAGTGGGCAACAGAATTGGACTGGCTTTAGCCCCTGAAGAAAGAAGCGCCGGGGAATTGAACCCCGACGCCAAAAAGATGGACGCGGAACTGCAAGCCCGTTTTCTGGTTTGAGTGTTGACGGCTTTACTGCAAATCAAACAGTTCGTCGGTCAGGAAATTGCCGTCTCGGTCAATGTCACCCAAGAGTCGTTCTCGGTGAGGTTGGAAACTTGCATCTGGTCGGAAAACAGGCTTAAAAACCTTGACATGTCCATCGCACCATAAGACATTGCCAACTTCCGTGTGGCGACCGTGAAAGGTTGGATTGAAGTAAGATGGCGGTTCAAGGAAACCTGTGCCTTCAAAGACTGGTGCACCAGCGCCCCATGTCCGCCACTGCGCTGCGTCGGCAATCCAGACGGTCTCAGCCGGACTTGCGATTTGAGCAAGTGAAACGGCAATCGGCGTCCAAGTTGGTGGGTTCATTGGGCTTAGATAAGCATAGTTGTAGCCGTAGCCAAGATGACCGTAAGCGTAGTTTGTGTTCTCGCGGAAAGATGGGCAGGCTTTGATCTGAGCATTGCGCATGTAAGGTTGCAGGAAGCCACGAGTGAAGTCAACAGTTTGGGTTGCTCGGTCAACATAACCCCACCAATAATGCGACCAGTCATCGTAAGCGATCGGGAACAGGCGTTCATCGTAGTCCTGAGCATACTGAAGCCCAGCGAGACCGATTTGCTTGAGGTTTGACATGCAAGAGGATTGGCGAGCCTTTTCGCGAGCGCGGCTGAACACGGGGAACAGAATTGCAGCCAGAATGGCGATAATCGCAATTACGACGAGAAGTTCAATGAGCGTGAACCCACCGAGACCACGACGCAACACACTTCGCACTGCCATTTTCAAATCCCTCCTCGCAAGCAAAGTTTTTTATTCGCTTGCGGGAAGGGCAGAAGGAGGATAGACTCCGCCAATGCGCTAATGCAAAGAATGTCAACGACGCGCATTAGCGGGCAGTCTTGACAATTTTTCGCTCCTTCGCCCAGCCCGCGAGGCGAACGAGCGACGGGGACGGATGGGTCGGTCTTCGGGCTTCCGGATCGTCCTACTCGCCGCGCCTTCCCAGCGCCGCTTCGGCGCCAGTGGCATGTCGTGCTGCCGCAAGGTTGAGGGCGGCAGCACCGAGCGGCTTTCGTCCCCGGTTACCGCTGCGCGACAGCGCCGGATTTTCACCGGACTTCCCGGCACCCATCCGCAGCCGTCTCGTTGCCTTGAAGGCGACTTCAATTATAGCCAAGCCGAGTCCAAAACGCAAGAGATAAACTTTTGGCTTCCAACCAATGCCGACGCCAAACGAAAATTAGCCCGCGACATTCGTAGGGCGGTGCTCTTACCAAACCGAAGATGAAAATCGGTTTAATGTAGGGCGCGGTTTTACACCGCGCCGAAAGAAAATTCGGCGGGGCATGAAACCCAGCCCTATAGGAAAAATTTGGCAAGCCGGAGGCTTGCCCTCCGATACACTTTGGTGCAACAAAAGTCCATGTCTACAGGCTTCAGGCAGAATTTCCCAAGTAGGAGGGGCTTTAGCCCCAACAAAAGGTTTTTTTTCGCGGCTAAAGCCGTTCCTACAAAGTTTCGTCGTTAACCGCAAATGTGAGCGTGGAGTTTAAAAGCCAATGGCAAAATAAAGCGGGCATGAGATTGAAGCGAGGTGATAGCGATGCAGCGATTGGGGATGGTTTGGCTCGTGTTGATGCTTTGTCAACTTCTCTCATCGGCTCAAATTGCAAATGGCGGTTTTGAAGAGTTAGACGAGAGGCGATTTCCTGTCAACTGGGAATGGTTCGCTTCCCAAAAGGACGATGCAATTGTTCGCGTAACAACCGATGCAGCAGAAGGTCGCTTCGCACTTTACATGGAATCGCGCTCAACCGCAACCGTTGGTGTTAACCGCTCATATCGCGCAGGTAAGCCCGGCGAGGTTGTTCCCGACATCGGTGCGATGTTGCCGTTTAAAAAGGGCGCGTTGGTTTTCCGATACAAAGTTGTCAAGGCAACTTCGGACAATGTTCGCGTCTATGCTATCCCGATGAAAGCGGACAACTTGGAAGGAGGAGCATCCCGCGCAGTTTACATCGTCCCTGCGAAATTTTCTGGCGACAATAAATGGCACATTGGCGTCTTGGCTTTTGATTTTTCCGACAAACCTGAGGTTCGGGCAGTGCAAATTGGCTTGCGAATTAACGAAGGAGGTCAACCCGCTCCCGCAGCCGTCATCTTTGACGATTTTCGGTTCGTTGAAAAAGCGGGTTGGCACTTGAGGCTTGACAATATTCGTTTTGAGGAGGGCGCGAAACCCGGTGAGCAAGGTTATTTGGTTTTGAGGCTTCAAAACACGGGTGATGAACCTGCCCCCGTGAATGCTGAACTGTCGGCACCACAAAAATTTGAAACTGAAGTGGTTGAAATTCCCACAAGTGTAGCGCCGCAGGAAACGGCAACTTTAAAGTGGTTCGTTAAGGGCTTAAGGCGGCTCGGCACAAACTTTGTCGTCCGTTGGGAGTCAACGCCGAAAATCTTTGATTCAGCCGCACACACTTGCTCGGCTCAATTGAGGCTCAATTCGTTTGGGTTCACAAACGCTGTTTTGTTCGCTGGCGTTCCTGTCCAACTCAAACTGGTCTTGGAGAACATTGGTGATGCAGTGGTAGAAGGCATCGCCGTTCAGTTGTCTTTGAAAGATTTGTCGCTCGTGCAGGGCGAACTTAAAACGAACTTGACAATCCTTCCGCCGGGCAAAAACACGGTTTCATGGGTCGTGAGGGGCAATAAACCCGGTGAGTGTTCGGCATCCGTGCAAATTCAGGTTGGGCGAACACCTTTCAACATGGTCGCTCGCGGGATTATCAGCAGACCGATAAATGACCGTGACAGAGGGACGCTAACTGTTGCGACCAAAAATTTGCGTCTTCTGTTCCCATCAAACCCGTTCGGTTACGGTGTCTTCGCCGTTGAAGTTCACGATGGGAAATCTTGGCGCAGAATGGCTTTATCGCCACAACTTTTGCTCGTCTCCTACTTTGATGTCAGACGGCAAGCCATTACAAAACCCGTGTTCGCTGCGAAAGCGGAAAAGTTGCCCAGCGGAGGGCTTGCGTTTCCGTTTCAATGGCAGGACGAAATTGACGGTGGTGCTTGGCAAGGTGAAGTTAGGTTTGAGCCAGATGGGAATGCAATCAAAGTCGGTTGGCAATTAAGTGTCACCCAACCGAGACAAATTCTCGGAGTTCAATCGCCGTTGCTATTCGTCGGTGACCAAACTTTCGGTGCAAGAAAGTCAATGGCGCTAATGCCCGGCGTTTATTGGCTTTTGGCGGATGAAACCGTTGACGATGCCAGATACAGTGACCCACCGAATCACCTGCACATTGTCCCGCACCCATACAAACTCACGCAACCTTTGATGGTTGTTTCGCATGAAGGCACATTTGTCGGATTAATGTGGGATGCGCTGCAGCAGTGGACAGAAGGCGATGGCTTGGGTGCGGAGACGGGCTTGTGCCCGCAACCGATTTTCGCTGTGCCGAACATCATCGCTAACCAAGAAAATCACTTGCTTGGCTTAATGGTGCCCAATGTGCCCAAGTGGGTGAAAGAGAATTCAGTATGGGCGCAAAACCCATTCACCCTTTCGCCACAAAACACTTTGCGGTTGACTGCTTGGGTTGTGGGAGGCAAGGGCGAGGTCCTTGATGCCTACGATACTTACTTCGTCAAGTTTCCACTCCCGCCAATTCCTGAACGCCCCTACTCTGATGAGGATACTTTCAAGCGAAGCAAACTCGGGACGCGTTCTGACCGATACGGAAAATTGTTTGGCGGGTTGCAGACTTTGGAGCGACAAGCAATTGAAGACGCGAGGACGCAAAGGGAGGATGGTTCATGGGGCTTTGTCATTGACAAGGGTTGGACGCTTGAAATGTTGCGCAAATTTGCACCGAACCGTCCCCTTGACGATTACGGCAAGGAAGGAGACACAACTGCCGGAACTTGCACTTTCCTTCTGAGGCGGGCAATTGCTTTGCTCCGTTACGCTCGCATAACTGGCTCAACGAAATCAGCGGAACTTGGCTTAAGGGCAATTCGTTTTATTGACAAAAACTTTGTCCGACCCGAAGGCGCTCAAACTTGGGAAATTCCGCTCCACTGTCCCGATGTTCTGGCTGCAGCCAATGCAATTCATGCCTACCTTGAAGCGTGGATGCTGACCAGCGACGATTATTGGCTTAAGCGAGCAGTCTATTGGGCGAAGACAGGTTTGCCTTTCATCTACCTTTGGAACCCGCCTGACCGTCCAACGATGATGCGCTACGCTTCCATCCCAGTTTTTGGGACAAGTTTCTTCTCCGCTGCACCTTGGTTCGGAACACCAGTGCAATGGAACGGACTTGACTACGCCTACGCTTTGTTGAAACTGTCAATCGCTCTCAGCCAGTCCCAACTCCCCGATGCTCAGTCCCCAGAATTCTGGCGACAAATTGCCGAAGGCATTACAGTTTGCGGGATTCAGCATCAGGCTGCTGTCAACCATCCTGAAGGTAACTACCCCGATAGCGTCGCTTTGACTTACCGCTACGGACCGAACGACCAAGGCATTATCGGTCCGCACGGTATCGTCCGCAACTTGTGGCTCTTGCGTGACCCACACGATGATGCTTGGGGTTACGAGACGGTTGTCGTCAAGACCGAGCCACCAATCCGAATCACCAGCGACGCAATTGTTGAACGGGCTGAATGGAAAGATGGCGAATTAACGATTGTTCTGCGAGCGCCACAAGGTGTCACCGAATCGCAAACAATTGTCGCTTGCATCACGAAACCAAATCAAATTTTTGTCAATGACCGTTCGCTCAACGCTGACAGTGCCCAGTCCCAAGTCCCCAGTTCTTTCCGTTACGATACCCGCCGAAAACTCACTTTCCTTCGCCTGAGGCATGAAACTGAGGCATTGACCGTGAGGCTGACAGGTGTTCAGCCGGCAGTTTATGAATTGCTCGGAATCGTGTGGGAGCAGCCCGTTTGGGAATTCAACTTTGGCGATGACCCTGATGATTGGACGCCCGTCAATGACCTTGCGCCGTTTGAGGTTAAAGGAGGAATTTTGCGGACTCGTTCAACCGGCGGCGACCCATACATGCACAGCCCACCAGTTCGCGTTGAAGCGGAGAAGTTTAAGACGCTCGTTTTGAGGTTGAGAATTCAGTTCCCTGTCGGTGCTCAACCCATTGGGCAAGTTTTCTGGGTTCGTGAGGATGACCCTAATTGGAGTGAGAGCAAAAGTGTCAAGTTCCCACTACCAACCGATGGGCAGTGGCATGAGTTGAGGGTGGATTTGAGCCAATCTCCCGAATGGCGCGGGACTATTACCCAAATCCGTCTTGACCCCGGAGCAGGTGCCGGCATCATCGTGGAATTTGACTATGTCAGGTTGGAGTGATTTCGTGCCCACAATCCGAAAGAACATCGGAGGGCTCGGCTCCTACTGAGCCGAAAATTTCGGAGGGTTGGGTTCCTGCCCAACCGAGATGAAATTCGGTTTAATGTAGGGCGCGGTTTTACACCGTGCCGAAAAAAATTCGTCGGCAGGGTATAAAACCCTGCCCTACAAGGGAAATTCGGCTTAATGTAGGGCGCGGTTTTACACCGCGCCGAAAAAAATTTGTCGGCAGGGTGTAAGACCCTGCCCTACAAGGGAAATTCGGTTTAATGTAGGGCGCGGTTTTACACCGCGCCGAAAAAATTCGTCGGCAGGGTATAAAACCCTGCCCTACAAGGGAAAATCGGCACGCCAGAGGCGTGCCCTTTGAAAACGGAGGCGATACGACATGTCTGAAGCACCTTCGGTCATCGTTGAAGGTTTGCACGAATGGGAATACATCGCTGCACCCGAAGCGATAACTCACAAGGTAAAGGAAGCGATTGCAAAGTTCCGAATGCTTCAACCTAACGAAGCCATTGTCGTCGGCGTTTCAGGTGGTCCAGATTCGCTTACGCTGCTTCATGTTCTTTGGCGGCTTAGGGGTGAGTTTGGTTGGCAAATTTTCGCTGCCCATTTCAATCACGGTTTGAGGGGCGAGGAAGCGGACGAGGACGAAAGGTTTGTCAAGGCTTTTTGCGAACAGTTGCAAGTGCCATGCTTTAGCGAAAAAGCCGATGTCAAGGCTTTGGCTCGCGAGCAAAAACTGTCAATAGCCCAAGCGGGTAGAAGGGCGCGTTACAGATTCTTCGCCGAAGTGGCATCCCGAGTTGGAGCAAGTAAGGTGGCGCTCGGTCACACTGCAACCGATGTAATTGAGACCATGCTACTGAACCTTTTCCGAGGGACCGGCACGGACGGATTGCAAGGAATTCCGCCGGTCAGCCCGTTGACGATTAGAGATGGGCAAATTGAAAGCGGCAATCAAATTTGGCTCGTCAGACCGCTCATCTTGTGCTGGAGAGCGGAAACTGAGGCTTACGCTCGGGTATACAGGCTTCAACCGAGGCTTGACAGAAGCAACCTTGACACTAAAATCCCACGCAATTGGATTCGGCTTGAACTTTTGCCAATGTTGAGGCAACGGTTCGGCAAAATTGACGAAGCGCTCTGGCGGTTATGTGAACTGGCTCGTGACGAAAGCGCATTGCTTAACCAAATCGCTGAAGAGCAACTGTCAAGGATTCTTGTCCACGCCGACAAGCGGAAAATCGCAATCCCGCGCGACGAGTTACTCAAAGCCCCGAAAGCGCTTCAAAGGCGAGTTTTTCGGCTCATGGTTGAGCGACTGCTCGGACCGTTGAACGAGGTTAGCCTTGAACATGTTGAGGAAGCGATCGGCGTAATTGAGAGGCACGCAACAAATGCGTCATACCATTTGCCGCAAGGGCTTTTCATGCAAGTGACGAAAGGTGTGGTTTGGCTAATGAAACTGACAGCAAATTGAGCCAGACTGCCTTAAACTTTGAGATGGCAGAACCGAGAGCGGAAAGTCAGAACGACACATTGCGGGAGTGAGTGACCGACGATGAAAGCGTTTCGCTGGTTATTTGCCATAAGTCTCATTGCTGCCTTTCTTGTCTACTTCGTTGTTCGCGAACAGATGAGCAAAGTTCGCGAACTGAGGTATGACGAGTTCGTCCAAGCGGTCACCCAACAGCGAATTCGGGAGGTAGAGATAAGCGGGCAAAAGGCTTTTGGGTTATTGCTTGATGGGACGCCTTTCACCGTCCAGTTGCCTGACAGGATTGAAAACTTGGAGCAACTTTTGCTGCAGCATCAAGTTCCTGTCAAGTTTCGTGGTTCCCCGATCAGCGCCATTCAGTGGCAGCAGTTCATCCTGTCGTTTCTGCTCATGCTCGGTTTCATCGGGTTTTTGTTCCTGATTTTTCGGCAGATGCAAGCAGGCAACCAACAAGCGTTCAACTTCGCCAGAAGCCGAGCCCGTCGCTACGACCAGAATCAACCTCGCGTCACCTTTGACGATGTCGCGGATTTGGAAGAGGCAAAAGAGGAGTTGCGCGAGGTTATTGAGTTCCTGAAAAACCCGCAAAGGTTTCAAGCGTTGGGGGCGAAAGTTCCCAAAGGCGTTTTGCTCATGGGACCACCGGGTAGCGGTAAAACCCTTTTGGCTCGCGCCGTCGCTGGCGAAGCGGGGGTTCCCTTCTTCCATGTCAGCGGCAGCGAGTTCGTTGAAATGTTCGTCGGTGTCGGTGCTGCAAGGGTTAGGGATTTGTTTGAGCAAGCGAAGGCAAACCGACCTTGCATCATCTTCGTTGACGAACTTGACGCTGTTGGAAGGTTGCGATTTGCTGGCATCGGTGGTGGACACGACGAGCGTGAGCAAACTTTGAACCAATTGCTCGTTGAGATGGACGGAATTGAGCAAAACAGCGGAATCATAGTCATAGCAGCGACGAACCGACCAGATGTTCTGGACCCTGCCCTACTCCGCCCCGGTCGCTTTGACCGAAGAATCGTTATTGACCACCCTGACGCCAAAGGGCGAGAGGCAATTTTGAGGGTGCACTTAAGGGGCAAACCGATCGCCGACGATGTTGATATTGAAAAACTCGCCAAACAAACCGCTGGCTTTTCGGGAGCGGATTTGGCGAACATGGTCAACGAGGCAGCAATCTTGGCTGCACGCAGGAACAAGACGAAAATTGACATGAGCGATTTCTTGGAAGCGCTTGAGAAAGTCATAGCTGGTCCAGAGCGTAAAAGCCGACTGATTACGGAGAAAGAGAAGCAAGTTCTGGCGTATCACGAAAGCGGACACGCATTGGTCAGCAAATTGCTCAAAGTTCGCGAGGTGACAAAAGTCACCATTATCCCACGCGGTTTGGCTTTGGGTTACACTCTGAACTTGCCGCAAGAGGACCGATACTTGATGACGAGGAAAGAATTGCTTGACGAGATGACAGTTATGCTTGCTGGGAGGGCAGCGGAAGAGTTAGTTTTCGGTGAGGTGACGACAGGTTCACAAAACGATTTGGAGCGAGTGACTGAGTTGGCGCGCAGGATGGTTTGCGAATTTGGAATGAGCGAAAGGCTCGGTCCAGTAACTTTAGGTCGCAAGGCAGGTCCCATCTTCTTGGGGCGCGACATCGTTGAGGACAGAAATTACAGCGAAGCGGTGGCGAGCGAAATTGACAAGGAAGTGCGGCGAATTGTGGAAGAATGCTACCAGAGGGCTAAAAAACTCCTGCAGGAAAACCGACACATTTTGGACGCAATCGCAAATCGGTTGTTGGAGCGGGAGACAATAGACGGGGAGGAATTGGACGAACTGTTGAAGTCAATGGAGGTGGTGGTTGCACAACAAGCCCACCGACCCGAAGGGGGTGAAGGTGATGGCTCAAGTTGACTTGGTCGCTTCCAGTCAAGCGTTGCTGGATGAAGCAAACAAGTTCATGGAGCAGCATGAATGGCAACAAGCAGAGGAGAGGTTTCGTCAAGTTGCCAGAAATTTGACGAGAAAAGCATCACGCTCTGAGATACTGAAACCTCTGCTCACGAAAGCGTTGACCGGATGGGCTCGTTGTTTGCTTGAAAGGGGACAGTTGCCCGAAGCAATCAAAGTTGCTCGCCGTGCCCTTTCTCTGATGCCGGATTCGGAAGAAGCCCAGCACCTTTTCATAAACGCTTTAGTCGGGTTGGGCAAGTGGCAGGAAGCCGTCCGGCAAGTTAAGCGTTGGCTAAAACAGCAAAAGCAAAATTGGCGCCTTTATCTTTGGGCAGCGCGAATTGAAGCCCAACTTGAAAACTGGGCTGACGCCATCCAGCACTTAGCGATGGCTCTGAAACTCTCCGACAAACAAGCGGAGCCTTATGAAGTGGCGGCTCAAATTTTGGAGCGGAAAGGTGAAGTCAAGCGAGCGCTATTGCTGCTCAGGAAAGGTTTAGAACAGGTGCCTGATTCTGCAGCCCTTTGGTTTGCCCTTGGTCAGTTGCAACGGAATCTCGGTCAATTTCGTGAGGCATTGGAAAGTTTTGAGCAAGTTTTGAAACTTGGGCACGACACCCCCATCTTGAGGGAAATCATGGGACAGATTTGTTCGGAGATAGGTTTGCTGGACAAAGCGATGGAGCACGCCCTTAAAGGGCTTGATCAAGACCCGGGGAACCCAAACCTCCTTGACCTGTTGGCGTTCATTTACTTGCAGAAAGGCAGGACGAGGGATGCACTTGAAGTTGTTCAGAGTTTAGTGCAACTTGTCCCAACCGACCCAATCATCCAGTTCAAGTTAGCCACCTTGCATCACCAACTCGGCAATTACGCTCAAGCGGTCATGGCATACCAACGCACCATCGCCCTTGCTCCCGGAAGCGAGTTGGCAAAAGAAGCGCAGCAAATTTTGGAGATACTTGACCGTCACCAACTTGAACAGGTTTTCATGCTGAGCATGGAAGACCCAATCTTTAGGACCAAATTGATGCGCAACCCGCAAGCGGCATTGCAAGAGAAAGGTTTCTTGCTCTCTGAGTCATCGCTTGAGATCATTCACAACACCGACTTCTCACAATTGCCAAAGCGACACGGAACACCACAGAGGTTCGTTAGTTAGGGTCGCAATTCAGATTAGCAAAAATTGTCAAGGAGGAGGTGCTTCGCTTTGCGTATCGGAATCTTAGGTGGCACAGGTAGGATGGGTAGGGGCTTAGCCAAGGCTTGGGCAAAACATGGACACGAAATCTTTTTGGGCAGTAGGTTCCCAGAAAAGGCTCAACAAGTTGCGGAGCAAATCGTTAGCGAGACGGGAGGCAAAGTTTATGGGACGAATTTGGAAACTGCTGCCCGTGAAGGCGAGGTAGTGGTTTTGTCCTTACCATACCGAACTTGTGCTGATTGGCTCAAGAGGTTGAGTAACGAACTGAAAGGCAAGATAATCGTTGACATAACCAACCCCTTTGGGGCTGTCCCCGAAGGTCAAACTTCAGGGGTTGAGGAAAACGAAAAAGCACTTGGCGTCTCTTCAAGGTGGGTTGCCGCATTCAAAACTAATTTCTGGACGACACTTGACGAACCTGTTAACAAGGACGGGATTGTCCGTGACTGTTTCTATTGCGGCGATGACAGTGAAGCCAAAAGGATAGTTGCCGAACTGATAAACCAAGTTGGCTTCAGACCTGTTGATTGCGGACCCCTGAAGGCAGCAAGGATTCTTGACCTTATGGTCCCGCTTATGATTGACCTTGACAGGTATTTAGGCGGGAAGGGTTCTTGCTCGTGGAAATTGCTTGATTGACATGACATCTTCCGACCAAAATGAGAAAACCGCTCCAATCAAATCAAACTCGGCTTAAAAGTTTAGGCGGTTGAGTCTTAGCGTTTCAACTACACATGAAAAGCAGTGTTTGTGGTCAAACTTTTGCCTCCCATTTCAAAAGGATGTCAATTGCCTAAGCCCTGTCGGATGAAGATTTTCGGACGAAAAGAAGTTTGCTTCCTCTTTGTCCCAGAGGTGACTTGCTATTATGGCTTGTGTCACCATTGACGGAAGTTACGGTGAAGGTGGCGGGCAAATTTTAAGAAGCAGTTTGGCGCTCTCTGCTCTAACGGGCAAACCGTTGCGAATTTTCAACATCAGGGCAGGTCGTAAAAATCCCGGATTAA
>Ga0209394_1000929_pt1 | contig 19423 bp, 13 predicted proteins | sample JNZ201metaG_FD_184122 | JGI IMG/M metagenome (GOLD analysis project Ga0209394, IMG submission 184122) | Hot spring microbial communities from Jinze hot spring, China to study Microbial Dark Matter (Phase II) - JNZ 20120812A (SPAdes) (version 3) ... | reverse complement strand
CGAAAGGTTTCGGGTCTCGCCCGCGATAACATTGCTCCGCCGTGAACTCCAACTCACGGAGCCGCTGAAACCAAAGCGAAAGATTTTCAGCAACTGGGTCAGTGCTCCACATGATGACTTGGTAGTTGCTCCAACGCGGCTCTGGTGGCTGAGCGAAAACAGCCAATAAAACGAACGCCAATGACCAAAGGAGCAGTCCAAATCCCCTCGCCATCATCGTAATCACCTACATCAGCCAATTTCGGTCGGGCAGGAACCCGACCCTCAGAAAAATTCCATTTTCGGCAAGAACCTTACCTTCCAAGTTCACTGGACTTTGTCCAACCCATACAACCTTGCTGGGTTCTCGTAGAACCACATTCTCGCAAGCCACAACGCTTCGTCCAAATCCAACCTTCCCTCGTCTATCAGTTGAGCCAACACACAAGCGATATTTTCGCGAGCCATGACGAGGTGACCCCAAACTTTTTCAAGCGCCGGTGCGCTGTAATCGCCACCAAAAGCGATGATTTTGTTGACTGGCACAATGTCAACATACTCGGGTAGGGCAGAGCGAACCATCATCGGCGAGACAATGTGAGACCAGCAAAGGTTGAGGTAGACATTCGGGAAGTTTTTGCCGATGAAGGCAGTGTCGCGAACCCAAGGCATCCCCATGTGGTAAAGGTCAAATTTGGTTTCTGGGTGTCTTGAAAACTGCGGAATCATCAATCGCGGGTCAAGCCTCCTGAAATCGCCCCAAACACCAGAGTGGACAGCAACGACTAAGTCCAACTCGGCACACAACTTGAAAGTCTCTTCAGTCAAGAAAAGGTTCAAATCGCTTCTGTCCGCTTCTGATGCGTGCCCGTTCATGATGGCTTTAAACGCTTCTTCCGCTCTTTGGCGAGTTGGTGGTGGTTCTTTTCGCGGCAAAGCGCTCGTTTTAAGTCCGACGACCCGCTCGTTTTGTTTCCAAGTTTCAAGCCTTCGCCTCATCCAAGCAAGATAATCGTCAAGGGTTTTTACGGTCATGTTCAAACCCGCGCTGCGCCTTTCAACTTCCTCCCGAGACCTCACAAGTGCGACATAGTCAAGGGGAAGGATTGGGATGAGAAACGGTTCGGTGTAGTCAGTGCGTCCCGCCTGTGTGAGCGCGAACTTGGCTTTGCACCTTTCAACCAAAATCTTGCGGTAAATGCCCGGTTTGTTCATCTCAGCCATCTTCTCGGAAATTTCGCGGTAGTTTTGGCGGTTGATGTCGCTGTAGCCGTAAATGTCGCGCAAAGCAATGAAAGCGGGGCGAGCATATGAGCCGAAGCGAATGAAAGGCAGAAAGCGCTCAAGGATGCTAAAACGCTCATCAAGTGGAATTTCGGGGTTAAGCATTCTCTCATACTCGCTCGGGGTCATGCTCGCAGAAATGAGGTCATTTCGGGTGTAGTGGGAGAAAAGGAAGCAAACATCAACCTTTAACTTCAACCGTTCGCTTTCTGGGGGAAGGTGTTCGTGGGCATCAATGATTTCCATCTGCGCCATCTCTTCCACCAACCGCTGCACCAACCCATGATGCATCATCGTCCTCACCCCTTTCAAAGTTTCGTCCCCCAACCAATGCAATTCCATGCCACTGGCTTTAGCCGGTGGCTGACGACGAATTCAACGAGCGACGAACTTGTTGTGCAGTCATTTTACTTTGACGGCTTTCATGTTTCGCGGTCGCCGATTATCAAAACCATTGTCTCTCTGAGTGAGCGCTCAATGAGTTGTTCAATTGGCAACAATTTTTCCGCCTCAAGAACTTCTTCCAAGTCCGCTCTCGTTTCAGGGTGGCGGGCAATTAGAGAGCAGCAATCTTTGTAAGGCTGAATTGACAGTTCGTAAGTTCCGATGCGCTGGGCGAGGGCGACGATTTCTCGCTTGTCGTAAGTTATAAGTGGGCGAAAGACTGACAAGTCGGAAGCGTTGTCCACAACGGTTAAGTTCTCCAAAGTTTGTGAAGCGACTTGACCGAGACTGTCACCTGTGACAATTGCTTGGTGACCGTTCTCTTTCGCTATCCTGTTGGCGACCTTCACCATAAATCGCCGAAAGAGCACTAACTCCAAAGCCGGCGGCACTTTGCTCATTAGCAGAGCCAACTGAAATGTGTGATATGGGACGAGGAACAGGCGGGCGGAAATTCCTTGCGGTGTGACAATTCTCTCAACCAACTTCGGCACTTTCCCAGCAGCGGCTTCTTCATTGTTCGGCATAGCGTGAAAATGAACGAAATCAACCAAGCAGCCTCGCTTCATTGTCAACCAAGCAGCAACAGGAGAGTCAATGCCGCCGGAAAGGAGAGCCAGAACTTTTCCTGTAACACCTACCGGCAACCCCCCAACACCTTGAACTTTCGGTCCAACTTGGTAAACATAGTCTCGGTAAACGCGGAGTGAAATCAAAACGCTCGGATTGTTCAAATTAACGGGTGCGCCCGTCGCATCCACAACCTTTTGCCCAATTAAGCGTTCAAGTTCCTGAGAAGTGAGTGGAAAGGACTTGTCAATCCTGCGAACCCTTACCGCGAAACTCCCTTTCTCCGAAGCAACCAAATTGTAAGTCTGAACTGCTGCATTGACCATCGCATCAACAGAGCGCGGCAAAATTCTGACGGGAGCGACATAAGCGACACCAAACACATTAGCAGCCGCCAAAAGCGCATCAACGAAATTGTCGCTCGGAACAGTCACGAATAGGCGGTCAAAAAGGTCTTGGACTTCAGCGTTGAACCGCTTCAGTGCGTTTTGCAAGTTTCTGTGAAGAACCTTCGTGAAAGCCCTTCTGTTTCCGCCTTTTAAGCCAATCTCGTGATAGTGAACCACAAGCCCGTCCCATGACAGTTTGAGCCATTTTTCAAGTTCGGGAGGAAGAACTTGCTCTTGCAACAGCATGTTCGCAATCACCCGCACAGATAGGGTTTTGCCATCTTAACTCTACAACCATCCAACGCTACATTATGCGACGGTGATGGTTGATGTGGCGACGGTGTTGGTTGCTCGTTCTGGTGTTTATTGTCAAGGCTGTTGGGCAGACACCCGCATGGTTTTTCGCTTCCGAAGGAGTCCGTTTGCCCGAAGAATTAGACGAGTATCGGAAAGCAGGCATGACAGTTCTTTGGGTGCAAATTGGCTACAGACTTGACGGCGATTTCAGCGATTATGACGCTTTGCTGGACGAGGCTGACAGGTCAAAATTGCCATACATCATTGCTTTGGATTTGCGGTTGCCACCGGCTTTGCAGTTAGGTTTCCGTTGCGCACCGCATGACCCTGCTTACATCACTTGGTTGCGTCGCTGGTTAGACATTGTTATCCCTCACTTTCGCAATCGCCCAAACCTAATCGGCTACGCCCTCGGACGGGAGGTGGATGAAGCCGTAAGTTATGACGACGAAGGGTTCTCTTTGTTACTGCAAAGCCGTTACCAAACTTTGGAGCAATTGAGCAAGGCGTGGCAATTGCCCATCAATTCATGGCAGGTTTCACAAGTGGCTGTAATGCAAGCAGATGACGGGCAAAATCCCTTGCAGTATGGACGACCCTCTTTGGATGTGGCTTTTTATCGTTGGGTGACCCTTCAAAACTTGCTGACTTTGTGGGCTCAGGAAGTGCGAAGCCGCGACCCTAATCCCCAGCACTTGATTTTTGCTGGTCCTTTGACAACATACCGCAGCCTTGCGGTCGTCCCGCCAATCTATCAAGGCGTCATCCCCTACATCTCGCCTGAAAGGGCTGAAGCGGATTGGTTGGCTCACAATTGCCATGCCGTAGCCATTGCAAGGCGTGGTGGACGATTTATTGTCATCCCAATGCTCACAACTCGTTTGAAAGATGGGCGAGTAATTTTGCCTGAAGCACTAATTCGCTGGACGGTGGCAGCAATTGGGATGGGAGCAAGGGGAGTGATTTTCAGCAACTGGTCAGCGATCAACGATGTTCCAAGCGTTCGGGACAATCTGGCTGCTTTGGCAAAACGAATTCAGAGAGAAATCCCCGACAACGCATCGCCAGTCACTCGCACAGCCATCTTATACACACCCTTCGGTGAAGGGGCATTAGACAGTCAGGGTTTCCCGCTTTACGGATTTGCGATTTTACCGGGATTTCAAACTCAACCGCTGAGGTTAAGTTGGGATGAGCCGGCGTCACTTTTCTTCTCACTGAGATTCAACGCATGGGGCACAGTAGATGTGATCACGCCATCTGAGTTGACTCCTGAAATCTTAAGCCGTTACCGAGTTTTGTTTGCCCCTGTGGCGGCGTATTTAGAACCTGCGATGCAAGCCAATTTGGTGAATTTCGTCGCTAACGGGGGAGTGGTTGTCGCTGACTTGGGGTTAGGTGCGTTCCAAGCAGATGCTCCTTTTCAAACTTTACCGCCTCTATTGCGGGATTTGTTTGGGTTGACAATCATCAGGCGCTTGGTCGTTGGTCCGAGTGTGAGGACAAACATGGTCGTAGTTCAACCGCACCCACTTTTTCCTAACCTTCCGCAAGGGTTTGAGATTGGGAACGCTGTCGGCGCTTTCGGTCCAGTTTTGGGTTTGATGCCAGCAGCAAGGGCACACTATTGGGCACTTTTAACTGTTGCCCGCACTGGGAAGCGAATTGTCAAGGAAAGGGAGCAAACCCGCGCTTTGCCGGGAATTCCTGAAAGGGCTGCGGTTCTGATCAACAATTACGGACGAGGTTTCGCCGTTTTCGCTTCAACCTTCCTTTGGACAATTTGGTCGCCACGAGATGCCGGGTTTGATTTGTTTCATGGTTCTTTGATTGAGCGTGGAGCATCTTTGAGAGTTGTCGGGAGCGGATTCGTCCCATCCATCTGGGTGAGCGAAATGGACAAAGGGATTTTGGTCATCAACCCGACGGATACACCCCAACAGGTCAAGTTGTTTTGGCGAACACCCATTTTCTACGCGCTGACAAATGCGACTGTCCGACCCGCCAGTTTCTTGCCTTTGGTGCAAGAAATCAATTTGACCCTTGCCCCTCATGATTGGGCATTTTTGAAACCTATCGCCGATTTGTCTCCACCCGTTGAAGTCACTGCTGATGCAAGTGAGTTACAGGGCTTAAAGATGAAGACAGGCGCTGCTTCGGGAGGTAAAGTCACCGTTCGTTTTTGGATGCCTTCCAATGTGAAGCAATTGCAAGTTTTTGTTGAAAGTGAGGAAGCAAAACAAAAACGGGAAATCGTCCCTGACCAATGGGGCAGGTTTGTGCTTGAAGATGTTCCAACACCAGCGACAATAACTGCGCAACCAATAAACAAGTGACAACATGCCATCCATGCCGCTGGCTTTAGCCAGTGGTCGTTGACGGGAAACTTGACGCCGAATTCATTCGGCGATGATTTGCGATGTAGGAGCGCATGAAATGTGCCCCAAAAGAGAGCGGGCAGATTTCATCTGCCCTTGCAACGAATTTACTTTGTGGCGACGAATTTTTGCGTGGGGAAAAACAGAAAACCGCCCCAGCAAACGCTGGGGCGGTTCAGTTTCTTTGTTACGAGTTTGCTTTAGAACGAGGTGCTGGCAGCAATACCGACAAATTGCTGCGAATCAACGGTTGTTTCTTTCCCTTTTTTAGTTGCGCTCTTGCTACCGTAGACAACATCCAACGCGACCTTCCCAATCTTCCAGCCACGATAGGCAACAGTGAAGACATTACCGAAGTCAGTGTCTTTGTCAACATCACCGGTGAACCAGCGCAGGGAGATAGGGTTCTTACCAAAGATTTTCAGGTCAGCACGGATGTCGAAGACTTTGTCAGCAAGGGTGTAGGTGTTAGTTCCTTTTTTCACAATAGCGCCGTAGGCAACAGGTCGCAGGAACAGGAGTTCAGTATTAGTGATATAGAAGGGGTTGTAGATGGCGGGACCTTTATCTTGGCGAGCAAACTTGGTAGAGTTACCTTCGTTTGCAGTGTCGGTGTAAGAGACAGAAATGTCCAATCGGTTGGACCTTAGGACATCAAAATCTACGAAGAATAAACCACCATCAGCAGATTTTTTATCGTTTTTAGTGTCGCGATAACTGTATACCCACTCAGCGCGAACTTCAGGAAGGATATTGCCGCCAAGGAGTTTGAGCCTCAAGTCTGCACCATATGCCTTGTAGTCCTTTTGACCAGTGTAGAGCCAGTTTACACCCACAGTGAGTCGCTCGCCGCCAAGGAGACTTCGGCTAACGCGAAGACCAAACAAACCATCAGTTCCGCCAGTTCCATCATAATAGTCAGTGAAGGCGGTTCCGGTTGGGACTTCAGCAGCGACGAATGTCCAGTCAAGACCAAGCCTCTTGGCATCAACTCGGACACCATCAATTGCTGCGTAGTCGGTGTCAAGCAAGAAACCGTAACCGAACTTGACTCGCTGGCGACCGACAGTAACTGCGCTCTCGCCAACCAATGGGAGGTCAACTTTGCCTTGCAGATAGAGTTCAGTAACTGCGAGACCATTGGTCTCACGATCAGGTTCAACAGGTTCAACAGCGGCAGCACCAGAGACCCACATCAACTTGAGGGCGGCCTTCCAATTCTCGTCAATTTGCCGCTCAGTAGTGATGTCGGCTCTAAGATAACTGGCGCGGTCTTGAGGCCAATGAAGTTTGTTTAGCTTTTCTTTCTGTTTCGAGTAACGAGTGCTGTCAATGTCTTGAACCCACTTAAGGTCAATGCTGACAGGCAATCCTGCAACGCCAGCAGCGGGCGCTCTTTCCTCAAGTTCCTTGATGCGAGCCTCAAGTTCGTCAACTCGTGCACCGAGCCGCTCTAAGTCAGCGCGGAATTCTTTCAGCAAGTCACGAACGATGGCACGGACTTTCTCAGCGTCCACAGCAGGAGGACCGGGTGGACCTTGTGGACCTTGAGGACCAGCAGGACCTTGAGGACCAGCAGGACCCTGTGGACCTGGCGGGCCGGGAGGACCAGGAGGACCAGCGGGGCCTTGCGGACCCTGAGGGCCTTGTGGACCCTGTGGGCCAGCGGGACCACGGAGCAAGTCACGGATTTCGGGCTTTGTCCGGATGGCTTCAAGCAGCCGATAGACAGCAATTGCAAATTCGTAGCGGGTCATCGGCTGCCTGCCTTTGAAAGTGCCATCCGGGTAACCCTCAATGATTCCGAGGCGACAAAGTTCGCGGACGGCGTCATACGCCCAGTGGGTGATGGGAACATCTTTGGGCACCTCTTGCGCTGCAACGGGCTTAATGCCCAACGCACTCAGCGCAAGGGCAGCGCCCGCGAGGAAGTGAATCCACACAACCTTCCTCATTTTGACAACCCCTCCTTACTCTGCCGCGTAGCGCGGCGGATTTTTACCTTTCACACACCGCCACCTCGGCTCAACCGCGTGGCGGTGCTTTAATTTTAGCAACGCTGCCAGAGTTGTCAAGCAGCGCCGCTGTTTTCCGTTCTGTTAGACCTTTCAAGGCTTGAAAAGTTTCGTCACAACTTGCTCAAAGTCTTTTTCAAGAGCGAAAAGAGCGATGGCATTTTGACAAGTGATTTCGTTCACTTTCTCTGGAGGCGCCCCCTGAAGTTCAGAAACGGTTCGCGTAATAAGTGGCAGAAAAGCAGGCTCATTTCTTTTTCCACGATGCGGAGATGGTGCGAGATAAGGCGCATCGGTTTCAACTAACATTCTGTCAAGTGGGACTTTTGCCGCAACTTCCTTGACATTTTCTGCCTTGCGCTCAAAAGTCACGATGCCGGTTATGCCAATGTAAAACCCCAAGTCAAGCCATGCTTTCGCTTCCTCCCAAGTGCCCGTGAAGCAGTGAGCAACTCCGCGAACTAAAGCACTGAAACTTCGCACGATTGACAACGCTTCTTTGTGTGCCTCACGGATGTGAAGGATAACAGGCAAATTCAATTGCGAAGCGATTTCCAATTGTTCAACAAAGGCGCGCATTTGAGCATCGCGGGGAGAGAAGTCATAGTGAAAGTCAAGTCCGATTTCGCCAATAGCCACAACTGAAGGGTGTTTCGCTAATTTGAGCAGTTCATCCGCAACACTTGCGTCCCAATTCTTAGCATCGTGGGGGTGAACGGCCACTGAGGCGAAAAGTTTTGCTGCGTCTTCCGGGGCTTCAAGGCATTGCTTAATTGCCCACTCACTTGAGGCGAGATCATAGGCCACATTAAATACCATCCCAACCCCTGCCTCTTTTGCTCGTCTCAACACATCTTGCCAGTCCGAGTTGAACCGGGGATGGTTCAAATGAGCGTGACTGTCAACCAACATGATTTCAATCACCGTTGAACGACCTTGACAGTTGGTCGTCCGAACCTTTCAGCGATGCGGGGCAGGTAAGGGGCAACGAGCCATATCAAAAACGCAACCACCAAAATCAGTAACCCAACACGCCACCAAATTATGCCGATAGCGACAATGTGAACTTCGGTTCGGTTCAGCGGATCCAAAGTTAACTCTGCCCTGTTGCCATCAATGGAGGTGACTGTGGATTGATCAGAAAGGATGCGACCCGGCATAAAGATGCGAACTGTGACTTTCCTGTTAGAAGCGATTGCTTGTTCGTCCTTCGTCTGTAACAGTTCCGAGGGTTCGTAACGAACTCGCAATTCATAGGTTGCTCTGAACCAGCCGTTGCGACGGCGGAATTCGGCAACTACACCCGGCATTGGTTTAGTTTCTGGAGACAGGTTGTATGACTTCCACGCACGAATGATGTTCATTTTTTCACCTTTCCGTTCAACGGTAACTCGCCAATCACGCCCTAAGTAGTCTTGAACTGCCGCCTTCAGAACACCTGCTGCCCGCTGGGAGACTGTGGCAGTGAAGGTTTGTGTGACTTTACCCCGACTGCTAACTTGCACATCAACTTCAACGCAACCTGTTAGCACGAGCGGCAAACAAAAAACTATTAACCACGCCCTACGCACCATTTCCGACCACTCCGTTGCTTTTTCTGCCGATTTGTTCCGGCTTAAGGTGGTGCGATTGTTTCTTGATTCTTCGTCTCGTCTTTCAGAATGTCAATTTCCGCCCTCGTTCCTCACCGATGACTCTGACATTGGCTGCCCTTAACCCTTTGGGCGTTCGCTCAATGTCAAATTGGACGATTTGCCCTTCCTTCAGGGAACGGTAACCTCGCCCCTGAATTGCGGTGTAGTGAACGAAGACATCCTCTCCGCCTTCCTGCTCAATGAACCCATAGCCCTTTTGGTCGTTAAACCATTTTACACGACCTACTGCCACGGCTTGCGTCCTCCCATCTTTTTGTTTGACCGGCGCTTATCAGGAACTTGCGTCAGGGAGGACGCAAGCCCAGACAAGCACCAGCCATTCTCCCATCGCTTGCCAGCGCACGGAAGTGCTAACCAGCAAGCGACCGACATTTGCAGTTTAACGATGAATTTTGAAGGTGTCAATGGCGAACGAATTGGTGCAAGATTTTTGCGGGAAGGTGATAGACAATGAGCGTCAAGGCAAAAGTTGCTGGAGTCGCAGTTTACTTCTTGCCAGCAAAAATGCGGATGCCTTTAAAGTTTGGGAGAGAAGTCGTTGAAGAAGTCGTCTGTTGCCGTGTGCAAATGAAAGTCACCGACGAAAAAGGGAATCACGCAGAAGGGTGGGGGGAAACTCCCCTTATCGCACAGTGGGGCTGGGCAAGCCCAAGCCTTTCGTATGTGGAACGGCTTGCCACAATGAAAGATTTTTGCCTGCGGCTGGCTAAAGCGTGGATTGATTTTGATGAAACCGGACATGCCTTTGAAATCGGGCACGCTTTCTTGTCGCAAGTTATGCCCTCGCTTTTAAAACAACTCAACAGCGAACGAATTGGCAAAGAACCAATGCCCTACCTCGCTGCCCTTATTTGCAACTCACCTTTTGACATCGCTTTGCACGATGCCTATGGAAACCTCGTCAACTTGTCCGTTTACGAAACTTATCGCCCACCGTTCATGCGTTTTGACCTCAATGCTTACCTTGAACCCGACAGCGAAAGCGTTGACTTTCGGAACAAGTTCCCTGCCGATTTCCTCGTGACCAACCCGCCCCGAAAATTGCCCGTTTGGCACCTTGTCGGCGCGAAAGACCCATTGACGGAAGATGACCTGACAGGTGATGAACCCGAGGATGGCTACCCTGTTTTACTCCGTGATTGGATTTTGCGGGACGGATTGAAATGCCTCAAAGTCAAGTTGACGGGCACAGATTTTGATTGGGACTATGAGCGTCTCGTTCGGGTTGGGCAAATCGCAATTGAGCACGGTGTCCTGTGGCTAACGGCAGATTTCAATTGCACCGTCACCGACCCGAAATATGTCGTTGAGTTCCTTGACAAACTTTTGCGAGAACACCCACGCTTGTGGCAAATGCTGCTTTACATTGAACAACCCTTCCCTTACGAACTTGAAGCCTACCCAATTGATGTCCGCACCATCGCGGCCAGAAAGCCTCTATTCATGGACGAAAGCGCCCACGATTGGAAGTTCGTGAGAATGGGACGAAAATTGGGTTGGACAGGGGTTGCGTTGAAAACTTGCAAGACGCAAACGGGAGCATTGCTCATGCAGGCTTGGGCGAAGGCTCATGGGATGCTGTTGATGGTTCAAGACTTGACAAACCCTATGCTCGCTTTAATCCCGCATGTTTTGCTCGCAGCATATTCTGACACTCTCATGGGCGTTGAAGCGAACGCAATGCAGTTTTACCCACAAGCGTCCGAACCCGAAGCGCAAGTTCACCCCGACTTGTATCGCCGCAAAGACGGATGCGTGGATTGGAGCACTGTAAAAGGCAGCGGGTTCGGGTATCGGCTAAATGAGATCAAACGAGTTCTGCCCGAACCCGCATTGCAAATTGAACGCTGAAGTAATTGTCAATCTTTAACGGGTGGCAGCGACTTGCCAACCCAATGAACGGACAACATCAAGCCATTGGCGCGCCTCTGCCCTCATTTGCAGGGCGAACGAATTTAGTCCAACAGTTTCGTAAAGGTTCGCCAGCAGGAATTGAGGCTCAGGTTGCCTTGGTGCTTGCTTGATTGCGGCTTTCAAGATTGAAATTGCGTCTGAATAGCAACCGCGTGATTCAAGGAAACTCGCAGCCATTAGGCTGTATGCGACGAAGTCAGGTGATCTGCTACGCAGTTGCTGCAACGCAAACTTGATGTCCCTCGCCTCTGCGGGATTGAGAACAGCAAACCAAGCGCTCTCGCTCGCTTCGGGAACACCGATTGCTTCAACTTGCCAGATGTAAACTTTGCCCGGCTTGAGTTCCGGTGCATCTTCAGGGTAGCGCAAAGATGTGCTATTGACAGTAACTTCCCAAACTCGTTTTCCCTCATCAAAGAAGCCGATAGTCACACGGTAACCCTTGGCGTTCTCCACCTTGGTCCAAACGAAAGTCGGTCGCGCATCAAGGACTTTTGAGTTTCGCGGTGAGAGAAGCGTCAAGCGATTTTTGTCAAGGACAGAACTTGAAAAGCGAGCAGCGGCGACTGTCGCCAAACTTTCCTCAGAGAAACTGTTCCTCATCCGACCAACAAAGGATGTCCAAGCCTCGCGCCAAAGCGAATCACGAACACCCTTGACGGGAGCGACGGAAACAGTTTTGTTTGGACCGAGCGTCTCTGCACGCCCGTTAGGTGTCCAGACAACGACCTTTGCCTTTGCACCCGTTCTCAAAACATCACCCGCATAGATAGGCATGTTCAACCTCGCGGGCAACCACGGACCTTTGCCTGCACGCCTGATGTAAACTGCCCCCTTGACTTCTGTTATGACTCCGACGGGATTTTCTGCCCAAACCGCAACCGCCGCCGCAAAAACCTGAGCGATAATAAAGCCAAGCACAAATGAGCGCACAACTTTTCACCTCCTACCTCAAAGTTTTTGCGTCATTCGTTGGGCGCGGAAGGCTTGCTGTAGTGCCTCCCACAAACTTTTTGGCGTCCAAGGTTTCGGAATGACAGCATCAACAATCGCCGAAACGGCTTCAGCATCCAACTGGCTCTGCCAAGCCGTCGTCAACACAATGGGCTGCATTGGTGCCACTTCACGAATTGCTTGGGCGACAGCCAAACCGTCCATGCCGGGCATCAACCAGTCAACAATGACGACCTCATAGGCATTCGGCTTAAATAATTGTAAGCCACTCATCCCGTTGGTGGCAACATCAACTTTGTGACCTGCTTGACGGAGGACTTCGGCTAAGGCTGCTGCAACTGTCTCATCGTCATCAATGACGAGTATGCGCATAGGTGGTAAGTGGGCGAGTTCCGTTATCGGCTCAACCATTCCTTTTGCGACGGGCAACTTTACGGTGAAAGTCGTCCCTTTCCCAACCTCGCTTTCAACCTCAATGGTTCCGTTGTGGCGAGTGACTATGCCGTAGCATATGCTCAACCCCAAACCTGTTCCTTGTTCGCCTTTAGTTGTGAAGAACGGGTCAAAAATTCTGCGCTTGACTTCCGGTGTCATGCCCACACCTGTGTCTTGGACGGCAATGCAAGCGTAACCGTTTTCTTGCCATGTCCGAATTGACAAAGTTCCACCGTTGGGCATCGCTTCAACGGCGTTGAAAATCAAGTTGATTAGGACTTGCCTCAACTCCGTTGGGTTGCCCATAACTGGCGGCAAGTTCGGCTCCAAATCCGTCTGCACCTTGATCTCAACCCCTCGCTTCATCGGTTCATAGAACCACTTTGCTCGGGTGAAAGTGATGGTGCTGGTGATGAGTTCGTTCAAGTGAATGGGCATGAGGACTTCCTGCTCGCGGTTTTGCTTCCCAAATAACCTCAAGCGGTTGACAATGTTGATTGCATCTTGGATGCCTTGCTGGATTATCAACAAGTTCTTCCGCCACTCTTCATCGGTGATCTCCTCAAGCAAAAGTTCCGTTGCCATCGTGACTGAAGACAGAGCGTTTCTGACATCGTGGGCGATTCCTCCTGCGAGTTCGGCAAGTGCCCTCATCCTCTCCATTTGCGCCATTCGCTCTTGCGCAGCCTTTAACACTCGCCTTGTCCAAAGGAAGTGGTAAAGCAACGCACCAAGCATCCCAATGCCAATGGCGATTAAAAGCGGTGTGAAAGGCAGAACCAAATTTGCCCAAACGAAAGCGACGGTGACAAGCACCGCTGCGACAATACTTTCGCCAATTGCGATCAAAAACCCACTGCTTGGCGTGAACCGTATGAGCAAAGCGAAAGAGAAAAGTGCCAGCAGGATCGCTATCGCTCTAACTAACCAATAAGGTGGCTCCCACAAAAATTGCCTCGTCATCATCGTGTTGAGGGCTTGAGCGATTATGTGAACCCCCGTCGCAAAATGTCTCCCCGGTTGAACAAGGCTTAAGTAAAACGGAGTGACAAAATAACTGTCGCGAGTGTCTGGATGAGTTGCGCCGATGAGCACTATCTTGTTCTCAAAAATTTCCCGAGGCGGTTTGGGCTCAACGAAAAAGTTGCGAGCAGGGAAACACGCTTTGGGGTCAAGGAAGGCTGTGCTGTGGAAGTTGATGAGAAATGAAGGACCAACGCCGAGTTCATGCACCGAATGACCAGTCGCAACTTGATAAATCGCTGCAGGAAACGAAATAACCTTCTTGCCTTTGTTCGGGTGGTAAATCAGCATTCGCCTCGTGACCGCATCTGGGTCTGATGGGACATCGGCGAAACCGATTGCCTTTGCGGCATTCCTGAAAATGGGCAATAAAGTTTTCGGTCCACCGTTTCGGTATTGATACGGCAGAACCACATTGCCAGCACGACGAATTGACTCGGCAAGTTGCCGGTCGGCTTTGGGGTCAGTTGGGTGGTCAAGGAGGAAGTCAATGGCGATGACGCGCGGTTTGTATTCGGCGATGTGGTCAATGAGTTTTGCGAGGTAGTCGCGCGGGGTTGGAACTTTCATCGGCAATTCCTTTGCCGATTTTTCGTCAATGGCGACGATGACCAAATCTTTAGCCCAAAAAGGAGTGTGCCCCAGCAGTTCTCGCACCCTGAACCGCCAGTCAACGGTCATCATTTCAACTTGCGGTGCGATGAACCACCAGGGCACACCCACCACCGCTGCCACAATTGCGGTGAGCGCAAGGGCTTGAAGTCGCTGGTCTTCAACCCACCAGCGACTTACCCACTCCCTTACGGCTTTCAGGGCTGCTTTCACCTAACATCGCCTCTTTTAGCCTTCAGTCTCTGGCTCAACGGGAGTACCACCAATAGATACTCCCCGTTTTTCACCCTGCAGCCCTGTTGCCGTAGCGCCCTGGTCTTTGATGGACGGCAGCGGCGAATTAATTGAGCCGCCACTGCACCCGAGCAGCAACAGCCCAAGCAGCACAACGACCGTTCCCAACGCCAGTAGCCGCCAAACTTTCATAACCCCTGACCCCCTCCTCGTGGCGTCAGGTCCCCTTAGCCCCGTCCTTGACTAAGGGTGTTTGCCATTTTAGCACGCAATGTTGCGATGTCAAGAGCAAAAGGCACACAGGTCTTCGTTGCGCGTTCTGCGTTGAGAGTTGTGCGTTATCTGCCGGTTTACAGTGTTTCCACATTGTAGCGTCGCCCCTTGTAGGCGACGGTAATTAACTGTCGTCGGGGACAAGCCCCGACGCTACTGAGTTTGTTTGTGTTTTTGCCCTTCACGGACAACGGTTGTAAAGGCTGAGGTTGAAGCAAGCAATGGATTTCTACAAAGCCAGAAAAATCTTTTCTGGCATGCCGAATTTCGGTTGGGCGGTAGTCCGCCCCTCCGAGTTGAATAAAAGAATTTGGCGCTTATCCTCTTCATCAACACCCCCCTGCTAAAGCCGGGGACATGGGATACCCGATGAACATGCTCAAGGCATAGTTTGGCGGGAAAAGGATTTCTACAAAACCATCCGTCCCTATACATTCGTTGGCTATCAAAATCCGCTACCCCAAACAACGAATGCTGCCCAATAGTAGGGATGATGGAACTGCCGTTGCGAAAGCAAACTTATTTGTGCGCGACGCATCGCTTCTGCTGGCTGCAACCCATTTAGCAAGAACTTGTAGTATGCCCGCATCAAGTGAGCAGTTGATAGATCGTTTACTGTCCACTGGCTCGCAACGAGGGTTTTCGTCCCTGCTGCCATGAATGTCCAGACCAAACCTATGAGTCCCTCGCCCTGCAGTGCTTTACCCAATCCCGTTTCGCATGCCGACAAAACGACCATTTCACACGGCGTTTGACCCAAGTCCAAGACTTCAAAAGCCCTCAACAAGTTATCTTGACCTTTCAACGGGGTGAAAATCAGCCGCGAGTAAAGTGGGCGCTTGGGCTCTAAGATGGCATGAGTTGCAAAGTGGACCCATCGGCTCTCTTTAAGCGCTTGTGTAGCAATTTGCTTCGTCGCACTTGCGTCAACGAAAACCCGAATGGATGACTTGGGGAAAGTTTGGGCGAAAAGTTCAGAAATCCAACGGACTTCCTCGCGAGCATACGGAAGTGGCTCAATATTGCTCCCGAAGTTCACTACTGCTATCCCTGTCCATTGCCATTTCGGAGAATTCCTTAACGAAACACGGTCGTTTGTAGGGGCAGGTGAAACCTGCCCGAAATTTTGTGGTGGATGAATTCCACCTGCCCCTATTCCCCTTGCAAGTGATGTCGCCGAAGGTTTGCGCTTTTGAAGTGACCATAAAGTTGTCAACGAAGGAATGTAGGCGATTGTGAACCGCTCAATGAGGTAAAGTCCGTTTTCGTCCTGCAGCACTTGAAACGGAATGGCATAAAGAGGTCCGTCGGGAATAACGATGAGTTTTCGCTTTCCACTTAGAACCTTTTCCGCAGGCTTAACCAAAGCCACATAAAGCCTTTGAAGCGTTGCCCCAACTGGTCGGCGCTGCTCAACCCTTTCCCGCAGCCAAGCGGTATCTTCTTCCAACTGCTTCTTCGTCACAGGCAAAACGAAACCGTGAATTTGCCAAACGCCTTCTTTGCTCGTGAGCACAAACAACAATGTCCGCTGCTCAGTGACAAGGTAAACCAACACAGCAGTGTCATCGGGCAGCCTCAACTGTCGCCATGCATTGAAGTCAATTTGCCCGCGATTTGTCGGCAGCAATTGCCACCTTCGTAGCCTCAACATATCTCGCTGCTGCTCAAACTCGTTTCTAACATCAGCCAGTTCTTTCTGGAGTCGCTCAATAAGTTCTCTGTTCGGTGAAGGCGAAGCCATCGCCCTCAAAAGTTGTCCTTCAAGTTCAGCGATCCGTTGCTTCAACTCGTCGTAAACTTTACCCGCCTCAAAAGTTGCAGTTTCCTGCTCAAGCAAAGAAGCCAATTGCATTAACTCCAGCAGCGACCTTGCCCTCATTCGCTCAGAAATTTCAAACGCCTCTTCCATTCGCCTCATTTGGGCAAGGAGGTCGGCAAGTTGGTAGAAAGGATAAGATGCATTTTGAGCGAATTGAGCACCCATTGTTTCTCCTCCTGCCCCTTCCCGAACCTTTTCCATCAACCGAACTGATTGCCAGTAAGCATCTACTGCCCGTTGCAAATCTCTTTCTTTCTGAACGCCAATCTGCTCCACACTTAGTTTCCGATATGCATCGCCGAGGTTATTCCAAGTCCACGCGAGCATCCAATTATCGCCTATGCTTTGCCAGATTGACAAGGCTTTTTGATAAGCCTCTAAGGCTTTGTAAAATTGCTTTTTGCTCTCGTATGAGACACCCAAGGTCAGCAATGCGAGGGCAAGGCTGGGTTGATGGTTAAGTTTAGTTGCAGCGTGAACTGCTTCCTCCAAAAACTTAACTGCTTCATCCCACTTCTTTCCCCGATTTTTCAAATGCCCAAGCCTAATCAGTGCCCCAACTTCTCTCACTCGGTCTCCCAGCCGGCGCGAGATATCAAGGAGTTCAACGAAATGCTTTTCTGCGAGTTCAAATTCGCCTAAGTCGGTGTAGACGAGACCAAGCGTCAAATGCACAGGAGCAGTCCGAAACAAATCTTGAGTTTGACTTGCGATCTCAAGGGCTCGCTGAAGGCAATAGAGCGCCTGTTCGTGATTGCCTTGAAGCCAATAAATTGCGCCAATGTTGTTCCAAAGGGTGATTTTGCGGCGGAAATCATTTTCCTTCTCTGCGAGTTCCAGTGCTTCGTTGAAGGCAAGTAAGGCATTTTCATAATCACGCAGATACGAATGAACTGCACCTAAATTCGTCAACCGGGCAACAGTTTTCCCACGAGCGATTGCCTCGCGCAAGAATTCAGCAGCCTGCCTGAAATTTCCGGTTTGAATTGCAACGGCGCTTAGGTTAGTGAGAGCCTTTCCTTGCTCACGCTCATTACCTTGCTTCCTTGCAACTTCAAGTGCTGTTGAAAATTGTTGCCACGCTGTTTCCAATAAACCCAATCGGTAAAGCGTAATCCCCAACCTGTTCAGCACGGCGGGGATCAAGGTATCGTAACCCCATCGGTCAAGCAACTCTTGGGTTTGGGAAAAGTTCTTGAAGGCGTCAATGAGTTCACCTTTGTCCCGCTGGGCTTTTGCGGTCTTGAAGGTGCAGATGATTTTGCCCAACTCAAGTCGCAATTCATCACACTTTTGAGCGGCAATCTGAAAAAGGCGAATTTGCTCGTCGGGATCGGTGCTTTCCGCTGCATCAACGAAAGCAGCAAGCGCTTCAGCCAGTTCGCCACTTTCGCTTTGGAACGGATTTGTGCCCTTTTTGATGCTCTTAGCGAGAGCCGCCAAGCGCTTGAGTTTCTCATCAGCGACCAACTCAAGCAGAGCCAAGATTTCACCCATGCGTGGTGAGATTGGTTCGGCATCTTCAAGTTCAAACGCTAAGTCCAACTGAACGAAAAGCAGGTTGGCGAGCAGGTGGCAGGCAATTCTCTCGTTCGTTTGAACCAACTGTTTCGCTTTGTCTGCTTGACCTTGTGTGAGAATTCTGTCAAGCGACCAGTAAAGTTTCGCCTCCTCTGAGACGAACCTATCTTTCCCCGCAGGTCGGGCAGCAAACCCGACCACCGCAGCCAATGACCAAACAAGCATTGCAGTGGTTATTGGTCTTGATTTGAACCGACCGAGAGACATCGGCTTTAACCTCCGACAGGTGCACCTCTTTTCCGTCATCCTTAAGTTTATCGGCAAGAATGGACGAAACTTTCACCCTCTCTTGGTTTAGGACTTGCCGCTGACAGAGAATTGGGCAAAATTCCGACATGGGACACATAAGTGCTGCAAACTTAGACAGCGGAGGTGGTTCTCGCATGAGGTGTTTAATGGTCAAATTCGTCGGTGCTTTGCTGTGTTTGAGTTTGCTTGGTTTCGTTCTCGCTGCCCCAGCGTTCAAAACGAAGAGGGCAGGGGAGAAGGTTGTCATTGCGGGGATTGGGAAATCCATCCACGCCTATTGGCATGAAGTTGAGTTGGGCATGAAGGCTGCAGCAAAGAAGTTGAAGAGTTGTCAAGTCCGATGGTTTGTTCCCCCTAAGGAAGATGTGAGGGCACAAGTCTCAACTTTTGAAAGTTTCATCGCTCAAGGGGTTGACGGCATCGTTATCGGTCCATCTAACCCTGCCGCCATCAAGAGTGTCGTGAAGAAAGCGCTCAGCGTTGGCATCCCTGTCATCACTTTTGACACCGATGCACCTGACAGCGGTCGCCTACTTTATGTCGGCACCGACAACTACAAGGCTGGTTATGAGGCAGGGAAAGTGATGGTCAAGGTTTTGAACGGGAAAGGCAAAGTCGCCATTTGCACGGGTTCGCTCACAGCGCTCAACAGTGTCCAGCGCATGGAAGGTTTCAAATCCGCACTGAAAGGGACTCAAGTGCAAATCGTTGAAACCTACAACGACGGTGAAGACAAAGCCAAGGCTTTGGCGAACGCTCAGGCTGCTTTGCAGAAATATCCCGACCTATCGGGATTTTACGGGGTCTATGCCTTCAACGGTCCCGCATGTGCTCAGGCTGTCAAAATGGCAGGAAAGATCGGAAAGGTGAAAATCGTTTGCTTTGACACGACTGCGGAACACATGCAACTCATCAAGCAAGGACTCATCACGGCAACGGTCGGGCAGCGACCATTCATGATGGGCTACAGGAGCACCGAAATTTTGTACCGCATGGTCACTGAAGGGGTTGACAAAGTTTTGCGAGACTTGAAAATGGAAAAGTTGCCCCCAGAAAAGCGCCACCTTGACACTGGCATTGACATCGTAACGAAGGCGAACATGGAAGCCTACCGAAAGCAGTTACTCAAACTCGGCATCCCTGTGCAAGGTTGGTGAAGCAGGAAAACTTCACATCCGCAAATTTCTCGGAGGGATGAAACGATGGACACTGTCAAGAGTCTCGTTTATAGGTTCGTTTGGAACGCTTTGGCTCTTTTCCTGCTGGCGAAAGGTATTTACGGCGACCGAATTGAAATCAGTGGGTTGGGCGCAGC
>Ga0209394_1000927_pt1 | contig 19446 bp, 16 predicted proteins | sample JNZ201metaG_FD_184122 | JGI IMG/M metagenome (GOLD analysis project Ga0209394, IMG submission 184122) | Hot spring microbial communities from Jinze hot spring, China to study Microbial Dark Matter (Phase II) - JNZ 20120812A (SPAdes) (version 3) ... | reverse complement strand
CAGTACTTAAGGTGAAGGGAGCATCAAGCTTCTTAATGCTGATACCGGCGATGTTCTTATGGGTTACCGTTACTTTAGCCCTCATAATTTGGCTTATCTACGTAGTCCCCTACTTACCGGGTCTGTATATAGCCGGTACTGGAACTATTGTTGCTATATCTGTAGCACTCGACTTCCTCTTGATAGTACTCTTTGCTAGGGGGCTAAAGGCTGCTAGAATTAAGTAACCTTAAACCTTTTTGTTTCGATACTCCATAACCTCTTTTAAGCTTCTAGTCAGCAATACTGTTTGGAGATGTCTTAATAATGCTAAACACCTTAAGAAAAGCAGTTAGTGAGTTAGTAAAGTTCGCTAAGGGTGTTAAGCAGGCTGTACTTGAGAGGAGCGTAAGCGCTATCGAAGAAGAGTTCATCGAATTGGAGAGCGCCTATCTTCTCCTGGTACTAGGACCTCTAGTTGGTGTAAAGACTATTACCCCGCTACTCAGTCTAGAACTGCTCGAACCTCTATCTTCAGAGCTGAAGATATTAGAGGGTAGAGCGTTAAAAGGCGAAGACGTCTTGGCTGATTTAGTAGCAGCCCTTGGGGGAGAGTGGTAATGAGTTTAGTTGACGCACTTGAGCCACTAAGCTGTTGTCCTCATATCGTTGTAGTAATAGGCAAGGGAGGTGTCGGTAAGACCACGGTGTCGATACTCATAGCGATGGAGTTGAGTCGTATAGGAAAAACTTTACTACTTAGTTTAGATCCAGCAAAGCACTTAGCCAGGTACCTAGGTCTGTCTGGAGAAGACTTTAAAGAAGTTAATAACCACCTTCACGTTAGACAGGTCTCTATAGAAAAGGAGGTGCGTAGGCTAACGTCTAAATATGCTGAGCTTCTTCAAGAGATTTTACCGTCTCTCGCCGTACTGAACCTTGATAATATCGTTAACGCCATAAAGTACACTCCAGGTGTAGAAGAAGAAGTCCTGCTTAGCAAGATAAGTGAGGCACTAAGAAGCGAGTACAACTACGTCGTAATAGATACTCCACCTACGGGTGTCACACTACGGACTCTCGCTCTACCTAAGCTCTATCTCACATGGTTAAGTAAGTTAATCGAGATTAGAGAGAGGATAGTCTCCCTACGTTATGTAATAGCTAGGACGTTGGGGAAAAGCGTGGATGTTAGAGATAAAGCGTTGCTCAAACTCTACGATATGCGTGAGGAGTTTAAACTTCTCGACTCAGTTCTTTGCTCTGATGCTCGCGCGTCTTACGTTTTAGTAGCTACACCAGAACCTCTACCAATGTACGAACTCAAGGAGACCTACGAATTTCTAAAAAGTAATTTAGGGGTAAAACCTAGGCTTCTTGTACTCAATAAAGTACTGCCAGACAGCATAGCTTTCGAGCTAGGTCAGCAGGAAATGCAGAAAGACTTTCTCAAAGAGCTTGGGAGTTTCGGTATCAGTTATGCTGTAATAGAGCACTTGAGAAAGCCTACTGAGAACATGTCCGATATCGAGGCGCTGAAAACTAAGATAAAGGTGTTTAAGCAGTGACAGTTCTACCCGATTTCATAATCGTGGCTTTTCTGTCCTTTCTCGCAGTAGCTTCCGTAGTTTGGTATTTTAGGATGAGGAAAAAAACTCTTGTTTTAACTAAGAGAGTAACGGAAGAACTAGAGAAAGCGTTTAAACCTGTAGATAAAACTTACGTTCTCTTAGGCTACCTTGTTGGCTATAGAGCTAAGTACGAGCTAGAAAGTGGTGATAGAGTGTACATACTTTTTACTACAGCACCTAGGCACTCGATTCTATACTACCCTATAGCAAGAGCCCTAAAGAGAACTGACAGACTAGAAATAGCCATTGAAAACTTTAGACGTCACGTAGTGAGAGACGTTCACGCAGTTGATTTGAGCGAAAATAGGTTGCGAGCCGTTTTATTAAGAGATCTAGGTGCGAAAACAGAGGTAATATCTAAGCGAGTTATTGAGACATCTAGAGGTAACTACGTGGTCTACTACGAGGACTCGGGTGACGTAGAGCTCGTCAAGAGGCTTCTCGAATCGGCGGAGTTAAAGATCTATAAACTATCGGCGTTTACTAAAAATAACCTAGTAGAACTAGTAGCAGAAATACGGGAAGACAGTGTTCCGAGCTTAGTTAAAGCACTAAGAGAGTTTAATAGATATGTTACTAGGGGTAGCAGTTAACAGAGGTATCCAAGCCTATCCTTGTGTTAGAACGGTGTTACTATCCCAAGAGAGTTGGTTACCTCTCGAATACCCATCTTAAGGGCTACCACATCGAGGTCTAACTTCATGAAGTAACATCTTTGCTCTAGAACCTCCCTACCATCTATATATACAACAATTACCACTTCCTCAAGACCCTCACTTACTCGGTATGACCCGTACGCTATAGCCTCTTTTGAAGCATCTTCTAGAGCTCTAAGAACTCTAATCACGTAATCGTTCAGCTTTTCATTACTACCTAAATAAGCTACGACGGCTATTCTACTACTATAAACGAGCTTCCTCAAGTCTTCTATATCATTTAGTAACCTCATTCAAGCACCTCGACTGAAATATATTCCTCACTAACTCCTTCTCGGATTTACTCAAGTACACTTCTATATCTATCGGGAGGCGGCTACCTGACGGGAGCTTTACTTCAAGGTCGTTCATTAAGACATAATCGTACCTCAGCATTTTTTCAAGCTCCGAGCACTCCATAGAGAGAAGAGCCTCCATAAACCTATCGTGAAAGTTAGTAAACACCTTAACTTCTTTTTCTGGTACTGACGCACCGCAAATTAAACAGACTAAGTCCGGCATTAGTGAGTTAAAACCGCACCTAGGACAAGCGACTGGAAGCACCGGGGTTCTTGTCCTAGACCAGGCCGTCCCCCACTTGTACTTCAGTGAGTCTAGTAAGTCTTTTCTACCCGATTTAGCGATCCAGCGGTAGATTCTGGGAGCTAGCTCGAGTACAGAGTCTCCGACGTATGCGACGATAAACTCTAGCTGGTCTGCTGACGGATCCTCTAGGAGATGAGCAAGTCTAGTTGCTATAACTGGAAAAAGTTTATCTGAGTTTCTAGTTAGCCTTTTCGCTATGTCTTCAGCGGACTTGTAGCTACTAGTCGACCCATAGAGCTCTACTAGCACATCCTTAAGTATCTCGATCCACGATTCTCTATTAATTCCTAGGTAGTCTAAGCCGGCTCTAGACACTACTTCATCGATATTTTTCTCAATCCAAGAGTCAAGATCTACCTCTCTCTTACTTGAGGGTTTCCTACTAGGTTCCTCCTTTTTTTCTTCAGCTTGCTTCTTTGTTTTCTCACGGTTCTGCTTAGCCGACTCCTCGTTAGCAGGTCTCTTGCTTCTCTTAGGCACAATCCTCCCGAGAATCTATAGCTTCGAAGAATAATAAACTACGCCCAAGCGAAACTCGTAATACGAGAGCTTCTGGGAACATGCTTCAAAGGTATACGTACTCTTCTTAAAGCGGAAGCCACTTTTGATTACAGACTGCTCAGAGGAGGTTCATTTACTCACCAATCGTCAACGCTCATCACCGAACATCAAGACTTATATGCTAGTGGAAAATTAAATTTAAGAAAGATTAAATAAGACCATTATGTTAAACTTTCGATTTCTTCAAGCGCTGTAGCTTGACGTACAGATTTCAATGCATTGTTTTACTCTTATAGCTACGGTACTTACTCGCTTAACTGAGAGATAGTTCGATAGCGTAAATACGCAAAAGTGTAATCTATTCATTTAATAAAGCGACGAAAGTGTCGGGCAGCCTATTTCGGGAGGTAGTTTAGTGTAGGTCTCTTGCTTAAATACAGAGGGGTTGCTTGAGGTATCTGGGGGTAGGAGCCAATGTCTTTTTTAATGACTTCGACTAGCTCCTCTAACTTCATAACTTTCTGTGTTCCGTCTTCCCTAATTCTTACATTAACTGTTTTCGTGCTATACTCTCTTTCGCCAACTACTATACAGTATGGAATCCACTCTACTCCTGCTTCTCTTATTTTCTTTGCTAGGCTGAGGTCTCTGTCGTCTAAGTCTGCTCTTATTCCACAACTTACAAGGTAGTTTAATACTTCCTTTGCGTAGTCTAAATACTTCTGGGATACAGGGATTATTCTAGCCTGAATAGGTGCTAACCATGTCGGGATCGTTGGGACCTGCCCGCGCTTCTTCCTAGATACTGCTGTATCTATAACAGCATAGATGTATCTCTCAATTGAGCCTATTATGGCTGTATGAATTATTATTGGGTAACTCTCTTCTCCGCTTTCAGTAACGTATTTAATACCGAATCGCTTAGCGTTGCCTACATCTATCTGAAAAGTAGCGATTTCAGCAGGTTTTCCTAAAGTATCTATGACTATGTACTCGACGTTCAAGACCCAATAGTACACACCTGAGGGTAGTATGGCCACTAGAGCAGGTCTACCATCACCCTGAACGAGCTTAACTAAGTCGTTAAAGCGTTCTTTGTAGAAATCTTCTGTTACGTTGTAGAGAGCGATATACTTACGTCCAAGCTTCCAGATCTCTTCGTGTATTTTTCTTTGAACTAGCTTGCTAAGCTCCAAGGCTTCCTGAATATCTCTCGTGAATATGTGGAGATCCGGCATAGAGAACTTCCTTAACCTAAAGCATATCTGCAGTTCACCTGGTTGTTCGTACCTATAGCTATCGGCTACTTCAAAGACCCCAAATGGCATGTCTCTATAGCTGATTATCCAGTCTTTAACCATTGCGAACTGCTGATGGCAGGCGGCATATCTGAGTACGTGAGTACCTCTATCGGTTTCAACCTCGTACAGCCTGTCGCCAAAAAGCTCGGCGTGTTCTCTTATCGGTTTAAACTTAGTGTTGAACATGTTAGTACCTCTAACCCTCATCAAGGGTATTCCGAGAGATTTCGCTACTTCCCAAGCGTAACTCGAGACAGCTTCTACCATAACTGTAGCATGCGGCCCATACCTCATGTGACCGGCATCGGACATAGGTTCCCACTCGAATCCAAACCTATTACAGGCTTCAGAAACCTCTGGTTCCCCTCCGGGGAGCTCCTTCCTGAAGACCTCCTTTGATATGAGGATCTTAAGTTCTTGATCTTCCCCGTCTTTTAGATATCTCTCGGGTTCTACTACTTCACCAGAAGGTAGTAAAACGATGTATCTTTTTTCAATAGACTTAGCCTTCTTAACTTCTTCAGCCTTAAACTCACGCGAGAGTTCCGACAGCGGGTGACCAAAGCAATCAAGTTTAAACTCTTTATACCAGCCAAAAGGAGCTCTATAAACTTTAATGCCTCGATTCTTTAGCTCTATCTCTAGTTCGGAGAGTAGCAATAATGATTCCTCAGAGTCTGCTAGGTTCTTAGAGAGGTGCGCATAAGGATAGAGAACGACGGAGTCAGCCTTAACGCTAGTAAAGACCTTAACTATATCGTCAGCTACATTTCCTACTAGAGTGTGAAGAGCGGAAGCGTCGCCTTTCTCAACCGTAATAAAAACTACTAAAGCGTTAGAAAACTTACCGGAAGAGTTCTCACTAGTTAGGACTTCTGCAGCATCTATAGCTTTTTCTAAAGCGTTATACTCGAAGTTCCTAGCATGTATGAGTAGGGTTCTCATGCTTACCCGTAGAGAAAACAAAAACGAAAAAATAAGTAAGACTCTAAGCCTTGTGAAGGTGTTTCGTTTTTCATATTTGTTCGTATCGGTTGGTATTGATAGAAACGCTTATAAACATAGTGATATACGTAGATACATCTCGATGAGGGATCGAGAGCCGTTAGATAATATAGATGGCGGCTCTCCCCGAGACATCTAAGATGTGGGGTGCTTGGGGTCGCCCTGAACGCCCCCAAGGGTGATGCAAACCCAAGACCAATGCGGGGGAAAGAGGATGAGGCGATGAAATCAACCGATATAAACCTGCATCAGAGCTGAACCCCGTCTATGATGCAATCTAGTAGTGGTTGCCCGCGTTGTTCAAGGGCTTCTCCCTCATCACCTGCTCACCTACCGCAGGGTCGTCGGGAGCTACATCGGCGGGTACCACTAAGCCCGCCTCGAGGTATGCATATATCCTCCCGCCTCTGGTGGCTACCACGACGTCATCGAGGTAGGACACGCATTCCAAGTACCCACAGTAGCTAAAACAACTTAAAAACTTTTACAAAGAAATAATATTCTAATAACATTATCGCAGCTTTCACGTCTGTGTATAACGTTATATCGCCGAGTTCTTAAGTTTTAGGAAGGTCTAGCTTATAAATCATGTTGATAATCTTAAATAAGGCTTAACCGTGTTTAGGAGGCTCTTTCGAGGTAGCGAGCAAGAGCTGGTGGATTCGCTTAAGAAGCACTTATCTCTGGCTAAAGAGGCCATAGGCTACTCTCTCATTATGCTTACAGAACCTTCAAAGCTAACTATGTCTGAAATACTTGAGTATAGGGCTAAGATAGTTGATTTAGAGAAAAAAGGAGATAAAATCTATGATGCTATGATCTCATCCGTTTTAAAGGGGGCTTTTCCACTACCTCTTATCGCAGACCTTGGAGTTCTTCTAGACGACTTCGACGACATTCTGGACCTAATATATTTCTTAGGTATGGAGCTTACACGTGGAATTAGAGTGGGGCTTACTAGAAATCCTACAGTTATGGAGGTATATAGCGTCTCCGGTAAAATGGTCGAGAAAGCTATAGAGTCTATTTCATCTCTCGACTCAGCATTGACTTATATAACCAAGAATATAGCTAAAGCTACAGCAGAAGCTTCACGCATTGACTACATAGAAGACGTAGTAGACGAAATAAAGAATATAGCAATAGAGGAAATATACGTTAAATCCGAAAAACTGAGCATACTAGAGTTTACCCATCTCATGGAAATAGTTAGAACTATAGATACTATAGTGGATAAAGTTCAAGATGCTTCTCAGGAGTTAGTCAGGATATTTTCAGCAGTACTTTCGTAAGGTGCCGTGCGATATTGCTTTACGAAGCTTTTGTATTTGTTAGTGTATTTCTTGCTGTATTGAACAGCATGGGGCTCGTGTTAAGCTCTTCTTACTGCTTTAAATACGGGAGCGGAGTTTACATCTTCATACTTAGTGCAGCTGGATGGATTCTAGGGTATGTAATAGAAGGTCCTAACTTCAGTCTACCACGGTCTTCCCTCACATGGATCTACGTAATCCCCTTGATGGTGGTCTTAATGTTGACTCTTCTAAACTATCCGACGTCAATCACTCAGCTCTACATATCAACTCTCCTCGGCTATTCCCTAGCTACAAACTATTATCAAGGACTCTCAGCAGTAGTCCGCATAGCTTCTTCGTGGGTACTCTCATTCGTGGTGGGACTTACGGCATCCGTATTTCTTAGGAAGAGCTTGGTAAGAATGCTTCAGTCCGCAAGCGTGATTAAGGTTCTTCTATGGATCAGAGTCCTCTCTCTTACCTACGTTTTTCTACTTTCGTATGTACTTGGAGGAAACCTTCTTGGTTCTATAGCGTCGCTACTCGGGATAGCTAATAGCGCGAAATCTACCTTGCTGATATCTATTTCTATTGTAGCATCGGTATACGTATCCCTTAGGTCAGGAATATCTCTCGGATTCACCAAGATACTTTTCCCCATGAGGTACCTTACGTCTCTCATTCCCTATACTGTTTCCTTAGTCTTAACTCAGGTAGCTAACCGCTTGGGCGTACCCATAGTTATATCGCTTGTTATGTTCTCTTCGATATTAGGTGTAGGCTTGGCTTCCGAACTTAAAGTATTTCATAGAAGAAGAATAATTATGTACGTACTGACTTCATACATAGGACCCTTCATTCTCTCATCATTACTTAGCTACAGCCTCACGAACATCTATATGACTAACCTGGAAAGGCTTTTAACTTACAACCTAAGCACGCTAGAGACACCACGCTGATAAGCACGATTATAGAATCACTCCACAGCGAGCTGCCTCGTGCAGCTATTTCAGTTTTATGAAGGTTCGTAAGGATTGATGTTAGTTACTTTATCGCGGGTTGTGCTCGTCCGCAATGCGGGTGCGTAGCAAAGACTTAAGTGGGTGGGGCATCTAGCGCCAAGATGTGGGCTTTCTCCACAGCTGTGAACTCGAGCTATATGAAGGGAAGCTGTGGGTTGGGGTTACCCTGAACGAGTGGAGACCGACGAAGTGGGCACCGATGAAAGATGCCCCGAGGTCTGTGAAGTCGAGGGTTGGCAGCAAACAACATCAACCGACTCGAAACCCGAACCCCAGATTTTATTCTTCCATTAAAACAGTTATCTGCGGAGTACCTTATGAACTTAGCTCTCAGGCTCTCTCAGGTGATGAATAAAGAAAGCAGGTTGATTATTGGCGCTATGTCCGGAACTAGCGCTGACGGCGTCGACGTTGTCGTAGTTAGCCTAGAGGGTCACGGGAGGAGTATTAAGTGGAGACTTATTTCTAAAGGAGTTTTACCATACCCGACTGATGTGAAAAGAAGAATACTTTATAGCTCGGAGAGAGGTTGCGCTGAGGATATATGTGTTTTAAGCTTTGTTATTGGACACTTATTCTCTAAGGCCATAATTGAAGTACTTGAGAGTAGTGCTATAAGTACTTCCGAAGTAGATGCTATCGGGTCTCATGGGCAGACGATATACCACATGCCAGAATATACTAAAGTAGGGAACACGCTAACTAGGTGCTCTCTTCAAATCGGTAATCTGTCTGTTATAGCTGAGAACACCGGGTTAATTACTGTAGGAGACTTTAGGAGTAGGGATGTTGCCGCAGGTGGACATGGAGCACCCATTATAGCGTACGTAGATTGGGCTCTGTTAACTTCTAAAACAGTTGGTAGATTAGTTCAAAATATTGGTGGGATAGCTAACGTAACTGTTCTACCTCCAAATGCTAGCTTATCTGAAGTTTACGCATTCGATACTGGTCCAGGTAACATGGTAATCGACGAAGTTATGAGGACTCTCTTTGCTACCGATCTAGACGTTGATGGTACTACAGCCGCTAAGGGAAGTCCGAGCGACGCCTTACTAGAGGAACTTATGAACCACTGGTTCATAAAGGCACCGCCACCGAAGACTGCCGGTAGGAGAGAGTTCGGTCGCAGTTTTGCTAACTACGTAATTAAAAAAGGCTTTAGAATGGGGTTGACAAAAGAAGATATCGTTGCGACAGTATCTATGCTTACGGTAAAGAGCATAGTCTATAACTACGATAAGTACGTACTAAAGAACCCCAAAAGGAGGTTTTCAGAGGTCATCCTAGGTGGTGGGGGCGTGAGAAACAAGTTCATAGTCCGCGAGCTTGAGAGAGAGTTACGCAAAAGAGGCCTTAGACTTCTGCTACATGAAGAACTGGGGATAGATTCTAAGTTTAAAGAAGCCTTGGGAATGGCTGTACTTACTCATGAAGCATTAAGTGGTATACCTAATAACGTGCCCAGAGCAACTGGTGCTCGAAAAGCTGTAGTCATGGGGTTAATAGCTCTATAAAGACATAGACCTAGCTGGCAGTAGACGACTCGGAAGAGCGAGTAAAAGAATCAGTCCGGCACACATTAATCAAAGTTTATAACGCATTAACTGTTCTTCGTTATCTCGCTGTTTCCGTGCGTGAATACGGTCAAAACTACGGATTTCAACTCGTAGTTTAAAAGCTGATGATCTGTATTATCTCTTTGTAAGACAGCTTGATAGCCCTTAGATACCTATAACTTATTTTCTTTAGATCCCTATTGTCACCCATAATCATTACCGTATGAAGACGGCAATTGACGTCCTTAAGTCTCTTGCTTAAAGCGGACGAAGCAATTCTGTCTTCTCCATCAGTAATTAACACTATATCAGATACTTCTTTAGTAGTTCCACCAGATATATCGTCACAGGCGGAGATTACCGCCTTAGTTATATCCGTTCCACCACCGCTCTTTACTCTAGCAAGGTATTTTAGAAGCTCCACAAATTCGTGAGACTTCATTCTCCTACTAACCTTAACGAGCTGGTGTGGGACTCCGTCAAAAAACCTTAAGTAAAAGTCTCGACTATCTTTTCTACTCCTCATGAGGAGAGCCAGCAGAGTTGCTTTAGCCCAAATTATTTTTTCTCCCTCCATACTACCTGATTTATCGATAAGCGCGTACACGGGACCGAGAAGTTTCGGTAGCACTTTATCGTAGAGAAGGAGTTTATCTTCAGCCAGCTTTAACCTGAAGAGCATCTTAGGCATGGCGATCTCGGATGGGTGCACTCTTTCTAAGTCACCACCTATTTCAAACCCCCTTATTTCGCCTCTACTATACCTCTCATAGGGTTTAAGTAGCTTTCCTGAAATATTGGGTATCTTGCTAAGTAGCTCTAGGATAGCCTTGATATCAGCCAGTTGGGCGAGTCTTATTATTTCTTCACCCTCTTCCTCGAGGTCGAAAACGGACCCTGTTCCTGGCTCGCTTCCAAAGCTCATCAACTTCTTTATGGATTTCATTGAGTTTACGGTTTCTGAAATTTTTTTGCTTAGAGATTCAGCTATGTTCTTAGCCTCTTCATCGCTGAGCTCTCCCTGCTCGGAGCCACCACCTGAGAGCTGTTGGAGTTGCTCTACAGACTTCTCAAGCTCTGTGGCTATCAGTGATGCTACTAGAACGCTGAGAGTAGAGTCTCCAATAGTGCTATAACGGATTTTTGCGAACTCCTCGGACTCGAGTAGAGTCTTAAAGAATACATAATTTCTAGAGAGCTCTCTAGGGATATCACTAACATCTTTAAGTAAAGGGTGTGGTAAGTAAAGAACGTAGTAGCTATCTACAGCAAAAGCTTGATCTACGATCCTAGCTTTACCAAAGACCTTCTTAACTATTTGGAGAACTTTCTCGCCTCTATAATGGGCTACTGGGTCACGAGGATCAACTCCTTTGAGGACGCTAGGCATGTCTAAGGAAGCCTCTTTCTGATTATAGACGCTATCTGCTCTATAACGTCGAGAACTTCTTCTACAGCTCTTTGAACTGTGTGGTCTTGAGACTCTATAGCTATTGCTGCTACTCTCTCGCGTGTTAGCTCTATATCTCTCAATATCTGCTTAAATCTGTAGTCAACATACTTAGATTCGACAGGTTGAAGGCTCACTACATAGTTGAGAAGTTCCTGAAGATTTGTCTTTATCTCGTTTAACTCCCTTAAGTACCTATATGGAGTCTTTAACTCCTCGGACAATATAGTGTTGACTTTCTCCAACTCATCCCAATCTCGCGGTACTAAGTACTTTAGAACTAAAAGGTCTTGCTCTTGAGCCCTGCTTCTTCCATCTAGTAAAGCGCTTGACGCTATAACCTTCAAGGCCTTACCTTTCCTTCTATCACTTATGTGTATCCCCCTGCTCTCAAATGCTGCAAAAAGCTTGGTTACTTTATGCTTTATCGGTTCTAAGTCAACTTCGAGTACGGCTTCATGGAGTTTCTTCAGCTCTTTCATATCCATTACTACCTCTGATCTCTTTCCTTCGCTATAGTATGTACTTCTCTCAATAGCCCAGGATTTGTCCAGCAGGTCTTTCCAAAGATTTTCGGGCACCGGCCTAACGAAATGCCTAATGAGAAACCTATCGTAGAAAGCTAAAAGCTCTGCTTCTTCCGGTACCTCGTTGCTAGCCCCAAAGAGAGACCAGAGTGGGACGGCTATCTCGCTATAACCATCGTAAAGTACTCTTTCTTGAAGAAGAGTATTTAGAGCGTTTAATATGGCTGAATTAGCTTTAAAAATCTCGTCTAAGAACGCTATCTCGGCTGAAGGAAGCTTTCCAGACGTTATTCTAACGTATTTTCCTTCTTCTAGAGCTTTTATGTCTATTGGACCAAAGAGTTCTGAAGGTTCTGTAAATCTAGTCAGTAGGTAGGAAAAGAACTTAGCGTTCAGTAGTTCGCTAACTCTTCTAATCATAGCTGACTTAGCTGTGCCAGGCTCACCGATCAGCACAGCGTGCTCTCTAGATAAGAGAGTTAATACTATCACTCTCCCCTCCTCATCTCTACCGGTGAACGGTTCCACTAGTTTGTTCAAGAGAATCGATAGTTTGCCTGCTGAAATTATCTATCGCACCCAAGTGCAAAACTACTTAACCCTTATATTTAGATATTTCCGACCCAATTTCATGGAGTTCCAAAACGAGTATTTGGAGAGTCAAGTCTTACTCTTGGTAGTTCGTATATGAAACGCCAACATAGGAGAAGTGAAGATGATTGAACCACCCGAGGAAATCCTCAATCGTGGAGAGAAGGTTGGTTTATTGTTGAGAGCAGTGTAGTACTTCTATAAGCCATTCAGCGATTCTTACAGCTTTCTCGGATATCTCTACTAGGTCGGAGAGCTCTTCTAGTGACAAAACCTCTGAAGGGGTCTTACCGGTAGCAAAGTCTCCATGCATTAGCACGTTGAGGTAAGTGTAGATTATGTATTGAGAGATCTCTGTAAACTCTTCGAGACGCTGCCTTAAGTTTTCGAAAGCGCTGAGGTGTTCTTCATTTAGGAACTTGAGCTCGATAACTACATCTTCCATAACAAGAGGCGGTTTAAAGCAAGATATAATAGAAAGAGCAGAGTTTTTTACAGCTAATACCAGGCTTAAAGCACTAAGGGAAGTAATACCAAGGTTTAGAGCCTTTCGCGCTTGAGTTAGGAAGTCTTCGGCAACCCTTAAGTAGAATCGCGACTCGCTCACGTCTCCTACCCTCAGGATATCGATATTTTGTCGCTTTATTATGCTACTGCAGCAAGGGACATATGTGGAGAACTCTGAGAACTACATTAGCCTAGTTAACAAATAATTAATGAAAACTCTTAGCTTAGAGAGCTCGGTTAGCGCGTGCCCCTGATATAAACATCTAAGGGGAGAGCTCCTGCTACTTCATCCCAGGAGATACTTAATGGAATCAGTAACTGCTCTAAAGTAGACCTAGCGTCCTCCATATACTCATTTATATCTATTTCGTCTATTCTAGCAAGCTGGATCGGCTTAACCTTTTCTTTACCCTTAACCTTCACATAGTATATCACGTCACCCGACCTAATCTGCCTGTTGTAAGCTAACAACATTTTCGCGGCCTTTACGTGAGGTCCTTCTGACTTATATTCACTTAAGTCTTTGCTTAATTCGTTGCTGTAAGCCACATCCTCGAGCGAGAGATCCCTATTCTTAAGTTTTACATAAAGAGTTCTAACAGATTCTTTGACTTTCTCTTTGACAGCCTCTATAGAGCCTACGTTCGGTTCAATAGTCTTTAATACTTCGACAACTTGGTTGAAAGTGTTTTTAACTATTTCAGGAACATTCCGCTTCTTCCCCATAAGACCTTTAACATCGACTCCCCCACCTTCTTTAACACCAACGTAGTTCTTTTTAAGAGCAAAAGCTATGTGCCTATACGTTTTGTCTACTTCAATTTCTAGTTTAAATCTGTCTGAAACTTCTTTAACTAAGCTCTCGAGAGCGTCTCGGTCGGGATTCCAGATAAAGAGGGAGTCAGTGTCCCCGTAAAGTACTTTTAAACCATGCCTAGAAGCTATCTCCAGAGTAGATGTAATGACGTGTCTACCTATAGCAGTTACAGATTCTGCTAATGCTGGTGTGTAAAAGGGGAAGCTTACGTGACCAAAGACACCATAGCTGGCGTTAATAAATACCTTCATTGCTGATTGAACTACGTCATACCAACCTCTCATCTCTTCGGAAAGGTTCTTGTCTTTGGCTAACTTCTTGTACACCTTTACTCTAAATTCTCTCAATATAGATATAGTTTGGGATGTTATACCCTCAAAATCTAGGCATACTCTATGAATGACGTTGCCTGATTCGTCTTTTACGTCAGCAAGCTTTTTACAAAGACCCGGCGGTGGGTCTATAGTTTCGTAACTTAAGTTCCACACTACCATTATAGACGGGTATAGAGACGCGAAATCCAGTACGGTGACGTTAAAGTAAACTCCCGATATAGGCTCTATGACTATAGCTCCAGCAAACCTTTTTCCCAGCTTGGACGTAGTCTTGACCTCGCCTTTGAGTGACAGAATGTCTGATTGGTTAGGTATGAGGTACCCCCTCCTTCTATGTTCCCAGAAAAGTAGACTCTTTATCCACGCTGAAACCTTTCTTCTTGTAACCTCCTCTAAACCCAGTTTGGATATACGCATTATCAGAACTATAAGCTTCCAAACTAAGTTGTTGTTGAAAGTGACGAGTTTTAGCGTGAGTTCTGCGTCCCTCATGTTGTACCTCACTAGATCACATAGAGTAAGAGAAGAGACACTTACTTCTATTTCGACTTTCGACTCTCCCAGAAGGGCTCGCGCTATAGCATCTAAGGTCTTTTCTTTATACGCAGAGCCAAAAGCATAATTCTGTATCGCTTCTATATCAAAAAATCTAAAGAGGTCAACGTGGGCACCATGTCTTAGCGTCACGTAGTCTTCAACGACTTCAAAAGGAATTACTGATCTCTCGATTCCCAAAGCTAGAGCTCTATTGATTAAGTATGGTAGGTCGAATGAGTCACCATTAAAAGTTAGAACCACGTTATACGATTCAACTATTCTAAAAAGCTCTAGAAGTAAGGACTTCTCGCTATCCAGCAGCTCTATGGCACAATCTTTAGGTATGGCGTTTATATCGCCAAACTCCACCTGTCGAGAGAGGACCAATACCTTTCTGAGACCGTCAGAACCAGCTAAAGCTACGCTTATTATTGGGTAGTTAGCTTCCTCCGGGTTTGGAACACGGGTCTCGATGGGGGTATATACCTCTATGTCGATCGCTAAGATCCTCGGCTCCGGAGGTTTTTCTTCGAAAAGCTCGGCGAACTCCATGAAAAAAGCTTTCTTCTCAGGTGGGTACCCCTCAGTAAGTCTTGATACAAGAGCTACAGTCCCCTCACTTACTGGAGTTTTAATACGAACTATCTTACCATTTGCTATAGTGTAGCGCATCCCGGGTATAAGCTGTAGGTCATATGTGTAGTTATGGTGGTACTTTATCTTAGCCTCATAAGCGTTGCTTGTGTAATTTCTAAGTTCTCTCACGGCTAGAGGATCCTTAGTTACGACTTTAGTTAACGAAACACGCCTCATTCTGAGTAAGTCGAACTTCTCCACTAGTTCAAAAGACTCGAAGGAGGGGTGTTCAACAAGTTTCCTATTACTAGCTAGCTCTTCTGGTGTTGAATCAGTAAGAAAGTACGGTTTGTGTCCCGTTGGGTCAAAAACTACGTAAACTTTATTTTCTTCCTCTGAGTAGAACTTCATGTACGCCTTACCGACTTCGCCAGAGTAATATGTCCCAAGTAAGTATGCTTTATGAACGGTATTGGATACTTCATACGGCATCGAGCTAGCTGAGTAGTTGTTATTCGGGTGCTTCTTGCTTATTCTTACCTTAACCACATAGTTCCCAAGGTCTTTAACTACATTCTTTACTGCGTAAGCCTCTAGACTAGGTGCGCTTTTTTCAGTTTTTAAATGCTTCTGTGAAGCCATCCTCCTACTATTACCTGCACTATGTGGTGTATTAAAAACGGTTAGCGAAATACCGTAGCTCCTATGTCGTACTTTTAGATCAGGGTGAGACCTTTTTGACCCGTAGCAACATACCTACACGAGCTCGCAAAATCGTACCGAATGCTGTATTTGCGGCAGATAAACCAAGGAACTTGCGGAACTGAGAGCTTGGACGACAGACCGGCACTTTGCTAATGCGGACTTATTAAACTTTACGTACAGCATAGGTCGGTGTTTAGCTTGGCTACAGAGTCTGACATAATCAAGTTGCTTGACGCATTAGTATCGTATAACACGGTAAACGACCCCAACAGGGGGGTGAAGCCCACTCGTGAAATAGTGGATTTTATATTTGAGTGGTTAAGTAAGCGCGGGATTTACTCTGATATTGTTGAATCAAGCGGTTACTACAGCATCTTTGGCTACTTAGGGCAGAAACCCCCCTGCGTAGGACTTCTCGCACATTACGACACAGTTCCAGCGGTACCTGAGAGGTGGAGTTATGACCCATTTAAGCTCACCGTAACCGATGGAAGGGCCTATGGTCGTGGAGCTCTAGACGATAAATCTAATGTGGCATCTATTCTCGTAGCTCTCGAAAAACTTAAAGGTCACCAACTGAACTGCGGAGTCGTGTTTGCCTTTACTGGAGACGAGGAAGTAGGTGGTAGTAATGGCGCTCTCGTAATTTCTCAAAAACTAAAGTCCGAAGGTATGCTTCCAAAATACCTTATAAATGGGGATGGCGTAGGCATGGTTCCCATAGTCAGGAGGAGAAAGAGCTTCAGTGCGGAAGTACGTGTACCTTCGAGAAAGACCGTAGTAAAGGGTAAAATTGGAACAGCTAAGTTTACAGCATATTATCCTGTATCTCAACATGCTCACGCAGCCTACTTCATAGGTGGTGCCGATTCACACCCTCTAGTGTCAGCGTCAGTATTCATCAGAGAGAATAACGCGTTTGTTAGGAGTATTAAGGGAGCGTTTTTAAAGTCAAACGTGATTCCACCAGAAGTAGAAATCGAGTACGTGATTCCAGACCCTCGAGGAGAAGACGCAGAAATAGATGAGGGACTCACCGAATTAGTGAGAGCATTACTACCTCTTGTAAAAACTCCCATTAGAACTAGAGCGTATAGTGAGTACGGTGTCTCGATCACTCCAAACGTTTATAGCTTTTCGAACGGATACCATAAGGTAGTGCTCGATATCCGTGCGATGTCTCTAAAAGAAGATGTAGTAGAGTCACTTAAGGAAGTAATTAGCGAATCTCTGTACAATGCCAGTATTGACGTTAGAACTGACGCAGGTAGCTATCTGAACACTTCACCAAGGTCTAAGGTCGTCGAATCTATAATTGCCTCTCTTAAAGAAGTAGGAGTTAAACCGTATCTAGCAGAAGGGGCCGGGGCAAGCGATTCTAGGTACTTCACGCCTCTAGGTGTCGAAGCTGTAGATATAGGTCCAAGAGGAGGCAACATGCATGGGGACAACGAGTACGTAGAGATAGAGTCCCTCAAGCTAATGCCGATAGTGTACTATAACGCAGTAAGATCTTTATCATCTAAGTAAGAGCCAGGTAACTTTAAATATAATGTTGCGATATAAGACTCACTCAAGTTGCGGGACATGAGCTTATAAGCTTCAAACTACTACTAAAGCTTATGGGGGGTCAAGACAGCGGGGTGGGGTAGCCTGGTAGCCCGCGGGGCTCATATGGAATAACCCTGTGAGACCCCGAGGTCGGTGGTTCAAATCCACCCCCCGCTACCAAACCCCCCACCACTTGCTACTTTACCTACTCACCTTCGTCTCCTATTAATGGTTTACGCGGGTGGTCAGATCCTTCAGTATGTACTATCTATTTCCAACTTTTTCGAGAACGGTTGAATTACGTAGGTAGTAAATCTTCAGGTATCTAGTAGCTGTAAACGGTTAGCTTAGTTCGCTTCTAACTGAGGTTTTTAAGCTTTTTTCTAGTACTAGGATGGTTGCGATGAGTGAGCTAAGTGAGATAGTTCACCCACTGAGGCGGGATGTTAAGGTACTTACTATGAAGCTTCTATCCGCACTTAAGGACTTTTATACATTTAAGGAGCTAGAGGAAATACTCGGGATACCCTACCAAATGTTGTGGCGATATACTAACTTCTTAACTACTCCTGAGGAAGGAACAGCTAAGAGGCTCATACAGATTATTAAGGAAAAGAAGCTTGTAGAGAACACTTTCGAAAAGAACTTCATGAAAGCTAAAGACCTGAGTGATATCTGGTCAATAGTCAAGAACATAGGTTTTCTCGACCTAGTGGCTTTCGAGACTCTAGAGCTTCTAAATGGAGAGAACATCGACGGTGTGCTAGCCTTCCCAGAAGAATCCGGTGTCTTAGGTGCCGTGATTGCGCACTGGATTAGAGGAGATGTTTGCGTAACTACGAAGTCTGTTTCGTTAGGTGAAGCTCTCGTAGAGTACTTTAGGGATAGTTCTATGGAGTTAGACTTTATAGCTGTAAGCAAGGGCTGCATCCCAAAGAAAGGAAGAGTGATCTTAGCCACTCTACTTCTTAACAACAAGGAGTTGTTGGAAGCAGCTCTTACTCTAGTCAAAAAAGGTGGGGCCCAACCAGTGGCACTCGTAGCAATATTCGCAGTTGATGGAGACTGGGAGAGAACTATCGAAAGCTTAGGTTTACATAAGTATAAGATCTTCAAGTATCTTACGCTAAGCCGCTAGCGCGAGGTAATCAGTTCGCCTCAGGCTCTCTTCTTTATAAACTAAAATACGTTGGTTCACTAATTCGTGGTGTACGAGCTGGAACAAAGTTACCTAGAGAGGCTGTTCAAGCCGAAGTCGATAGCAGTTATAGGGGCGTCTGAGAAACACGGCACTGTTGGTAGAGCCATAATGGAGAACTTACTGGGGAAGTTTAGAGGGGAGATCTACCCGGTTAACGTAAAATACGAGACAGTTTTCGGTCTTAAGTGCTATAAGGGTGTTAATGAGTTACCGAAGAGTCCTGACCTAGCTGTTGTGGCGATTCCAGCAGCTAGCACACCTAAGGCAATTGAAGAACTTTGTAAGTTGGGGGTTAGGGTTTCTATAGTAGTAAGCGCTGGCTTTAAGGAGGTGGGGGAAGAGGGAGCGAGACTAGAGGTAGAGTTAGTGAGGAAAGCTCGGACCTGTGGAATGCGAGTGTTAGGTCCAAATTGTCTTGGAGTTTATGATGCTTGGACGGGGGTTGACACCATTTTTAATCCGAGCGATAGACAGTCTAAGCCAAGCCCAGGTAGCGTAGCGTTCCTTTCTCAGTCGGGTGCTCTAGGAGCTGCTCTACTAGATTGGCTAGCTGAAGCAGGTATCGGGATGAGCAAGTTCGTGAGTTATGGAAACGCTGCTGACATAAAGGAGTGGGAGCTCATAGAGTACCTAGCACGCGATGAGACAACAAGGATAATTTCTCTCTATGTTGAAGGTGTTGAGGATGGAAGAGAGTTCTTAAATAGTTTGAGGAAGGCTGTTATGGCTGGAAAGCCTGTTGTGGTACTTAAGGGAGGCAGAACCCCGACTGGAGTTAAGGCCGCAGTATCGCATACTGGAGCACTATCGAGTTCAGCAGAGGTTTTCCTCCAAGCGGTGAAACAGGCAGGTGCTATAGCAGTAGACAGCATAAGCGATATGGTCGGAGTCCTAAAGCTTCTTGAGTGGTTTGAGCCTCCAAAGGGTAGGAGCATCGCGATAGTAACAAACGGTGGTGGAGCTGGAGTATTGGCAGTAGACGCCGTTGAGGCAGAAGGACTAAAGATGGCTGTGTTATCGAAAGAAACTATCGAAAGCTTGAGGAGAGCACTGCC
>Ga0209394_1000924_pt1 | contig 19458 bp, 20 predicted proteins | sample JNZ201metaG_FD_184122 | JGI IMG/M metagenome (GOLD analysis project Ga0209394, IMG submission 184122) | Hot spring microbial communities from Jinze hot spring, China to study Microbial Dark Matter (Phase II) - JNZ 20120812A (SPAdes) (version 3) ... | reverse complement strand
TCTGCTTAAACTTAGCATTCTTAGTAACATCCTCAAGCGCCTTAGCTTGGTTTACATATTTTTGCCATGACAGTCTTTCTGAAAGTTTCCGTGAGAGGCTTGCACATCATCCCGTAGTCTTTCCGGGGCGTCCTTCCATAATAGACCAGCTAAAATCGCCGGTCTCACAGTAGAAGAAATAATCGAAGAAGCAATAAAACATAACATAAAGATTTTCGACGCCAAGGATGACAGATTCTATTGAAGTTATAGTGTATCTATGATTTTGTATTTTTCGTAGGCGATTGAGAATTTAAAATCATCCGTAAAAGAGCTATACAAATATAAAGATGAGTTGACTTGGTAAAAGGATATGTGGGGGAAGGAATGGAGAAGAAGAAATTTGATGCTGGAGAAATAGAGCCAAGCGCTCAAGTTGAGGTTTTCGATGAGAATAATGAAGTGCTAAAAATGGATGGTAAGATTTTCTATAAATTTATGGATCAACAGGGCAAAGTTATTGAAGAGGGAAGGGTAGAACCTTACAAATTTAATGGAAAAATAGTTTTTAAAAGAGAATATAAGGAAGGCTTATGGCTAGAGTTGGTGGAGGAGAAGGGGTTAAGAGGAGAAATTAGGGAAAGGATGGTTCTGAAAGTTGCTAAGATAAAGGTTGATATGAAGAGGGAGAAATTTGTGGCTAAACCAATACATATCATTGTTTATGCTGGGGGGTTTAAATATGAAGATTACTATCCCAGTTATCCTAAAGATGAGTTAAAAGCTCTCGAAAAGAAAAAGTGGTGGCCTACATCAAGGGATTTTGAGAGAGCAGCTTTACGCGTTAGCGAAAAAGAGGAGGTAAAGGCGTATACTAAAGCTTTTAAAGTGGAGAATATGGAGGACTTTGTGAAGATTATTGAGGAACAAACTGATGAGAGCGTCGGCATAGTATCTGTGATAGCTCATGGTTCATCTGGAGGAGTTTATTTTGGCGGAGAACAATCCTTTAATCCCAATTATGATGGGATTTCAAGGATAAGAGGTAAATTTACACGTAAAAAAGCGAGAATTGTTTTTTATTCATGTCGCTCAGGTGGAGACGAGGGATTTCTACAAATGGTGGCAGAAAGCCTTGGGATAAGAGCTCAAGGTTTCTCTAAGGGTTTAAACATGGTCGTGTTGTATGATCGTAAGAAGAAGCTTATACATGAGGATTCAAGAGGACAATTCAGACTTTCCGACAAGAAATCTAGCAAGAAAATCGTCGATCTTTCAGATAAACTCCTTAAACCAGATATGGAAAAAGAACCTTAGGATACGAAAAGCGAAAAGGAAAACATAGGTAATTTTAAATTCTTAGTGATTACTATGGTAGACGAGTCTATAGGTTGATTATGATAAACTGGCATCCGCCTTTTATCGTGATTAACGTGAGGCAAATGTGCCATACTTGAGCGGTTCTCATTCCGTTGGGAAATATTCCTGAAAATGATGACAAAACGGTTGCTAAATTATTTTCAGAATAGCCTATAACATATTAAGAAGAAATAAATAGAATCTTAAGAGCATTAAAAATTCGGCTCTATTGGCTGATGTTAACCGAATTCTGAATCTACCCAGGTAAATCTTGTATTTTCTTTTATCTCTATTGCGTCTTTGGCGTCTTTATTACGTCTGGTAGAAGATCAAGAGGATTTGTGGGCTGTCCATCCGTATACACGTACCCTCTTGATATTTTAGCTATTCCAATTATTTTACCTGTTGCTTTATCATAGTAGTAGTATGGGTCCATAAACCAAGGTATCGTGTATGAAAATCCTTGAGCCTCTACGCCAAGTTTATCTGCGACAATCTGCAAGAAATCTCCTTGCCCTGAATAACATGCATAAAAAATGATTTTTGCTTGTTTTTGAACGAGTTTTTTCTTAATAATTTCGGTCTGCCTTTTTTCGAGAACAAAACTTCCTTCGTGGGTAAGTATTGCCTCGATAAGTGTTACCTGGTCTTGTCCACCGCTAAATGAAACTTTTCTTGCTCCACGTTTACCGCTAAACGAAACTCGCGGATGTTTTCCCGCAGGGTTCCCGTGAGTAATTATATATATGGTGCTAATGCTATGATCAGGCCTCGGATTACCCTCTTTTTGTTCAATTATATTTACAAATTCATTCATATTTTTCGCTCCATGCACTTCTACTTCCTCCTTAATGGATTTTATTTCTCCAGCAATAAGATTGGCTGCTGCCTCAAAATCTTCTGTTGTGGGGCACCATACTTTCTCTCGAAGCTCCTGCGCGGTTTTTCCATCTATTACATTTTTATTTTTTAATTTCTCGATTATCTCTCGATTATCCTTAATTTGCTGTACTTCGTCAATGGGAGATTTATACCAATCCGTGTATTTAAAACCCGTCGCATAAACAATAATATTTAGGGATTTAGTTTTCTTTCCTACAATTGTTCCTACATTGTATTCCGTGGGCGGCTTTCCTCCTCCCTCTTGCACCGTTACTCCTCCAGTTTCACATAAAACTCTCTGGGAAACCCAACATATTACATCAATAAGTTTAGGTTAGTTTGAATATTAAATTTTACGCATTAAAACTACATGCTCAATAAAATTGTTCAAATTGCAGCATAAACAGACACAAACAAGAAACGATCTAAGAGTCATCTTAATGACTCCAGGTCAAAAGAGTTATTAAAATCCTGACTCGTAATTCTATAGTTGAGGAGTTTCCTATGATTATTAAGTTCTTATTTCCCATTTTATTGCTGCCACTCCTTCTAGTTCCTCTGATTTCTAAATCTCTTGTCTCAGCTTCGCCAGACGTCTATTATGTAGCTCCTTGGGGTGACGACTCTAACCCTGGCACTAGGGAGAAACCATGGAGGAGCCTAGGCTTGGCAACTAGGAGGATGAACCCCGGAGACACCTTGATGATAGTGGGAGAAAAATATATTCTAGAGGAGTATGATGACGATGTATTAATGCCTCCCTCTGGGAGCCCCAACGCTTGGACGATTGTAATTGGGGAGGAGGGAAATAGACCGATCCTAGCGGGAAGAGGCAACCTGATTACAGCCATAGACCTCTCAGGGAAGAGCTACATTAGGATAGAGAATTTGGAGATAACTAGCGATAATGGGGCTCAGTTCAGGGATGGGATTGAAGCCCTCAACGGGCCTGCAAGCCACATTGTGCTTAAAGACCTCTACATCCACCATTTAGATGAGTTTGGAATTAACATGGCCGATGTCAACGACCTAAAGATCATTAACTGCTCCATAACGTATACCGGTTTCGGCTGTATAGGAGGGCCTACCGGGCAGCAGGGTGGATGGAGAAACGTTCTGATATGGGGCTGCTATTTATCCTACTCTGGACATTATTATCAGGGTGGGCCGGGCCCATCTCCCTACGATAGGCCAGATGGATTCGGCATAGAGACTTCAGCTGGCCCAATAGAAATTGCCCATACTATTGTGGAGCATAATAGTGGGGACGGGTTGGATTCTAAGGCCGACAACACCTACATACATGAGTGCGTGGTGGCCAACAACTTCGCAGATGGTGTGAAGCTCTGGGGGCCTGGGAGCAGGGTTGAGAACACATTAATTTACGGAAGGGGGGATGGGAGAGAGGAGGAGACACCTTGGGCAGCTATAGTCATCTCCTCCGAAAGGTCAGGTAGCTTTGATATAGTCGGGGTTACCGTTGACGACCAGTTGGGCGGGAACTACCTGATGCACGTCCAATATGATTACGATGTGCCAGTGACTCTAAATGTCAGGAATACTATATTCAGCGCTAGAGGAACAGATTCCCCCATATTTATCAGGGATAATGTTAATTACATCTTCGAGGGTTGCCTTTTCTACTTCCCTAATAGTGAGTTTGTGCTGGTTCACGGAGAGCACATCTACAGTCTTGGGGATGTAGAAAGCCTAGGGAGAAATAATAGGTACGGAGATCCTCTTTTCGTGAGGACAGGGTTCGGCGATAGGGGCGACTATCACCTCAGAGAGGGGAGTCCAGCAATAGACATTGGAGTCCATATCCCTCTTAGCATTGATCTAGATGGGGCTCCCAGGCCTTATGGGGAGGGGTTCGATGCTGGAGCCTTCGAGTTTGGTTCTACCCCTATTAGTCCGCCGATAGCGCCACCAGAAAGCCCACCAGTAACACCATCAGATCATGGCACAATTATCTTCTCTCCAATAGGTATGGCCATAACAGCAGCTTTACTGATAATAGTAGCTATAGCGGCCACAACACTGGTACGTAAGTCCAGTCGAGCGCCACCAACGAGGTCTAAGGAGCCTTAAGCGTAGCTGGCTCTAAGCTAGATTTGACCTGCCCCGCACTCCCTGCAGAACCTTGCTACTTCAGGTATTATTGTGCCGCAGTTCTTGCAGACTTTTGTGTCAACGCCTGAGGGTGGGACATTACCGCAGCTTGGGCAGATCTTTGCTTCTAGGGGCATTCTCCTGCCGCAAATCATGCAATATCTCTTCTTTTCTTTAAAAATAACTTCTGTCCTAGCATCCATTAATCCCTTGGCGCTCGCTGTGATAGACACCGCTCCAATTTTAGTTGAGGATGTCAGGATGGCTGTAGCAGAAGATCTGCCTTTTGGAATAGTGATGGAACCCACTATTTTTCCATCTGTTGCGTTAAGCGATACGCTTACATCTTTTTCAGCCGGTATCTGATTACCCTGCGCGTCAATAAGCTCCACAGTTATATTGGATGCGGATTCTCCGTCAGCGAAAATCTCCTTGGGGTTGGCTGATATTCTAAGTCCTGATGGTTTAGGCTTCTTCGGTCTCCTTTTAATATATGCCATTAGGGCTGCGGTAACTCCCACTGCTGCTATTATAGCGATTAAAAGTTCCATGGTTATTAGGGGTGGAGGAGCCTCAACATCTACTACTAAAGTATCACTTTGGCTAGCCATTGTTGAAGCATCACCCTCCCAGTAAGCTCTTAACTCGAATGAGCCCTCCGACTCCGGTCTCCAACTGTACGCGTAATGTCCTGCTGCATCGGTTGTTGCTGTGGCCAGTGTTCTCCATGCTGTTTCGCCTTCCCTCCTCCACTGTATTATTATGGATGCGCCTGAGCGGGCTGGAGATAAGTTTCCTTCAATAGTTACGGTGCTGCCAACATTTGTTCTAGTCTGGGATACTGATATGGATAAAGTGCTGGGGGATAGTTCAACAGTTATTGTTTGAGTGCTGCTTTGGCTTGGTAAGGCGTAAGCATCCCCCTCCCAGATAGCCCTCAATTCAAATGATCCTGCTGTATCTGGCATCCAAGAATACGTATAGTGACCCGTCGCATTAGTTGGGACTGATGCTAGTGTTCTCCATGTTGTTTCATTCTCGCTCCTCTTCTGTATTATGATTGGCGCGTTTAAGCGGGCCGGAGAAAGTTCTCCACTAATAGTTACGGTGCTGCCAACATTTGCCCTTGTTTGAGATATTGAAATTGTCAGTGTGCTGCTAGATATTATAGCGTACAGCGTGTTACCAAATACGACGTAAATTTTTCCATCGGCAATAGCTGGACAGGTTCCAGCACCGCCCATAGTAATATCCCAAACCTTAGATCCGCTAGACTGATTCAGGGCGTATAGTTTACCATCATTTGAGGGCACAATAACCATTCCATCTGCAACGGCTGACGGAGATACCACTTCTCTGCCGATATTATACTCCCATATTTTTGCGCCAGTAGACTGATCCAACGCGTAAACCTTACCATCAGCGGATCCAATAAAGACCTTATTATAGGCGATTGAGGGAGACGCCCATATTCCACCTCCCGCTACGTATTCCCAGACTACTGACCCGGTGTATATGTCAAGAGCATACGTCTTATTGTACGTTGGGGAGCCTATGAAAACTCTGTCACCGGATACAGCCGGAGAAGAGGGGAAAAATTCAACAATGGAGGAAACTCTAACCCTCCATCTCTCTATTCCATCATATTTACTTAAGGCGTAGAGGTATCCATCTCTTGAACAAATAAGTAGAGTGGCTCCTGTAACGGTGGGTGAAGAAAATATTATTGTCCCTCCCGTCGTGAATTCCCATATTTTTGCGCCAGTAGACTCGTCTAGCGCATAAACCCTACCATTAATAGCCCCCACGTAGACCCTGCCGTCGATAACAGTGAGCGATGATCCTATCTCCGCGCCAATATTATGCTCCCATATTTTTGCGCCAGTAGATTGATCTAGCGCATAAACCCTACCATCAAGAGAGCCGATAAAGACCTTATCGTAGGCAACAGCTGGTGATGCCCATATCTCTCTGCCAGCTGTGAATTCCCATATTTTTTCTCCGGTCGTTTGATTGAATGCGTAGACTTTTTTATCGGTAGAGCCTAAGAAGACTTTTCCATAAGCCACAACCGGACCCCATGACTGACCCCCCATCGTATAATTCCATAATATGGCAGGCATCCTTGGGACTGGGCTTTCCGTATAGCCTGTATGTTGGGGGTCATGGAGATACATGGGCCAAGGATATTCTGTACCCTGAGCTTGTGGGGCAGCAAAAGTTTTTGGAGCGCCTAAATTTTGGAAAAACGCCGCTGAAATTAATGGAGCCAAAAGGATAGAAAGAATACAAAATCTTATTAACCCTTCTAATTTTAAGTTTAAATCTAAGACCTCCTTTAACAATATCTTTTACATACTACTTTTAAAGCCTGTTGTTATTTAAATTTATCACTGTTTCATGCTAATTTTACGTTATGAAAAGTCTTAAATACAAAAAACCAACTATGATATAATTGTCTACCTGCTCGATAGATAGTTGGTGGAATTATTGTCTAGAGTTATACCTGGTGTAGAAATTAAAGTTGTAAAGGAGATTATACCGCCACCAACATATCCTTCTGGCGTCGTCGCATTGATAGGAACTGCTGAGAAAGGCCCGGTGTTAACACCCGTCCATTTGAGCAGCTGGAGGGAATACGTTGAGGTCTTTGGCTCAAACACCGAATACACGCTGACGAGGGATGCGAGGGACTGCTTTCAAAACGGGGTCTTTGAGGTTGTTGCCACTAGGGTTATTGGTAAGGGTGGAGAGTATGCCTCGCTAATCCTTAAAGATGCCAATAAGACAAAAACAGTTGAGCTTAAAGCAAGGAAGATTGGCTCCGCTGGGAACAATATAACGGTTAGAGTGGAGAATGGCACACTAGAGAATACTGTGAGATTGATTGCAAGCAACGGTGAAACATTCGAAGTATTTGACAATTTAGTTATGGACCCAAGCAGCGACAGATACCTAGTCAATTATATAAATCAGCATTCAACCCTCTTAACGGCTATAGATCTTAAATCTCCATCAGAATTTCCAAAGAATAATCCAGCTGAAATTGAAGAAAAGCTAAAGGGAGGGAAAGATCCGGGACCGCCAAGCAAGGAAGATTTTGAAGCCGCCTTAGAAAAACTCGAGGCTGAGCCGCACGTGGATATGGTGTTAGCATGCGACATCTCGGATCCGGAGATTCATGCGCTTATAGAAGCTCACTGTGCAAACATGAGCAAAGAAGCTATGGGTAGAATAGGTATTGGAACAGTTGGTAAGGGCGAGGATGTCAAAGATATTGTTAAGCGAACCGAAAAGCTGAGCAGTGACAGATTTGTCCTCGTTGCCCCATACGGTGTAGCAGGAGCCGTTGCAGGCTTAATTAGTAGACTAAGCTACTTTGAGTCCCCAACCTTCAAGCCGGTTAAAGGCATCTCAGAATTGGAGAGAAATTACACTCCATCCGAGATTAGGCAGCTTCTCGTCGCAGGCATCCTGCCGTTGCAGGCTCAGAGGGGCAGAGGCATAGTGGTTGTGAAGGGAATAACGACAAGCGGGGAGCAGATAAGCGTTGTTAGAACTACAGATCACGCTGTGAGACTCGTGAAAAGCATAGGTGAAATGTTCATTGGCACATTAAACAGTCCGGCTGGGAGGACAGCTCTGAAAGAGAAACTTACTGAGGTTTTAATCCGCATGGAGAGAGAAGGCGCGATTGTACCAAGTGCTGATCTAAAACAGCCAGCTTTCATGGTAGATGTTTACTGCTCAGAATTAGATTTCGCCCAGGGCATAGTGAGAGTAGACTTAGCTGTAAGGCCTGTCAGAGCGATAGATTATATATACGCCACGATTGTTGTTCAAGCATGAAAAGGAGGTTGATGAAATATGTCTATTATGGTTGTATCGGCTGCAACGAGTAAGGTTATGATAGATGGAGAAGAAGTTAAGGGAGTTCAATCCCTTGAGTATAAGGTTAAGAGGAGACAGGTAGATATTGAAAGTATTGGTAGCGGCGAGCGCATAGGCGTCGAATCTGGTCTAGTAACCGTCACCGGAACCCTAAGAATTAGATCCTTGAATAAGAAGCTCGATGACCTATTATATATGCCTGTTCCAGTCCCATTCAGCCTAGTCGCGGAGCTAAAAATGGGCAATAACCTTGTTAAAAGAATAACGTTCGACGAATGCTACGTTGACGATAAAAGCTTCGAATTAGGCGCAGAAGGGGTGGGCATAACAGTCTATAACTTCACGGCAACGAGGGTTAGAGAGGAGTAAAACTCCCTTCATGGGTGTGGGCTTTAATGAGGAAGCTTACAAAAGAGGATATATTGAAGGGGAAGAATAGGCGTGAAACCCTTTATATAAAGGAATATGATGCTGAGGTTGTAATACGCCCCCTAACAGACGGCGAATTAACGGAGCTCTTTTCATTGATTGGAAATCTTCCCGTGAAAGAGGATGGAACGCCAGACCTCAGTAAAATAGATGTTGCGACAAACTTTGAGATTTTAAGACGCGCAGCTTCTATGGGTCTTGTTGAGCCCAAATTAACTATTGAAGAATTAGCTGACATGTTCTTTGGGGTCCCAGAGTTTATAGGGGCAAAGGTGCTGGAGATCAGCGGGGTCGTCTCCGAGGAAGAAAGTAAAAAAAAATGATGGAAATAGAGAACTTCGTTAAAAGCCCTGAGGGACTAGAGCTATCAACCTTATGCCTCGACTACGGCTACAAATTGGCTGAGCATCCATCGGAGCTAACTAGGGATCAAATCAACTTCCTGATGGCAGCCTTAGCTTATAGGCTGAAGCAAATTAGCTACAGTAGGCCGCTGGAAGAGGGAACCACAAGAATAATATTCGAGTAGCTTGGAGGATCCAGTTATTTCCGAACTTAACATGAGCGAAAAATTTTGCGAGTTTGTCTCCTATTTTAGTAGGGTTATCTCTAAAATTTATTCTATTCATTCTCAATTCATAAAAGATTTAACGAAGTATGCTTTTAGAGTCGGCAAACGAATGCGCAGCTTTTATATAATGAGATTTACTGGTCTTCGACCGCAATTAGCTGCAGCATTGTTCAGGATGCCAAAGATTGAGGAGGAGCTTATTATAAATTTAGGCTTTGAATTATTGAAGGTTAGGTTATCTCGCAGTTTCCTTCGCTTTATGAATATATCTAAAACTCTAAGCGACATAGGAAGCAAGTTGGATGAATCAGCCTATTTTATCTATGAGAAAAGTCCTGTCTTCAAGGCAGTTACGCCGATTGCTGCATCATTTTCAATCCCAGCTGCCCAAAGGGTTTACACGAAATACCCTGAAGCTGCTGGCGTAATACCTTATAACTACGCTGATATGATGAGGTTAAAGAGGCCGATACTGATTCCTAGAATCCCGCGAATCCCGCTTACAACACCTCAAAGATTTTATGAAGCTGGGGCTAGGACTTTCGAAGCCGTTTCCATCCTCAAATCTTTTAGTGAAAAGTGGTCTCAGCATAATATTGGAGCCATCGAGGTGGCTGATAGAGTATATACGAGAACGGAGAAATTCCATAGCCTTCTGGAAAACCGTTTGAATGGTCTTATTAAGCTTGTAAAATCGCCTTATCAAGTCCCCCTCTATTCTGTCTCTATGAAGGAGGAAATTTCTGAAACAGTTACCGAAAAGACGCGGCCTACGAAAGCAAGCATTGGATATTATGAAACTAAGGGTATCATTTATATGACGCACCTCCTAAGCGAGATGGCGAAAGAAACTTTTAAGCCGATTATTCAACGCTCTTTCGCAGCATTTGTTAGGCCTTATATTTTTGCTCGAAGGAGAAGAAGCATTTCATCATCCTATGGAGCATATATTGAGAAGATAATTTACAGCAAAGCCCTCTCGCCTGAGCCTGCATACTTCATGGATTTAAGAAAAACTCTTAAATCTCTCTTTTACTCTTCTACACGATCCTTAGCGGATCATACACGTATTTTCTTAGTACCCTTGCTTTCTCGAAAAGCGCGGTGGAGCGGATCCCTATATAGACTTCACTCAAAGCTTTACATTCGAGCATACAGAAAAACTCGGCGTAATGAAGTCCATGCCATATCGCGAATGCTTAATAAGAATCTATTGCCATTATTATTTCCCAAGATAAGTAGGTCATTAGAGATAGAGGAAACTGAAGAACCATCTACTTTACTGGAGCATACACGCATATTTTTTGAGGTCACAGCGTATCCTTTAGCGAGCCAACTATTCTCCTCAAAAGTAGAATATCTTCGCCCAGTTATCGATTTCTTTGGAAGAATTGTGGAGTTATCGCGTATTTTTCCGTTAACAGAGCCTCCTATGACTGAAAGATTTGTCGGCTTTAAAGAGGCTATTAGCGGCGGTCTTCTCTATCCAGCGGAAAATTATCCTACTGTAGGTCATTTTGCACATGAGATTAAGCCCGTAACTTCTCACATGATTAAGTTAACAGAATATTTGAGGTTTATGGAAAAATCACTGGATACTGTTTCTCCCCTGACTTCAAGTGTTAAAGCGATTTTTGGCACTATTCTTCCTCTAAAATTTGACCTTGAAAGATTTGTTAAGTGGGTAAGCGAGGGCTTAACTGCGCATATTTATCCTGCGATGAGCAAGCCTTTACTTGGTGCTCAGACCCCATATGGAGGAAGGGTAACGTCCTTCCAATTGCTGAGAATGCATGAAGTAGCATCTATTCTCCAGATGTTTTCGTCCATACCTCCTCCGTCTTCGGAGAGGGTCAGGGTGCAGCGTCCAATAAATATAACGGTTAGAGTTGAGTCTCCGGCTGATGAGGGTGATTTAAGGGAGCTGGAGAGGAAGATAGTTAGGATTCTGCGTGAAGAGGCTAGGAGGTATGGGTTAAACATATGAATGTTGAGATTGATGGGATACCGTTAATTAGGCATGTTCGGGATCCAAATACTGGGGCAACTAAGGGTCTGAGAAGCGTTTACAATATAGAGGTTAGTGAGAAGAGGCGCATTGTAGAGCATAAGATCCCTGGGTTTGAGGGAAGCATTCTGCAGGATTTAGGGAGGGAACCTGTCACTATATCTTTTGAGGGCATAATATTTGGAGAGGGAGCCAGAGAAGACTTAGAAACAATTAGGTTGAAGTTTAAGGCAGGCTCCCCGGTTCCATTTTCTTCAGATATATCTGGCGTAGCCGAAGTGAATCAGGTTTTAATAGAAGACTTGCAGGTTGAAGATTCAGGAGGCGCAGTCAACAGATACAGGTACCGAATGGTTTTAAGAGAGTATATTGTTCCCCAGGAAGAAGAAAAGCGGGCTCCAAGCCAAGAAGAGGAAGCCGCTGAAGAGGTTAAGGAGGAAACAAACGAAGCCTTAGCATCGGTCAACTATATAACTGGTAGGGTTCTAGACGCTGATGGAAACCCCAAAAGTGGCGTATCTGTGAAGATAACTTGGGAGGGGGGAGAATACGTTGTCAAAACTGATGAGGAGGGCGTATTCAGAAAAGACAATTTGGAGCCCGGAAAATATACTATTACAATTGATGCGCCTGAATACGAAGGTATAACAAGAGAGGTTGAAATAGAATCTGGAGGGGCGGACGCTAATGAAAGGAGAATTAGGAAGTGACATGTATTGTTAAAGCCCTCCTATAGGGTGCAGGTTGGATCCGAGATTTTTGAGTCTTCATCCATGTGTATAGTTGATGTTAGGGTTTTTAGGAGCGTGGATATTCCCGCCGGCAGCTGTGAAATACTGTTTAACATGAATAGTAAAACTTTCAGAATAGGGGAGGGTGATGAGATCCTAGTTCAGCTCGGGTATGGGGAAGAATTAAAGGATGTGTTTAATGGTTTTGTAGATGATATAGGGAATGAAATAGCAAGAGTGAGGGTTTTAGGCTTAGATTCAGCCTCAAAACTGCTTACTACGAGAGTTAACCAGGTTTACGAGGGGCAGACGGCTGGTCAAATAGTTTCAGATTTAGCTGGAAAAGCAAGCGTACCAGTCGAGGAGGCTGCGGACGGAATACGCTTCCCACAATACACGGTGGACGATAGAAAGAACGTCTATGAGCACATGAGGGATTTAGCCGATAAATGCGGTTTCGACCTCTACATGAATACAGAGAACAAAATAGTGTTTAAGAAATATGAGAGGAAGGAGCCCCATATTTTAGAGTATGGCAAAAACATAATTCACATAGAGGCTGAGAGGCATGAGCCTAAATTCACTCAAATTTCAGTACGTGGCGAAAGCCCAGCAAGTTTTAAGGGAGCAGATAAGGCTCACTGGCTTACAAAGAGACTTGTAGAGGGTTTAGCTGGAAGCGGCGGAAATAGATTACTCGTAGTAGATCCAACAGTGAAAGATAGAGATATGGCGGATAAAGTGGCTGAAGCAAAACTCAATAAATTGATGAAAACGCTATTCGGAGCTGCGAAGATAATTGGTAACGCGGATATTAACCTATGTGACACTATTGAGATCAGGGGTTTAAAGCAAAATCATTTAAATGGTGAATATCAGGTTCGAAGCGTGGAGCACGTCTTAAATAGGAAAGAAGGTTTTATAACTATAGTAGGTTTTAAAAGATGATAGAGGAAGTGTCTGAATGATTGAAGTTATTAAAAAGATTGTTGAAGATGAAATTAAGAAATTGCATATAGCTGAGATCGGAGTTGTGACATCAATCTTCCCTCACTCAAGTGAAAGTGATGGAGACAATTATGAATGTAACATAAGATTAAAGTATAGGGATCTCGAATTACGAAGGGTCCCAGTTGCAACCCAACATATAGGTCTGGCTCATATACCAAATGTTGGGGATCTAGTTCTAGTGACCTTTCTTAATGGCGACGTAAACGCACCAGTTGTAATAGGCAGATTATATAACGATGAGGATAGGCCTCCAGTCAATAAGGAGGAAGAAATCGTTTATAAACCACCATACTCAAAGTCGTCCAACTTAAGAAGAATATATTTAGAGTTTCCCGGAGGCATGATTCTCTCAATGACGGACGACGAAGTTTCCATTAAGGCTGGGAGAACAATCCTTAAAATAGATCGGAACGGAGACATAACAATAGAGTCCAGCGCTAAAGTAAACGTGAAGGCAAACCAAGACATATCGTTATCTGCAAACAATATAAGTATAGAGAGCCGCGGGAAACTCGAAATTAAATCAGGTGCAACGGCTAAGCTTGAGGCTTCAGGGACATTGGATATAAAGGGAGCACTAGTGAATATAAACTGATTTATTGGTGGTTTATTTTGGGTCAGCCAGCTGCAAAGCAGGGCGATAAAATCGTTGCAACGGACACCCACATAGTTATGGTGTCAACACCAACTGGGCCAGTTCCAACACCAATGCCACATCCCTTTAATGGGATAATTAACGGGAACCTAAGCCCAAACGTTAAAATCATGGGTTTACCAGCAGCCACAGTTGGAAGCACCGCCCAGAATATGCCGCCACATATCCCGCAGGGTGGGCCATTTCAGAAACCCCCATCAAATATGGCCGTAATTCAAACTGGAAGCCAAACAGTTATGATAAATGGTAAACCAGCCGCTAGAAACGGGGATACAGCAATCACATGTAATGATCCAGTTGACCTTCCAGTAGGTAAAGTGATAGCTACCGGAACAGTTATGATTGGATAAAAATGTTTGACGGTGTTTGAATGTCAAGTAGCATTCTTGGAAGCGACCTAAAAATAGTTGACGATGAGGAGGGTAGCGATTTAGCGTTAAGCCCAACTGGCGATCTGGAGACCGTGAAAGGGGAGTATAATCTTGGACAAGCAATAATAAATAGATTGAGAACCCGGCTGGGTGAGCTGGCGGATCTAGGCCATCCAAATTATGGTTCACGTCTCTACGAGCTAGTAGGTGAGCCGAATAATGAGAGAACGAGAGAGCTGGCTAAAGCATATGTGAGAGAAAGTATAATGCGCGATCCTAGGGTTAAAGAAATAGTCAACATCTCCGTTAAACCTCACAAGGAAGATAAGCGCCGAATAGACATAGAGATAACTCTCCTGCCGATCGGTATGAGCACTGCCTTAAATATTGTTTTTCCATTTTATTTGGAGGTCATTTAATGACGTTTGTTAAGAAATCCTATGAGGAGATAAGGGATGCCATACTTGCCCAGATAACAAAGGGCATAGTTAATGAAGGACATATCTATGACGTTGATAGAACAAAATATAGGCTAGAAAACGCACCTGTAAAAAGCATAGTTAAAGTTGAGGGGATCATGAATGGTGCTCGACACATATTCAGGGAGGGTGTTGATTATAAGTTAACTGGCGATATGCTTGAGTGGCTTCCCAATGGAGATAAGCCAGATAATAAAACACTATTCTACGTAAACTATATTTTTGGCGCCCCCTCAGGGATCACCGACATAAACCCTGGAAGCGTTACGAGAACAATAGTGGAGGCAATCAGCAGAGAAATAGAATTTCTATATGAACAGCTAAACAGAGTTTATTTAGCTGGTTTCATTGATACAGCCAGCGGAAGCGCCTTAGACCTAGTCGTCTCCCTACTAGGAATATCGCGTAAACCGCCGGAACACGCGGCTGGCAAAGTCACCTTTGGAAGGAGCACAGATCCACCGGAGATTCAAGTAAGCCGTGAGGCCCACCTATACGATGGTAAGACAGTTTATGAACTAAATACTCTTCCAATAAAAAGCGTGAATAAGGTTGAGGGATTGTCATCCGGCTCCTTACACGTTTTTCAGAGAGGTAAGGATTATGCTGTAGTGGAGAGGGGGATCGAGTGGCTGATAGAGGGAAGAAAGCCTGATTATAACACCATGTTCTATGTAGATTATACAGCATATGAGCGGATCAAGATACCAGCTGGAATTAAGGTTTCAACTTATTCGCCTAATCCGCGGGAGGCTAAGGTGTTTGTAACAACTGAGGAGCGGTTTCTCGAGAAAATCTCTGAGGGAGTGTGGGAGGTGGATGTTCCGGTGAGAGCTTTAACACCTGGCACAGCGGGGAATGTCTATGCTGGTATGATAACAGTTATGCCCCAGCCACTAATGGGAGTAGAATACGTGATCAATAGGGAGGATATACTTAATGGAGCAGAAGCCGAATCTGATGAAGATTTAAGAGACAGAGCGAAGCGCGCCCTTGAAGTGGCTGGTAAAGCAACATTAACATCTCTGGAGGCAGGGGTGAGGGGCGTTGAAGGAGTCACATGCGTTCTCATTGAAGATATGCCGGATGGCGTCCCCGGAATAGTAAAAATAGTTGTAGATGGAGGAGACGAAAACGAGATTAAAAAAGTTATTGAGGATATAAGAGCCGCAGGCATAAGGGTGGAATTTTTAAGACCTAAACCCGTATACGTGGATGTCTTTTTAACGGCAACATTAGAGAGAGAAGCGGAACCATCAAGGGTAGGGAGAGAAATAGAAAGCAAAGTGAGAGGATATATTTCATCTCTGAAAATAGGTGAGGATATAATTTATAGTCGAATTATTGGAGCGGCTTTAAGCGTAGATGGGGTTCGTGATATAAACGAGGTTACTATAAAAGCATATCGAAGAGATGGAGAAGCGATTACAAGCACTAAAGCAAATATAGAAATAAGTAGTGAGGAGAGGGCTACTGCCAGAACCATCAATGTTTTAATAAAAACTTTGGGTGGAAAAGTTTGAAATGAAGAGAACTAAGAGAATTTTAGATAGATTTCCAAGCTTCTATAAAACTTGGGATGAAAACTCTTGTATATTCAAGATAATAGGTGCTGTGGGAAAGAGGCTTGAGGAGGCGGATAAAGATACTAATATGATATTAAGGGCGCACTGGATTGATACGGCTTTTGGAAATGACATAGATAGGTTAGGCGCAACATTTAATCTAAAGAGAAGAGTTGGGGAAGAGGATTCAGAATATAGAAGCCGCCTAAAGAGGGCAATAATGGATTTTAAAGGTGGAGGGACGGTAAGTGCCATCCTATCATCGGTTAAAATGATCCTTGGATTACCGAATGATTACCCAATTGAACTTGTGGAGAACCCTCCCATTACCGTAGAAAAAACGTTGGAGGTGAGAACTGGGGATACATGGTTCATGTCGAGCAATAGCGTTCTTGACGCTGTTCCAAGCATCACCATTACAACTGAGACAGCTGATATGGCAATCATTAATCCAACAATCCTTAATGTTGATACTGGAGAAAAAATATCTTTTAATGGAGAAATTAAGGCGGGAGAAGAACTGAAAATAGAAGACGGTAGGGCAATATTAAATGGTGTGGATGTAACCGAGAGACTTACAGTAACCAGTTTTCCGAAGCTGCTTAGAAAAGGATCAACATGGAAATATTCGGAGCAGGTGGAGGAAACAATTGGTAGATTTGATATTTCAAGTTTTGATGAATCTATATTTGCGGTAGGCATACCCGCGGTTAAAATAACTTTTAGGTGGGTAGCCTATCAACCCGCCACATTCGAGATTAAAATACCCAAAGAAGCTATCTTGGGAAAAAGGGATTTATCTATTTTAGAAGAAGTTATATGCACAATTAAAGCTGCTGGAGTTAAAGCAATAATTAGAGTTATTTAAGAGGAGGAGATTATTTGCCAAAATTTGAGCCTATAAAAAGAAAACCCGGTGAGTTGATCAGATCCGAGGATTGGAATAAGATTCAAGATGATATAAGGGCTGATTTAGAAAGGTTAGAGGAAGAGGTGCGGGATCTGAGAAGATACGTAGATGGCATGACGGAAAGTGTTGTGTTAATAAATTTAGATAGCCCAACAGGCATATCATATAGGCTTGATGAGGATGTCCCCGGAGAGTCGGGCAATTATGCGTCTAGCGTTGTTGGATATATAACTAGACAATGGGTTATTGAAAGGGGGAGAACGGGGGAAATCTGCAGATTTGGAATATTGTCTCACTTCGACATATTATATTATTGGTCTGGGGCAGATAATGGCGATAAAAAGACTTTAGAGATAATTCTCGAATATGTTGATGGAACGAGACAAGTGATGAGTGACATATTTATTCATGAATGGACTAGGTTAAGACCAAAAGGTTTAGAGAACCCTTATATTGAATATTTATTGTCCCCAAATGAGCGTGTATGGTACAAGTATGAGCTTAGGAATCCAAATCCGGATAAAGAGGTTAGATATGTAATTTTCAGAAATATTAACGGCGAATGTGCACCGCGAATAGCCAACGTCATCCAATATGTGACTAGAATTAAACCCATAGAAAGCCGAAGATAAATATATGAAAAGGGCGATCATAAATGCTTGATGAAATTGAAGAGACAATGATCAGCGTACTGCAGGAAAATATTGAGGGGGTTCCAAAAGAGAATATAGGAAGGAGAAAACCAGATCTTAATATAGCGGAGAATTTGCCAGCAATATCAATTGTAAATGTAGAGTTTAAAATTGAAGAGGTTGGAATCGGAAGATCTTTCACCACAAAAAATAATGAGGTTGAAGAGCGCTTTAGTGGAGATGGAAAGAGAGTTAAATATGTTCTTAGTAGAAAACCTTTAAAACCGACTTTGGTAGTGGAGCATCCTCCAGGTGAAAGAAAGTTAGAAAACGCTGACTACTTTGTAAACTATGAGAGTGGGTCGATCACTTTTCAGGTGCCGCCGGAGGAGGGCTCAAATAACATATTAGTTAGGTATTTAGTTCCTGCTGAAATAAAAAGCGTAAAGCTCATCATGAAGTATCATATTAATGTTTGGGATAAGGACGAACTCCGAGTAAATAAAATAACCTTTAATATTATTGAAACGTTGCTTAAGAGAGAGGAGGAGCTAAATCTTAAGAGTATAGCGATTAGACCAACTAAAGGATTCAATATTCCGGCGGATGAAATGCCAAAAGGGGTTTATGGAAAAACGATAGAATGTTTATTAGAGACATATCTGCAGGTGGAAATACCATTTCCGAGAATTGAAAAAGTTAGAATAGAGCAAAACAATGACTAGTGAGTTCACATAATAATCAATCCTCGCTTCTTCATTTCTGATAAATCTTATGTTTCCAGAATAATACGGTAAAACAGAAAAAGGAGGATTTGTGGGAGACATCTTCGGCTAGCGAAGATTCAGGCAAATCTGACCCAATTCTACGGTAATCCCGAGCAGCTGACTGGCGGACATGTTATGGCGCACGTATGCACACATAGAATTAGGCTGAGAAGGGGTAAAAGTGGAGCCAGAGTTGCGACGATAATAGACTCACCATACTTACCTGAAGTCAAAGCCACCTTCAAGATAACTGAGAAAGGCATAGAAGACACCTCACGTTAAGAGCAATGCCTTGAAGATAAGAGATGTAAAGTTTATCTAAAATGAGTTAGTGAAATTTTTCCCATAAGCTAAACTTTATAAGTTAGTTAATCATAGCATTATTGGTGAAAATATGGTTAAAGTTGTACTGAAAGTTAGAAAGAAAGGTGTGCTGATACTGCCTAAGTCCCTGAGGGAGGCTGCTGGTATAGGTGAGGGCGAGGTGTCTGTTGAAGCTAGGGAGGGTGAGATAGTGATAAAAACGCTCAAGCCGAGGGTCGTCGATATAGACCCTCAAATTATTGAGGAGCTGCTCAGCGAGGAGAGAGGGCTTGAGGAGGAGAAGTTTAAGAGAATCCTTAGAGAAGTACGTGGTTGATACTGGGGTTCTAGCAGAGTATATTGTGAGGGGTTCGCCTCATAGGGGAGCTATTGAAAGGATGCTTGAGGGCGTGTTAGCGAAGGTTATGGAACTATATATAACGCCCATTACTGTCTCGGAGCTCATATATGTAGTGTTCAGAATCTACGAGTTAGCTGGTGTCGAGAAGCCCAACGAGGAGGCATTAAACCTCGTCGAATGGCTTACCGCAAGAATTAAGATGGCGGAGATAACGCCAGAGATGGCGGTTGAAGCCGGAGAGATCAAGAAAAAGCTCGGAATATCTTTGTCAGACTGCTACGTAATAGCTGCTGCAATAAAGCTTAAGGCAAAAGCGCTCTTCCTAAAACCAGAGAAGGAAATGCTTAACAAAATAGAGGAACTAAGGAAGCTCCCCATAACATTCCTTACAGAGATCAGCTCAAAATATAAATGAGACAACACTTAATCGAAACTTTATGAA
>Ga0209394_1000923_pt1 | contig 19480 bp, 18 predicted proteins | sample JNZ201metaG_FD_184122 | JGI IMG/M metagenome (GOLD analysis project Ga0209394, IMG submission 184122) | Hot spring microbial communities from Jinze hot spring, China to study Microbial Dark Matter (Phase II) - JNZ 20120812A (SPAdes) (version 3) ... | reverse complement strand
CACGCCGAAACTTTAGGAGCGCAATAAACGAGCTTAAAAGCCTCGGCATAGCGATAATAAGGTCTGAGGAGGTTGTCGAGAAGGTTAGGTTAACATTCATATTAATTGGTAATGTTGATTTAAGGAGAGTGGTTGAGTCTAGGATTAGGGATATGGGTGTGATAGGTTTAGAGGTCTCGACCCCTAGGCTCGGTGAGGTCTCGGTTAAACTCGATGTTGAGGTTCCAGCAGAAAACGCCGACGAGCTCATAGATGAGCTTAAGGAGCTGGCTAAGGAGCATAATGCTCTATTGATTTCGCCCATCTATCCATGAGGGAGCTAATTGGCTTTAGGGGAGTGGCGGATAATAGATGAGGCTCCTGCTGATAGGATTCGGCTTCCTCGGAAAGGAGCTCATTAAGGCTTTAAGGGACAAAATAAACCTCATAAGAAGATTTGATGGGGATTTTAGGGTTGTAGGAGCCGCTGACAGCAAAGGCTACCTATATGATGAGAGAGGCCTGAGTATTGAGAGGCTCAGCAGCCTCAATAGGCTTTCCGAGCATGAAGGCTATAGGGTTGGTGGAGCGGCCGCGGACCTCATCGGCAAGGATTTATGCGATATTATCGTTGAGGCAACCCCAACGAATATTATTAATGGGGAGCCGGGCTTAACACATATAAGGCTTGCATTAAGTAGGGGGATACATGTTGTCACGCCGAATAAGGGTCCGCTTGTGCTGGCATTTAGGGAGCTGACAAGCCTAGCGGAGAAGAACGACTGCGAACTCCTATATGAGGGTGCTGTTGCAGGGGCTATTCCAGTATTCTCTCTTACTAGGGAGTGTCTGCAGGGCGATAGGATAATTAGGCTCTCGGGAATTCTAAATGGAACGACAAACTATATTCTCTCCAGAATGTTCTTTGAGGAGATTAGCTTCGACATAGCCCTTAAGGAGGCTCAGGAGAAGGGCATTGCCGAGAGGGACCCATCCTACGATGTTGATGGAATAGATGCCGCATGTAAGATTGTTATTCTCGCAAATGCCCTCATGGGCCGTGATGCTAGGCTTGAGGATGTTGAGAGGGTTGGGATACGTGGCATAACTCAGGAGGCGATAAGCCTAGCTAAGAAGGCGAATTACGCAATAAAGTTGATTGGCACAATAGATAGGAGGCTTGAGGTTGCACCGAAACTCGTCCCAATAAACCATCCATTATGCGTTCATGGAACACTAAACGCCATACACATTGAGACCGACTTGGCGAGAGAGATAACACTAGTTGGATATGGGGCTGGAAGAGAAACGGTCTCAGCAATATTAAACGACCTAGTAACAGTGCTAAAAAAGAGAAACCTAAAAGTCTAGTAAGGTAAAATCCCAATAGGATACCTCCCTATCTTCCTGAAGAGCCTCCCCTCCTCGATGTTTTCCTTTTATGATCATGAGAATATTTCGTTGCCCAACACTTATGGAGAAGCGTCATCCGTGAAAAATGCCGCAAATATAATGGAAGGATAAAGAAAATTTATAGGAAACCTAAATTAATGTATTCCCTAATGAGGGAATGTCACTATGCTAACAGAAGAAGAATTTCTAGTCTTAGATTACTTAGATATATTTAAAATGACAAGCGAATCGGCGATGAGAGAAGATCTCGAATCCTACGTGACTGAGCTTCTCCCCATTATAAAAAGCCTATTGAAAAAAGGGTTAATTGAGCAATTTTTCGGTGAGCAATGGAAGATAACCTCCAAAGGAGAAAATGCTATTTCAGAGGAGCGAAAGGCACTTTTAGAGAGAAGTGGCCAAAAGGATAAGTTCATTCATTATTGTGAGGAGTTTGAGGAGCTCAACAGAGAATTTAAAGAACTTGTCTTTCGATGGCAGATGAGGGATGAGGGCGGTGTGCTTGTTCCCAATGATCATAAGGACCTAGAATACGATTTTGCAATATTAGAGAAAATGAGAACAATACATGAAAGAAATAAAAGTCTCATAAATAATATAGCTAGTATATTTCCCTTCTATAGGCGATTTATCACCAGATTCGAGAAAGCTTATGAGCGCTTAATGAGCGGAGAATTCGCCTATATGGATAGGGCGAGGGATTCATACCATAATATATGGTTTGAGTTGCACGAAAGCCTACTAAAGCTTTCAGGGATGAGTAGAATAGAATAAAAAAGGAGTTATTCAAGGATCTCCACAGTTATCATCCATCTTATCCTTCTTTAACAACTTTTGGAAAAGTAAGTTGCACGTTTAGCCAACCGAGAAAGCCACCGAAAATTCCAGCAAGACTGCACCAGACCCAGAGAATCCAAGGATCTACCAAGGGATTACCAGTTAATGGTCCAGCACCTTGCCCAGGTTTCAAGCCAACAAAGTAAAATGCGAGGTACATTGAAAGTCCATTAAAGTAGGCTAAGCTTCCCTTCCAGAAGAAGGCGCTGTATTTCATTATGTAAACCATTATACAGACCCAAATGAATAGCCAAACTGCTACAGAAAGCACTAGATCCCAGCCAACATATATGACAAAGTAATTATTAAATGTTGCAAATATGGCGCCGCCAACAAGTCCTCCTAAAGGATATAAAGTCCATATTAACTTTAATGCGTCTGGTTTGGCTCCTAATGCAAAATATTCCGCCCATGCTATAAATGATGCCCAAAGCGCCAAATTATATGGTCCTAGATAAATGCCAAATGGCAAAGATATGAGAACAGTTATAGCGACCGCCAGCCATAACGGGACCCTCTGAATAACTTTTTCCTGCGTCATATTACCCCCCTTTAAATAATTATTAGGGATCTGTTTTTAAAACTATCGGTGGAAAACGCTCTTAAAACCATGAATTCTCCAAAGATTATTTTATTGGAATCTTCCAGCTAAGAAAATATAGTACTGTCTCTCCTACAACCTTTATTCCATGTAATGAGCCCGGGGGTATATAGATCAGATCCCCTGGAAAAACCTCCTTCTCATCACCGTTTATATACATGATTCCTCTGCCCTTTAAGATATAATAGAATTCTTCAGCCGGAAACTTTGATCTGTGCGGTTTAAGCTCTTTTTCAACCATAACCTCTTCAACATTATTAATTACTACGCATTCACCTTCCTCCAGTAAATGCCAGACTCTTGCTTCTCCTTCATGCTCCCAAGAAACTTTACTATTAGAACTATTCCTTATTATCATGTAATCACCAATGACAGATAGTAACCAATTTTATTTAATCATTTTGGTTATACTTAACTAAATCTAAGACTGCAAGCTATTGATGCTTTAAATTCGCTCTATTTTTTAAAACAAGGTTTTTTACGTCAGTATGTAATTCATAAAATGCGTAATAGTAGGAATTAGGATAATTAACTATGAACAGCGTGTTTCCTTCTTTGATTCTTGAGAGAGCATTATTAATTCCATCCAAATATATTTTGAGATGGGGAAAAAAGGAAAGTAAATTTTTCAAGTGAAATGTAATCTCATTATACATATTTTCCAATGATCTTATAATATCTTTTTGGCTATCAGCTTTCAGCTGATACTTTGTCACAGTATACTGTAAAAAATAACTTATCTCATCTAACATACTACTTGCATGTTTAAGAGAATTTTTTTCCTCACCTGCTAGTCTTTCAACAATCTCTCTTCGATATAACTCTACCTTTTCTTTACCCACCTCACTAAGCGAATAAGAGCCCTCGTGCTCTTTTATGTATCCATTCTCAATCAGTTTCTTTATGACGGGCTCAATATTATCAAAATATCTATTCATAATATCGATAAGTACACCCGACGGAATAGCATATTTTATATCGATGTAGTTTAGTATAACAAATTCTAGATAATTCCATTTCGATCTGTTCTGCACAAATCAAACGTTAAAATAATGACATTTAAAACTTTTGCTTAGGATATTAATGAGGCAAAAATTTATATATAAAAGTGCTAGCTAAAAAATTTGGGGGGATATAAAATGTCTTGGAAAGAAGGCGAAGAGATTACTTTAAATACTCACTGGGGCACTAGTAAACTTGGAAAGGTTATCGCTAAGTTCCTTGGCGACGAACATTTTCCAGTAGAATGGGGTGACAAACCACTTTACCCATGGATATTCCCATCCGTAGAAGAAGAAAAGAAGCTATTTTGGATGAGAAGTGATGCGCACCACCCACTTATTATGACACCCCTCCAAGAAGATATTTTCACCTGCTGGGATCAGCCTAGAATCGATACTCCAGGCCGTTCAGCCCTTTGGTACTTCGATAGATATTGGCCTTCCAATGGGATGTTCTGGTTAATTAGGAGAGGGCCTGGTGGGAGATGTTATCATGCTATTGTTCCTCCACCAGACCATATGGTTCCCGCGCGTGAAAAATTCTATAGTATGGTAATTGGTGCTTATGCGGATCACGCTGTAGAGATATGGGAGAGATTAAGGGAAAAATCGAGAAGGAATCTAGAATATCTCGATAGTATAGATTGGGATAAATTATCGTTAGCGGAGGCAATGCTAGTTTTTCAAGATGCGCTTGATATACATTCTGAGCACTGGAACTATCACTGGTATGTTAATGTCTCTTATTATGCGATGCTAGCTACGTTTAATGAGAAATGGAAGGAAATATTGAAGGAGCCTCCTGATGAGCGCATTGTGGGAGATCTCTCAATATCGACAGCAGATGCAAACTGGGAGAGATTAAAGGGAATATATGAGCTTAAAGAGAAGATTAAGATATCACCTTTCCTCACTAGACTGTTTAAAGAACCAATACCACCCACGCAAGTATTAGAGGAGCTGAAGAAGACAGATGAAGGTAAAGCATTCCTTGAGGAGATCATGGCATTTCTAAAGAAGTATGGTTGGATGAGCCCATATGTCCATCAATTGCAAGTGGAGTCCTTCTATGAGAGGCCAGAATACTTCATTGAAATGCTAAGATTCTACTATGTTACAGAATTTGACTATTATAAGTCATTAGAGGAGGCTAAGGCAAAAGTTGAGCAGGCTAAAAAAGATTTCCTTGCTAAAGTAGAAAGCAAGGGTCTCACAGCCGAAGAGAAAGCAGAGATACTGAAATGGTATGAGAGAGTTCTTAAGATGGCGCCTATCAATCCAGACCATCACTTCTATTATGACCAGGGGACTCAGACAAGACTTGGTTATGTCTGCAGACAACTTGGTAAAAAGCTCGTTGAGGCAGGCATATTAGAGGATCCATCTGACATTTTCTACCTGCACTATGATGAACTGAAGACTATAGTAGCCGATCCAAAAGCCTTTGACGCCAAAAAGCTAACTAAGGAGAGGAAGAGGAAGCTTGAAGAAGAATATAGGAAGGTGCCCTATTTAGGATGGTTCGGAACTGCTACTGAATGGTCATTAACCAAAGAATTTTGGAGATTATACTGGGGCTGGGATGAAGCTCGCGTTAAGGAATTTGAAGAACTAAGGTTGATAATAGAGGGAAAGAAGCCACCTCCGAAAGTTCTTAAAGGAATACCAACTGGCACCCCTGTGGCTGAGGGACCTGCAAAGATAGTGTTGACGGCTGATGACTTCAAGAAAGTTGAGCATGGCGATGTTGCCATAGCCATCATGACAAGCCCGGCATGGGGACCAATTTTACCAAGATTAAAAGGACTGGTTACTGATTCAGGAACGGCAATGGCGCATCCAGCAATAATATCAAGAGCATGGGGTATTGCATGTGTAGTTGGAACAAGAATAGCGACACAAGTAATTAAGGATGGAATGATAGTTAGAGTTAATGGAATGGACGGCACTGTTGAGATAAAGGGTTAACTTACATAATTCTCTTTTTATTTTTTAAAGCATTTTTAAGATGAAAGCTTATATATTTTAAAAAGCATTTATGAGGATTTATGGTTGACTTTATTCCTAGAGAGGAAATTATTAGAAGACTATTAAAAGAAGTGAATGAGGGAAAACCATTAGTTATTGCTGGTGTAAGTTTAGGCGAAACTGCAAAGGCGGCTGAGGATGGTGGGGCAGACCTCCTCCTATTCTATAACTCAGGTAGATTTAGGATGGCTGGGATAGGTTCTCTAGCGGGTCTTATGCCTTACGCCAATGCAAATGATATAACAGTTGAGATGGCGAGGGAAATTGCTCCAGTTGTCAAAAGAGTGCCCCTTATTGGAGGGGTTTGTGCAACTGACCCCTTCAGAAATATAAAAAAGCTTCTAATAGAGCTAAAAGAGATCGGTGTCTCAGGTGTAATAAACTTTCCAACAGTATGCATGATAGACGGTATATTCAGGGAGAACCTTGAGGAACAAGGCTTTAGTTTTAACGTAGAAATCGAAATGTTAAAGATGGCCTCTAAGATGGATATGCTTACATCATCATACATCTTTAACATACAAGAGGCTGAAAGAGTGGCAGGAGCTGATGTTGACATTGCTATAATTCATGTAGGCTATAGAAAGCCACTCTTGACCATCGAGCAGGCCATAGAAAAGGTAAAAGAGATATCAGCTGTTATTAAAAGAGTTAACGATAGGACACTGATTTTCTGCCATGGTGATCCTATTGTTGACGCTAAAACGTTCAAGAAGGTTTATGATGAAACTGACGTTGTTGGCTTCATGGGATTTACTGGAATAGAAAGAGAACCTTCTATAAAGGCCATACGATCTACAGTTAGAGAGTTTAAAACCGTTAAAAAGGGTTAAATACCTTCTGAAGGTAACGGTAACTTAAAGTCTTCTCTAGTAGAAAATTAGGCGAAAACTTGCCAATCAAAGTGTAAAGATGAAGCGTAATAGTAACATGAAAAGGAGAAATTTAGCATAAAATATAATAGTGGAGAGTTGCACTTACTAATGTAAGTAGGTGATGAATAATATGCCATCTAGAAAGGAGATTTTAAGTCGCCTTTGGAGTGAAATAGAAAAAGGCAGACCGATAATAATTTCAAGCGCAGGCAATGGGTTTTTCGCTAGCATGATGGATAAGGCGGGAATAGACATCATCGGAGTATACAATTCTGGTTATGGTCGACAGCTCGGTATAGGATCACTTTCGGGACTCTTGCCTATATTCGACACAAATAGACTTATTGTAGAGATGGGTTTTGAGATATTGCCTAGAGTGAAAAACGCTTTTGTAATAGCGGGCGTCTGTGCCCAGGATCCAAGAACTTTATGGAGACAATATCTAAGGGATCTTATTGAAATGGGCTTTTCAGGCATAATGAACTTTCCAACGGTTGGACTCATAGATAAGAATTCGCTTTTTAGGATAAACCTTGAGGAATCTGGCTTTGGATATGATAAAGAGGTTGAAGTGATCAAGCTAGCTCATGAGATGGATATATTCACAATAGCCTATTGCTTCACACCAGATGAAGTTGAAATGATGGCTAAAGCTGGAGCCGACGTTATCGCTGTGCATGTAGGATTAACGACTGGTGGGCTGATAGGTGCTAAAACAACAATTAGCATAGAGGAGGCGATAAGAAGAACAAATGAACTCATCTCAGTAGCCTATAAAGTGAGACCGGAGGGTGATTTTATACCAATAACACATGGGGGACCAATGGGCGACCCAGAAAGCGTAGAAAAAGTTTTAAAGGAGACTGATGCTGTGGGCTTTGTTTCAGGTTCAGCCATAGAGCGAACTCCAGTAGAACCATTCCTCATAGAAGTATGTAAGAAATTTAAAAACATTAAAATGAGGGGACCGAGAGTTAAACCGAAAATCTAGTAAATCTGATCAGAATTTAAAATAAGATGGAGAGGTGATATATTGTCTGGATTAAGGCTCTCTGAAGAACATCTAAGGAATGTATTGTGGAAGGATATAGGTTCTCTTGATCCAGATAAATACATTATTGCAACATATCTCGCTGAAATAGGCCCCTATCCACCGAAGCGTGTGGTTGAGGAGATGGCGATAGAGAATTCTACGGGTACATGGACTCTAGTTAAGTATGAAACGCTGGATATTAGAGATAAATACGGAGCTAAAATAGTCAGCGTAATAAATGCGAAAAATAACATGTATGTAGTGCAACTTGGAATAAATGGAGAAAACTACGATCCTGAAACCGGGGGACTTGCAAACTTACTCTCAGATATAGCGGGAAACGCATACGATTTAATCTATATTAATAGGCTTAAGCTAATAGACCTACATTTTCCAAAGTCCTGGGCTTCCGCATTTCCTGGACCAAAATTTGGAATAGAAGGAATAAGGGAGATGACTGGAACAAAAGAATCTCGTAGACCAATTATTGGATGCATAATGAAGCCCAATCTAGGATTAGATGCTGACACTATGGCTAAAATGGCTTATGAAATCGCATCAGGTGGAGTTGATCTCTTAAAGGATGATGAAGCTCTAGTAAATCCAAAATATTGTCCTCTTGAAGAAAGAGTTGTAAAGATTATGGAGGCACTTGACAAAGTAAAAGAGGAAACTGGTAAAAAAGCATTATATGCATTTAATATAACGATGGACAGACAGGATAAAATGGTAGAGGCAGCAGAGGCAGTTAAATCGCATGGGGGCAATCATTTAATGGTGTGCTGGGCTTACGTTGGATATGGTGGAATAAGGAGGCTAGCCGAAGATCCCAGCATAAATCTTCCTCTACATGTGCATCGATGTGGACATGGTGCCCTTTCAAGAATACCAGATCATGGAATAGATGCCGTTCTTATATCAAAGCTTGGTAGGATGGCCGGTGCGGATGAAATGCACCTTGGCGCTATTGAAGGAAAGTTCCATTATTCAATTAGTGAGGTGATTAGGCATATAGCAGTCTTCAGAGACCCACTCTATCACTTTAAACCTACACTCCCAACACTTTCAGCCGGTAACCATCCGGGTAATGTTGCTACTTCATGTGAAATTGTTGGGAATGATGTGTTGCTCTTAGCAGGTGGGGGCATCATAGGACATCCAATAAGCCCAACTGCTGGAGCAAAAGCGATGATGCAAGCCGCTGAAGCATACATCAAGGGAATACCTGTAGAAGAGTATGCAAAAGAACACAAAGAATTGGAGGCAGCAATAAAATACTGGGGTGTAGGGGTGGCAAAGAAAATTAAGGGAACTTAAGTCTAAAAATTAACTTTTATTATCCTCCTGTAACAACGGGTAAGAATGCTACAAGATCCCCTTCATTTATCTGAATATTTAATATTTCATTCGGACTCACTACCCTACTATTTACAAAGACCATTGAGTGCTCAAAAACCTTAGTAGGATCTCCCTCGAAAAATTTTGCCATATCGGCATACCTGTTGAATAAATCGGTTATAAGCTGTGCAACACTGAGAGGAGCATAATCACTTTCATATTCTTCCTCTCTTTTTCTAAGAATCTCAGAAAGCGGCCCACCATACTTAATTTTTATCTTCATAACTTATCAAATTAAGTTTTTGGCGAGTTTATATTTAAGGTTTTCGAATGAAATTATTTAAGAACAGTATTAATTATTAAAAATTTCTTGCTATCCTATTGTTTATTAGGAAAGTTTTAAATCAACTGGTAATAAACATAATTTTATGAAAGTTTTAGGAATTATCGGTAGCGCTAGAAAAGGAGGTAATACTGAAATATTAGTTTCTGAATGTCTAAAAAGTGCTGAAAGTAGGGGAGCAAAAACCAGTTTTTTAAGACTATCTGAGCTAAAAATAAGTCCATGCAATGGATGTGGACTTTGTGAAAAAGATGGCGAATGTGGGATTGAGGATGATATGCAGAAAGTTTATCAAGAATTATTGGGTGCAGATGGCATTATAGTAGGAAGCCCCGTTTATTTTTGGACTGTTTCCTCTTATGTGAAGATTTTTATGGATAGGACTTATGCTCTAAGATACCCCACTAGGAGACTTAAGGATAAAGTTGGGGGCGCAATTGTCGTAGCGAGTCGCAGAGGAGGAGCATGTGCCCTCTCCACAATTAATAACTTTTTCTTAAATCATGAAATGATCATTGGAGGACTGGGCGTTTTAGGCTATGCTCGTGGGAAGGGTGAGATAATGAAGGACGAGAGAGCAATACGTGAATCGAGAGAAATGGGTGAGAGGATAGTTGAATTGATTCTGAGCATTAAAAGTAAAAAATAAGAGCATTAAGGAAAAAGAACCTTAGTCTATATTGAGATGACTTTGTGATAAGAGTTTATCATCTTATTTCGTAGCTCTTTTATGCGCTCAATATTCTCCGCCGAGAACTCTATGTAGCTGATGGCTTTAGTAGGACACCATTTAGCACAGAGGGGATCGCCTCCGCAAAGATCGCAAACAATGATCCTATCCTTAACAAGCGTTATCCCATGATAAGAACAAGAATTTACACATGATCCACAGCGAGTACATAAATCACTATTTACTGCAATTCTACCTAAGTTATCTTTAGATAGGGCGTTTACAGGACAAGCTTCTATGCATGGAGCTTCTTCGCATTGAACACAAACCTCTGCAACACTTAGCATTTTTTTCTTGTTAACTCTAATTCTTATTTTAGAGATTTTGTGGTCGATGATGTTTTCAGAAGCGTGAGCCAAAGTGCATGCTAAAGTACATATTCTACACCAATTACACAAATTTGCATCATAAATTATCTTCTTCAACCATACACCTCCTTATAAATGCCTCTCCTTTCCAGATCCTCGGCAACGTAACCTAAACCAAGCTGTATTAATGTTTCTTTTTTAGGTATTCCAGTCTTAATATCTATGCCTCTTTCCTTATAATACACATCTAATCTTTCATCTAAGTCAGTATATGGCGGATGCGACCTGCCTGCTTCTATTAGAAGTGGCTCCTTCAGAAATCTTTCTGGAAGAGTATCGTCCTTTCTCCTTAAACCATATCTTACATTCTCAGCTCTTTCGATTAATAGTGTTCTCCATGCAGCTCTATATAAGTCGTCAATAGATAGATTTGCTCCCGTTACGGAATTATAGAGCTTTACTAAGACCCTTTCCTTATCTTTGAAGGCCTCAAGACTCGATGTATAAGCCGACCAAGCCCACGTACAGACTTCTAGCATATTAATCATCGTAACGAAATTTTCTACAGCAATAAAACCTTGTACGGCTCCAGGAAGATCCCTTGGAAACATTGTTCCAACTAGGCTACTTAGCCCAGAAACCCTCATGTGATCAGCTCCTCTAGTTGAAATAGCGTATCTGAAGTTGTATGTGCGAGATGCCCTTGCATCTTGTGGAATGTTATCCATGCCTTTAACGTGCAGAGCATACTTTGAAGCTTCTGGATACCTCCTTATAATACCTAGAACACCATCTGCAAGGATATTTCCAACTCCCTCCCTATAAGCTATCTTCCTCAAGAGAGTCTGGACGGCTTCAGCATTACCCCAACTTAAATCTAAATCATCTAATTCCTCTCTTTTAACAATTCCTCTTTCGTAGAGTTCCATCATAAGCGCTATTAGCTGGCCCACTGTGAAATCAAGCCCTAGTTCTTCACAGATTTTTGCATTGTAAAAACCTTCTTCTAGATCAAATATGTCCAGCCTATAGAGTAAGGGCGCAAGTCCATAGTAATCTATATGCGTGATAATGATTCTTCCATGCTTTTTACTATCAATTACGAAATTTCTTGTGCAACCTAGATAACAGTAACCACAGCCTGAAGTAGACTTAACATTATACTTATTGATTGTCTCAGCGCAAACTTTCTTAAAGATTTCAGGAGGTAAATATCCAAGCCGGCCATTCCTTAATATGAGAGCGCCATGAGTATTATGTGTATCATGTAAGAAGTGACTCCCAAATTCACGTGCAACTTTCGTGGTTGGTTCCCGCTCATATATTAAAATGGCCTCTTCAAATGCCTCCTTAAACTCCTTTAAATTATATACCTTAGTCTCTAGTTCTCCTTTCGCGACTACTGCCTTAACCCTTTTATTGCCCATTACTGCACCCATACCAGTTTTTGAAGCTGCCCTGTCGAAATCAACAATTACAGCGGCAGAACAAACCTGATTTTCGCCAGCAGGTCCTATACAAGCCACACTTGCTTCTCTATCACCAACCTCCTTTAAAAGAGCTAAGGTAACGTCAGGTACACTCATACCCCATAAGTGGCTTGCATCTCTAATTTCCACATTACCATTATTTATCCATAGATATACGGGTTTATCGCTTCTGCCCTTAATTACCAAGACGTCGTATCCTGCTCTTTTCAAATTTAACGCAAAAAGTCCACCGACATTTGAATCGCCATGTATGCCAGTGGTGGGGGACCTTGCCGCTATCGTTAATCTACTTGAGCATGGTGCTAAATCTGAGAGCGGGCCTGTAGCGAATATTAGTGGATTTTGAGGGGCAAGAACATCTGCCTCAACATCCACTTCATCATATAGTATTTTTGATGAGAAGCCACGCCCTCCGATAAAGTCACGTATTAAGCTATCCTCAAGCGCAACATGTTTTATGGTTTTTTTAGAAAGATCGACGTAGAGTATTTTTCCAGCATACCCAAAATACTTCATTGATTATCCCATAAAATCCTAATTTTACAGGCGTTTAAAAGAATTTTGGTAGAAAGTAGGGAAGGTTTAAATAAATCTGGGGTGAAAAATTAAATGTGTATCATATATGGTTGTAATAAATCCAAAAAATGTTCCTGGCGTAATAGTGCCACCACCATTTTCTAGGGAGCTCAAAGTAGTTCTCGACCCTGAAGTAGGCAACTATAATAAGGCAACTATATTACTCTCATATATTGAGCCTAAGAGTTCGACAGGTTTACATGAGCATAGTTCTGATGAAATAATGTATATTGCTAAAGGTGAAGGTGAAGCAGTCGAAATTAAAGATGAGGTTCAGAAGATTGAGCGTGTCTCTGAAGGATATGTTGTTTATGCTCCCTCAAATGTTAAGCATGAAATGAGAAATCTAAGCGATGATAAAATGGTGCTCTTTTGCGTCTATATACCTGGTCTTAAGGCATCAGGATACTTGGGTATGGCCGTCGAGATGGCAAAGAAATATTTTAAGGAAAGAGAAAAAACATCTTAGGGGGTATCTAGTATGGTTTACTCAGAAGAGGTGGATGTTCTCGGAGCAAAGGTTAGAATAGACGTATATAGCTCCGAAAAGGTTGAATATATTTTTGAGGATAACATCTGGTTTGACTATCGTTTAGGAAAAAGCGAGATAAAAAGACCATCAACAAAGAATACGCCAGACATAATATGGTATAAAGATACAAAGTTGAAAAATCTAATTTATAATCCAGTTTCAGAAACATTAACACTTTTTGGGGACTGGTTCAGCGGCGAACTCCAACGATTAACTGTAGCTCTCCTACTTAAAGAATTGGAAAAAAAGGATATCTTTTCTTTTCATGCGACAGGTTTCAGCTATAAGGGCTTGAATATTATGTTGCTTTCAGGAGAAAGCAATCATGGAAAAACTATGACGTTGATCGAGGCGTTAAGGCGAGGGGCTCTTATGATTTCTGGAGAAACAATTTTGATAGATTGGGATGGTAATATCCTTGCAGGTAGTAAGGAGATATTCTTAAAGAAGAGACCCAAGGGAACCGAGAGAAGCGACTTACCTAGTGGTGAAGGATGGAGAAAATTCTTTGATAAACTACCCGAGGTGAAATTGAAGGATTACGAAGGAAAAGGTGAAAAATTTAATTTAGTGGTGCTTCCTGACATTGATGGACATTTTGATACTGAGGTAAAGGAATTAAGTGAATTTGAAAAGCAATACCAGACATTTGTCTCAATAACAGCAGGCTACTATATGCTGCCATGTCTAATATCCAGTGAGATTCCAATGCCACTAATTGATTCGCATGAAAGAAGGATTAGAAGAGCTCAATTCGTCAAGAGATTTAGTGAGGATAAAAACTATTATGTGGTTAGAGGGAGAGATCCAAAGATCGTGATGGACTGTATAGAAGAGATTATATCCTAAGTCATTTAAGCACTCTTCTAGCTATCTCAACTAAATCTCTATCTGTTAGCGCACATTTCATAATCGCTGCTTCTCTTTTAACCTCTTTCACCAAATCTTCAATTCTCTCTTTAGGTACCTTTATGCCGAGACTTTCAAGTTTCGCCAGTATTAATGAGCTACCGCTACTCTTGCTCACGACATATTCTCTAGTTCTCCCAATAAGCTCAGGCTTAAATGGAAGCATTCCCTCTATTTCTCCGGATTCTTCCGCTTTACTTAACATCCAATATATCCAGCCAGATGAGAATTTGAATGCGTTCTCGCCTATTATTGGCTTATTTGGTCCTACTTTAAACTTGGTTATTTCTTGAATTTTTCGGGCTACATCATAAATCCTTTCCAATTTTATTCCGGTCTTAACTCCCAGTAGAATCTCTAAAGCTACCGCTACTTCTTCTGTTGAAACGTTTCCAGCCCTTTCACCTAAGCCAGCTACAGTTGTATGTACGGCTGAAGCCCCAGCAGATACTGCGGCTAACGCTTCCGCGGTTGCTAGTCCAAAATCATTATGAACATGAAATTCTAATGTAGCTGGCTTAATCCACTCTAAAATTATACTTGTGATATAATATGTTGCCCATGGTAAACTCTGTCCATATGTATCAGCTATGGCTATACTGTCTATATGGCCCTCTTTTACCATTGTAGTGAGATGTCTTTTGATAAAGGGTAGAGGGGCCTTAAAGTCATCCCATATTAAACCTACAGTGTATAGTCCATGCGCCTTTGCATGAGAAATGGCTTCTAACCCCCTTCTAGTAACCTCTTCTGGAGACAAGTTCCAAAAAACCTTTCCCTGCCAGGGATTTCCAATAAAGTCTACAAGCACGGAATCTACGCCTAAGCTTATTGCTTGGTCTATTACCTTTTTATCCCAGCTTACAAAGGGGATTATTTTAGCATTTAAACCTAGTTTTAAGATTCTTTTGGTAGCTTCTTCATCATCCTTGGACATCATCGGAATAACTTCAATTCTATCAACGCCCAGCTCATCTAAAGCCTCTGCAATTCGAACTTGCTCTTCGACTCCTAAAGCGACTCCTGGAGTTTGCTGACCCTCCCTTATTGTGGCGTCATGAATAATAACTCTTTGGGGAGCCTTTATCACTTTCCTTATTTCAGACAACCAATTATATGGTGTGACCCAGAACATGTCGGTATGCCACTTATATTTAGCTTTATCTAATTCAGCCATAATATTTGCGAGCTCTTCATCTGATAACATGACTGCTATCTCCTTTTTCCTATGATTTTTCATTCTCTAGCTTAAATATAAACGGATTGCTATTCTTCAAAGATTGCAACAGCCCTTACTGGAGAAGCACTAGCACCCACAAGTTTAATTGGTAAAACTGAAACTTTAAAGCCATGCAGTCTTGGTATTTTATCCAAATTGATCAGATTCTCTAAGTGATATAAGTCTATTTCTCTCATAAGGCGGTGTACAGGCCACAGCTCTCCTCTCTCCAGCATATATTTTACTGGTATCTCAACAGTTGGCGCATCAACTCCAAAAACTCTTACACCCCTTTTCCAGAGCCATAATCCTGCATCCCTATTCAGCCCAGGGTGATGATCCAAGTAATTTGGCGTATTCCAATATCTTGTAGCGCAGTCCGTTCTAATTAAAACTATATCTCTGGGCTTTATCCTGTAACCTATTCTTTCTTCCTCTTCCTGCAAATCTTCAGGAGTAATGTACTCCCCAGGTTCTTTAAATGACATATCTAAGACAACTCCATCGCTATAACAATACTCTAATGGTATTTTATCTGCAGTTATGTTTGAGTTTGGGTTGCCGTGCCATAATGAGTCGATATGCGTCCCGACATGGTCTCCCATAAGTATTATACAGTGGTTAGTTATTTCATCAATTCCATATTTTTCTAAAGTTATACCTAAGCCATGTGCAAATTCTCTATGTGTTTCAACTTCCTTAATTAGTGGTGGGATAACTCGAGGAAATACTTGCATGCCCCAATGTACATTAACTGATAAGTCAATAATCCTTGTCATGATTTTATCTAAAACCTCAGAACTAATTAAAATTTTCTCCCTCTGATTTTGATAAAGTCTTATTAAGAGGGTCTTTCGCTCATGCTGTGTGCTCAATAGCTTCCTTAGTCTTTTTGGTAGCAGCTTTGGCGGAGTATATCTTCGCTGATATTATGTCATCAGCGCCTACGACTAGGTAATCAAATTTCAAATCAACAATCTCTTTAATCAGATTATATGTTATTGGGGCGGAGGTAAAAACGCCTAGTTTAATCTTTGTATCAGCATTTTCTTTGCATTCAAGAATTATATTGTAGAGTGGCTTAATTAGTCCAAATTCTATTTTTTCATATGGATCATATGAGAATATGCCTCTTTTCACATACTCCGAAATTATTCCGCCTCTAAGTTCGTATCTGCTAAAGGAGTATATGGAGGAGATTATTTCATCAAAGTCTAGAAGGGCAAAGTCCGCATTCCCTATGATTTCCTTAAATGCAAGAAGGCTTCTCACCGTCTGTAGTATTACGCCGATGCTATAAGAGGACATCGCCCCGCTAAAACCAGTTTTTTCCGCAACTCTTTTAATGATTTCATATGCAGCCAAAATTTCACCGCTTGCGTTTACAAATGGCAGTAATAGAATTATATTCACTTTTTTACCTAATTCCATGGTAGCTCTAAAGATAGCTTCTAACTGTATTTCATAGAATTGCGGCATATTTAACATTAATCTGACACCTTTCAAGTTAAAGTGGGGGCATTTTCTTGCCAATTCACCGATACTAATGGAGCACGAAGGTAGAATCTCACTTATAGGTTCGCTAGCCAACTTTATAAAGACAGGCTTTTCTTTTAAGGCATTAAGCATATTCCTAATTTCATTTTTAGCGGATTCAACAATACTTTCGTAAAGGAAGGTATCTCTAAAGTTTGATTCTAGGAACTTGAAAAAGCTCTCCGCCTGCTTTATGAAGATATCTTCAATGTTCATGTAAATGAATCCATCAGGATTTACTAAGCTAGCTTTATATGCTGTTAGCGGATCCCTTATTATGGCTAATATCTTTAGGCGTCTTATTTTATCTGAGAAGAGAAGCATTTTGTTGACTTCTTCGAGGATTTGAGGTTCCTCGACTGGAACTTCTCCAAGATAAATATTCCCAGTGTTACCGTCAATAGATATAACTTCACCCTTTCTAACAACCTTATCCCCTACAATGAAGCTTTCACTCTCAAAATCTATCTTTATGGATTCGCATCCCACAACACATGGTTTCCCAAGACCTCTTGTAACAACCGCTGCATGGCTCGTAAGACCACCTTTAGTAGTCAATAGCCCTTCTGATGCAGCCACACCAGCAATATCCTCAGGTGTTGTTTCTGGACGTACAAGTATTACCGACTCCCCCTTCTCTCTCGACATTATAGCGTCTTTTATCCTAAAAACGACCTTTCCTATAGCTACGCCTGGGGATGCTGCAAGCCCCCTCGCTATGGGTTTTATATTAACATTTGGGCTTACCCTTTTATGCAGCATCTGTTTTATTTGAAGCGGATCAATCCTATCTATTGCTTCCTCCTCGCTTATAAGTCCCTCCTCAACCATATCAACAGCTATTTTTATTGCAGCTTGAGGGGTTCTTTTACCACTTCTAGTTTGAAGAATATAGAGCTTTCCGTCTTCAACTGTAAATTCTATGTCTTGCATATCTTTAAAGTATTTTTCAAGCTTGTGTGCAACTTCCTCCAGCTGTTTGTAGATTTCAGGCATTTCCTTTTTTAGCTCGCTTATTGGTCTAGGCGTTCTTACCCCAGATACAAGTTCCTCACCTTGAGCTCTAACAAGATATTCACCATACAATTCCTTGACGCCACTCGATGGGTTTCTAGTAAAGATAACGCCAGTTGCCGATTTCTCATTGAGGTTTCCATAAACCATTTGCATAACAGTTGCAGATGTGCCTAATTCATCACTAATATTATATATTTTCCTGTAAAGTATAGCTCTTGGATTATACCACGACTCGAAGACTGCTGCAATCGCTTTAAAAAGTTGATCATAGGGGTCTTGAGGGAAGCTTATGCCATACTCGTTTAATACACTTTTATATGCTTCAACAACTCTCTTCCAAAATTCAGGAGAAGATTCATCAAAACCCTTATTATGCAACTCTTCCTTGATCTTTCTAAATGCATCATCAAATTTTTCAGGGTTAATTTTGAAGATAATTTTGCCGAAGCTGTAAATAAGTCTGCTATATATCTCGTATGCGAAACGTGGATTCGACGTGATTTTTGCCAAGCCATCTACAATATTATCGTTTATTCCCAAATTTAAGATAGTGTCCATCATCCCTGGCATAGAGAAGGGAGCGCCTGAACGTACGGATACAAGAAGCGGGTTTTCCGGATCCCCGAATCTTTTTCCAGCGATATTTTCTAGTTCCTTCATTTTCTCAATAACTTTTTTCTTAACCTCCTCGGAGATTCTTTTCCCATCTCTAAAATATTTTCTGCAGTATTCTGTAGGTATTATGAATCCATAGGGCACTGGTATACCAATCTTATACATCTCTACAAGACCGAAACCTTTTCCGCCTAACTCAAATTTCGTTAGTTTAAGCGTACCAGCTTCTCTGAAAGAATAAACGCTCATAGATATGTTACCTCTGGTATGGAGAAAAGAAAAAAATTGTAAATTTAAGTTTTACGGAGAAATATAATTTGCCGTGAAGGAAGTTAAAGCCGCAACTTAATGGATTTAAATGATCTTACAACCTCCGATATAGCCTCCTCAGTTGGTATTCTCTCAAATGTTGAGGCCCCGAAGAAACCATGAATCCCCCTAGTATGCTCAACAATATACTTGAAATCTTCAAAATCAGCAATTGGGCCACCATGAACTAATACAATAATGTCAGATTTTACGCTCTTTGCAGCATCCGCAATTTCTTGGCACTTTTTTGCAGCATCCTCTAAGGATAGGGTTGTCTTCGCACCTATCATACCTTTAGCTGTTAGTCCCATGTGGGCCACTATAATGTCGGCTCCATTTTTAACCATGGCAATAGTGTCCTCAACGTCAAATACATATGGTGCTGTAACCATATCTTCTTCGTGAGCTATGCGTATAGCTTGGACTTCCTTGTCAAATCCCATACCGGTCTCTTCAAGGTTTATCCTGAATATAGAGTTTTTATCTATCAGACCAACTGTTGGAAAATTCTGTACGCCAGAGAAACCCTCATCCTTTAGTCTTCTTATAAACTTCCTCATTTGTTCTCCCTGATATAGTGGGTGTGTGCCGCAAATACCTGCAAGCACCGGCGTTTTCTTAACTACGCTAAGAACTTCTTTGCTTATAGCCAGTAAAACTTCGTGAGCGTCACCATAGGGCATTAAGCCCGCAAGCGAGCCAAATCCAGCCATTCTATACCGACCAGAATTGTATATAATGATGAAGTCAGCTCCGCCAGCTTCGCTTGCCTTCGCAGAGAGACCTATGCC
>Ga0209394_1000921_pt1 | contig 19535 bp, 18 predicted proteins | sample JNZ201metaG_FD_184122 | JGI IMG/M metagenome (GOLD analysis project Ga0209394, IMG submission 184122) | Hot spring microbial communities from Jinze hot spring, China to study Microbial Dark Matter (Phase II) - JNZ 20120812A (SPAdes) (version 3) ... | reverse complement strand
AACGAGGAAAGGACAATAGCAAGCGTAGTCGTCAAAGCAATGAGGCACGTGGACAAAGTTATCGTCTGCGACGATGGCTCAACAGACCTAACAGGAGAAATAGCTGAAAAGCTGGGGGCAGAAGTAATGAGACATGAGAGGAACCAAGGATATGGCGCAGCTCTCTCAACACTTTTTGAGAAAGCCAGAGAGATAAATGCAGACATTTTGGTTATGATAGATGCAGACGGACAGCATAATCCGGATGATATACCCAAACTATTGACACCCATCATTAACGGTGAAGCAGACATAGTTATAGGCTCAAGATTCATAGGAAAGACCAGAGAGAAAATACCAAGATACAGGAAATTCGGGATAAAAGTGATAACGAAGCTTACGAAAACAGCATCGTACAATAACATTACAGATGCTCAATCAGGGTTCAGAGCATACAACAGGAAAGCAATAGAGAAAATCCATATAAGCGAAGCCGGAATGGGCGCAAGTACTGAAATACTCATAAAAGCAAAAGAGAATAACCTGAAAATAACCGAAATACCGATTAAAATAAACTATGACAAAGATTCTTCTACGCAAAACCCCGTATCCCACGGGATAGATGTCATATTAAGCACTGTTAAGCACATGTCGATGAGAAGACCCTTGCTCTTTTACGGATTACCTGGATTCATATCACTACTCATAGCAATATTCTTCTGGGTATGGACATTACAAATATTCGCCACAACAAGACAAATTACAACCAACATAGCGTTAATAGCAATAGCCGCAACAATAGTAGGGCTAATGCTACTCACAACAGCAGTAATACTTTGGGTACTCATATCAATAATCAGAGAGATAAAATAGCTAAATTAATGCATCGACTCCTAGCAACTACATACGGAAGAGGGATAGTAATATTCAGAGTGAAAAAGATAAGATGAAAGTTTCAATAATCTTAGGTACTCGGCCTGAAATAATAAAAATGTCTCCAATAATCAGGGAGCTTGAAAAGAGGGGCATAGATTTCTTCATACTTCACACTGGACAGCATTATTCATACAACATGGACAAGATTTTCTTCGAGCAGTTGAATCTACCAAAACCGAAATACAATCTTGAAGTTGGATCAGGAACACACGCCGAGGAAACCGGGAGAATGCTCATGGGAATAGAGAAAGTGCTACAAGAAGAGAGACCTGACGTAATTCTGGTTGAAGGAGATACTAATACGGTGTTGGCTGGGGCGCTTGCAGCATGTAAACTTCAAATTAAAATCGGGCATGTTGAAGCAGGGCTAAGAAGCTACGATAGGGAAATGCCTGAGGAAATAAACAGGGTTTTGACGGATCATGTTTCAGACTACTTATTCGCACCCACGGAAAAAGCTAAGAACAATCTTTTGAGAGAAGGGATTTCGGAAAAGAAGATATTCGTTACGGGGAATACTATTGTTGACGCCGTATACCAGAATATTAAACTGGCTGAAGAAAACAGTAATATACTTGAGGCAATCGGTGTCAACGACAATGACTATTTTCTGGTGACAATCCATAGGCAGGAGAACGTTGACAACATTCAGAGGTTCAGGAACATCTTAGAGGGGTTGAAATTATTACATAAAGAATTCGACCTACCTGTTATCTACCCAATACATCCAAGGGCAAAGAAGAGAATGCAGGAGTACGGTCTTAACAATGATTCGCTGACTATGATTGAACCTCTCGACTACCTTAGCTTCCTCCAACTGGAAAGCAAGGCTAGGCTCATACTAACTGACTCGGGCGGGGTGCAGGAGGAAGCTTGCATCCTTAAAGTGCCATGCGTAACCCTCAGGTACAATACTGAGAGACCTGAAACCCTGGATGTCGGTGCAAACGTTATCGCTGGAACAGAACCTGTGAATATTCTTGAGAAGACTAGGATCATGATGGGGAGAAGCAGGAGCTGGGAGAACCCGTTTGGCGACGGGAGGGCGGCTGAAAGAATAGTAAATATTATAAATTCTCAAGAATTATGTGGATTGTGAAATGGCTAAGATATTGGTTACAGGAGGCTTAGGTTTCATAGGCTCCAATCTTGTCAGAGAATTAAGAAGAAGGGGACATAATGTTTGGTTATGCGATTTAAGGCATTCTGAAGATCCAAAATCCATAAGATGTGATGTAAGCGTCTTCAGGCAGGTCGAAAGACTCTTTGAAAATCAGGATTTTGATTATGTTTATCATGCAGCTGCGGAATACGGAAGGTGGAACGGGGAGGATTATTACGAGAATCTTTGGATGACTAATGCTGTAGGAACAAAAAATATCATAAAGATGCAAGAGAAGAAAAGATTTCGGATGATATTCTTCGGAAGTGCTGAGGTATATGGCGATTATGACGGTGTTATGAGTGAAGATGTCATGGATAAGATACCGATAAAACAGATGAACGATTATGCGATAAGTAAGTGGGTTAACGAGCTTCAGATAATGAACTCCGCAAAAATGTATGGGACTGAAACAGTCAGGGTAAGGTTATTCAATGTCTACGGGCCTGGAGAGCATTATACGCCGTATCGCGGGTGGATACCTAAATTCATATATAAAGCTCTCCACGACGAACCCTACACTGTCTACCTGGGACATAAGAGAACACTTGAATATATTGATGATATCTGCAGAACTTTAGCCAACATTATCGATAACTTTAAGCCAGGCGAGGTCTACAACCTTGGAGGTGACGAGCAGTACGAGGTGAAATATGTTTCAGACCTTATTTTGAGACTCCTAGATAAGGATGATTCAAAAGTGACTTACAAGGAAGCTGAACCCTTCACGACAAGGATTAAAACACCTGACTCCTCAAAGGCTAAGAGAGACCTTGGGTTTAAGCTGACGGTTCCAGTTGAGGAAGGGATGAGGAGAACAGTAGAATGGTTCAGGAAGACATATGGGAAATAGTTTAGTAAACGTGTCGTTCCAGCAGAAGGCGGAATGAGCTCGATAATTTGACTATTGTTTCTGATAATGTTCTCAGGCATATTTTACGGAAACACAGGAGTTGATAGGTGTAAAGCTGCCGATGGAAATAATTGAAATATCCATCGTCCCCGGGGAAGACATTCTACACATAAGGTTCAAAGAACCAAAGGAGGCGGAGCTAGGAGAACCATTACACCCTAAAATACACGTGTACAAAGATAGGGACACTGAGGAAGTAACAGCGCTCGAAATAATAAACCCAGGAGAGCTTTGAAAAATACGGGTCTCGTAAAAACTCAAATATTTCCATCCGGATTGTAAGCCATGAGTAACGAAAGCATATTGAGCAGTTACACAAACAAGAGGATCCTGATAACGGGAGGAGCAGGATGCATAGGGTCAAATCTTGCGAAAACACTTCTTAAAGCCGAGCCTGAGAAAATAATCATTGTAGACGATTTCTCTGCATCGTACGAGTGGAACATTCCCAAAGACCCCAGGATCGTGTTGATTAAGGGCAGTATTCTTGATGAGGAGAAGATGAAACGCGCTTTCAGCTTTAAACCACACTATGTTTTCCATCTTGCAGCGCATTTCGCAAACCAGAATAGCGTAGACCATCCCGAAACGGACCTCTTAGTAAACGGACTGGGTACTCTCAAGACATTGGAGTATGCAAATCTGGTCGGGGTTGAAAGGTTTGTTTTCGCATCCTCAGGATGTTCAGTATATGGAAGCCAAGCCCCACTACCTTTAAGAGAAGACTTTGTATCTTTACATCTTGACACACCATATCAGATTAACAAGCTTGTTGGAGAGCTCTACTGCAACTATTTCTACGACTATTACAAGCTTCCGGTCGCTATAGCTAGATACTTTAACGTTTACGGTCCTGGAGAAGTCCCTGGGAAATACAGGAACGTGATACCCAACTTCATGTGGTGGGCTATGCACAACCAACCTCTCCCGATAACTGGGACGGGGGAGGAGACGAGGGACTTCACCTTCGTAGAGGACATTGTCGATGGGACGCTAAGAATGGGTGTTGTCGAGGAAGCCGTTGGGGAGGCGATAAACCTTGCTTCCGAAACGGAGACCAGGGTGATAGACCTCGCGAACTGGATAAACGAAATTACTGGGAACAAGGCTGGAATAGTGTATAGGCCGAGGAGGGACTGGGATAAGGCGATAAGGAGGAGAGCGTCGATAGAGAAGGCCAGGAGAATACTGGGCTACGAGCCTAAGACAGACATGAAGACGGGGCTTAGAAGAGTATACGAGTGGTTCAGGGAGAACTGGGAAAACATTAAGACATGCGTAAAATTCTGATGGAGGCAGGCGAGAACTGAATTTTGTCTCCAGGTGTCGAATTTAAAGCTGAAACGCCCATAATGATGGATGCCACAGTATTCCTATTATTTCATGCTTCAGTTTTGACAAAAATTAGAAAGACGATAGAAGGCTACTTAGAGGCTTTTCCGGAGGAACTGAAAAGGCTGAAGCAGAGGAGAAAGGTGGTAGAAATAACTGTCTGGAAATCTTTCCATACTCTCTTAGCACCCGCTAAAAGGCGCTTCTCAGAAAGGGAGCGCATCCATTTGTCTTATGTCTGAGACCAGATTAAAGTTTACGAAACATGCTAAGGACGCTATGATCAAGAGGGATATTAATTGAAGCTCTGATTCTCAATGTGGTGGATTCTCCAGATAAGGTTTTTCTAGATAGGCGCTCAAGCTTAATGGTAGCTGTTAAGGAAAATGAGCAGGCTCTCGTAGTTGTTTACAACCCTGTAAATAATCGTTTCGAAATAGTTACAGTGTTTAAAACCTCTAAACTGGTTAGACTTATAAAGAGCAGGCTGGATAAAAATTACTGGGTAAGAGTTAGATGAGAACCAGGTATGACAGCGAGCACGACATACTTTACATAGACGTGGTTCCAGACAGAAAGGCTTATGATACTCAACCGCTTAACGAAGACATACTTGTAGACTTAGACGAAGAGGGGAACATCGTGGGCATAGAAATATGGCGGGCCTCCAAAAACATCGTAGAACCTGTTGCTGAACAATTGGTGGAGAAGGTAAAGAGATCGCTTGAAGCAATCGTCAAATAGTGAGAAGAACGTAGCGTGCGCGTTGAGATACGTTTTTAAGCAATCTCTTTGTCTTGAGTAGCAGAAATGGCTACCCGTAGCTTTACAGTGATTCTCGAGCCTGCTGAGGAGTGAGGTTTTATAGTGAAATGCATCGAGCTCCCGGTTGCAAGCCAAGGGGAAACTAAGGAGGAAGCGTTGAAGAACATTAAGGAGGCTATCGAAGGCTACTTAGAGGCATATCTCGAGGAGCATGTACTCTGGAAAAAGCTTATATTATCAAAAATTCCCTATTCACACACGGCATGCATGAGTTTGATGTGATAATAATGGAGGATGAGGCTGGCGGGTACATAGCGTTTGTACCAGCATTACCAGGATGCCATACTCAGGGGGAAACGTTGGAAGAGCTCATGCAAAACGTTAAAGAGGCTATCGAGCTATACTTGGAAACATTAACGGAAGAGGAGAAAAGGGATTTGATGCAACAGAAGGTAGTTGGAATACAAAGAGTGAAAACACCTGCCTAAAATACTTCCCCTCAATCCCCATAAGCTGTTTAAAATCCTTCAAAAGAGAGGTTTCAAAACTCCGGCAAAAAGGCTCACACATTATAATGATGAACGATAAAGGGGTTAGAATAGTAGTACCTGTCCACCCTGGAAAAGAAGTTAAACCCGGATTAGTCAGGGCAATAATAAAGGAAGCAGGATTAACAAGAGAAGAATTCCTCAAGCTTCTGAAAGAAATATAGGTCCACGAATGGTTCAAGGAGAACTTTAAAGCAAGCGTAGAAACCTGATGCACATCCTCATAATATCCCAAATATTCCCGCCCGACATGGGTGGAAGCTCAACAAGAGCCTACAATGTTGCCAAAGGCCTGCTGCTAAACGGGGCAGAGGTGACTGTAGTAGCAGGGTTCCCACACTACCCCACTGGAAATGTTCCTAAAAACCTGAAGAGGAAAGCGCTTTCCATCGAACACATAGATGGTTTGCAAGTTATAAGAACATTTGTACCACCACTCCCAGCCAAGGGCTTAGCAAACAGGATGATCCTTTTCGCAGCCTTCCTAATATCCTCCCTATTCCCACTACTAATCACCAGAAAAGTGTATGCAGTATTCGCCTCAAACCCGCAGGTCCTAGTGATAATACCGGCTTTAGCATACCGTTTGATGCACAGGTGTCCAGTGGTTCTAAACGTTGACGACCTCTGGCCGGAGGACCCTGTGGACATAGGGGCGATAAGGTCAGGGTTCATGAAGAGGATTGTGAAGGCCTTGGCGAAAGTAGCTTACACTATGGCTGACGCGATAACGCCGATAAGCCCAGGATACGTTAAAGTAATAAGCGACAACTACAGGGTTCCAGAGGGTAAGATACACGTTGTCAGGGGCGGAGTGGACACAAGCAGATTCAAACCGACATCTAATAAAGACGATGGAAAATTCACAGTGCTCTACAGCGGAGCGTTCTCAGTAGCGTACGACTTCAACCAGGTGATTAAGGCGGCGAAACTCCTAGAGCAGCGTGAAGACATAGAGATAGTGCTTCAAGGAGCAGGGGAGCTAATGGATTCTGTCAAGAAGAGTGTTGAGGAGATGAACGTTAGAAACGTGAGGATAATTGACAAGGTTTTAAGCAGAGACGAGGTGGCTGAACTACTAAGCCAAGCGGACGCCCTACTACTACCGTTGAAAGACTTCGGAAGACCATACCTGGGAATATCCTCAAAACTATACGAGTACCAGGCTGTTGGAAAGCCAATAATATGCGTCGCGGAAGGACAGCCGGCGGAACACGTCAGGGAAACAGGCTCAGGAATAGTGGTCAAGCCCGGAGACTACAAGAAGCTGGCTGAAACAATAATGCTCTTGAAGGAAAACAGGCAAATGGCAGAGAAACTCGGAGCCTCAGGAAGACAATACGTTAAAGAAAACTTGACGATAGAGAAAATAGGACTTAGAATGATGAAGCTGTTTAAGGGCCTTCGAATAAAAGAGAATATTCAGAATATCACGTAATATGAAGATTCTCCAAGCAGTGCCCTATTTTCCCCCAGCATATGCGTTCGGCGGCCCTGTGAAAGTAGCATACCAGATTTCAAGAGAGCTTGTTAAAAGAGGCCATGAAGTTGTAGTATATACGAGTGACGCTAAAGATTTCAATTCGCGGATGGGTGTGGATTCTGTTGATGAATTTGACGGGGTTAAAGTATATCGTTTCAGGAATCTTTCTATGACTCTTGTTAAGAGGTTAAAACTTCTCATCACACCCCGACTTGCCCCAAAATTAAAGAAAGAGATTAGAAACTTCGATATTGTTCACCTTCATGAATACCGAACCTTTCAAAATATCATAATCCACCATTATGCAAGGAAATACGGGGTGCAATACATTCTGCAGACTCATGGTTCACTTCCTAGAATCGGATTTTGGAAAAAGTTGAAGTGGCTTTATGATGTTTTCTTCGGATATAGATTATTAAGAGATGCTTCTAAGGTTATTGCACTTAACCAGTTCGAGGCTAAGCAGTATAGGGCTATGGGTGTTCCAGAGGAGAAGATCGCTATAATACCTAACGGCATAGACTTGTCTGAGTATACTAACCTTCCTCCTAAAGGCTCCTTCAAAAGCAAGCACAACATACCTGAAGACAAAAAGATCATACTATACCTAGGCAGAATACACAGGACTAAAGGCATAGAACTCTTAATAAAAGCATACGCATATCTAGTAGAAAAGATGAATTGTAAAGACGTGGTTCTGGTGGTAGCTGGACCGGATGACGGATACTTGAATGAAGCTAAAGTTTTAGCAAGTTCTTTAAATGTATTAAACTCCACCCTGTTTACTGGCTTTATAAGCAAGGAGGATAAACTTAAGGCTTTAGTTGACTCTGAAGTATTTGTCACACCTTCTTTCTACGGTTTTCCAATAACTTTTCTAGAGGCTTGTGCCACCGGAACACCTATAGTGACAACTAACTTGGGAGATACATTAGAATGGATAGATGGCAAAGCAGGTTATGTAACTCGTCCTACACCCTATTATATGGCTGAGGCTATCTACGATATAATCTCTAATGAGACATTACGTAGAAGGCTTTCAGAAAACTGTATTAACATAGTAAAAACCAGCTTCTCTATAGAAAGCGTTGTTTCTAAGTTGGAAAAGATTTACAAAGAGGTTGTAAATTCTCCATGACTGAGATGAAAATCGCCTTTTTGGTAATAGCTGGGCCAGACGATGGGTACTTAAACGAGGCGAAAGCCTTAGCGAAATCCTTGAAAATAGACGATTCCATAATTTTTACTGGCCCCTAGCACGCTACGAAAATGATGCAGGCGCACGCTACAGATAAAAAAAGTATTTGTGAGGTATGTAAGAAACAAAACGTGACAATCTATCTGATTTTTGGTGGCGAGTTTTTCGGTTTCGGCGGATGGTCAAAATATGTGAGAGAACTAACTCATTATTTAATTCGCAAAGGTTTTAATGTTAAAGTTTTATATAGATTTGGCAGAATTCTCATAGTGAATTCTGGAACAAATATAATTGAAATGAAGAAAAGCATATGCGATTCCAATAAGGCGTATACGCTTTACATGTTATTGCATCACCTACCTAACCCTCTTACAGTTATTTTTAGCATGATACGCCTTTTGATAGATGTTAAAAGTGAAAGTTGCACACAAAAAATTCTTCATGCTCATGATTTGTCATGTTCATTGCTGGTCGCCTTCTGCATGCATAAACTTTTTCGCATACCCTTTATAGTACAAGTTCATGGTTTCCCTCTCAAAGAGCAAAGGATTAAAATAGAAAAATCAGATTCTATCTTTAAAAAATATATATGGTTTTTAACCTGGTACTGGCATTTTATAGCAGCTAAGCTAATGTTGCGCTGTTCTTTTTTAGTAATAGTAAATAATGACGAAGTTAAATCTTTCTTCGAATCATTGGGAATTCCTCCTGATAAGCTGAAGGTAATTCATTCAGCTATAGATTTAAAAATACATGAAGAGTTTTTGCTTTCACAAAATGACGCAAAACAATATTTAGGACTTGCCGAAAACCACGAATTTACTTTGGGTTATATAGGCGGTTTGAGACCTGAGAAAAATGTAAACATTCTAATAAAATCATTTGCTGCTTTTCTAAAAATTCAAAAAGCAACAAGGGCGAAATTGATAATTATAGGTGATGGACCTGATAGAGTACTTCTTAAGAAAGCTACTACACATTATGGTATTAAAGATCATGTTCACTTCTTGGGCCATGTTCCAGATGCCTACAGACTTATGAGTGCTTTCGACGTTTTTGTTTTACCGTCCCTTAGCGAGGGTAGCCCTATTGTCCTTTTAGAGGCTATGCTGGCGAGAAGAGCTATTATAGCTAGCGACATACCTGCAATTAGAGAAATTGTTGAAAATGGGAAAGAGGCTCTTTTATTCAATCCACATGATGATGAACAGCTTAAAGACTTAATAATAAAACTTTACAGTAATCCAAAACTGAAAAGAGAACTTGGAGAAAATGCCAGGAAAAAAGTAGAGCAATACGATGCTTCTGTTATATTCGAAAAGATAAGTCAATTATACTGCGATATTTTAAAGAACCCTTGAAAGAAATGAAAACGCTATTCTTTTTAGGTTTTCCCAACCCATTTCCAGGTGCCGGCTGGACTAGGGTAGGCTTCTTCGCAAGCTTTTTCAAGAACAGAGGGCACGATGTCGGTGTCGCCGGCGTTTTCTCTCCAAAGAGCGTTAAGCAAGCCAGGTTTAAGTATTGGAGGGGCATCAAGATTTATAACTTGTGCCCCACCTTCTGGGTTGAGGGTATTCCTTCTCTGATATTCAATATCTTATTGTCCATTATAGTGTATCCTTTGCTAACGTTGCTTTTACGCCCGGATGTGGCAGTTGTTTCAGTTCCGAGTGGTGAGCCGGCCGTAGGTGCTTTTTTCTCATCTAAGCTTGTTGGGGCGAAAGTCGTTTTTGACGTAAGGGATGAGTGGGAGGATTACGTTATAAGTAAAGCATCATCTCGCACCTATAGAGCCATATACGGGTTTTTCAAAGCTTTAATGACAAGCATCTACGCTAAGAGCGACCTCGTCGTTGCTGTTACTCCCAATATTGTCCGAAGCCTGCTATTAAGGGGCGTTAAGGAGGTGAAGCTGGTGCCTAATGGGGCTGACGTGTCTGTCTTCAGGCCTTATGAGAAGGCTAGCATGAGGGAGAAGCTTGGGCTGAAAAAGGATGACTTTATTCTCGTCTATAGTGGGGGTGTGGGTGGATACTATAGGCTGGATATTGTGGTTAAAGCGATGGCACGACTAAATAACGTGATGCGCGGTAAGATTAAGCTTCTTATAGTAGGGTCTGGAGACATGCCTCAATTGATCAGACTAGCTGAAAAGCTTGGTTTAAAGGACAATGTAGTTTATCTAGGCGTGAGGAATGATAGGAAGGAGCTCGCCCAGATCTTATCGGCTGGAGACGTGGGTATTGTCCCGTATGATGATAACCTTCTCTGGAAGAATAGTGTTTCAGCCAAGTTCTACGAGTACTGTGCATGCGGATTACCTGTGGTTGCCACGGTATATGAGGACTCGATACTGGCTAAACTGATAAAAGAGAATGGAATTGGCTTAACAGCACGACCTATGGATGAAGAGAAGCTTGCAGAAGCAATTTGCCATCTTTATGAAAACGAATCCTTTAGGGTGGTTGCAGGCAGAAGGGCGAGAGAAATGGTTGAAGTAAAATTCGACAGGAATAAGATAGCGGAAGAATTCCTTAACCTGATTAAGGTGCTCGCTTAATGGAAGAATCTTCAAAATCTTTCACAAGCTTTTCCGTTCTACTCTTAATCGCTACTCTATTTTCATGTTTCACACTATGGCTAATAGATTCTTGGATAAAATACCCCTTGTTCCTTTTCGAGGTTGTAACAATACTTGCCATGTTTCTAATTACTAACGATTATGAAATTAAATTTGTAGTGAAAACACCGAGATCAAAACTTCCATTTGGTTTAATAGTGGATCTGATGTTAATCATCTCTTCTCTGATACTCTTAGTTATTAGTATGCTTGAAATCTCTACAGGCCTAATTCAAGCAGTCCTCTCGCTTCTCTGCACTTCATTGCTTTCTGGCTATGCTCTGCTGAACATCTTTGGGTTTAGGAAATACTTTTCCAGTTTAGAGATGGTAGTATTATCATACGTCACCAGTTACATCCTTACTGCCTTCTTAGCACTCAGTTTTATCCTCATGCCTGTAAACATTCGAATTCAACTAATCTTAAGCACATACATCGTGCTTGGGATGATTTCAATATTGAAACATATGAAGATCGAGGTAAATTTGGAAACAAGATCTTTTGCAAGAAACATTGATGTTCTAGCCATAACCTTAGCACTAGCGTTCTACATCCTTTCTTTCTACTTCATTTACCCGGGTTTTGCACTCTTGCCTGGATCAGATATTTCTCAACATTATGCGGATAGCCTTACTCTAAATAGGACACCTGATCTCTACATAGGCTCTGCTTACCTGTTTTCTCATCTGCATGAATCTGCTTTTATTGGTATGTCAAATCCTTCAATAATAACTGCTCAAACAGCTTTGTTAACACTAAATTTGATACTGCCATTTGCTTTTTACGTAATGGCGAAACAACATTTGCAAAAGATTGATGCAAGATTACCTTCACTAGCAACTCTTTTCTGGATCCTCTTCACAGGTAGCTTCGGAGGTTTCACTTGGCTTTACTTCACTTTCCTAAAACTTTCATCAACGGGGCAGACTCAACTACAACTCTTATCCTCCACAGCGGACAAAACTTATAATGGAACAATTTATGGGGTATTTGGCTTATGGTATGTTCCAGCCACGATATCCTTTGTCCTCTTAATGACAACTATTTTTCTAATGGGTAAGAGGGAGGTTCCGAAAGCGAAATATTTAGGGCTTTTCTCAATCTTAATCGCCGGACTATACTTAACCCATGTAACTGAGGCTGTTGTATTCGCGTTGTTTTTGGCTGTATACGGATTTATGTCAAAGAATGAAAATCACAGAACGAATGATGCTATAGTGTCTACCGTAATTGGAACGATTATTGTGATCATGGTTTATTATGTTTTGTCACAGCTTACTCCACGTTTCATAATGAATACTTCCCTGTTAATCTCGATTGTTGGGCCGGCCGCCACTTTGCTTTTTTCATTAATATTCAGACAATACATTCGCGCGAAGTTTCCATCGACTAAAAAAATTAAAACTGACAGAAGATTTCTCGCTAGAATGCTTGTTTTTTTGCTTTTCTTCATCTACGCTGTGGCTTTTCTTTCATGGGTTTCACTTATAGATTCCTTTCACACGTGGCAGGTTGATACTGTGGGTCTGGTTCCATGGTTCATCTATCCTTTAATGCTTGGGATAAACGGCATACTGGCCATAACGGCACTTTACTATCTTGGAGATAATAAGGGTTTGTTCAGGATACTTGCATTCTTTATACTATTTATGGCGTTTACCTTCGTTGCTGGGCGTGTCGTATCGATAGTAAACCTGCACTTTTTTAGTGCAGGGTACTGGGAGAAAAGGTTCATATGGTTCATAAAAATACCGCTTGCAATACTCGCCCCCCTGCCAGTTATTTACGCTGTTGACAAGATAAGGAGAAGCGACATGAGCATCAACATTAAAACAGTCATATCCATAATTCTCATCGGAACCATTGTACTCTATGGTGTTTCTACAACGTTTCTTAACATAGAGTATTGGAACCTTGTGGCGAATAACCCGGTAAACCAGATTTCACCAACTGAGATGGAGGCGGTGAACGCTTTCAAGGAAATACTGGATAGAGATCCGAGAACTTGGTTGGCAACTGTAACTGCAACGTCTTCGGCTATAGCAACCTTTGCCGCTCCAGCGGATATGCTTGGTTTAAAACAGCTTTTATACACTGCCTATAAGCCTGAGATGGCTTTCATGCAACTTTACAGACACCCGGCTTACGAACATCCATATGTCTATCTTCACAGCAGGGATCAAGTGCAACTTAACAAGTATGCCGATCGCTTCTTGGCTAAATATTTAAACGTGCTTCCCATGGTTTTTCAAAACTCCGAAGTAAGAATTTACAACGTGTCTAGGCTTTCACCCCCTCAGCCGGTAAGCGATACGGTTCTAGTTCTGCCTCTTGACAGGTCATTATGCGGTGAAGAAAACCTCTACATGGCTTACAACATACTATCCCGAGGCTTTTACAATTACACTGTTGCCTATGACCTAGACGACGCTATCTTTAAAGCAAAAACCATGATCTTGGCTTTTGACCCTCCGAGCGAAAATATCCTTGCAGTATCGTATAATGAATACTTTAATCAAACATTAAGCTCATGGAGCATCATTAAGGGCAGCTGGCAAATAATTAACGGTGAACTGTATGGTGGCGAAATTGGAAAATACGGCGAAGGAATAATTTTATCTCAGGTTTCAGCATCAAACTTCACGGTATCCTTCAAAGCAAAGCCGCTAAGCGGGAACATAACAGTGCTTAACTACATGAGTGTGGTATATTCATGGGTAAATTCGAAAAATTACAGAATGGCAGATGTATTTTTCAACACGGATGGCTACATCTATGTTCTCTTCCGCACGATAGTTGACGGGATTGAGCAGGCAATACCCCGCTGGCCGGGCATCAAGACAGACATAAAATGGGATTTCGGCAACGAATACAAAATAACAGTAACTGTCAACGGCACACTTAGTCAAATATCGATCAATAACAAACCTTACCTCTCTATAGACCTTAAAAATATCCCAGGAAGAATAGGCTTACGATACTATAGGTTTCATCAAACGTCGTTCGATGATTTCACACTAAACTACAACGTAAACATAAACCTAAGAGCAATAGGAGACTACATAAACTTCTTAGAATCAGGTGGAAAAATCATAATTCTAAACACAAACGGCTACAACTTTTTCGGAAACATTTTTTTCAAATTAACAGATTATGGATTTAACGCGGAAAAGATTGGAGGATTGAAAACAACATTAAACTTGCCGACACAGGTTGGTATGCAAAGGCTTATGATAAACAATTCTACAATATCAATTCTAAGCAATTATACAGGGCCGGATGGTGAAAACCCGTTTATTTTAAAACAAAATTATGGCCGGGGCGAAGTTTTCTACGTAAACATATATCCAATATTAGAAGCTATGTGCAAAGCAGGGAATCCAGGTGTCTTCCACTCTCTGTTAGGTAGGCTATTAGAGGATCTAAACCTGTCCAAACTTGATAAAGACTTCATTCTAGTGGTGGACGGATATGTTAAAGCGATCGATGTAAGCGGTAATCCTAAGGTAGAAGCAAGCTCTATAATTTTCCCGTTAGAAACTGTACTTAGTCAACTTAGCGTTGACACAAAAAATGGGTCTATAATGCTGTACAATGCGACTAGTATTCAAATAAAAAGCAATTCAGATCTGATTATTGAAGCAAAACACTTCACAATAGAAAACGGTTATGGCTTTTACGCTGCAGTCAAGCTCAACTCAACTTTCACAGTAAAACCTTCAATGGGCTTTTTTGATGTTAAAGTAATTGCGGAAGGTAAAGAAATCCAGATGCCTAACATTGAAAAATTTGTAATAACTCCCTACGGCTCGGTTAACTTGCTTGCCAGAACTCCAAAGATAAGTGCCTCTCAGGTTAAGTTCATAGAATTCTATCCATCTGTTTCGTTGCAATGGAGCACGAGAACCTATGGTCAAAACCTCTATGTGACAAGCTTAACAAGCTTTCAAGTAATGCTTTCCGACAGCTACACTATTCTTAAAAATGTGAGGCTGGGAGAGTCTTTCACCCGAGATCCTCCAGCCGTCATGTTTGATGAGTTTTCATCGTTCCCCGTAGCAATATTTTGGACACTGCTATTACTACCCCTCCTGCTCGAAGCAGTTCTTCTCTCCGCTTTGAGAAATTCAAAAATAAGGATATGACAGAAAGATGGGTCACCAGAACATTTGGGAACTACAAGGCTCTTCATTACATAGACAAGTAAGGAGGGCTGAGGTTGTTAAAAGTATGTTGAAAAATTCTAAAGCTGTGTTGGACGTAGGGTGTGCTGAAGGCTTTATCACTTCCTTCATTTCTGATTTTTCAACCTATGTTGTGGGCATAGATCTTGATAGAGACTCCTTGAAGATCGCAAAGGTTAAAGTGAAAAATGTTGATTTTGTTCAAGCCTCGATAACAAACCTTCCCTTCAGAAGAGGGTGGTTTGATGCTGTCACTTGCTGTGAAGTCTTGGAGCACTTGCCGAATCATATCATTGAAAAGGGTATTAAAGAAATTGACGGAGTATTGTCCACTAAAGGAGTTCTCTTGATTAGTGTCCCATATAGGGAACAGATAACGTATACTCGCTGCATACATTGCGGTAAACTGACACCTCTCTGGGGTCATCTTCAGAGCTTTGACGAAAATAAAGTTTCCTCTTTGCTTCCAAAAAACTATCGATTAGTAAAGAAAAAAAATTGCCGAACCTGGGTTTAATTTCATGTTCAAAACTCATTAAATGGCTGCCTTTCAGGATTTGGCTATTAATGAACGATTTACTTGGTGTTATAGGAAAAGGCTACTGGATAGTCATGAAATATTGTAAGTCTTAGGAGAGTTGACATGGAGCATTATTATCTTAGGATTAGAGATAGAAGTTTACGCTTAATCGTGTTAGGCTCTGGATACGTTGGTTTGCCTACTGCAGTATTATTTGCTGATGCTGGCTTTCCTGTCATGGCTGCTGATATTAAGCCTGATTTTGTTGAGGCCTTGAATGATGGTGTTAGCCTGATTATTTATGAATAGGGGCTTAACCCTTCATGTCGTTGGTGCTAGGCCTAATTTCATTAAGCTGTCTGTGGTTTACTCTGCGTTGAGGAATACTTGCGATCAACTGATTGTTCACACTGGTCAGCATTATGATTATGAGCTCAGCAGGGTTTTCTTTAAAGAGTTGAATATTCCTGAACCCGATTATAATCTCAATGTTGGTTCAGGCCCTCATGGGTACCAGACTGGTGAAATGCTTAAGCGTGTGGAGGAAGTCCTCTTGAAAGAGAAGCCTGACGTAGTCGTGGTTTATGGCGACACTAATAGTACTTTGGCTGGTGCCTTGGCCTCTGTAAAACTGGGCATTCTCATCGCGCATGTTGAGTCCGGTGTCCGCAGTTACGAGAAGTATATGGCTGAGGAGATAAACAGGGTTGTTGTGGACAGTGTTTCTGAGCTTCTTTTTGCTCCTACACTGAGGGCTGTTGAAAACCTGCGTAAGGAAGGTCTTGTAGAGGGTGTTTACTTTACTGGAGACATTATGCTCGACCTCTTCTTAAGCGTTAGAAACAGGTTTAACGTAAGAAATGAAGGTTTTATTCTCGTTACGGTTCACAGGGCTGAGAACACCGATAATCCTGAAAGGCTTAAAACAATTTTAGAAGCTTTAGTTGAGTCTGGCGAGAGGATAATTTTCCCCATGCACCCGCGCACGAGTAAACGCATTATGGAATACGGGTTCGATTGGTTCATGAAGGCGAGGAACATTGAGGTTACGGAGCCTATGGGATATTTGGAGTTTCTGGATGCTATGAGTAGGGCTAGAATGGTTGCCACAGACTCGGGTGGTGTTCAGAAGGAGGCGTATTTCATGGGTAAGCCATGCGTAACGCTGCGCGAGTCGACGGAGTGGGTTGAAACAGTCGAGACAGGGTGGAACGTTTTAGTGAGTGCAGATAAGGAGAAGATCTTGAATGCTTTAAAGGGGTTTAAGCCTAGGGGCAAGCCTGACTTAAGCCTGTTCGGCGATGGCGAAGCCTCTAGGAGGGTTGCTTCCATCCTTTCTGAAAGGCTTGATAGATGATCCTTTTTGTGGAATATTGTTTTTCTTATCGGAGTGAAAGATGAGCGAGACGATTGAGATAGCCAGGGTATCGACTAAGCGCACGCTTCTTTCAAACCTGGAATTAGAAGAGTAGGTTGATTTCTTTTTCGCTTATTATATTCAGAATCAGGAAGCTTTAAATTTACACGAGCACTTCTTTTAAATGCGGTGCCTCGGTTTATGAGCCCGGTGGGGCATAAGGGGCGCTGCTTAACACTCTGCTTTAAAGCCCTGGTTCTATTCATCTTATTGCTGATTGCATTTCTTAAGTATCTCTACGTATTGCCAGTTTGCTCGTCTTCATTAACCCTTGTCTAGCATATTACCGTTAAAAAAGGTTTGAAAGAAGACTTCTGGTTTTCCTAGATGAGCAAGGTAACTCTGGAAATAATATGTTAATGAAGTAAGGGATCTTATTGGCTCTCTTACTGAGACTATTGAGATACTTGCTAATCCGAAGGAACTTGAAGGAATACGAAGGGGATTGATGGATTTTAAGAAAGGCAAAATTAGAAGCTGGAGCGAATTTGAACGGGAATTAATGAAAGAGGGTAAACTTTAGTGGAGGCGCGGTACGAGATCGAAGTAACGAGGCATTTCGAAAGATTGTTCAGAAAGTTCAATCCAGAGACCGCGAGAAAAATAAGGGATAAAATACTGGAGTTGAGGATTAATCCATACGCTAACAAGCCTCTAACTGGTCAACTGTCAGGCCTGCGAAGCATGAGAATTGGAGACTATAGAGTACTGTATGTTGTAAACGCGAAAAACAAAAAGTATCATCTATGCGATAAACTGGTCTCGGAAAACAGTTATGCCCTCTAATGTGGGGTACAGGAAGGCAATATACGGGTAAAGTTGTGCATACTGCCCATGTAGGGAGATATATGAACACTTATCCTATAGCTTTATGTGATGATTGGAAGATCTTAAACATCTGACCGTGTTGTTTCAATATAATTGGTATGATGAGGCATAGGGGTATGCGTCTCTTGAAGGATTGCCTTCAGATTCTCTTAGCACTAGCCTTTCTCCTGTCTTCTTGTATTCACGTAACTGTTTTAAGCCAGCCTGTTCAGCCCTCCTTAACCCTTGTCTATACTCGTCCGAACGGTAGGATTGGTGATGTTTCGCTAACACCTTCTGGAGAACTCTTATTCTCTAACTATCCCACTAAGCCTGGGAGGTTGTGGTGTTTAACTAAGGGTCTTGAGACTCTTGTTTACGAGGTTTCTAAGGCTTCTTATGATCTTTACGGTGTTGCTGTTTCGAAGAGTGGTGATGTCTATGTTTCCTGTCCGTATGCTGGTGAGGTTCTTAAGCTTAGTCGCGGCGGGGGCGCGTTCACGGTCTACATCAGGGCCGGTAAGAATATTGGCCCTATGGCTTTCGCACCCAATGGCACGTTATACTTTGTTGAGCTTATTCCTTCAGAGAGCTACCAGTCTGTTTACAAGCTTGTTCCCAGTAGGACTTGGACCGGCACTGGGGAGATGACTGAAGTCTTGGTTTATACTGCTCCAATAACCGTGGGCGGCATAGCTTTCAACAGTAAGGGTGAGCTCTTCTTCAGCGACGGCCCCAGGGGTAGACTGTGGAAGGTTGTTAACGGTACTGCAGTGCTCTACGTTGACAAGAAGGGCTGGTCGACAATGTATGGGATTGTCTTCGACGAGTATGATAATCTTTACTTCTGCGACTGGAGCAGTCCCGGCAACATCTACTATCTCGACTTCAGGCTTGGCCTCACCTACAGGGTTCTAGACGGCAACAATGCTCCTCTGAGCAATGCTAAAATCCTGGTTACAACGCCCAATGGCTCTATTGTAACGCTTTCCACAAACTCGACTGGTTGTGTTTCCCTATCTAAAGCCTGGCCAGGTACTTATAGGCTAAGCGTTTTCTGGCAGAACGTTTCCGTGGGGTCTTTTGTCTTAGACGAATCTGCCACCGGGAAGAGGAATTTAACCTGCAAAGTTTTCAATGTAAAACTCACCGCCAAGGATAGTTCTGGGAAGGCTTTAACCAACTGCGTGTTTAGAATTTCTCTTCCCAACGGCACTATTGTTGAGCAGTCTTCTCCCGTATTCTTACCCTCCATACCAACAGGATTGATGACTATCCAAGCATTCTATAAGGGGGTTGTGGTCGCCGGCCCTATTGATGTTAATATCTCGTCTAATATCGACCTTCCGGTGGATTGCAGGGTTCACTCTCTTTCCCTCAGCCTCTTAGACTCCGCCGGGAACCGGTTGAAGAACTCTCGGATTCTAGTGAGCCTAAACGATGTCCTAATCGCGAATCAAAGTTGTCCCGAGGGAAGCTTAACCCTGGACGGTCTTCTCGAAGGCAGGTGTGTCATCACCGCTATCTTAAAGGGAGTTACTGTGGCACAATCGGATTTCTATCTTAACAGTACTCGGACAATTGTTTTAAAGGCTAATGTTTCCTCGTCAAGCGACTTTTCTAAGCTAGTGCTCACAGTTAGAGACTTTTTCGGATTGCCGTTGCAGG
>Ga0209394_1000920_pt1 | contig 19550 bp, 17 predicted proteins | sample JNZ201metaG_FD_184122 | JGI IMG/M metagenome (GOLD analysis project Ga0209394, IMG submission 184122) | Hot spring microbial communities from Jinze hot spring, China to study Microbial Dark Matter (Phase II) - JNZ 20120812A (SPAdes) (version 3) ... | reverse complement strand
CCTTACTACTACTCTGGCTACACTTTGATAGAGCCTCCTCTAGGCTACCTGCTAGTAACACGTCTCTAAGCCACTTGTCTATATGTCCTTCTCTTATATGGTATTCTATTAGGTCTCTATGCTCATTTATGAGTTCTAGGAGCTCTTTGAAGCTACATGCTCTAACTCCTGTTTTCAGAGAGTAGAAGCATAGTTCTGGTGGGGCTTTAAAGTTTTCTAGAAATTTACACTCTTCTCCTTTAATCCTCGATTTCAGATACTCTGATAGTATTAGTAGTGCCTGCTGGTACACTATTTGAGCCTTATACGGGCTACCGTAGGGGTTAAAGTAGCTATGTACTTCTCCTGCTGGCCCTGTCTTTGTAGCCTGGTAGTAGAAGTGATCACTCACAGAGTATAGCCTCCATAGTCTGAGATATTCTCCTCCTAAGGCTTTAGCATAGTAGTAGAGTAGCTTGAGCATATCTAAGTGTATTCTTTGAATCTCATTACCAGCCCATGCAGATAAGTCTCTCTCATCAGCCCAGCTAATAGTACTCCATGGTGGAATGTCTATGATACCTACAGGTTTATTATTTAATGCCGCCTCATATAGCGTAGCGAATTTAAGCCTACTTCTCTTAGAAACCTCTCTTGGAAGCCATTGTAGAAACTCGTATATGCCTGATTCTGGTGGCTGATGCTCCCCGAATGTCTCATAGTCTAAGGCTATTAGTATAACGTCTCCTGGAGATGATTCAAGCCATGAAGCATACTTATCAGCAGTTAAAGGATACTGATCCCATGTTCTTAAGTTAAACCTAAAAGCTAGATCATCACTAAGCCTATAATTCCTGAGTAGAACTCTAATATTACAACCGTAAGCCTCATATACATAGTTAGATCCCTTAAACCCCTTAATCCAATCTATACCCTCTGTTACTGTAGTCTTAAATCCTAGCTTAGCTAGAGTACATGCAACATCATTATTATATATAAACTCTGTATTCTCTGCACTCTTAGGAATATAACCGAAGACTTCCCTAATCTTAGCTATATGTTCTCTAATCTGCTCTATAAACTCTTCACTATCTATAAGCCAAGTGACTGAATGATAGTATGTCTGAGCACATAGCTCTACTTTCTCAGTCTCAACCATATCCTGTAGTATCCTTAATGCTTCAGGAGCCCACTTCTCCATAAGCTCTATGGCCAATCCTGAAATACTAAGGGTGATTTTAAAATCCTTAAACATCTTAAGATTATCTAGTAATATCTTAGATGCCCTAATGTAAACCTTCTCAGAGATTCTCCTAAAAATAACCTGATTTAAGTCCCAATTAAATAACTCATATGGATTACTAGGAGTAGCTCCTAGAGGATAACCTATTATAGGCCTTATCCTTAGAGGCTGATGTAACACAAAGTATAAGACTATATCCAAACACTACACCTAATGAGTGAACAAGTATTAAGAGTTAATAATTTATTAAAAGATTTCAGCATATAACTTGATAGTTGTGTATAGATTATATTATGTCTTGAAATGCCTCTATACTTTAACCATATGAACTATTAAACGCTTTTCTCATCATCTATGGCTTCATTAAATGATTTCTCATAATCACTTACAAGTAAACCTTTAACCCTAACCTGGCTATATACTATTTAGGTATTGGGTATTAGTTAGGAGGTGTTTACATATGTCTAGTGAGCAAGCTTTAAGTAATGAGGCTAAGATTAGGTATGCTTCAGCTCTACTTACATCTATAATTAATGATACAAGTATACCTAGGAATATTAGGAGGGCTGCTGTTAATGCCTTAACCCAGCTACGTGATACTAAGCTCTCATCAGGGGTTAGAGCTGCTAATGCTGTGAGTATCCTAGATGAGGTAAGCCAAGACCCCAATATGCCATTCCACGCTAGGACTAGGATATGGCAGATTATATCTATACTTGAGACTATTAAAGATTGAGGTCTATCGAGTTGATAAGAGTAAGAGTTAGGGGAATATATGCGACTGCTATCTCAAAACTACTAATAGATAATGGTTTCTTTTTAGCTGATGTTAGTGATGTTATTAAGAGTAGAATTACATATCCTATGGTAGAGGGGCCAGCTGATATTACTGTTAAGAGCGTAGATGATGATCCAGACACTATCCTAGTAATAGGGAGTCCGTGGGAGTATGGGTTAGAAGTTGAGAAGGTTATAGTAGAGAATTTAAACTATGCTAGTATTAGGAGAGGTGGATTTGGCCTCTACACTACGCTAATAGCTACTAGCCTAGGAGACTGTAGAGCTCAGCTACCTGGAGGAGTTGAGGCATTAGTTCAGGGTGAGTGCCCGCAGAGAGGAGTAGATTTTCACGCCTATATAGTTAAAGAGTCACTACATAGAGATGATAAGCCTATAGTAAGGCCTGGAGTAGCACTAGTAGGCTTATATGTTACACTATATGCTCCAGGTGAGGGGTTTAGCTTTAGTGAGCATATTAGAGATGAGAGTAAGAGAATTAATCTTGTTGATGCTGTTAAATCTAGAGTAGCCTCTACTAATGCTCATGTAAGGTTTAGGAGTAATAGTAAATTTGCTACCTTAGCTGAAGTAGCATCAGAAGTTGAGACTCTACTAGATAAAATTAATAAGCTCTTATCTGAGAAGCCTCAAGGCAAACCTAGAATATTATCTAAGGGAGAATACATATCACTAATATATATACCATCGCCTAGTAAGATATTATTAGATAACTATAGAGATGACATTCAGCCTACAATAAAATACCACCACTCACTTAAAGCTGGAGGCTTTGAGGAGTCAATACTTGTAGACTTTAGTGAAGAAGCAGTTAGGCTAGGTAAAGCTAGTAAAGATATTGGATATGCTATCTTATCATATATAGCCTCGAGTACTAAGGGTAGAAGAGTAAGTATAGATCATAGACTTCCAGATGGTAGTAGAATCCAACTCGGCCCCTTCGAAGTTGAAAATTATACTTTAAACGATACACTTAAAATAACATTAACTAGAACATTTAAAACTAAGGGTATATTAGATGGGCTGAACATTGAGAAAAGACCTGGAGACTACTCTAGGACTATAATAGATACCGGGTCATGGCATATAATACATGAGTATTATAGTAGAGAGGGGAAGCTACTAGGAGTCTATGTTAACATAAATACTCCACCAGAGGTGAGTTTTAAGGGTATTAGATACTTAGACCTCTACATAGACATAGTTAAGAGGGTATCAAGCGAGCCGGAGTTAGTAGACTTAAGAGAACTAGAAGAAGCGTATAATGTAGGATTAATATCTAGTGGGTTATATGAGAAGGCGTTAGATGAAGCTAAGAAGATTATAAAGAAGATATCAGGTGAATATCCATAAGCGTAAAGCTTAAAAATATAGTATTTTAGAGTAACCTAGAGGGTATAAGTATATGAGTGAGTTAACTAACCCCATGAAGTATCTAAGAGAGGCTATAAATACCCAGGTATATGTAAAGTTGAAAGATGGGAGTGAATATGTTGGTATCCTGAAAGTTACAGATTCAACAATGAACCTAATACTAGAGGATGCAGTAGAAATTCGAGGAGGTAAGCAGATAGTAGCTAAGATTGGTAGAGTCCTAATAAGAGGTAGTATGATCCAATATATCAGCTTTAGCCCTGAGATTGCAGCCGAGCAAGCACTAACTGGGTAACCATTACTCTCATAGAGGATAATTTATGTTAGACGTATTCTTCAATCCTAGTAGTATAGCTATCATCGGGGCTAGTGATAAGCCTGGATCACTTGGTAGAGGCTTAACAATTAATGTCCTATCATCATTTAGAGGTAAAGTATACCTTGTAAATGTTAAGGGAGGAACTATACTAGGATTACCAGTATATAGGAGTATAAAGGAGGTTAATGATACGGTTGACTTAGCATTAATTATAACACCATCGCATGCCGTGCCTGAAGTACTTGAAGAGTCTGGTAGTATAGGGGTTAGGGGTGCTATCATATATAGTGGTGGCTTTAGAGAAGCTGGGCGCGAAGATTTAGAGGTTGAGATTGAGAAGATTGCTAGGAAATACTCTATTAGAGTCCTCGGACCTAACTGCGTTGGTGTTATAGATAATGATACTCCACTTAATGCCACATTCACCTCCCTAGATAGGCAGGGTATTCCTAAACCGGGAGTAGTCTCAATAATATCTCAGTCTGGAGCTCTAGGCTCACTAATACTTGATTTAATGAGTGAGAGGTTTATTGGATTGAGGAGGTTTGCTAGCGTAGGTAATAGCTTAGATGTTAAGATTTGGGAGATTATAGAATACTATACTAGAGATACTAAGACGTCAGTTATTGGAGTATACTTTGAGAGTATTGGTGAAGGGAGGAGGCTAATAGAGTCTTTAGAGAGGGCTCAAAGAATAAAACCAGTCATTGTTTTAAGAGGTGGGGTAACTGAGGCTGGGTCTAGGGCTGCACTAACACATGTTGCAGCTCTAGCTAAATCACATAGGGTTGTTTATGGGGCATTAAAGCAGGCTAGAGTAGTAATCGCTAATAATATGAGTGATTTTATATCAGCTCTAGAGGTTTTAAGTAAGTTAAAGAATAGGCCGGCTAGAGATGATATCATTATTGTAACTAACTCTGGAGGCATGGGTGTACTATTATCAGATTCACTTGAGAATAGAGGTTTAAGAGTTAAAGTACTCTCTAGGGAGTTAGCTGAGAGGTTGAGGTTAAAGATTCCCCCATATATGAGTATTGGTAACCCTATAGACTTATCTGGAGCAGCCCCCACAGATCTCTATAGGCAAGTAGTAGATGAGATAATTAGAGGTGATGGCGGAGGTATACTCATCATAGTTAACCAGCCTCAAACAATAGCCATGGATACTGAGAAATTCATTGAGTATATAGCTGAGTTAAGAGATGAAGGAGTCCCATTTATAGTATTAATGTCTGGTGGTAGCTACGCTAAGAATATTGCCTTAACACTAAGATCTATGAATATACCTGTAGCCTCAGACCCCTTAGAGGCTACTAGTATGGTCTATGCTCTCAAAACAGTTACTAGTAAGAGTAGAGAGAGTTTGAGAGATACTCAGCCACCTGTAAGTGAGTATAGGAGAATAGCTGTAGGTATCATTGAGAATACTAGGCTACATGGAAGAAGCTTCATGTTAGAACATGAGGCTAAAGAGCTCGTGAAACTATATAACTTAGATACCCCTAGAGGAGGAGTTGCTAAGAGCCTAGATGAAGCTCTACTAGTAGCTGATAGGATAGGATACCCTCTTGTAGCTAAGATCATATCACCAGACGTTACACATAAGAGTGATATAGGAGGGGTTATTATAGGTTTAGATAGTAGAGATGAGGTTAGAATAGCGTATGAGCAGTTAGAGGCTAAAACTAGAAAGTTAAACATCAGGCTAGAGGGTATACTCTTAGAGGAAATGTTTAAACCTCAAGTAGAAGTTGCTATAGGAGCTTTTAGAGATAACCTCCTAGGACCAGTAGTTATGGTTGGACTAGGAGGATTCTATATCGAGCTCTTAGGCGATGTATCATTTAGGTTATCGCCATTAACTATAGATGATGCTATAGAAATGGTTATGGAGACTAGTCTAGGTAAACTAGTAGAAGGCTATAGGGGCTTAAAACTAGACATAAATAATTTAGCATTAAACATATGTAAGGTAAGTAAACTAATGTATGATAATCCCGAGATTCTAGAACTAGACATAAACCCACTAGCTATTAGAGGAGATGAGATGAAAGTCCTAGATGTAAAGGTAAAGATTAGTGAAATATAGGGGCTAAAGATTAACTATGAATATGGGAGGTCTCTGTGATGGGAAGATTAGCGTTAAACTATCTAACCATAGCATTTATATTAATACTCTTGACTATTAATAACTACTGTGCACATAGCATAGATGATTACATATTAGATATAGTGTTTAATACTACCAGAGCCACACAACCTAATAGTATAATTCCAGGTGATCTCGTAAATATAACATTCAATGTATATACTACAACACTTCCCAATATTAACGTTACTATTAGCTATATAATCTACTATTCTAGACCATCAGGTGCTAGGTATGAGGTTTTAAGCTCAGGCGAGTTCAGGGTCTTAAGCTCCTCGAATAAAGCATCACATAATATAACTATACAGATCCCGTGGACTAGGGAGGTGATGGTTGAAGCTCAGATTATAAGCCCAGTAGTATCTAAGAAGATTGAGAGTAAGCTTGAGGTACCGCCAGAGACTAAGATAAGTGTCTTACTAGGAGTTGGAGGCTATATTGGTGATGTTAGAGAAGGAAGCTGGCTAATAATCCCAGTTAGATTAGTGACAAATACGCCTGGTGAACATGGTTTGCTTAGAGTAACAGATACTACACTAGGAGTTATACTTAGAGAGATGACTATAACTCTAATTGATGGTTATATCTATGAAGTTTATGTTAGAGTACCCGAGAACCCTAGGAGATTACTTATATTCAAGGATCTCTTCCAACTACGTAGGATTATAGTTGAGTTTGAGGGATTAGATACTTATATGGGTAATAATTATGATGTTATATATGCGACTGTAATTGCTCCCGGGTATTGGAGGATTCCTTGGTTTATTGCTAGTTTAATAGGATTAGTTACTATCATCATATTGGTTATTCTAGTGTCTAAGAGGATATTCGTTTAGCCTCATCTAGTCTTATCATGTATAATGTTGGTATAGCTAGTATAGTGAACATTAATGCCAATGATAAGCCTACTCCTCCTAATCCTAGGTTCTGGAATATATAGCCCCCTATAATATATTCCCCAAACCCTATACCTAATCCTAGGATTGTAACATAGAAACCCATACTTGATCCTCTAGCCTTAAACTTATCAGTGTAGTCTATTAAATAAGCTAGTAGTGATGGTGGTAGTAGCATTATTGGGACCGCTAGTATGGCTATAAGTGGTATGTATATAGGTCTACCTAGTATCTCCTCATAGTATAATCCGGCTATTGCTAATGTTATAGGTGTGAATATTGAGCCTAGTAAGAGGGCATTATACTTTCCAATAATTGATGCAATATAACTCCCAACGAGGAGCCCTACAGCTACGCTAATGAGACCAATAATCATTAATGGGCTAATTAAGCCGCCTAGACTAGTATTATTTAGGAATGATACAGCTATACCAACTTCACTTATAATCTTAGGGCTCATAAAAGCTACTCCTATCAGACTAGCTAGGCTAAACCATAATGGTAATAGGTTTAAGAGTCTCCTATCATAAACGTATATGGGTGAACCGTAACCTCTATAATTTGGGATTATAATAGATACTATGAAAGCTAGTGAGACTAGTAAAGCTGGTATAATGAAGCCTCTTAGTAAGTCAAAGAGCTCTAGTATTAATGCTATCATGAAGCCTAATGCGTACCCCCCAATATTAGAAGCTTCAAATCCACCAGAGCCAATTAGTCTACCTTTAAATCTACCTCTAGTCTCCTCACCTAATATTGATAGTGTAGAGACTAGGATTATAGCAGCACACACTCCAGCTAAACTATTTAGTAAGATTAAGTGTATTGGGTTAAGATAGTAGCTCATAGTTATATACGAAGCTATTAATACTATAATAGCTATAGATAGTAAAGCTCTAGAGCCTATCATCTCGTAGAATCCCCCAACAATAACGCCTGATAAGGCCTCTGCTATGGAGTAAGAGGCTAGTATTAAGCCATGCATCTCAGGCTCTAATTGCGGTAGTGTTAGGGTAAGAGATACTATAAATATAGCATTACTTGCTCTAATTAAAGCTACGGTAACATATATGGCTATAAGACCTGCTAGATTCAATAGTATACTCCCCGAGCTATGCAACCGGTAGAACCTTATATACACTTTATATATTACATTATAATACCAACTTAGCTAGGCTCTACTATTGTTCCAGTAACCTTCTCTCCTCTAATAACTAATGGTATTACCTGGGGGTTTTGCCCATTAACAAATAATATTCTAATATTACTCCTCCTAGCTATACTCAAAGCGACATTATCTATGAGCTCATACCTCCCAGCTATCTGAGGATACTCTCTAATTATCTCCTCTAGCTCATCATAGGTTGCTCTATCAAGCCTCCTACTACCCTTAACTCCAGGTGGAGGCTTGTAGACTCCGTCTACGCCGTCTAGCATGTTTAATAAGAGTTTAGCTTTAAGAGCTTCAGCTAGAGATGTAGCTACAGCATTAGTACTCTGGCCAGGCTGTAATCCGCCAATAACTGGTATTAAGCCTTTAACAGCAACATCAACAGCCTCCTCTATAGACTCAGGTATCTTTATAGTAGAGTATGGTAGAAGTATTGATGCTAAAGCTAGAGCATTAAGCCTTGAGGCATATATTCCTACAACGTCTAGAATAGACTCAGGCACACTTAAATCTCTTAAAACCCCAATATACTCCCTAGAGAGGGGACCCCCGCCAGTTACGATAGCTAACCCACCATACCTGTAAGATTCTAATATAGAATCCCTAAGCATACTCAGATAAGATAGCCTGGGAGGAGTCAGTAACCTACCACTAATCTTAACAACAATATACTCAACCATACAATTCATCCAACAATTAACGGCTACGCTTAAACCTATAAGCTTATGGTCAGAAGCCTGGTATACATCACTACTCAGAGCTTTTAACCCTCCTCATCCCAAAATAATATATAATTAAATTAACTATTAAAATCTTAATCTTAAGATTCACTATTACAACATCTCATATAAGCTTACAACGCCCCATAGTAACCGTATATCAATGTGTAGGGGAAGGTAGAATTATAAATAACTAAGACATAGCTATTAAGATTAGTATTGCTAAAAACTTAGTTTACTAGTATTACTCTCTTTATCTAAGCTTAAACTCTAGGTAGTGGTATAGAGGTTATAGGGTTAAAGGTATGGCTTTAGAAGATTTATTTATGGTAGCTGAGACTATTAGTAGGATTATCCCCAAAACTGGGGTTAACGTAAGTTACTATATGGTGCTAGCAGGATTAATAGTATTATTAATACTATCAAGTTTTATATTAGTAACTATAGCTACTAGATCAATCTTCACAATATTTAGGAAGCCGCCATCATTCATAGTTAAGGCTATTCTACTAGTTGGAGTTGCTCTATTAATATTAGGGGTTATACTACCGTAGCCTCAGCTCTAGCTTCAAGTTTTTTCTTAATTAATTTAAGTCTAATGAAGTCTTCTCTAAGCCTCTGATCTAAAATATTCTTAATATACTTTACGGCTTCAGCGTAACTTGGTAGTATAACGTAGTCTAATGCGTTGATTAGCCTCTGAGTATCTTTTAATTCCTCAATTAACCTCTTAAGTGTCTCCTCATACTCGGCTAGTTTAAGTATTAGGGGTATTAAATCTCTTAATCTCATAAAGCTTGAGACTATGCTTGGGTGAGCGTCTAGCGGGAGTGGGATTGGTGGCAGTGTACTCTTATCTAATGTAAATACTGGGACTTTCACAGCGAATAGTATCCTAGATGTAACTGTTACTTGGAGTATATCTGATACGTTTCCCGTGTATGCTTCAATCCTCTCTATACCTTCAGATGCTAAGCCTAGGTAGTATTCATTGAATACATCATTAATCTTCTCATATACTTCCTTCTGGTACCTATTATATTCTTCAGCATAGCTTTTAATATAGTGTAGTAGTACTTCTCTCTTCTCCTCTATGATATTCCTTATTCTCTTCAGCATTCTCTCTTCTCTTCTAAGCTTAATTAGGTTTATTTTTGTAGGTAGTACTCTCTTAGGGTCTATAGCCAATAATCTATTCACCTAGCCCTATATCCTGGGTGGTATTTCTTAATATACTCTTCTCTTATATTAGTTAACTCATCCTCTGGTAGTATTGATAGAACTTCCCATGCCAGGTCTAGTGTCTCCTCTATACTCCTATTTTCTCTCTCACCCTGGCTTAGGAACCTCTTCTCGAATACATCAGCAAATTTTAAGTATTTCCTCTCAACATCACTTAGACTCTCTTCCCCTACAATAGTTGCTAGACCTCTAACCTCAACACCTCTACTGTAGGCTGCGTATAGCTGGTTACTAACTTCAGAGTGGTCTTCTCTAGTCTTACCTCTCCCAATACCCTCCTTCATTAGCCTTGATAAGCTCATTAGAACATTTATCGGCGGATATATTCCTCTATTGTGTAGTTCTCTACTTAGAACTATCTGTCCTTCAGTAATATAGCCTGTAAGGTCTGGTATTGGGTGGGTTATATCATCATTAGGCATTGTTAGTATGGGCATTTGAGTTATACTACCCTTCTTACCGTGGACTCTACCAGCTCTCTCATAGATACTAGCTAAATCACTATACATGTATCCAGGGTAGCCTTGCCTACCTGGAACCTCTTCCCTAGAACTACTAATCTCTCTTAAAGCCTCTGCATATGATGTCATATCTGTGAGTATTACTAGGACATGCATATCCCTATCGAATGCTAAGTACTCTGCTAGAGTTAATGCTGCTCTAGGCGTTAGTAGCCTCATCATTGCAGGCTCATCAGCCAAATTTATGAACATTGCTACCCTACTTAGAGCTCCAGTTTCCTCGAAGAATTTCTTGAAGAATAGGAAGTCATCATATTTTATACCCATAGCAGCGAATATTACTGCAAACTCTTCCTCTTTTCCTCTAACAGTTGCTTGCCTAGCAATCTGAGCTGCTAGCTTATTATGTGGTAAACCTGAGCCACTAAATATTGGTAGCTTCTGCCCTCTAACTAATGTATTCATTCCATCTATAGCGCTAATACCAGTCTGTATAAACTCTGAAGGGTACGCTCTAACTGAGGGGTTTAAGGGAGCACCATTTATATCTCTAAGATCCTCTGGTATAATCTTAGGTCCACCATCTATAGGTTCGCCTAGAGAGTTGAATATTCTACCTAGCATCTCCTCAGATACAGGTACTTCTAGAGTCTTACCTATGAATTTAACAGTAGTCCCTGTTATACTAATACCTGTAGTACCCTCAAATACCTGGACTATAGCTGTATTATATGCTACTTCGAGAACCTTACCCCTCCTCTTCTCTCCACTAGGTAACTCTACCTCAACAATCTCATCATAAGCTACTCTAGAGACCCCCTCAACTACAAGTAGTGGGCCTCTAATCTCTGATATCCTAGCATACTCTCTGACACCAATAACAGCCAATAATTGGCACCCACTGAGAATATCATAGATTTAGACTTTTAAAAGTTAAGTCAAGCTATTAAAAAAGCTAGTACTCTATTACATGTTATATTTTATTAGCTCTAGGAGGTAGCCTTAGGTAACAGGTGCTAGGCTTGAAGCCTAAATTATTTATTACTAGGGAGATCTTCAGAGACGTTATTAATAAACTCTCCACATACTATGAGGTTGAAGTCTGGGATAGATTCAGGGAGCCCCCATACGAGATTCTCTCAGAGAAAGCTAGAGTGTCAGATGCCTTATTCACTCTGTTAACTGATAGGATTGACTGTAACCTCTTAAAACACTCTCCTAGGCTTAGAATAGTTGCTCAGATGGCTGTAGGATTTGATAATATTGATGTTAAGTGTGCTACAGACCTCGGGATATACGTTACTAATACTCCAGGAGTACTCACAGAAGCTACAGCTGAGCATACCTGGGCTTTAATACTATCGCTTGCCAGGAGGATTATAGAAGCTGATTATTTCACTAGATGGGGTGAATGGTTTAGATCGGGGACAGCATGGCACCCCACAATGCTCCTAGGGGTAGAGCTCCAGGGTAAAACACTCGGGATATTAGGGTTAGGGAGGATTGGTAGTAGAGTTGCAGAGATAGCTAAAGCATTCAATATGAGAATAATATACTATGATGTAGTGAGGAGAAGAGACTTAGAAGAGAAGCTAGGATTAGAGTATGTAGAGTTAGATAAGCTAATAGAAGAATCAGATATAATATCAATACATACCCCCCTAACGCCTGAGACAAGACATTTAATAAATGAGGATAGACTTAAGAGAATGAAGAGAACAGCACTACTAGTAAATACAGCTAGAGGAGCAGTAGTAGATACTGAGGCACTAGTAAAAGCTTTAAGAGAAGGATGGATAGCTGGAGCAGCCCTAGACGTATATGAGCAGGAGCCATTAAACCCAAACCACCCAATATCAGCATTTAAAAACGTAATACTAACACCGCATATAGCAAGCGCTACGCTAGATACAAGACGTAAGATGGCAGAGCTAACAGCAGAAAACCTAATAGCATTCTATGAAGGTAGAATACCGCCAACACTAGTTAACACTGAGGTAGTAAATAAGAAAAAACCAGGATTTATGAGCTAGTATAAATGTAGATTATCTATACTATTTTCTCCTTAATACTATTATTGTATAGGTTGCTATTCCAAGCCCTACTAGCCCTATGATTATAGCTGCTACTGCTCCTAGTCTTGTTTTTGAGTGTGCTTCACTTAGCGAGCTTATATCACTACTAAGCTTAATACTGGTCCTTGTTAGGTCATCTCTTAGGGCTCCTATCTGTTCTCTTAGGAATGCTATCTGGCCATTTAGTAATACTGATTCTTCTTCTAGTTTCCTAATCCTACTTGCCTCTTCTGATATCCTCTGGGTTAATGTCTCATTTACTCTCCCTAGGCTTACGCTTAGGGTTTCTAAGTCTCTCCTAGTTGATGCTAGGTTATCTTGTAATGTTTTAAGTGTTGAGTCTAGTATCTTGAGAGTGTTATTTAGCCTAGTAATATCCTCCTTGCGTTGTTGGGATTCTCTAGCTAAATCTAGTCTTAGAGATTCTAGTGATAGCTTTAGAGTATTTAGTGTAGACTCTAATATTGTAATCTTATCTGAGATTACTGAGAGCTTCTCTAAAACACTCTCTACACTAGTTGTTAGTGTTGGAGCTCCTATGACTAGCTTATAATCTACATTTATTGGCCACGCGAATGAGAAGAGTATCGAGGAGCTTATAGTGTAGATACCGGCCTCTCCTAAGATATAGCCTACAGTATTAGTGAATGAGGTGTAGTATCCTGATGGTGTCGTTATAGTTACTGAAACCATGCCTGGAGCTCCTGGGGCAGAGATTGTAGATATTGATAGAGGCTCTAGTAATGGCTTACTAACATCTACATATAAGGTCACTACATCCCACACATCTCTACTTCCAATCCTCAACTTAAACTCGCTTAAGAACCTCAACTTATCGAGACTAACCTCTAACGGGACTACAATAACTAGAGGTATCCTATAGAGGTTACCAGTCTCAACAATCCAAAACTCTATGTAGCCAGCATATACTCCAGGGCTTAACCTAGTAATCTCTACCGGTATGCCCACATAGTCTCCCGGACTAATACTATATAATCTCTCAGCTACTCTAATAGTATAGCTATAATCTTGAAAAGTATATATATCATGTAATCTTACTAGAGTAGGTGTAGATGCTAAAGTCAAATTCTTCTCGATTAAGTTCCTAGCAATAACATCAAATCTAAGCCTATCACCCTTATAGACTATGTAGCCTATAGGTTTATTATTGATTCTAAGCTCAACTTCAGCAGTTAAAGCTGAGTATACGTTAATCAGCCCACCACCCTGATCTACAGGTGTAATTACTGGCGGCTCCGGCACATATGGTCTATAGTATTCCTTAATCCAATCTGGTAGGAGCCAGAATGCATCTACACTCTGAGGCTTAACATCTCTAGCAGTCTGTACTAAGACAGTCTTAACCAGCTCAGGATCCCACTTAACACCTCTAGACTTATAATAATTAATGAGTATGGCTGAAGCTCCTGAAACAAATGGTGTTGCCATCGAAGTCCCACTTAGGTAGCTTGCAGGCTCCCCAGTATATACTAGTAGTGTTGGTATTGATGAGTATATATACACTCCTGGGGCTACAACATGTGGTAGTATTACTCCTAGTGGTCCTGGACCTTTAGAGCTAAACCATGCTAGAATATCATCGCTAGGATCTACTGTACCCATATGGCTTGATGCTCCAACGCATATAACACCCTCAGCTAAGCATAGCGCATTAACTAGGTTAAGCCCATACATGTTACCAGCAGCTACAACGACAACCTTACCAGCTCTAACAGCCTCCTCTAATACTTTAATTAATGGGATCTCAACTATACCCTTACTTATAGCATATTGAACCTCTGGAGGCACTACAAACCCTAAGCTTAAGCTTAAAACATCAGCCTCATCTCCAGTATTAGGCTCCCCATCTGGGCCTAGTAATGCTAACTCAACACCCCTCATCACAATTGACTCAAACGTACTAAAACATCCTATGAATATGCCATCTATCATCTCAGGGAAAACTATTATATCATATATTTCTACTCCAGGAGCTACCCCAGGATTAGCTTTATTCTGACTTGCTACAATACCCGCAACATGGGTTCCATGAATGCCTCCAGTATGATAGCCCATCCTAAAACCACAGTAGTCTACGACTCCGGTCCCGGTAGCATCAACCTCCCAGGATACTACACTAGAGCCATCAACTCTCGTAAGCCATGGATGCCTATTCTCTATACCAGTATCTATAATAGCAACCCTAACACCGCTACCATTAAAACCAGATTCCCAAGCCCTAGGAGCCCCAATAGACGGAGTACCAGCATTTAGGTACGGCTTAATATCATCTCCTACAGGTAGACTAACAGGATTCACAAGGTAAACTACTCTATCCTCAAAAACCCTAAACCCCATAGACCTAAGCTTTAGCAATAAGTCAGCACTACCCTCAACAACAAAACCATTAAAAACACTAAAAACACTAGAAACTACACCACCATAAGCCTTAATAACACCCCAAGCATCATTAACAGAACCCAAAACAATAAACCTACCACTGCTAGCAGAAAAAGAATGATAAGGGGAAGAACTCCTACCAAAAACATCAACAACACCAGATAACGCCGGCAAAGACACACTAGCTAGCAAAAACACACAAATAAAAACAACTAGAACAATCCTATAATCCATACAAAACACCTAACCAAATATAGCACACAAACAAGGAAAACTAATAAATACACCCTACACAAACAAGGGAAAACAATCATCAAGAATATAAACCCCAACACACTAAAATACAGTTGGAGCGGCCGTCGTCTAGCCTGGACTAGGACGCCGGCCTCCCAAGCCGGCGATCCCGGGTTCAAATCCCGGCGGCCGCACCAAAACTATAACCTTCTAATCCCTTCCCCTCCTATTCCCATTAAGGAAGTACTTTAGGCTCTTTCTTAATCTTTTTATTCACCCTTTAGGGAGGATTATACTATTCATAGTTTAAACATTTAATCTCATCATTTTGCCGGGTTTAGTTTTCACCCGGAGAATTTGAGACTATCTTACTATACCGGGCTTGGATAAATTTTGATAGCTCCCACTAATCAAATAGATATTTAAGGTTTTGTTTAGTCTGTAAGAATATTAGGTTATGGTTACTAGTTTTTATTTTGGTGGATTGGTTTGACTATTCGGGTTGTTGATGCTACTCCTGATTTTTCTGGGTTTAGCTCTGTTTATTTAGTTTCTGGTGAGCGTAGCTCTGCTCTTATTGATTCTGGTCCTTCTAATGGTTGGCGTAAGGTTTTTGATTATGTGAAGAGTTTAGGTGTTAAAGTTGATTATATTATTCTAACTCATGTCCATATTGATCATGGCGGTGCTTCTGGCTTATTGTCTAGAGAGCTTGACTCTATTGTTATTGTTCATCCTAGGGGTGCTAGGCATATTATTGATCCAAGTGTCTTATGGGAGCAGTCTAAGCAGGCTTTGGGGCCTGTGGCTGATTATTATGGTAAGCCTACTTCTGTTGAGGAGAGTAGGGTTAGAGTTGCCAGTGATGGCGACATTATCGATCTAGGTGGTGTTAGGCTTAAGCTAATATTTACTCCTGGTCATGCTAGCCACCACTTGAGTGTATACGTTGAGAATGAGGGCTTAATGTTTACAGGTGACTCTGCCGGTGTATTTGTTGATTTAAGTGTTAGAGTTCCAACAACTCCTCCACCATTTAAGCCTAAGCTATACCTTGAGAGTATTGAGAAAATGATTAGAGAGAATCCTAGGAGAGTAGCATTAGCACACTATGGGCTAGTAGATATTGGTGTCGAGTACCTTAAGTGGCATGCTAGAGAGATCACATTATGGCTAGATGAAATTTCTAGGATGATATCAGGAGGCTTGACAGACCCTATAGAGATTGCTGAGAGGCTAGCAGGTAAACTAGAGAATGCTAGAATAGCTAGGAGCTCTAGAATAGCACACTTATACTATAATACTATAGTTGGATTAACAAGAGCAGTATTAGATGGTGAGTGGTCATAGCTTAAATTGTTGATCTAAGCCTACCTCCACTCTTTAGAGCATCCTGGTTTCTAACCCATCTCATCATAAACTTCTTATAACAGTCCCTACCACAGAATACCCATGGAGTGCTGTTGACGCAGCATGTCTTAACTATTACTGGCTCACCTCTAAGTATTCTACCACAGTTAGTACACCTAATAGCTACCATAGTACTACTCTTTAGCTGGAATGGCAACCTCCTCACCTCTAAGATCACTAGCTATAATCTCTGCTACCCTCTTACCACTCATAATCATTCCACCAAATATTGGGCCCATCCTAGGTAGCCCGTAGACTGTGCAGGAGGCTATACCAGTAACGTAAAGTCCTGGGGCTACTCTACCAGCATGCTCTACTACAAGCTTCTCAGATAACTCAGAATAATTAGATTTCTCACCAGCAATAGTTATGCCAAGCTCTGGAATCTTCCTAGCAACTACAGATATAATCTCAGCGTCATGCCCAGTAGCATCAACTACAGCTTTAGCCATAGTATATAGAGGATCTACATGCATCCCACTCATCTGTATAGGAGTCCATATCCACAATACACCTGTTACTCGTGGAGGATCAACCCTATATATAACATCATCAACATGGACCCCGAGGAGTATTCGAGCACCAGCCTCAATAGCATTGTATGCAAGCTTAGCTATAAGCTCTGAGGGATCAACAACATAGACACCATAATCAGTCTTAATATACCTAACATTAAAATCATTAAGAATAGGTAGAGCCTCCTCCTGGAAAGCTATCCTAGGGAACATATTACCACCAGGCCCAATACCACCACCAAAAGAGAATCTACGCTCAAGAACAACAACCCTAAAACCACTCTTAGCAAGATAATAAGAAGCAGTCAACCCTGAGGGACCAGCACCAACGATAGCAACATCAACCTCAGAAATCTCATCTAAATCTCTCATAGCAACCCTAATAATAGCCCTCCCAATACTACTCTCCCTAAGCATTAAGGGACACCGAATATGACACCAATAGATTAGAAGTTATAATTCTATGTATAACCCGGTTATAAATAAAGTAGGTCCAAATAATCACATGGCTAATATAATATATGATTTATAACCTATCATACCAGGGGTAAGTATATTAGAGACTCTTTTAGTAAAAGCTAAACCTATACTTTAACATAATACCTCATAAATGAAAATCTCTAAAAAGTTTTTAAATATCTAGATTCTGAAGCCTTACAAGAGCTCTATTAGAACATGTCTATATTGGTATTTCTTCGATGTACTCATATAGCTTCATAAGATCTCCTATTAGGTTTTTAGTATAATTATGCCTAGGGTTCTCTATGATCTCGTTTGATGGACCCTCTTCAACTATTCTACCTTTATGCATTACAGCTATTCTATTACTCAAGTACCTAACTACTGCTATGTCATGTGATATAAGTATGTATGTTAAGTCATATTCTTTCTTAAGCTCTCTAAGTAGCTCAAGTATTTGAGCTTGAACAGATACATCTAAGGCTGATGTGGGTTCATCTAATATTAAGACTTTAGGTTCTGTAGCTAGAGTCCTAGCTATGGCTACTCTCTGAGCCTGACCCCCGCTTAGCTCTATTGGATACCTGTCTAGTATATCCTCTCTTAAGCCAACAGCTTTCATGAGCTCGATGAGTCTTTCTTCTCCACCTTTACTCCACTTCCCAGAGGCTCTCAGAACATCTTTTAATATACTTCTAATTTTCATGATGGGATTTAGGGACGTGTGAGGGTTCTGGAAGACCATCTGGACACTCCTACGATACTCTATATAGTCTTCACCTTTAAGGCTATAAATATCACGTCCTTTATATAATATTCTCCCACTATTAGGTTTTATAATGCCCGCTAAGCACCTTGCTAGGGTAGATTTACCTGAACCTGATTCTCCTACTATTCCAAGAGATTCTCCTCTCATAATCCTTAATGTTACATTATCTAGAGCCTTAATAGAGTAGAGCGGCTTACCTAGTAAACCTCTCTTTATGACATAGTTGACGCTAACATTTAAAGCTTCAATTAGGTACTGTGTCATGTAGTTCACCAGAGTATATGTGGCAATAGGCTAGTCTATCGCCTAATCTATATTCTCTAGGTTCAATATTATAGCATATATCTCCTATAACATTTGGGCATCGAGGAGCGAACGGGCATCCTTTTATGGGGCTACTAAGGTCTGGGGGTATTCCTGGTATTGGTTTAAGTCTTACAATTCTCTTAATCCTGGGAATACTTTTTAATAACATTATAGCATATGGGTGGAGAGGATTCTCAACTATGCTTCTCGAGGGCCCTATTTCGACAATTTTTCCAGCATACATAATAACTGTTATATCGCATAATGATGGTGATATGGCTATATCGTGAGTTATTATTATTGTTGTAACATTATACTTAGATCTAATGGCTCGAATTAAGTCTACTATATCTTTCCTTAGAGAAGCATCTACCATAGATGTTGGCTCGTCAGCAACTATTATCTTAGGATTGAGTGATAAGGCTAAAGCTATTAGAACCCTCTGTAACATACCACCACTTAGCTCGTGAGGATAAGATTTTAGTATTCTGTAGGGATCACTGAAACCCAAGGATTCAAGAATACTAGATGCTATCCTATAGGAGTCTTCTTTACTACTTCTAATAGGGCTTAGGACATCATTGAATATCTCTCCAACAGTATTGAGTGGGCTTAGAGCAGCTCCAACATCCTGAGGTATTAGTGATACAAGTCTACCCCTAACAGATGCTGGGTTTACTTTTAAAATATTCACACTATTAACTAGTATCTCTCCCTCTTCTATCAAAGCATTAGGGGGTAGGCTTAATGAGATAGCTAATCCAAGAGTAGACTTACCGCACCCGCTTTCTCCAACAATACATAGAGATTCACCCTCCATAAGCTTAAAGCTAACCCCTCTTACAGCTCTTATAATACCACCTCTCAGTTTATAGCTAACCTTAAGATTCCTAACTATTAATATGGGGTCTTTCAAGACCTAAAACCCCTAGATTCTAAGAGCCTCCTAACCTTTGGGTTAGAATACTCCCTAAACGAGTCACCTAAAAGATTAAACCCTAATACTGTAATGAATAATGCTAGACCGG
>Ga0209394_1000919_pt1 | contig 19567 bp, 16 predicted proteins | sample JNZ201metaG_FD_184122 | JGI IMG/M metagenome (GOLD analysis project Ga0209394, IMG submission 184122) | Hot spring microbial communities from Jinze hot spring, China to study Microbial Dark Matter (Phase II) - JNZ 20120812A (SPAdes) (version 3) ... | reverse complement strand
GTATCTACATCATCAAAACCATATGTAGAGAATTCATCTCAATAATGGCTCAAAAGAAACATAATAATCTTCCTCATAGAACCTACTGATAATAGTATCATAAACCATAACAATCCTAACATCCCTTCTATCGAATTCAAATAGCTTAAAGATCTAAACTACGATAATATAAATACATAACCTAACAACAATAAAACTTAGAATGACCAAAACATTTAGATGAACATGAATGAAGATATTTAGACACCATAAACAAATAGAATAAATGGAGGCTGCTCCCAAACAAACCTAATAAATTTAAACATACTAACACAATAAATAAGGAAGAAAAACTTCAAAACAAAGCCAGGATTTAACTCATTTAATGAAGTTAAGTTTTATGGATCTCTAGCTAAAGCTGGATTTTTTAAGCACTATTTATAGATGTGTCCATTATGTCTTAATAATTTTGAATCTAGGATTTTCTATTCTTTCGCTTTTACATTTAGGACATTTACTAGGTTTTCTAGGCTTATCCAGATCCTTAAATATGTAGCCACATACCTTACATTTAGGCGGTATCATTACAAGGTTTTCAGAATCTTTAGATTGTTGTCTAATAGTTTTAGCTATATGTAAGAGATGATCATAGACTTCACTTCTACGTGAGGGAGCCAACTCAAAGTAGTATAGTATATCGTCAACGCTTAAAGGTTCCTCACATCCTCTAAGTAGCTTGATAATTTTCTCTCTTAAAGACTCAAATTCCATAACTTTAGTAAACACTTCAATATATTAAATTATTTCTATAATGCCTTTCAATACTGTAAAATTTAACTTATGGTAAGAGTTTCTAGCTATTTGTTTTAATCCCCTCTTAGGATTCTGAACGAACACTTTATAATTTTCCTGAGTCTAAGATTTTATTTCATACCTTAACCCAGGACTTGAGAATACTATGCTCTTCAAGTTGTAATAGCAAGTAAATGTAGAATATTTATATTTTCTTAACTCATAATCCAGATATATCCGCTATAACACCTACTACATACATAGCCTTAACAATAACTTCAACAAATATACATCCAGACCCGACAAATATGGTAGGGAGGATTTTAAATACTTCAGTAAGCTATCCAGTAATACATAAAATCCTGATCTAAACACTTCTCAGAAATTCATATTGCTCCACAACTTAAGCGGAATACTTTTAAAGTTTAAACATACATTTCTGAAAACAATGCTTTGACTTAAACTATCAACTACTTATACTTTCACATCAAAATCCACAAAGTCTGAATATAAAAGTTATATATATTAGGATTTGAAGGTATAGTTATGGTTATTGTAGGTCCTGGACTAATAAGACTTCACTTCAATAATAGTCTAGTAGCTAGAGGTTTTGAAGCTGTTGAGTCTGATATTGAGGTACAGTCTCTACTTCAAATGTCTAATGTTTTTGCTGTTAAGAGACTTGGCTATAATGATCATGGTCCTGTTCATGCTAGAATTGTTGCTGGAAGCTCCTTAGAGATTTTTAAGTTGTTAGGTAATACTATTGGTTCAAGTATTGTTAGAGATGGCGTTGGCTCTATGAATGATGCTGAACTTGTAGTTATGCTTGGATCATATCTTCATGATATTGGAAATGCCATTCATAGAGTTAACCATAGTACTCATGGAGTATATCTTGCAGTAAGTATATTGAATCGTTTACTTCCTAAGATTTATGGTACTGATTTAACATTTGAACTTGTAAGGATTAGACAGGAGATTCTGCATATAATCTACGCTCATGACGATGATGTTCAAGCACTAACTATTGAAGCTGGTGTATCTAAGGTAGGTGATGGTGTAGATATGGCTGGTGGTAGAGCTAGAATACCTTATAGACATGGTGGAGAATCAATACATGCGCTATCAGCATTAGCTATTGAAAGAGTTATAATTGAGCGGGGTGAAGATAAGCCTGTAAAGATAGTTGTTAAAACAAAGAATCCTGCAGGAATATTTCAGGTTGAGCATGTCATGGGAAGGAAGATAAGGACTTCAGGTATACAGCAATACATAGAGGTTGAAGTTAGGTATAGAAATAGAACTAGGAGAGTGGTCTTTACATGAATTCCATATTTGGAGGCTCTAAATGTATTTTATGTAATCTAGCATCTGGATTTGAGTTTATTAGAAGAATCAATAAACCCAGATCCTTTAAGCTATACTTATCAAGAATTGTTTTAAAATATATAATTGAAAATATTGATGATTTTAATCCACCTAAAGCCAATGTTGAAATCCATAAAATGCTTAAAAAAGAATCAGGTATCAACGATCCCTTTATGAAGGATAAAGATGAACAGATTACATTCTCTAGCAAAATTATAAGTTATTTAGGAATCAATCCATATGATGACTCGATTCAAAATCTTAAACATTTATTAGCATTAGCAGCTTATGGTAATGGTTTAGACCCTCTTGTATTAGGCTATAATCTAAACTATAAAATGCTTGAAGATGATGTTAAAAATCTAAAAATTGCATTGAATGATATGGATAGGTTTATTAACGCTTTAGAAAGTGGTAAATATAAATATATTCTTTACCTTCTAGACAATGCAGGGGAGGCTCTATTTGACTTACTTCTATCCGAGAATCTTAGAGTAAGAGGAATAAACATATTATTTGCTGTAAAGCCCCCTCATGAAACGGATATAACGCTTAACGATTTTGCTAGAATAGGCGGGGATTTAAGCCGTGTATTTGAGCTTAAAGAGTACCCTATATTTATTTCACGTAATAGTTTACCCAATGTAGACCTAATTATTAGTAAGGGACTACTAAACTTTGAGGCCTATATACTTAATATGAATAGCTTTAAGATAGATGTTTTAACTATTCTTAAGGCTAAATGTAGTGTTATTGCTGACTACTTTAAAATTCCATTAGGATCATATATTATAAGGCTCTATCAACCTATAAATTAACATCTATTTCTGCTTAACGATAGCTGGAATTTGCTGCATATCTTTACTTACTTTCTCCGACTTACTGCGCTCCTCCATAATATGTTTCCTCAGTTTCCAATAGCTCTTCATCTTCATACCGCAGTTTGGACATACATAATAGCTCAAGCACTTCACCTCCTAAATAAAACTTCTGGTAAAAAATATTATTTTTATGACATATATAAATTTTTCCATTTTAGAGCTGGACGTGGCAACTTAGAAGTTATATAAGTTCTATTGTTATTGTTTTATGTTGGTATTAGGGGTTTGCAGGGATCTTGGAGTTTTTGAGAGGAATAAGGTTCCATTGGATAATTGAGTATCAATTATCCAACGGATAATGAATATTTAACCTTATAAATATGGTTCCAGCATGTAAAATTAGCTATATGCTAAATTTAGAGTTGAGCTAACATAGTTAGAGTACATGTATTGAAATCATTACTGATGAATTAAGCTTTGATTCTATTTATGGAAAAGTCTTAAAAGCTATTGTGTATATGTTAGATTGTAATGTTAGCAATAGCTCTTGTAATATCAGTCTTAGTGATAATTCCTATTAATAGTTCTCTACTAGCTACAGGTAATCCGCTTATATTATGCTTAACCATGAGATGAGAAGCTTCAGCTATATCTCCATCTTCATGGATAGTAATAGGGTTTGGAGTCATGATGTCACTGGCTACAAGCAGCCATATTCCTGATGTTCTTATCCTTCTAAATTCCCTTTTATAATCTACTTTTATGCTTAAAATGTCAGGTATTACTGATATTAGGTCACTTAACGTTATTATCCCAATAGGCTTCCCGTTTTCAACAACAATTACTCTTCCAATTCCTTTAGAACTCATTATATTGACAATTTCAAATATACTTAATGTTGGCCTAACGGTTACTGGGTTTGGCGTCATGTATTCTCTTACCTTAAAAAACCCTTTAAATCTCTCCATACAGCATATACATAGATCAAACTTTGTTATTATTCCATTAAGTTCTTCATCACATACAATAACTATTGAGCTAATACCATTGCTAATCATAAGCTTAGCAGCATAGCTTACAGTATCTGTTGGTTTAGCTGTTATTAGCCTTCCAGACATAGCCTCAGTAACTTTAGCATCACTTACATCTACACTAGGGTTTTCAGCAATGAATCTTAATAGATCTCTTTGAGTTACTATACCTATAGGCTTCTTATTTTCAACTATAACAACTCTTGATATTCTATGCCTAATCATAAGATTACGAACATCAAGTATTGAACTTTCAGGGTAGGTATATATAACTCTTCTAGTCATAAACTCCTGTATTAAGGGATTTATGTTCATAAAGCTAAGCAAATCGATATAAATAAAAACTTTTCGCTAAGTCAAGAGGCTTTTATGAGTTCTATTTAGCTTTACCTATAATAAACCTTTTTAGCTCATAATGAGAAAAAATTCTACTGTTTATGGCGATATACTTAAGTGATTAGTTACATATGTTTCCACATTCGAAACTCATAAAGCCTAAACAGACTGGCTAATACTATTTAAGCAATGTTTAAATATTGTGTTTAAGTATGGTAATTCATGTTTGGATATTCTGGTAAGATTCTTGAGATTGATTTAGATAATGATGTTATTCATGAGTTTTCTTTGTCTACGGATTTAGCTGAAATGTTTATTGGTGGTTTAGGTTTAAACACGAGGCTTACTCTTAACTATTTAAAGCCAGGAACTAATCCATTAAGCTCTGAAAACCCTATTGTTTTGGGTGCAGGTCCACTAGTTGGTACTGGTGTTGTTGGAGCTGTTAAGGCTATGGCTACTACTAAGCTTCCAGCAACAGGAACTATAGCTACATGTAGTGGTGGAGGTGGATTAGCTAGTGCATTGAAGAAAGCTGGTTACGATCATATTGTAATTAAAGGAGCTTCTGATAAGCCTGTTTACATTGAAGTATCTGATAAGGATGTAAGGGTAAACAATGCATCAAGTCTATGGGGGCTTGATGCATATGAAACAGTGGATAAATTAAGGAGAATACATCATGGCTCTAGTGTACTTAGTATTGGGGAAGCTGGTGAGAAGCTTATATCATGGTCTATATGTTTAATAGATAATATTTCCCATTTAGGGAGGGGTGGATTAGCAGCTGTTATGGGTGTGAAGAAGCTTAAAGCAATTGTTATATATGGTAGCTGTAGGGTGGAGATAGCTAATCCTGAAGGGGTTAAAGATGTTTTAGGCAGGATTATGGAGAGAGCTAAAAGATTCTCTCATATTTTAAGAGGTATCGCAAAGTATGGCATGATGGTTGGAATTGAGAATTGGGCTAATTCAAGAATGCTAGTATACAACAACTATAGGAATATTCATAGTAGATTTAGAAACAATTTAAATGAATACTTAAAGATTAAAGCTAGAAGTTTAGGTTGTTCAAAATGTCCAGGTCCATGTAAAGGTGTTTTTAGAATTAATGGTGAGTTAAAGCCTTTACCTGAACCCTTAAACATAGCTATTGCCTTCACATTTAGACTTAATGATTGTAGTCTAAATACTGGTGTAAAACTACTCTATGAAGCTACAAGACATGGACTTGATTGTTTAAATCTAACCCCATTTCTAGAGTTTCTTGTTGAAGTTTATGAGCGTAACATAATATCTACTGAAGATATAGGCTTTAAGCCTAAGTTAAATGTTGAATCTATGGAGAAGCTTATAGAATACATGTTGAAATGTAAAGGTATATGTAGCTATGTTAAGATGAAGGGTTGGAGAGGTTTATTTGAGAGGTTTGGTTTAGAGCTTGAGAAATACGCTCCAAACTGTAAGGGATTATCAATAATTTTTGATCCAAGATCAAACTTTAATGCTGAATCATTTGGGCATGTAACCAATCCTAGAGGGCATGAAGGTCCTGTACAGCTAACAGTAATTTCAGGTAGAAGAGAAGAGACTCTTAGAAGCTATCTTTTAAGAATAGGCTGTTCAGATAATGATGTAGAGAGAGTTTTTAAGAGTGGAGTTTTCAACATAGCGCTATATACTAAGCATGTTGAGGATTGGCTTTACATATTGAATAGTCTAGGTCTATGCAGAAGAGAGAGCATTGCTCTTCTCTACGATATAGATGTTTGCGCTAAACTCTATACCTATGTAACAGGTATTCAAATTCAACCTATAAATTTAAAGATAGCTGCTGATCGTATTCATGCTTTAGAGAGATTAATAAACTATAGAGAAGGGATTGGAAGGGATAAGTATCCTGAAAGATGGTTTGAACCATTAATGCTTAATGGTCAGGAAGTATATTTAATGGATTACTTTAAGAAGAGAGTAGTTAGTAGAGATGATTTTGAGAATATTATTAATCAGTACTATCATGAAAGAGGATGGAGTATTGATGATGGCTTACCAACCATGGAGAAAATTAGAGAGCTTAAATTGTCAGAATTAAGTGTTCTTTAAGGGCTTTGTTAACTTAAGCATATTATTACTTCTATGTTTGTGTTTCTAGAATTCTTAGCTTTATCTTCTTATTAATCTATGTTTTTAGGTATATTATTAATTTCATAAAACATTAATACATGTCCATTATCACATTTATCCTCATGTATGATATGTAATTATCGAATAGCTTAGTTCTATCCTTAACTGTATGTTTCTATTCTATTAATTCTAACTTTAAACTGTACTTCATTAAATTCAATATTCTACATGATTCTTTATAGTAATGTGCTCCATCACTCAATATAATTATATTAGAGTCTAAACAGCTTTAATCCTCTAGGGAATGATTATGTAAAGTTGAAACATTAAATCACATTAGAGAATTCTCCTCAATAATGGCTCGAATGCAACATAAATAATCTCCCTTACAGATCCAACATTTATAATAGTATCGCAATGTAAACAATTCTAACATCCCTCTTATTAAACTCAAACAGCTTAAAGACCTAAACCATAATATAGATGCATATCCTAGTAACAATAAAACTTAGAATATCCGAAGCTATCCTAGATGAATGAATATATAAGCACCATAACAACTAAAGTAAACAGGGTTCCCTCTACAACCTAATAACCTTAGACATAGATTCACCATAAATAAAATGGGAGAGAACCACAAATAAAGCTAAAGCTAACAAAGCCAGTAAAGAATCGAATAAATATATATTATGGCTCCAAATATTATTCTATGCCATCTAGATTAAGCAGTAATGTCTGTGTGAGATGTAAAGGTGTTCATAGACTTTGTGGTAGGGTGAAATGCCCCATTCTTGAAAGGTTTAGAGTACATGTAGAATTAGAGCTGAAAGGTAGTGAGGTTTTTGGAGCTTCTCCATCAGTATTTATTGGAGAGTTTGGATATCCTAGAGTTAAGGCTGGACCTATGATTCCGCCAACAGTTGATGTTGAGTATGCTAAGCTACATGATGATCCTCAAAGCTGGTATGGTAAAAGCATTGAGGAAATAATAGAGCTTAGATCTAGACTTATACGTTCAAACATAGTATTAAATATTAAGGATGTTTTAAGCAGGAATGTTGAAACAATTCAGGATATAGCATTATCAATTAGACCTGTTGGATCTGAAGCTAAGTTTACTAAGCCTATAAAACCTAGACTTACATTTAATGGTGTTACTGCACCTATAGGTCCTACGGGCATGCTGGAAAGCTTAAGAGTAATGGATAATCCAAATATTCCTAGAAAAATCTATCAAATCATAGGTGATAGTGATGTTAAGACATATAATGCTGTAGGCGAGCTCTACATGTGGGGCTTCACACCATACTATATTGTAAGGCTTCTTACTGTAGGGCTGCTTGGGCAATCTAGAGAGAGAAGACTTGTACCTACAAGGTGGGGTATAACAGCTATAGATTCAATGCTTGGAGATTATTTACTTGAAAAAATTAGGGAGTTCAAAGAAATAGATGAAATATTACTGTATTCAAACAGTTATCTGGATAATCATTACCATATTCTAATGCTTCCAGATAGCTATGCGTTTGAGATGATTGAAATATGGCTTCCAAGAACGGTATGGGTTAAAGATGGAAAACCATACATAATTGAGAACTTTGAGTTGTATGATGGTAAATGGCGTAGGGAAAGTATTAATGGAGGATATAAGACTATGAGATTTACAGTTATAGAACATATGTATAAGATAAGAAGACAAGCAGCAGTACTAGCATTGAGAGAGGTTAGGGAGGGGTATTATGCTCCATTAGGAGTATGGAATGTTAGAGAGGGTATGAGGAAAGCATTTGAAAATAAACCATTAAAGTTCAAGGATGTTGATGAAGCTTTAAAACATATATCTTTAAACCTTAAGGTACAGTTTAGGGAATGGTATAAAGAGGCTAAAATACCTAAAATGTTCAAGTTCCAGAGAAAAATATTAAGCTTTCTAGGTTAGATTTCTATTAGCTTCATAAATTCTCTAGCATCAGACGCCATATATACATTGTTAAACATTACATATACATTAACTCCACTAGAAGCAATTCTCTCAACTATCTTCTTAAGAGAAATAAGATCCTCTAATCTATACTTATATCTATAATTTACTTCACCACTACCTATTCCGTGAAGTCTAAAGTAACATATCTTACCGTAATTGGTAGGCATTCTTCTAAAAGGGTCTACTACATGGATTAAATCTAGTCTTCTACATATTTCACCTACAATATTTATCTTTTCATTCCATGTACCACGAGGCTCCCATCCAATTACAAGATCACCTCTATCTATTCTACTGAAGAATTTAAGCATGTTTTCAACATTCTCCTCTGAGAATCCAAAGCTTGGCGGGGTCTGTATAATACATATCCTAGCATTTAAAGCTCTACATATTTCAAGTATTTTACTCCAAGCCTCAATATTTTCACTTGTTGGTTTTAAATGTCCATAGTTTTCAGCTTTTTCAGAGTCTACTTTAAGTCCTGCTTTACGCCATGTTGGACTTGAAGAGGGATGAGTTATAGCCTGCCATGCCTTAACAGTAAACTCAAAATCTTGAGGAGCATCTTCACGCCATCTTCTTGCAGTTTCAGCTAATGGAAGCTTATAGAATGTTTCTTGAAGTTCAATAACTTTAAAAACCTCAAAATAAGCTTTACGACCGCCCTTAACAGACCAGCCGCAAGTACCAATTTTAACAGACATAAAGCTCAACATATATAGTAGTTAAACCTATTAAGCATTTTCGTCCTTAATAGCTCTATAGACTTAAATGTGAAGGTATATGTAGTTGATGGTTTAAGCTAAAAGTTTAGTAAGTACTGGAAAAGCTTAAATTTCCGTTTAGAATTCATAACATACTGGAATAAGTATCCTTATGGTAGGTTCAAAAATACTTGTATATGAAGCTTTTGAGGGAGTTAATGAGAAACTACCTTTATACATTATGTTTAACAATCATAATATAGAGGCTAAATATGGAGATATTGTTTCAATAAGATGTAGAATCTCCTCTTTTGAAAATTTCCTAACTAGTGGAGGACCTTTTAGAAGGGGGAGGATGAATTTCAATAATTGGATTGAGAAAATAGATTTGAGCAGCTATATGTGGCCAAGTCTAAGCAACATAGCCTATGAGATTGAGGATAAGATTAAGAGGGTAGCTGAAACTCTAAATATTGAAAAGTTCACCCAGGTAACACTTATAGGTCCTACTGAGCTTTCAGAATATAGTTGCGCTCCAGGTGTTAATAGCCTGGTTAAGGATATGTTATACCATAGATTTGACTTTGCAGTACTTACAGTTTTAAACTTAAAGTTAGCATCTAGAATTCATGAAGAATTTCATAGAATAGTTTTAGAATCTGCTAAAGTAGCTGCTGAAAGTGAGTATGTAGATTCTGTTAGGATTGCTGATGATTTCTGCAGCTATAAAGGAGCAATATATAGACCGGAGTTTATAAACATCGTGTTGGAGAGACAGAGAGAAATAGCTAATGCTGTTAGAAGTAGAGGTAGATATGTAGTTCTACATTCAGATGGAGATATTGGATACTTCATTGATAAATTAAGTTTTTTCAACGGCATTCATCCTCTAGATATAGTGCCGAAGACATGTCTAAGTAATGCCCTAACATGGATTGATAAAATTAAGGATTTAAGGAGAAGATCAAGACTAGTATTTCTAACTGGAATACCTGTAGAGCTATTATACAATAGTAGAATTCCAGTAGTGGATTTGAAGACTATTATAGATTATACTATTAAAACTCTTGGATTTAGAAGATTAATTCTTACAACAACTCATAGACCATATCCAAACATAAATCTAAATACTGCTGAGGAGAGAATTAAAGCTATAGTTAAATATTCTGAAAGATATAGATAGGTTAGATTTATATTTCTGCCAATAATACTGAAGTGATCTTAATGGTATGTGTTTCTGTTATTAGGCTTATTGGATATAGGGAATGGACTGAGAATATAGGTTCAGATAGGGAATATTTAATTCAGGATGTTCAGGCAAGACTTCATAGAGCGGTTTCTAACTTCTTCAGTTTTAAAGGTGGATTTGCACATCCATTAAGATATGATTTAATGGTTGGTATTGGAAAACTGGATATTGAAGACTATAAAGAACTCTTAAAAGTTTTAACTAAAATATCTCCTGTACCAGTATCTATTGGTTTAGCTCATGATAATTCTCCTCTTAAAGCTCAAAGACATGCTTCAAGAAATGCTTTTAATGCTAAGCCGTGGAGTATTATTGGAATGAATAATGGATATGGGAGTTTTGTTGTAGCTCATATAGATATTGTAAATTCATCTAGAGATGTTTATGAAACATCAGCTTATGATTCATATCTTAAAATCCTAAAGTTCTACAGTAAGGTTGCATGTATAATTGAGAAGCTTGGTGGATTAACATTCTATCAAGGTGGAGACAATATTATAGCCTTCATATCAAGTCCGAACGATATTAAAAAAATATCAGTAATTAACAGCTTTAAGCTAAGAATAGGTATAGGTATTGCGGAAAGTTCTAGAAGAGCAGTAGCTCTTGCAAGTCAAGCTCTAGATGAGCTTAGAAGGAAGAATAATGAGGGGGTCCTCATATTTGAAGATAGGTAGAATTAGAGAATTTATATTAAGGTATGGTGGCGAGGTTAAAGATATACTTATTAAAGCTGTTGAAGAGGGAAAACTAGAGAAGAAGGAAGCATATATGCTTACCGGCTTAAGCGAGAATGAGAGGAAAGCATTAATAGTAGTTTCATCATTTATACGGGATGTAGCTAGTAGTAGAGTTGTAAGCTATTCACGTAAGGTGTTTATACCATTATCCAATATGTGTCGTAATAAGTGTGGATACTGTGGCTTTAGGAGGGAGCCTAATAGCGGAGGCTTCATAATGGAGCCGAACGAAGTCCTAGAAGTATCTAGGAGAGGGGTTAAAACAGGATGTAAGGAAGCATTATTTAGTCTAGGTGAAAAGCCTGAGGAAAAGTATGAGTATGTAAGATATTTTCTTAAAGCTAAAGGATATGAGAAAATAAGTAGCTATCTAAGAGATATGTGTGAGCTTGTCTTCAAGGAAACAGGACTACTACCACATACAAATGCAGGACTACTTGAATGGAGTGAATTGAAAATGTTAAGGGAAGTTAATGTAAGTATGGGATTAATGCTTGAAAACATTAGTGAGAGACTATGTTTAAGAAATGGACCGCATGAATATAGTCCAGGTAAAAACCCTAAACTTAGATTAAAAGTTATTGAAATGGCTGGACAGCTTAAAATACCATTCACGACAGGGATTCTAATAGGTATTGGCGAAACAATTAGAGAGAGAATAGATTCCCTATATGCTATAAGGGAGCTTCATGAGAAATACAACCATATACAGGAAGTTATAATTCAGGGGTTTAGGAGAAAACCAAATACACCTATGGAGAACAGTCAAGAACCAGATATAGAAGACATAACGTATACGGTAGCTATTGCGAGATTAATAATGCCTATGGATGTAGCAATACAATCACCGCCAAACCTTGTAAGTATTGATGAATGTATACGGCTTTTAAAGTCTGGAATTAATGATTGGGGTGGGATATCACCAGTAACAAGAGACTTTATTAACCCGGAGAAAACATGGCCAAACATAAAAACCCTAAAAGAAATAACTGAAAACCTTAATCTCCAATTTAGGGAAAGACTTCCAATATATCCAAAATACGTTTTCAAAGAGGAATTCTTACAGGAAAACTTTAAGGAGAAAATTAGATCTCTCATAGATGAAAGAGGCTATGTTAATATCCATTATGAAGCTAGCTAAATTTTGAAGTGATACTGAAGAATTTGCTTGAAAATCCTTAATGTATGAATACCCAGAATATTGAACTAGCCCCTCATATTTAAGGAATCCTATCTATATTATTCTTCTGATTCTTGATAATTCTTATAATAGCCTCTTTCAGCTACGTTTAATCATCTTATCCTCTTATTACTATGTAGCTTACGCTACTAAAAACTTGGCAAGTACATACATATTTGTTAAAGTATATTAAAACCAAGATCGCATAAAATACTATAGTGTGAAAATTGAAAAGTGATGCTGAGCCATCTATAAACTTGAAGAAGCAGTAAGACCTAATAATGGTTAATTTCTACATATGATGTTGAGTGTAATCCATTACATTATCATAGTAACCATTAAATAATCAACTTAAAGCATAGAAATATAAGCTAGATTAAATATTATAGAATCGGTGTGAAAATGAATAGTTATAAGACAATTATTATTGAAAAGAAAGAGGGGGTTATGAAGATTACTCTAAATAGGCCTAGAGTTCTAAATGCAATTAATACTGAGCTTATTACAGATCTTAGCCATGCCTTAGATGATGCTGATAAAGATAAGGATGTTAGAGTTATAGTTATAACAGGTGCTGGTGATAGAGCTTTTAGTGCTGGAGCAGATATATCCAGCTTTATGGAGTTAAAAAGCGTAGTAGAAGCCAGAGAATTTGCGAGGAAAGGCTTCGAAATGGTTATCAAACGTATAGAATCTATTAGGAAGCCTGTAATCGCCATGGTTAATGGTCTTGCTCTAGGTGGTGGGTGTGAACTTGCAATGGCATGTGATATCATAGTTGCAAGTGATAAGGCTGTTTTCGGCCAGCCTGAAATCAATGTAGGTGTTTTACCGGGTTGGGGTGGGATGTCTCGTCTTGCAAGACTTGTAGGCATACATAAAGCTAAAGAGCTAGCATTTACTGGAGATTTAATATCTGCAATTGAAGCTGAAAAAATAGGTTTAATTAATAAGGTTGTTCCACTGGAAAAACTTGAGGAGGAAGTAATGAAGATAGCTAACAAGCTTAAAGATAAAAGTCCAATAGCCTTACAGATTGCGAAAGAAACCATAAATCGTAGCTTTGCCTCAGATATAGATGATGTAATAATGAGGGATGTAGATGCCTTTGCAGCGATGTTTGCAACTGAAGACTCAAAGGAAGGAGTTAAAGCATTTCTAGAGAAAAGAAAGCCAGAATTTAAGGGTAAATAGCTTAGCTAAAATCAATATATCATAAATCCCACTTCTTTACATCAAGTCTAAACCTATATATCCCATATTACCATGAAATCAACAATGAATTCCTAGACTTTAATTATGGAATACTGATGGATTTAAATATGCTCCTACTCTACTGTCTATAGCTGGAGAGATGCAGCTCTGATACAGAGACAAGATCTATACTTTTGAGATTCTGTAGACATTAACTTCGGTTGAATAGCTAGCAGGTAGGGTACATCTTTCGATTGAAGGTATGAACTGTAATGGATGAGGAGGCTGTAATGAGTTGCTGAACCATGAACAATTAATAGAGCTAGAATCCTTTAGCTTTGGAGAAAATTAAAATCTTAAGCAATATATAATGATAATTTAAATATTGGTGATTAAAACATATGGTGTGAGTATTGAATCTCTTCTAAGAGATATAGATCCTATTATTGCTTCAATTCTTGATAGGGCCTTATCAGGTAGGGATATAAGCAGTGATGAGGCTATTAAGCTATTTAACACCAATAATAATGAGCTTTTAGCAATAATCCTAGTTGCTAACGAGCTTAGAAGAAGAAAAATAGGTGATATTGTTACATTCATTATTAATAGGAACATAAACTTCACAAATGAATGTACTATAAGATGTAGATTCTGTGCATATAGTGTTGATGTTGGTAGCTCTAATGCTTACATAATGCCTATAAGTGAAATTGTTAAGAAGGCTAGAGAAGCATATTCTATGGGAGCAACAGAAGTATGTATTCAGGGAGCTATAAATCCTAAGATTAATGGTGAATACTACATTGAGATATGTAGAGCAATTAAAAGGGAGATTCCAGGAATACATATACATGCCTTCTCACCGATGGAGATTGCTTATGGAGCAGAAACATTAAATCTCCCTGTTAAGGAATATCTTAAAGCCCTAAAGGAGGCAGGTCTTAACAGTATGCCTGGAACAGCAGCTGAGATACTGAGTAATAGAATTAGGCATATAATATGTCCAAGAAAAATATCTGTAGAGGAATGGATAAATATAGTTAAGACAGCACATAAACTCAATATACCTACAACATCAACCATGATGTATGGCCATGTTGAAACAGTAGAGGATAAGGTTAACCATCTCTCAATAATAAGGGAAATACAGAGAGAAACAGGTGGATTTACTGAGTTTATACCGTTAGGATTTATACATTATAATACTGAAATCTACAAATCTGGAATAGCTAAGCCTGGACCTACAGGTATCGAGGATTTAAAAGTACATGCAATATCCAGAATATATCTGAACAACTATATTAGAAATATACAGGCTTCATGGGTTAAGCTTGGTCCTAAATATGCTCAATTTCTTCTTAATGCAGGAGTAAACGATATTGGTGGAACATTAATTGAGGAAAATATTTCAAGAGCTGCAGGAGCAGTATCAGGGCAATGTATGACTCCAAGCGAAATGGTAAGAATAATAATAGAAGCTGGGAAAATACCTGCACAGAGAGACACTCTATATAACATTATAAGAATAATAAGTAGCTAGTCTTAAACATAATGAGGATTCTTCATGAACACTACGTTTAACATTGGATTTTTCACCTATGGTGAAAATCTGGATTTAATTAGTGGAGGACATATTACAGTTGAAGATGAATACATAGTGGAGATTGGGAGGGGATATGTTTCAGAGTCTAATACTATAGATTTAAGATCAACAATAGCTATTCCAGGAATAATTAATGCACATATACATACTGGAGATTCAGCATTTAAAGATGTTGGATTTGGACTAAGTCTAAGAGAGCTTGTATCATATCCTAATGGATTAAAGCATAAGCTACTTAAATCTACATCTAGAAGACAACTTATAAAAGCTATAAGTAAAACATTACTATTTCTAGCTTCTACAGGAACAACGATATTCTGTGATTTCAGGGAGGGAGGAGTTGAAGGAGTTAGAATACTTCGTAAAGCTATGAAGAATAGTATAGTTAAGCCAGTTATTCTCGGAAGACCTAGTAGAGGAATTCATGAAGTTAATGACTTGATTAACTGTAGTGATGGGTTTGGAATTAGTAGTGTATTTAACTATTCAGTTAATGATTTGAAATTCATTAGGGAATTAGCTAAAAAACATGGCAAAATTATAGCTGCCCACGTACTTGAGGAGATGAATGATGAAAACGAGTTTAAACTTGCTCTTAAACATTTAGAGCCGGATATTTTAGTTCATATGATTTACGCTTCAAGAAATAATATATTAGAAGCTAAGGAAAGAAAAATATCGATCGTAATATGTCCAAGAGCTAATGCCTCCTTCGGTATTGGAACCCCACCACTAAACCTAATGCTTAACGAGAACATTAACATTGCTTTAGGAACCGATAATGTTGCATGGAATAGTCCGAATATGTTTAGGGAAATGGAGTATGTATATAAGCATTATAGAGCAATGCTTAAAAATACAAGCTTTCCAAAAGCTGAAGAAATACTGAAAATGGTAACAGTAAATGCGGCTAAAGCATTAAGGATTAGTGATAAGTATGGATCAATAGAAGAGGGAAAGAAAGCGAATATAGTATTCATAGGGTTAAATGATCCAAACATGGTTAAAAGCAGAAATATAATGTTAAGCATCATACATAGATGTGAAGCTGAAAACATAAAGCTTACGTTAGTGGATGGTAAAATAGCATACTATAATAAGCAGATACTTAAGAAAATAAGTAGCATTAAAGATGTATGAGGGAGAGAGATGAGTGAACTAAAATATTTAATATCAGATCTTGATGGAACCCTTACAGACTTAAATATTGACTGGAACCAGATAAGGGAGGTTATTAGGCAAATGTTAAGAACAAATCATCCATTAAAACCGCTTGCAACAAGCATTCCTGAAGCAGCTAGAGGAGATCCTAGACTTATTAGGGAGGCATACAGAATTATTGAGGAATATGAGTATAAAGCTGCTTTAAAAGCTAGAAGAGATGGTAGACTTATAGAATTCTTAGGGGAAATTAAGAATTTAGGGTTTAAAGTAGCTCTTGTAACTCTTCAAGCTCGTAGACCAGCTATTAAAGCTTTAGAAAAGCTTGGAGTACTAGAATATTTTGACATTATTATTACAAGAGATGATAGTATATTTAGAGAAGAACAGTTAAGAATAGTGCTTAATAGGTTTAAAGCTAAGCCTGAAGAAACAGTCTTTGTAGGAGATACTGTATGGGATCTTGAAGCAGGAAGAAAGCTCAAGCTAAAAACATTCATAATTGGAAGTCAAAACGAAAACTACAATATAAACAACATAACCAAGCTAATAGATAAATTAACTAAATAAATATATGTTCAAACCTCCATTGCAATAGTTAGAGTATGATATAGTTTAGTTACATATCCAGTAGGATTAAGCGCTATAGTACTTTGAATGATTTTGGCAAGTATGTAGTTTTTAGGGTATTCAAGCTGAGATTATAATCTGACAAATTCATAAAATATTGCAGTGAATAGAAGACGATGGAGCATTAGAATTATATGTTAGAGGGTTTAGAAGTGAATTTAGTGACTAACAACTTAAAGAATTTGAGTTTTAAGCTTAAGAGTAGTTTAATAGTTAATTATTATCTATGTAGCTACTATACTCTTATATATTCACTAACTTATTGAGTAGTGTTTAGTTTCTCGCTATTTATATAGATTTTCCTTATTAATCCACACTTGTAACATATAGCTCTAATGAATTTTTCATTGTTTTCATCAACTTCAATACTTATACCTAGCTGGAAGCTATGTCCCCCCATTGTTTTACACCATTCAGACCTAATGTCTTCATCAATTTTGTTAGCTATTTCTAAAACCTCTTTGATATTGTTAAATTGCGGTGAAACCGTAATGATTACCTCTTCAGATTCGCTTTCAACTGTAAAGCCGAGATTCTCCAGATTCTCTTTAAAGAACTCTTTAAATCTATCTCCATATCCTTTAACATATATTCTTCTTTCTAAACTATCAATATATACTGTTGCAAACATAGGTTTTAGCTTAGCATATTATAGGTCTATAGTTGAGTATGTTATGTAGCTTTATCTATTACTAAAATCTTTCTATCATATGTAGGTAGATATACATATTTGTATACTTCAACATTTTTAATTCCTACTAGTTTATTTAGGTAGTTTATTGATGTTTCAAGTTTGTTTTTAAATATTCTATACATGGTTCTAGGTATTTTTGCCTTTTCAACTATTTGTTTAGGATTGTTTGTTTTAATAACTAGTTTCGTTATGGTTCCGTCATTATTTATTTTTTCATAGGGTTTAGCTATGTTTCTAGCTGTCCTAATAAGCCTAAGTCTATACTGATACTTGTCTTTGAAGCTTGATGGACATATATGGATTGATAGGTCTTTAATTTCTCTAGATGCCCACTTAATTATTTTAAACGCTTCATTTAGACTTCCATTAACTGCAGCTATATGTTTTCTTCTAATTCTTAACCCCATTAGTCTAAGCTGTTTATAATTAGCTTCTGAGAATTCAAGTTCATTTATGTTTATAAATTGGAATCCAAGATCCCCAGCCATTAATACTATTTTAGCCATGTCTTTATATCTACCTGGTATTGACGGTATCTCAATACCTATATCTGCACTTTCCCTTATTCTTTTAACTATTGATTTATCTATTTTACTAATGTTAAGGTTAACTGGATGGTAGCGTACTTCATCAAGTCCCCTATCTACAAGCTCCATAACCCTATTTGATATTTCTGTAGTGTATAGATGTATATGGTGTGAGCTTCCAAAAACGTTTTTAAGCAGATCTATGTAAGCTTTCACTCTATCAAAAACTAGTAAAGGCTCTCCTCCAGTTATACCTGTTCCCTTAGCATTCATTAGCTTAGCCTCCTCAACTATATCCTCTATACTCTTCACTAATCTCTCATTGGCATAACATATATCTCTTCTTTTCTCCTCACTTACTGGACAGTAGAAACATTTATTATTACATAGCCCAGTAACAAATAGTGTAAGTTTCCCTCCACTCATACATATTCTACATCCTTTAGGCATCTCACCTAATAAGTACTTCCACACTGTAGATCTAAATTAAAATCTTATGTAGATTATAAAGATATCGTTGGAAAACCATGTCTCTTAAACTTAAGCCGTCAACTACCTTACATCTAAGACTTATAGATTTCTTATATTTCATGAAATATATGCCAAACTTTAAAGGCATGGAAGCTTGTGATAATTACATATGTCTACGATATGGTTCTGAGCTACATAGTCTTTGATAGAAGTATGTAGACCTTGGGATTCATTAGCCTAGCTTTCCTCACGAGTTCATAGGCCTCATCCTCATCTGGGTGCTCCTCCAAAACTTCATAAGTTCGTCAAAGAGCTTGGAGTAAGCCCCATCTGAAGATACAGGTTTATGACTGCATTCAGCTGCTTGTCGATCCTCAACTCGTAGCTTCTACACCTATAAAATGTCCTTTCATGGCATTAATCATCCGCATCTAAATCATCCTTTACTTGTATTCTTCGGGTTGAGAATGACGACTTTTGATTTGTAAGACATGAAGGATTGAATCATCCTCCAATTGTTTTTCAACGTTTCTATTATGTTTCTTCGAGCCGTTAGGTATCCGCTTCTTCTCTAAATCTTCGAAGCCGTGAACATATTTCCTGAGCTTCCTGACCGGAAGGATGTTAACTTATGTATGAAATTCCCCGCTCTATTCTTCCCTGTTCCCTGATACTTTGCTAGAACAGCCCTTAGAGATGGGTTCTTCGACGCTACCCTATACAACCTTCTCCTTTTAATCTCGTAGATTCTATGGATGTGGAACAGTTTTACTAGGCTTACTTTTATCCATTAGCTCTGGATTAAACCGGTCTAAACTTCTCTCATTGTAATTCCATGCAATCTTCTCCATTAACTCAATTTTCCTCTTGAATCTGAAAGTTAACGTTAAGTGATCCTACCCCTACCTAAGAAACCTCTTAATGACAGGCTTCTTAGGTAGTGATGCTTGAATACTTCATTCTTTGGAGTTACTGG
>Ga0209394_1000917_pt1 | contig 19577 bp, 21 predicted proteins | sample JNZ201metaG_FD_184122 | JGI IMG/M metagenome (GOLD analysis project Ga0209394, IMG submission 184122) | Hot spring microbial communities from Jinze hot spring, China to study Microbial Dark Matter (Phase II) - JNZ 20120812A (SPAdes) (version 3) ... | reverse complement strand
TGGACAGAATCTTTCACACACTCTACACACACCTTTAGTAAAGAATAGGCAGTGTTCTTTATCGATCGTTGCTTTTAATGGTACAGCTTGTGGGAAGGGGAAGTATATTGCCTTCCTATTACTCATCTTGAGATTAAATTCATCTGGAACTCTTGATGGACACTTGGCGACACATTCTCCACAACCAATACAATTCTCTTCCTCAACATATCTAGGCTTCTTCAAAATCTTAACATTGAAGTCTCCAGCTCTTCCACTTACCTCTATTACCTCTGAGTATGTTAAGAGTTTAATGTTATTGTGTCTTGCAACTGAAACCATCTTTGGTGTAAGTATGCATGATGCACAGTCGAGTGTTGGGAATGTTTTGTCTAGCTGCGCCATCCTACCACCTATACTAGGAGACTTTTCTACTAGATACACCTGTATTCCTTGATCTGCAAGATCTAATGCAGCTTGAATACCAGCAATCCCTCCACCGATAACCAGTACAGGTTTAGACATACATCACACCCCGAGAAGCTAGAAATCTTTCTTTCAGACCTGCGAAATATATTGCAAATGGTCTATAAGCTAAGTGGGACCACTTGGCGAAGGGTACTTCGAGTATAAGGAAGGGCGCGACGATCATTAAATGTATCGAGTATGTTATGTATGTCGCTAGCGGCAATCCTATGAGTCTGAAGATCCCGACTAGAATACCTGTAACAACCGTAACTAATAGTAAGAGTATGAACATCCAGTCTGTTGAATGGGAATACCTCCACATGGGCTGAGACTTCTTAACTCTTCCATGGATAGCTACAGAAGCACCGTAAATTAATGCTATCGTAGAAAGTATGCCTAAAATGCTTAGAGGATTGACAAGTAGAAATGGTTCATTTGTTTGAGTAAATCTAAGTAGTGGGACGAAGAGTATGAATGCTGCTGCATAACCGTAGACAATAATCAAATGGTTTATCCAGTTCCATACCTTACAGAGTCTAAACTTCATTTGTGTGAAGAAGTGTAGTGGAACTGTTTTTATGAAATCCGTTATCAGGAATTTTAGAGGAATCTTTATTCTCCTACCTTGATCATCCCTCATAACATACCGATACATTCTATAAATGTTTGTTATGAGTAATGTAGCAAGTATAAAGAAGACTGCTAATCCAGCTGTATCAACTATGTGTATTGGTGCAAAAGTTTCTAGCTCAACTCTATCCAACACTATGGGGCCATGTAAGAAGTATATTAGCAACCCCACTATCGCTGCGAGGATCATTATAGCTATTACTTCTACTTTCTTAGAGAAGTAGAGTAATCTCGATAAGCCAGTCCAATCATATTTCGTTGTGAGGTATCTTCTAAGAGCCATCATAAAACTTCCAGGCTCAGCATCTCTAGGACAATAATCGCTACATTCACCACAGTAGTAACATAACCAGGGCTCAGCACTAGACAATATCCTATCTTCTAAACCTAGAAGACTATACCGAATAAGCTTCCTAGGATAGGAAACTTTACCTTCAGTAAGAGGGCAGATAGCTGTACAATTTCCACAATTAAAACATCTATAAAACTTAGTCGCACCTAGCTCAATTAACTTTGATGGTAATTCTGGAGATACCCTTAAAACCTTGTGGGATACTTCCGGCTGCTTAAGAATCACCTCGCTCTTCATATTCTAAGAAAGTAAAGAGATAGGGGGTATTTAGGACTTTTTACCATATATACAGTATATACTTTAATCTAGACACCGTTATATATACATTTACTTAAAAGTGTTCCTTCTCTTTAATTTTTCTCAATTTAAAGATATTGAATGTGTATTCCTTGGGTTAGCATATTCTTGGGACTATTTCTCCTACTGGTGGTTCTATTATTCTGTATCCTCCTATGCTCGTCTTCATTACTACGAGACTTAATTCTTTTCTTTCTTTTTCTCTCACTTCTCCTATTATCTGGGCTTCAGTATATCCTAGAGAATGCACGTCTTCTAGAATTTCATCGGCTTTCTCTCCTTCTACTCCTAGTACTGCTACTCCTTCTGATGCGAGAGTAAGCGGGTCGAGTCCGAGAATTTCACAATAGCTTGCAACAGATTCTCTTATAGGTATTTTTTCCTCTTCTATAATTATGAGGGTGTTTGAAGATTTGGCCCAGTGGTTTAATGTCATGGACAATCCTCCTCTCGTGGGATCGCTTGCAGAATGTATTGAGTCACCATATTTCTCGATTAAAGGTATCATTAAATCTACTAGTGGTTTTACATCACTTCTGAGTTCTGAGAATTCTGGTGTTAAACCTCTCTGAGCAGCATATATAGATGCACCATGTTCTGCTATGTATCCTGAGACAATTATCTTATCTCCCGGTCTCAGATTCTTATCTACGATCAGCTTCTCCGCTACACCTATACCCATAGTACTTATAAGTATCTTGTCTAGTTGACCTCTAGGCATAACTTTAAAATCTCCACCAATAAGTTTAACACCACATTTAGAGAAAGTATTAAACATTGAATCTAAGATTTTGCGTAGCGTTTCTATCTCGAATCCTTCTTCAACTATAACTGTGTCTAGAGCAGCTATAGGTATCCCTCCAAGCATTAGTACATCGTTTACTGTACCTGAAGCTGCCAGTATTCCTATGTCTCCTCCTGGGAAGAATATTGGGTTAACAGTATATGCGTCTACTGTTACAACTATGTATTTTCCATCACTTGTAGGTATTGCTGCAGCATCATCTGGAAAATCTATTCCTAGTCCTCCCTCAACTTTCTTCATAAATGTGGGTAGCTTCTTGAAGATCAACTCTTCTAATAGATTATTCATCTCTCTACCGCCAGCACCGTGAGCCAACGTTATCTTCTCCAAGATCTCCACCACCTCATTCTTCAAGCCACTTAGAGATAATTCTATTCATTTCTTCAAGCTCTTCTCTAGATAATTCTCCATCTTCAACAAGTTTCTCAGCAATTTCACGTATGTATTTAAAACTTTCGAGAAATTCTTCTCTACTAAGTTTAGAGATTATTAGTCCTGCGTGGACGACTACGTAATCTCCTGGAGATATGTCATCTAGACTAGACAAGACTTCTCTAACCACTCCACCAAAATCAACTTTAACATACTTTTCTGAGACCTCTAAGACTTTTCCATAAACCCCCCAGCACATCCAACTCCAACATCTACATATCACGTCCTCAATATAAATAAGAGTAAACTTAATACAGAATCTCCTGCTTCCTAATATTCTCACCTACAGCGGTTCTGTTTCTTATTGATGGTTGCTATTTTCTATCCATTTTATTTTTCTTATCTCATCTATGTTGTTAACGTTGGTGTGGAGTGCGTGTATGCGGCATGTTCCTTCAGATGAAACCATGCATGGTCCGTATGGTGAGTCTGGTGTACACTTCTTCATGAATAGTGAGCATTCTGAGGGTTTGATCTTGCCTATGATTACTTCTCCACATCTACATCCAGGTAGGAGATCGTAGCACCATTCATCTCTAGTAGGTTCTCTAAACCCATATCTATCAAAAGCATCAAATCTCCTGTATTCTTCTCTTAATTTGTAGCCACTTTTCGGTATGATCCCGATACCTCTCCAAGCTGCATCATGCACTTCAAATACTTCATTTATAGCTTTCTTAGCATTAACATTACCACTCCAAGTAACCGCTCTAGCATACTCAATTACTACTCTTGCTTCTCCTCTACTTTTCTGTTTGAGAATTTCAGCTATAGATAAGAGTACGTCAATAGGCTCGAATCCTGAGACAACTGTGGGTATACTATATTTTTCAGCTAAGTTTATCCATACTTCTCCACCTGTGATGGTAGAGACATGTCCTGGAGCGATGACGCCGTCAACTCCTCCTACTCTTTCTACAGCATATTCGGCGGCAGGAGGGGTAAGCCTGCCCGCTACTATGTAACTAAGATTTTCTGGGGTTTCTTCTTTAAGTATAGCTAGAGCGTATGCTGGATACGTGGTCTCGAACCCTATCGCTAAGAATGTGGATTCTACTCTATTTTTTACAACGTCTCTAATAGCGTCGAGGAGGCTGTAAACTACTACTACATCTCCTCCAGATGCTTTTGCTTCATCCAGGCTCTTCACACCGTTTATCTTTTTTACAGATGGGAGCTTGTATGCGTCACCGTAAGTGTAGACTCTTACACCTTCTAATGAGAGCTTTATGGCTGCTTCAACGTAGTGTGAGGGGGTGATGCAGACGGGACAGCCTGGACCTGCTAGAAGTTCTATACCTTCTGGGAGTAAGCTTCTTAAACCGTAACGTGTAGTAGTCCATTCATGTGTACCACAGAAATTCATTATTCTTAAATGCTCGTATCCAGATTTCTTGAGCTGAGCCCATGTTAGCTCGATTATCTTGAGTATCTTTAAAGCTAGTTCACGATTGCTCCTGAAAAGTATGTTGGTCGCCCTCCTTAGATCTATGCTCTCCAATCCCTTCACTACCTTCTCCAAGAAAAATAAAACATCTATACTAGATATTTATGTTAGCCTTCTGGAAAGTTTTCCCAACATCTTCTCCACCAACCTCTCTATCTCAAACATGAATCTAGGTGTTTTCTCAAGTTTATCTTTTATTGTTTTGTATTGTTCTACTTCTGGATGGTAAGTTATGGAGCCTATGACTTCTATCCCCAATTCTCTGGAAACTTGTTCTGGCTCATACTTACCAAACAGGTTAGACATGTTTACGACGGCTCCTATGATGCCTATTTTCTGCACTTTTAGATAGTTTACAACTCTCTTCACAGTCGTTAAACTCATCTGAGAATTCAGCGTAACTACTACCGCCGACAACTTCTCTCTAAACATTCTCTGTAAAAATATTGTTTCTTCACCCATTCCTGGAGGTAGATCTACTATGAGAAAATCAAGTTCACCGAAATCTAATATTGAGAAGAAGTCGAGAAGTACTTCCATTCTATCTACCCCACTTAGTGGGAGAGGATTATCTTTAACCATGTATCCTATAGATGCGACTTTGACTTTACCGGAGAGAGCAGTCTTCAACCCGCTCTTACCACCTTCCATTAACTTATCTAGATGGAATAGATTCTGCCCAGATGGACCATGGAAATCTAGATCTAAATAGACTGTTTCATACCCTCTCTCCGATAGTATGTAAGATACGGCTGAAGAAAGTAGGCTCTTACCTACACCGCCTTTACCACTAACAAATAAAACTATATTCTCTATTCTTGAAGTTCTAGCTTTCATCATTTCTATTCTAGGATCTATCATCTTCCACCACCACTCTGGTTATCTCAAGTTCTCTACCAGAATCTATGGCTATATCCATCATACCGCATGAAGGACATTTCTGGAGACCTATGATTAGGCTAGGTATGAAGTGTAGTGGAAGTTCTGATCCACTTTCTTCAATAATTACACTTTCTGCTCCAATTGTTTCTTCAACCATCTCTAAAGCTTTCTCCAACCCCCACTCTTCACCACAGTTTAAACATTTGAATCTAGCTTTAGATACATGGAGATTGAATTTCAGACCTTTGAGACTTCTTGATTCAGAGAGTATGTTTAGAGCCGATCTCAGTACATCTAGATCTAGATCTCTAAGCTCCCCAATCTTAATATCTACTTCTCTCAACTTCTTATCCTTAAACATTTCGAGAAGAACATCAACTATACCTTCAGCTATACTCCACTCATGCAATCCTAACTCATAAAAAATAACCTAAAGTAGCATTTAAGAATTAAGAAAATAGTTGATAACAAAAATTTCAATAAACGTTTAAATGATTTTGTTTTAGGAAAAGATTCTATAAAGAGGTGTCTGTTGTCTATTATGTGAAAGCTGCGAAGATCATAGTTACAGGGATTGTTCAAGGTGTTGGTTTCAGACCTTTCATATATAGGTTGGCTGTTAAGATTGGTTTGAGAGGTTATGTTAAGAATATTGGTGGGAGTTCTGTAGAGATACATGTAGAAGGAGTAGATGAAGAGATAAGAGAATTTACTAGAAAAATTATTGAGGAGAAGCCTGATGTTGCAGAAATAGAAGATGTAACAGTTATGGAGACTGAGCCTGTAGGATACGCTGACTTCAAGATACTTGAGAGTGACCCACACTCCTACAGAAGTTCTATAATTCCACCGGACATTTCTATTTGCGATGATTGTTTAAAAGAAGTACTTAACCCGTATAGTAGATTCTACCTATACCCATTCCATTCATGTGCATATTGTGGTCCAAGATACTCTATGATAGAAGAAATACCGTATGATAGAGAAAAGACATCTATGAAAGAATTCCAGCTATGTGATGAATGTAAAAGAGAATATCTAGACCCAGAGAATAAGAAGAGATTCCACGCTCAGGGGATAAGTTGTCCTCTATGCGGCCCGGTGGTAAAACTTTACAATAAAGATTTTGAATACATTACTGAAGGTTACGATGCAATTGTAGAAGTAGGAAAATTGATAAATGAAGGGTTTATAGTAGCTGTTAAAGGTGTTGGTGGATTCCACATAGCTCTTTCTGCAACTAATGATGAACCAATAATGAGATTGAGGAAATTAAAAAATAGACCAACAAAACCTTTCGCTGTAATGGTTTTAGATACTACTACAGCCTCTAGAATAGTGTATATAGACGAGAAAGCCGTAAGTGTACTGAAATCCAGAGAGAGACCAATACTACTACTAGACAAAAGAGAAGATGCAAATGTTTCAAGTTTAGTTGCACCTGGACTGAAACAGCTTGGAATATTTCTTCCATACACATCTCTACACTACCTACTACTAATGAATACAGATGATAGGTTTGCTATAATGACGAGCGGGAACCCTCGTGGAGAACCGATGTGTATCGATGAAGAATGTGCTAAGAAAAAACTCTCAGAATTTGTTGACTACTTCCTCATCCATAACAGGAGGATAGTGAATAGAGTTGATGATAGTGTTGTGAGATTTACACGTGGAAGGAAGATGTTGTTAAGGAGAGGTAGAGGATACGCACCTACATGGAGTAGATTACCGTTCAAGTTGATGAAACCTGTAGTAGCCTTCGGAGCAATGTTGCAAAATGCTGGAGCACTCGCATTCGATGATAAAGTAATTTTAACACAATACATTGGAGACATAGACGACTACTACTGTTTTAGAGATCTCGAGAGATACATAATGTTCTTGATAAGAAACTATAAGATCGATTTGAAGTCAACGGTAATGGCGGCCGACATGAATCCAACATATCCTTCAACGATGATCGCTGAAGAATGGTCATCAACATATAATGTAGAATTACATAAGGTCCAGCATCACTGGGCTCATGTACTCTCAGTAGCTACTGAATACCAGATAAAAGAAGAATTCATTGGAATAGCTGTAGATGGAGCTGGATATGGTTTAGATAAAACTGTATGGGGTGGAGAAGTCTTAAGAGCAAGTTATGAAGGTTTTGAGAGAGTTGGTCATTTAAAAACCCAGCCTATGCCTAGCGGAGATCTAGCAGTTAGGTATCCTGCAAGAATGCTCGCAGGAATACTTTCAACAAAACTAGACACACGAGAAATAATTGAGATTTTTAAGAAGCTAGACATACTTCCAAAAAGTTTCAGGAGAGGTGAATTAGAGATCGAGATACTGTTAAACAGTATTGAAGATGCTCCAAAAACTTCCAGCACTGGTAGAGTTCTGGATGCAGCCTCCGTCATGCTTGGAGTATGTTATGAGATGACGTATGAAGGAGAACCTGCAATAAGATTAGAAGCATTCTCTAAGCCAAGTAAAGATAAAACCATAGAGATATATCCAAAGATTATTCTACATAACGATATGTATGTTGTAGATACAACACAGATAATTCTAGACGCACTCAACCTAATGATTAACAATAATCTAGAGAAGCCGGTGATAGGATACATGGTTCAGAAAGCCATCGGATATGGCTTAGGATTAATAACTTTAAAGACCGCGAGAAGAAGACATAGATACCTCATACTCTCTGGAGGTGCAGCAGTAAACGAGTATATAGTTGAAGGAGTTGAAGAAGCTGTAGGCAATTCAGATCTAAAACTTCTCCTACCTTCTATATATCCAGCTAATGATGGAGGTATATCTTTAGGTCAAGTAGCTGCAGTTGGATGGAGGTATAGAATTGAAGAGTAGTTTGAGATTCTAGCTTACCAAACCTTCTCCGTAAAGTTTCTTTAACTCAACTTCTCCAGCTACCTTCTCCATAAACTTATTTGGAGATCTAAGAATCTTCTCTACAGTAACTTCAGCTATTCTAGAAGCGATATCAGCTATTCTAATTAGACCAAATACTATAACGCCTATCATCGGTCCACATGGTCCGCATCTAATATACTCTAATAGTTTATAGATTATGTCCGGATATCTATTGTAGAATGTTTCTTTATATTGTTCAATTGCTTTATTAGCTTCTTCTATATCTTTTGTGAAGATTGCACTTACAGCTTTAAAACAGATATCGTTCACTATATTGCTCATCTCTGTTAAATAGCTTAATGCCTCATTCCCGATATAATTCTTATTTGGTTCAAGATACTCGATATTTTTCGCCATTATCTCTATCCAATCAGATATTCTTTCAAGACGTTCTGAAACAAGCTTATAGAGGAATATATCGTAAACATTATCAATACCCATTATAGGTCTTATTTCTCTAATGGAGAGAGAGGTGTTAAGTAGTCTCTGTATCAGTAAATGCATTTTATCTGTTTCAGGTTCTCTTAGAATAATCTGTCTAGCTAATTCTGCATTCAAGTCTCCTAAAGCCTCCGTTAATTCTTTCAACATAGTTGAGACGATAATATACAATCTTCTTACAAGTACTTGTATCGGGAAAGATTCAGGATTAACCATACACTGTATGACAACCTGTAATGGAGATTCTTCAACTATCGCAGTCCCAATCATCTTATTCACTATCTTCTTTATTACTTCAAGATTCCTACCTCTTATAGAAGTAGATGAAACAATTCTTATAATATTGTAACCAAGGACATAGCTACTTACAATTAATCTTTCAAGTAGAGAAGGCTCATTACACTGATCTGCATATATAATACATTCACTTGCCTCTTGTTCTTTAGTTACAGTAGAACTAGGTTTAATCTTTAAAGATCCGTCTTCTTCAATAGTAAATACTATTGTGTCTCCCTTATTGAGGTTCATATTTTTAACCCACTTACTAGGCAAAGTAACAGACAAAGTATTCCTACCAACTTTCTGAAGTCTTCTAACAATCATTTCCACAAAAATAAGTATATATCAATTATATAAAGTTATTTCCATGTAAGAAGATTGTTTTCTAGGTATTTATTTTATTCTCTGAAAAAATAAATATATTTTTTATTGAAAAAACCATACATTTATCGATAAGAAGTATTTCTGGAATATACAGATGGAAAAAAGTGTGTATAGTATGTCTCTACAAAAACTGATAGGAAGTATTGAAAATAGATGGAGGCTTCTAGTAGATTTAATAGTAGATCTGAGAGAGAGGAATATCCATATTCCGGAGAAGTTTATTACTTCTGTTACTTGTTGTAGATCTTTGATAAACAGTTTTAAGTATAGTTTTAATAAAGGTAGCTATAATGCTCAGTATTCTACCCTTCTTTCTCAAACGATAAAAGAACTTCTAGAAGTTGAGAGTGGCTTGATAGTCTTTGTTGCAAATGTTGTGGGAGAGGACTATGCATTAGAATGGAGTAAGAAACTTAATGGGGTGCCGTTAATCCAGGGAGGTGTAGTGTTTGAGTGAAGTTATAACTTTACGTTTGTTGGAAGATTCATCTATACATACAGCTATAAAGAAGTGTATCCAGTGTGGTACTTGTTCTGCATCATGCCCCCTCAGCCACTATATGGATTATACTCCTAGAAAGATCGTAAATATGCTTAGAAATGGTATGTACAATGAAGTTTTGAAGAGTAAGACCATATGGTTGTGTTCAACATGTTATTTATGTGCTGTAAGATGCCCTGCGAAGATTAATTTAGGCGAATTCATGATCTCTCTCAGAAGACATGCTCTCTCAAATGGTTATAATAATGCACAAGAATATCTGAAACTAATAAAGACATACGCTGAGTTTATCGAGAAATATGGAAGAATATCTGAAGCTATGCTTATGATAAATTATTCGCTAAAAACGAATCCAGTTAAAGCTATTAAGATGATACCATTTGCGTTGAATTTAATGAAAAATGGATTACTATCATTAAGAGTGGAGAAAGTAAACGATTTCCAGGTAGTTAAGACGAAGACTTAATAGTTGAAGTGATTAAAAGTGATGGGTATGAATAATAGTATTGGATATTATCCAGGATGTTCATGCTCGAAGAATGGTTTAGCTAAATACTATGGTGAATCTACTGTAAAAATTCTAGAACATCTTGGATTAAAGGTTTCAGAGATAGAGGATTGGAATTGCTGTGGATCAAGTTTGTATAGAGTTATTGATGAAAAGAAAGCTTATCTATTGGCAGGCAGAAACCTAGTGCTTGCAAAGAAGAAAAGTGTTGAGAAGATAGTTGTTCCATGTCCTGCGTGTTGTATATCTTTAACGAAAACTCTCCAGAAAATTCGAGAAGATAAAGAGTTAGAGAAGAAGTTTGTAGAAGTCTACAATACTGGAAAAGAAGATTTATCAAGAATAGTTGTGAAACATGTAGTTGATTTCATATTAAATGATGTTGGTTTAGATAAGATAGAAGAGAACGTTAAGAATAAATTTGAAGATTTAAAGGTTGGGGTGTACTATGGATGTCAGATAACTAGGCCTTACGCTAGCTTCGATGATCCAGAGTTTCCGAGTTCTCTGGAAAGAATTCTTTCAACTACTGGTGTAGCTACTATAGAATCAGCTATGAAGACTAAGTGTTGTGGGGGTTTACTTATGCTAACCAATGAGGAAGAAGTTCTCAAAATAATAGAGAAAATTATGAATTCTTACATAGATCGTGGAGCACAGTGCATTGTTACTGCATGTCCGCTATGCCACCTAAACCTAGAACTAGCTAAAAACATTTTAATGAAGAAGTATGATGTGAGATACGATATACCCATACTCTACTTTACCCAAATACTTGGTCTCTCACTCGGCTTAGAGTCTAGAGATCTAGGTGTATCTAGAGAAGATTTTGAGAAAATTTCTAGAAAAATTGTTCTTACTGCTAGGAGGTGATCTTGAGTGGATCCTAGGATAGGAGTTTACATATGTCATTGTGGTTTGAATATTGCTCAAACAGTTGATGTTAAGAAGGTGGGCGAATATGTTAAGAATTTGAAGAATGTCGTCGTCGTAAGAGATTATCCATACATGTGTTCTGACCCTGGACAAGAATTGATAAAGAATGATATCAAAGAATATAGTTTAACGAATGTTATTGTAGCTGCATGTTCTCCCACAATGCATGAGCAGACTTTTAGAAGAGCTTGTAGTACGGCAGGTCTAAACCCATACTTAATGCAGATGGTGAATATACGTGAACACTGTTCGTGGGTTACAGATGATGTTGAGAAAGCTACAGAGAAAGCAAAGCTACTAATTTCAGCTGCGGTGAATAGGGTTGTATACCATGAACCTTTAGAGAAGTTACAAATCCCAATAGAACAATCTGCTCTAATTATTGGTGGTGGGATAGCTGGGATAGAAGCAGCTCTCAAGATAGCTAATTCTGGTAAGAAAGTCTACCTTGTAGAAAAGTCTCCTAGTATAGGTGGTAGGATGGCACAACTTGAAAAAACATTCCCAACGCTCGACTGCGCATCATGCATACTTACACCAAAGATGGTTGAAGTCGCATCTAACCCAAACATAATACTACTAACTTACAGTGAAGTGAAAGAAGTTTCAGGTTTTCCTGGAAACTATACAGTAAAGATCGTAAAGAAGCCGAGATACATAGATGAGAATAAGTGTATAGGATGTGGAATATGTGCTACTAAATGTCCAGTAAAAGTTCCAGACGAATTTAACCTGGGATTAGATTATAGGAAAGCAGTATACATACCATTTCCACAAGCAGTTCCAAGAAAGTATACTATAGATAGAGAGCACTGTCTATTCTTTACCAAAGGTGTCTGTAGAGTGTGTGAAAGATTCTGTCCATCGAAAGCAGTAAACTTTGAACAACAACCTGAAGAGATAGTAATCAAGGTCGGTGTAGTGATACTTGCAACAGGATACGATATCTTCGATCCATCTGTTATAAAGAGTTACGGGTATGGTAGGTACAAGAATGTGTATACTGGTCTCGAAGTTGAGAGAATTCTAAGTGCATCTGGTCCAACGAAAGGTAAACCAGTGCTTAGAGATGGTAGGGTGCCTAAGACTATAGCTATAGTACACTGTGTTGGATCACGTGATGAGAGATACAACAGCTACTGTTCTAAGATCTGTTGTATGTATGCTATGAAGCTTGCACATCTCCTTAAAGAGAGAATACCTGACTCAACTATCTATGAATTCTATATTGATATTAGAGCAGCAGGGAAAGGTTACGAAGAATTCTATAGAAGAGTACAGGAGGAAGGTGTCATATTTATTAGAGGTAAAGTTTCAGAGATATATGAAAAAGAGGATGGCAAACTTCTTGTAACTTTTGAAGATACTCTACTTGGAGTAGTTCAGACAATAGAAGTTGACATGGTTATTCTAGCTACAGGGATAGTGCCGAGAAGTGATGCAAAAGACCTGGTCAGAAAATTTGGAATATGTTCTTCTGCAGACGGCTTCTTCATGGAGAAACATCCAAAACTAGCACCTGTATCAACTGTTAATAGAGGTGTATTTATTGCAGGGGCATGTCAAGGACCTAAAGACATACCTGAGTCTGTCGCACAGGCTGCTGCAGCAGCTTCTGAAGCTATGGTTTTATTAAGTCAGAGCACGCTAGAAGTTGAGCCAATAATAGCTGAAGTTCAACAAGAGAAATGTTCTGGATGTAGAATCTGTGTATCTGTATGTCCATACGGTGCAACAATATATGATTCAGAGAAGAATGCAACTAGAGTTGAGAAAGCATTATGTCAAGGATGTGGAACATGTGTAGCTGCCTGCCCATCAGGTGCGAGAGTAATGAAACAGAATGGATTCACAGATAGACAGATACTAGCAGAACTTGAAGGAATTCTAATCCCGCTGAAACCTAGAATCAAGATCGAAGTCACATCTACAGGGTAACACGAATCTTCCAACACCTTCTATCCTTAATAATACGTAAACTTAGCGCAAAGGTTTATCTTAATCATTATAATCAATATGTCTTGATCTAGATGTTGGAGATTAACGGTTTTGTCACGGGAGCATATCCTAGAAGTGAAGAATTGATAAAAGCTTTTAGAAAATACTTTAAGAAAGAGATTAGTAGAGAAGAACTGAAGAAGAAGATTCTAGATGAAGTAAAGGAGATTGTTGAGGTACAGTCTACAGCTGGACTTAAATATATTGTTGATGGCATGTTTGAATGGCATGATCTTCTCAGACCTGTAGCTGAGAATCTTTCTGGCGTGGAGATAAATGGTCTCGCAAGATGGTTCGATAACAATACGTTCTATAAGAAACCTATCATAACTAGAAATATATCTTCTAAAGACAGCATACTGAAAGATTATATATATCCAGAAATTATACCTCCTGGAAAATGGAAACTCATCCTACCAGATCCATACACCTTCATCTCCCTCTCAGAGAATAGAAGTGGATTAAAGCTAGATCAACTATTATTTAGATACGCTGAGCTACTTAATGAAGAATTAGTGGAGCTTGAAATAGAGTATGGTATAGGTCAAGTACAGCTTAGTGCTCCTTCTCTAGTTTGGAGTAAACTTGATGAAGATACTCTTTACCTTGTTGGAGATGCTGTAGAAGAGATGTTAAAAAATGTTAAAGCTGAAAAAATGATACATTTCTTCTTTGGAGATGGTCTTAACGTTCTCCCACATGTTCTAGAATATAAGGTAGATGTACTTGGATTCGATCTTACCAGAACAAACCTTATGAAGCTAGCTGAATACGATATAGAATCAATAGCATTAGGAATTATAGATGGAAGAAATAGTCTAATCGAAGATGTTGAGGTTGTTTTAAAGAAAGTGGAGAAATATCTCAATAAAAAAGAACCTAGACTGCTATACATCACACCTAGCTGTGATCTAGAATTCCTAACACCTGAGATAGCGAGAGAAAAAACAATACTGATAAAGAGAATAGTTAATGCTCTGAGGGAAATCTTCTAAAGATTAGAATCTGTGAAAAAGTAATAAATGGATTCAATAGATTTTTCTCTAGTAATTTGGTGGTGAGATTTGAAGCTATTCCCTACGCAGGAAGTTGGAAGTCTTTCAAGAGCCCCATTCTTAAAGAAGATTACTCTGAAAACTATTGAAGAGACTAAAGCCTGGGGTGAGAAGCTGGGTGTAGAAGATCTAGATAAGCTACTCTCAATACTAGAGAAAGAGAAATTGACTGAAGAAGATACTAAGATTCTGTATGATTATGCGTCTCTCTTCGGTATAAGGTTCTTTGAATCAGCTGGGCTAGATGTTGTTTGGGATGGTGAACAGAAACGTATAGAAATGTATGAACATCCTCTGAGATACGTAAAAGGCTTCAAATTCCATGGAGTGGTAAAGGTTTGGGATGCAGAATTCTATAGAAAGGGAGCATTCATAGATAGACCAGAACTTATTAAACCATACCATCTCGAAGAATTTCTCTTCGTTAAATCTAAAGCTAGGAGAGAAGTTAAGATACCATTAACAGGAGCATACACACTGGCAGAATGGTCTTTCGATGAATACTATATCAAGAAGTATAGTGATCTAGACGATCCAGTAGAAGCGAGATTAAGAGCGAAGGAAGATATGACGATAGATATTGCTGAAAAGATAATTAGACCGAATATAATTAGCTTGGTTGAAGCTGGTGCGAAGAGAATACAGATAGATGAGCCAGCCGTAACAAGTAAGCCTTGGGAAGTCCCGATAATGATAGATGCATTGAATAGATCAGTGAAAGGGATAAACGCTAAGATAACACTCCACATATGTTATAGTGATTATACTAAGCTATTCCCCCACATAGCTGAAGCAAAAATACATCAAGTATCTATAGAATGTGCGAATAGAGATACTAGGGAACTAGGAGTAAATGATGAGAAGAGACCAGGATACGCAATACTAGACTACTTTAGAGAATATACACCTTGGATAGAAGTAGCTACAGGCGTTATAGATGTTCACACAGATTTTATTGAGCCGCCTGAACTAGTTAGAGATAGATTACTGTATGCTGCTAAGAAGCATGGAGATCCTAGTAAGATAATTGCATGTAATGATTGTGGTTTAAGAACTAGAAGTTGGGAGGTAGCTTATAGGAAAGAAGAAAACTTGGTTAGAGGAGCTGAGCTAGCTAGAAAGATAATGTCTTAGACTCTTCTCCTTGAAACACCTACAGCTGTTCCAACTCTCCCCGTCGTTCTTGTTCTCTGACCCCTAACCTTCAACCCCAATGAATGTCTAGTTCCACGCCATGACTTAATCATCATCTCTCTCCTAATATCTTCTCTTATAACGTAAACTAGGTCTGAACCGTAAACATGTAAATCCTTACCAGTTACTGGATCTCTCCTCCTATTCAACATCCAAGAAGGTATACCATACTTTAAAGGATCTTTAGCAACTTCTTCAAGCTTCTGTATTTCATGTTCTGTTAAGAAGCCTATCCTCTTCTCTGTATCTATTCCAGCAGCTCTAGCTATAGCGTAACCTAACATTACACCTATACCCTTCACTCTCGCTAATGCGTAAGGTATCTTGAGAGACCCATCTAGATCCGTTCCAAGAAATCTTACTATGTGTTTAAACTCTTTCGATGACATCTACCGAGATAAGCTAGTTTAGAACTAGTATTTAAGATATTACATCTCTTAACTACTTTAATCATTAACTGGCTCTCTTTCCATCTTGAACTGTTCTGGGTGAATGTGTACGGTTATGCGAAAAGTAGAATAAGTGCTGGATAATATTAATTGTAGGAGTCGGAGCTGACAACTATAGAGATAGTAATCATAATTCTGTTATTGCTTATACTTTTCTATCCAAAGGTTATCGTAGATTTTGCACGGGGGCTAGGTGAGATTACCAGAGAATTCAAGAAGAATGAGAAAGGTAGTAGAAAAGATGAAGAACCTGTTCTCAGGCTTGCTAGAGAGCTCGGTATAGATGTTCGTGGAAAAACTTATAGTGAGATCTTAGAAGAAATAAGAAGAAAGATGAAGAATCATTTAGATCGTCAACATATTGAATATGTGGGTTAGCGAATTATAGAGCCCATGTATCGTGATCGCAGAAGATAAACTTCCATATCTTACTAATGCATAGCCTGCTACTAAGCCAATTAAAAATGGTTGGATAAAATTCCAGGGATCTAGATGTGAGATAGAAAAGATAAGAGAGGATAAAAGTAGGCTCGTCCATCTTCTAAGTTTATTAATGAAGGATTTGAGTAGAATCCATCTGAATAAGATTTCTTCTATAGGTGCTACGAAAACCCATGTTACAATCAATGCTAAAGAGAGCTCCTGGATATTGGTTGGTATTGTTTTTGTTATTCTCTCAAGATACCATTCAGGAGGTGGGTAAAACTGATACTCTAAATGTGTCACCAATAGGGACGTAGACCAAGCAATTAAACAGAGAACCATAGATTCTTTAAACTTGAATGTTTTGAAAGATTTCAATAGATCTTTAATTAGATTTTTCTTGAATATTAAGAGTATTGTTGGAGGTATGGCTAAAAGTAGTTCATTAATTATTGTTGATTGAATGTATCCTTCGACTCTGTAGAGAATAGAAGAAGTCAGCAGGATCATTGAGAATGACCATACAGTCAGTGCTTCAGAAATCTTAATCTCACTCATATCCGATTATACATCAACGTTTTTTCCTAAATCGGAATTTTCAATTCCAGGTTCTATTATCTCCAGCGATCTCATTTTGTGGATTTTTCTAAAGAGAGATTTTATGGTACCACTTACTCCAAGAACTCTTAAATGTACATCTACACCTTCTATCTGATATATAGATGATAATGTGAAAACAAGTTTGTGTACATCTTTATAGAAACATTCCAATATGTATCGCTTATCCAGCTTCTTTACAATTCTAATTCCAGCTTCAACATACCCAAATTCTCCAAAAAGTTTTACGTAAGTTTTCTCAACAATATTTTTTAAAATCTCAAGTTGAATATCTGTACTCGCTTCAATAAGCAAGTATCTTTTCTTTCTCTTCTTAACCAATCTTCACTACACCTCTCGCAATATAGTTTGGAGAGAGCTTGATCAAATTTTCTTCTATGATCTTGGAAGGTATTTCTGAGACGGCGTCTAAAGCTGTTTTCTTATCAATTGAGTAGATTTGTAGTAGTGAAGACATCTCGTATGGTCCACGCAGTTCCATTGGCTTAGATGCAGAAGATGATACTATTATGTTTGTTCTCCGAGATAGATGTAAGATTATTTCTGAAACTGTTTTCAAAAACATTCTTCTAGATTTTTCATCTAAGATCCATTTAAACGGTATCTCAACAGCATTCTTGATAGTTGATGCTACGCCCTTATCTATTCTATAATTTTTGTCTGGAGGAATTATGATAGAATCTATTCTTCCATCTCTTACTGCTACCAGAGCTACCTCTAGATTTCTACAGATTACTGTGACTACTTCGTAGCTTCCTCTACATTTCCTCAGTTCTTTGAGTAGGGATGATCTATCCTGAGGTTCTAGAATTATTTTTCGATAGATTTCTAGATTTATTCTTTCTCCAATCTCTCTAGCTTTCTCATATAGACTTTCATCACTATAGGATACTACTATTGATCTATATCCAAGCTGGAGTGCTCTAGACATTAATTCTTTGATTATATTCTCTTCTCTGAGTTCTACCCAGAAATCTATATACTTCCTACCCATTCTATCCTATTACCTCTTTCAGAAATTTCTCTATGTTTCCTCTTATGTCTACTTGTATTCTTATAGCGTCTTTATCTGAAAGTCTTAAGAAACCTCTATAAGCTGCTTGCTTATCTAAACGTATGTACAATTTTCCTCCATGTTTTCCTTTCTCCAATCCTTCATCTATAAGTATTTTCCTTTCATATTCAGAAATGTTTGCGAGAATATTTTTTACGATTTTTATAGCGGTCTCCGAATCTTCTAACTCAAGTTTTATCATTGTTATTGGATCGCTATAGTATCCTTTTAGCTGCTGGCTTGAGATACTCATTTTAAACATATTCTCATCTCCAACAACATTTTCTACAGCTTTCATAACTTTTTCTTCATCTTCTGTAGCATGGCAGAGAACTTGTAGAAGCAATCTCTCTATACGCATCTCCAGAAATAAATAGTTAAGTAGTCTTGTATATACGTTATCTTCTAGTATGTTCTTTAAACAAACAATCTCTACTATACTATTGGTATCAATCTAGGAATGGGGTCTTCTTCTACAGTCTTAGTTCCGTAGAGCGGTGTTCTAGGCTTAATACCATACATAAATATACATCCATGTTTTCTGAAAATCTTAAAGTGTACATCAGCTAATGGAGCAATACTTTCTATCAACCAGGGTTTAACAGGTTTAGTTATCCACATAACTAGTCCACCTCTACTTTTAACTTCATCTGGTACAATGTATAGTAGATTAGATATTCTTTCTCCATAGTAATGGATCAACCTATCTATTCCAAATAATCTTATCGGGTTCTGAGTTAAGTAGGAATACATGGTGGATCGTTGATTTTATTCCTACTTAACTCTTCCCTCTCGATTATTTCATTGAGGGCTCTTTGGGGGAACCCTTCTCCCCGCATCTGAAGGTTCAATACTGCTATAACGTCTCTATCCATCGTTAATCCACACTTTCCACATTTCATTATTCTGCCCCCATAGGAAGCCATGCTTCCAGAGCAGAGGGGGCAGACTTTAGAAGAGTTTTTAGGATTAACGTATTTTACTGGTAGGTTAAGCCATTTAAGCTTGTATTCAAGCATGAACTGGAATGTTCTTGCATTCCACTTTGATAGCTTTCGGTTCATGTCTTTCGAGCCATTGAGGATTCGTCTCTTTATATCTTTCAGGTTTTCAAGTATTGCTCCACAGTTCTTCTTCTTGAGCTCCTTCGCAATCTGTGTTGTTAACTTATGCATGAAGTCCTTAGCTCTATTCTTCTCACGTCTAGAATACTTCTCTAATAGTTTCTTTGAGGTTAGAGGATTAATCTTAGATAACTTTTGTATCCTCCGTATTTTAACCTCATAGACTCTATGGACATGGTAGAGTCTTCTTAAGTCGTAGCGTCTAACCTCTCCATCTATGAATGCTGTTACATTTGTCAGGTTCACATCGAAGGAAGCCCACTTATCAGCCCTCGGCTCAACGTTCTTCTTAACCGTAACTATGAGCTCCTTCTCAGTCATAAGTAGTCCACCGATTTTATCGAAGTCTTTTGGAATCCATGAATACTTACTCAAGTCAACCTCAAGATACC
>Ga0209394_1000916_pt1 | contig 19584 bp, 20 predicted proteins | sample JNZ201metaG_FD_184122 | JGI IMG/M metagenome (GOLD analysis project Ga0209394, IMG submission 184122) | Hot spring microbial communities from Jinze hot spring, China to study Microbial Dark Matter (Phase II) - JNZ 20120812A (SPAdes) (version 3) ... | reverse complement strand
GGGCGCAGATTGCTCAGAGGCCGCTGAGATATCCTAGCTGTGTATGTGCTTGTGCAAGTTGTGCCTGTGCCTGTGCATGTGTGAGTTGCGCCTGCGCCTGCGCCCATGGGAGTGCCCGCTAATATGGTTAAGATAGGTTTCAGAGGGATTAGGCTTCCATTATATCACTTGAGGGTTTATGATGGTGTCCATAAGGGTTTAAGGCTTCATTTAAGGCTCGAGAGGGATGGGAGCGGCGTATTAATTGTTAATGCCTCGAGGGTTCTATTCCTCAATAAGACCGCAGCCGAATATATTGTCTCATTCATTAGGGGAGACAGCGAAGACGAAACCGTGAGGAAGATGGTTAAGCGCTATGATATTGATGCTGAAACGGCACGCAAGGACTACCGTGAAATCCTTTATATAATAAACACCTTTGTGAATACGCCTGATGTCTGCCCAATCTCATATCTTGGCGTTGAGAAGATGGAGCCATTCCAGAAGGAGCTGAGCGCGCCATACCGCATGGACCTAGCGATAACATATAGATGCAACAATAGATGCGTCCACTGCTATGCTGGTGGACCTAGAGAAACAAGGGAGCTGACGAAAAAAGAATGGTTTAAGATTATGGATAAAATCTTTAGTCTCGGGGTTCCACATGTCGTTTTCACCGGTGGTGAACCAACATTAAGGGATGATCTGCCAGATTTAATAGCGTATGCGGAGAAGATTGGGCTTATATGCGGGCTGGTCACTAATGGGCGTAGGCTTAAGGATAAAGCGTACTTCCAATCCCTAGTTGACGCTGGCCTAGACCACATTCAAATAACCCTCGAATCCCGTGATCCAGAGGTTCATGATAAAATAACTGGTATTGCTGGGAGCTGGCATGAGACCCTCGAAGGTTTGAAGAACGCTATTGAATCGCCAATATATACCATAACTAATACGACGCTTAACAAATACAATGTTGATGGCATACTAGAGACTATAAGATTTATACACGACCTTGGAATAAGGCAGTTCGCATGCAACAGTATAATATATTCTGGGAAAGCCGCTCAACCAGAGACTATCAAAGAGTTCGCGATAGAAGAGTCTAAGCTTGAGTCGATACTCGCTAAAATTAGGGATTACGCGCGTGAGCTTGGGATGGAATTCATATGGTATACGCCGACAGAATATTGTGTATTGGATCCGCTTAAGCTGGATTTAGGAATAAAGACTTGTAGTGCATGCCGAATAAGCATGTGTATAGAACCCGACGGGACGGTTATACCATGCCAGAGCTATTTTTCTCCGCTTGGAAATATACTTAGGGATGATTGGATGAGCATTTGGCAGCATCCGTTATGCCAGGAAATTAGAAGCCGAAAGTATGCTCCTGAGAAGTGCCATGAATGCCCAATGCTGAATATTTGTGGCGGAGGCTGCCCACTGAAAATCAAATATGAGACTTATGTTTGTGGCAGTGTTCTATAAGGGCTATTTAAAGCAATTCCAGTATTCACCTAAGATCTCCCTTATCCCATCAATTATCTTCCCAACCTTCTCCATATTATTCCATGGATTTGGAGATGCTGGATAATAATCTTCAATGCTATTCTCATTTAAGTCTAAGCCTGCTATGCCCGCTGCTAGTGCATACCAGCAGTACGGGAGAACAAGTGCGTTGTATCCGCTGGCAACGAGCAAAGCAGCCTTTCCACTACAAATCTCATCGGCTACATTACCTATTAAACGCGCTATCTTAAAGAATCCCTTTGCCGTTAAGCCTAAGCTTCCAAGGTGGTCTGCGAAATGCGCGTCGCTTCCACCATTAGCAATTATAATATCGGGCTTAAATTCTCTGGCAAGCGGTGAAAAAATTTCCCTCAAAGCATAAAGGTAAGCCTCCTCGCCAGTCCTTATTGGAAGCGGAACATTTACGTTATAGCCTCTGCCATCCCCATCGCCTATTTCATTTATAAAGCCCCGACCAGGATAAATCGTCATCGGGTCCTGGTGTATGGAGATAACTAGCACTGTTGGGTCTGAGTAGTATATGTCGCTCGTCCCATTTCCAGCGTGAACATCATAATCGAGGACCAGAAACTTTTTCAGCCCAAAATTTCTCCTCAGATGCTCAATTAATATCGCTATGTCATTGAAGAGACAGAAGCCTCCGCCATAATCTCTGCCAGCATGATGAAAGCCTCCGCCAAGGGCAACAGCTCTCTCGAATTCACCTTTAACAATAGCCTCTCCAGCCATAAGAACCCCGCCGATAATATACATTGCTGCCTCAAGTATGCTCTTAGATGTCGGCGTGTCTATATCATATGACTCTTCCATCTCCGCCAAACGAAATATAAGCTCAACATAATCCCTACTATGCACGATCAAAAGATCTTCCTTTTTAATCGGCTCCGGCCTAACCAATTTTATGTTAGGTAAGTTTAGGAGATTTTTCCTCTCAAAGTGCTCTATAGCCTTCAGAAACCTATCTCCCCTAAATGGATGGGTAATTCTAAGATCGTATTGAGCAAACTTCTCATGATAGATTATGCACGTTCTTTTAGGAGGCAAACTTTTCTCTCCATCAAAATCTAAAATTAAATTGGAGACTTAAAATGAAAAATATTTCTCTAAAATTTGATTATATGTTACACCAGTTCACTCTTTTTAAACGCTTTCTTCCGTTAATCTTAAGGGTGTTTCCTCAGCCTTCTCCACTATTCCCTCAAAGATCTTTCAAGATTAATTTATTTTAGTAGCACATATATTGGGGCTATAAGTTTCTTAACAACCTCATTCCTAGGGTTCTCTAGAATTTCTTTCGGCTCCCCGCACTGTATTATCCTTCCAGAATACATTATCGCGATGCAGTCTCCAAGCCTAAATGCATCCTCGGGATTATGCGTCACACAGACTGTTGTCACACCAGTCTTTCTCTGTAAACTCTTTAGGTTTGTTATAACCTCAGCCTTTGTCACCTCATCAATATTGCTAAGAGGTTCATCAAGTAGAAGTAGGGATGGGTTTATCGCAAGGGCTCTAGCCAATGCTACACGTTGCTTCTGGCCGCCGCTTAACTCCTTGGGTTTCCGCATCTCAAATCCTTCTAAATCGACCATCCGTAATAGGTTTTTAACTTTCTCGTCGATTTCCTCCTTTGGGATGCCTTTAACCCTTAATCCAAAAGCTATGTTCTCATAAACGTTTAGATGTGGAAAGAGTCCAAAGTCTTGCGGCACATAACCTATATTCCTCTCCTCAATCGATAAGTTGGTGATTTCCCTACCACCCATCCATATTGAACCTTTATCTGGCTTTAAGGCGCCTAGTGTCACTAGTAATAATGTTGTTTTACCGCATCCACTTGGACCCATAATAACCATAAACTCGCCCTGCTTCACTGATAACTCAACATCATCCAAGGCTCTCACCCCACCGAAAGACTTAGAAACATTCTGTATGTAAAGGCTCATCATTCATCTCCTTCTTGCAATAAGCTTAAATGAAAGTAGCGAAATTATGGATAGAGTCTCCGTTATAACTGAGGCAGCTATTGCCACCTGCGGTTTTTCGGACGAAGCCAGATATATTAGAGCCGGAAGTGTCTCAGTTGCCCATGGGATTGCGCCAGCAAAGATTAATGTTGCAGCGAGTTCGCCCATAGCCCTAGCCCAAGTTAGAGAGAAGCCAGCAGCCATATCTCTGGCTGAGAGGGGAAGTAGAATTCTACTGAGAATGTGACTGGTTCTCGCGCCAAGAGACCTAGCTATTATATCTATTCCACTCTCTTTTATTTCTCTGAAGCGCCTAACTGCAAAGCTTATCGTGAACGGTGCGGAAACATAGAACTTCGCTATTATTACTGCTGCGAATGTATATGCTAAGCCGAAGCGTCCGAACATGAGCAGATAGACTAGACCTTCGGTGACTGGCGGAAATGTCTGGGGAAGGTCTACTAGGAGCGTTTCTAGAATCTCTTTTCCACGGAATCTTGCGTAAGTTAAAATGTAAGCTACGGGGATGGATGCTGCTATCGCTAGGATGCCGACAAGCAGCGCTGAGGAGACGCTAATAAATATTGCGCCATGAACTCTATTATCTAAGAGGGCGTTTAAAACGAGATTCCAATTCTCTCCAACTGCAACATATAGATAAAAAACCGATATTAGCATGTAAGCTATTACTGCCGAAGCCATCAAATTTATTATGACTCTGGATTTATCAATCATTTAAACCCGCCTTGGAACCAGAAAACTATCAATCAACTACCTAAAAACACCTACTTCATTCAAAAAAGTTTATTTTTGGCTTAGGAGCAGAATTGCCTGCGCTAAATCCCCTTTTGTCTGTTCCAGCGCGGCTCTAGCTTCCTCCAAACTAACATTCGCCTGCTGTGCAACTAAGTGGACATCTTCTTCCGGTATCAGAATTCTCCTTTCAATTGTTTTTTCAGAGATTCTTCCACCAGATATCTGAAATATCTTCTGCCCCTGAATTTCTAAAACAGCGACATCCGGTCTTTCAATAATTATCTCCCTGTCTTTAGTCTTCAATATTACTTCTTCAACCTCCATTGGACTCATGCTTAAACCCATACGCTGCATCATTCTCCTAGCTTCTCTAGGGCTTATTTTGCGCATCCCGCTAGACCTCCATGGACTATACATGAAGTTATAAGTTCATTTACTTTTTAATCTTCTCTTCTTCCCCTGCGAATTTTAACAGCTATACCCCTATTGAAGGTCATCATCTCAGCGCCCGAAAGCATAGCTTTACCAACCCCTATAACATTTTCTTCACGGTCTATAACTATAACTTCCTCTTCTGGGCGTATATTTTTGTCTGACTCGATCACATGCTTAGCGAATACATCGCCTCCACTTTCAACAAATGGCACGGCTTCATCGCTAATTTTAACCCATGAGCGCTTTGGATTCATTGATGAGAAAACTCTCTTAGCCCCCTCTATAGTTAATGTGAACAGCCCGGTTGTAGGGTTTAATGCAGCCAATAATTTTCCATCTAAATAAATATACCTTATTCTACCAGTCCTCTTAGAGAAGATTATTTCAACATTTTCTGGAAAAAGGTTCTCACCTACACCTTTACCAAATTGGTAGTCAGCTATCTTCCTTATTTGCTCTAGGGTAAACCTTCTTCTAAACATTTGTCTTCTTCCAGTAGATATTGGCATCGGAGCTTAAATTGAATAATTATACAAATGAAAGCAATAAGCACTAATATTTAAGTCTATGGATGAGAAATTTGTATGTAGGTGCCATAAGTTTGCAATGTGAAGTTTGCGGACGAGAGATAGTTGGTAAACCACATAAGGTAATTATTGAAGGAGCTAAAATGATCACATGTAACGAATGTGCAAAATTAAGCTCAGATTATTGGACACCCGAATCTAAAAGATTGGAGATGAAGAGCCCTCCAAAAAAGAAGGCAATAAGTCCTTTAACATTGAATAGAAGTATAGTTTCTGGAGAAAAAGCCGCTTCAATCGCGGTTTCCTCCGAAGACCTAGAAGTTGTTGAGGGATTTGGCCTAATAGTTAGAAGGGCTAGGGAAAGATTAAACTTAACTCCAGAGGATCTGGGTAAAAAAATTGGTGAGAAGGAATCTGTCATAAAGAAGATTGAGAGTGAAAAAATTATACCCGACATAAGGTTAGCTATGAAACTTGAGCATGCACTGAAGATAAAAATACTTTCTAAGCCAGCGGAACCGCAAGTCGTGAAAACGACTCCGACATCAAAATATGAGAGAGGGGTCACTTTAGGTGAAATAATTCATATAAAAAATGTTAAGAGGAGGAAAGAAAGGGACGAGGGCGATAATAGTATATCGCAGGGATCCATTTGAGAAATCAAACATGGATGAACTTAGAAGTTTAGCTGAAGCAGCTGGATATGAAATTGTTGGTTTACTTGAACAGGTTAGGCATCCTCATCCACGTTACCATATAGGTCCTGGAAAAGTAAAAGAGCTAGCGCAAATGGTTAAGGATTTAAAAGCAGAGAAAGTAATTTTTGGAAATGAATTGAAGATTGTTCAAGTATACAATCTTGCGAAAGCAATAGGTGTTGAAGTTATTGATCGCCTACAACTTATACTTGAAATCTTCGTCAGAAGAGCTTCAACTAAAGAAGCTAAGCTTCAAATTGAATTAGCAAGGTTACGTTATGAGCTTGCTCATGCTAAGGAGAAGGTTAGACTTGCCAAAATGGGTGAACAACCGGGGTTTCATGGTTTAGGAAAGTATGAAGCTGACGTGTATTATGAGACTATTAGAAGACAGCTTCATAAGATACAGGAAAAACTTATGGAAATTAAGAGAACTAGGGAGATACACCGCACCCGCAGATTTGAACTTGGTTTTCCAACAATCTCGTTAGCTGGGTATACGAATTCCGGTAAGAGCACGTTATTTAATGCATTAACGAAAGAAAATGTTCTAGTCGATTCAGGAGTTTTCACAACACTCTCAACAACAACTAGAGTTATCGAGATTTTTGGTGAGAAAATTTTTGTGACAGACACGGTTGGTTTCATAGACCGTTTACCTATTACTCTAATAGAAGCTTTCCGTTCAACTCTTGAGGAGACGATATTTTCAGATTTAATTCTTTTAGTTGTTGATGTAAGCGAACCATTTGATGAAATCTTAAGAAAACTATCAGCATCACTTGAAATAATACGTGAGATAGGAGCTACAGGAATACCTATTATAGCAGCGTTAAATAAAATTGACTTGATATCTCAAGAAGAGTTATGGGAGAAAATTGAGAGTCTAAATAAAATTTTTAACTTGAAGTTTGTTCCCATCTCCGCTCTCTATGAGATCAATTTGGATTTGCTTAGAGATGAAATAGCGAGAGTTTTAAGAAGATATATTGAGTCATCTTTTGTTATTCCAGCAAGCCAGGAATCTTTCTCTTTTCTTTCCTGGATTTTTGAGAATACAAAGGTGCATAAAGTTACATATGAGAGTAACCTGTTAAGTGTACATTTTAGTGCTCCACCAAACCTGATAGACAAGATTAGAAGTCAAGTTGAAGAGATGGGTGGTAAATTTGGAAAAACATGAAGGATGGAAAGTTTTTGTCCTTAGACTTGGACATAGACCGGAAAGAGATAAACGTGTGACAACGCATGTTTTTCTCGTAGCTAGAGCATTTGGTGCTCATGGGGCATTTTATAGTGGTCAAAAGGATGAAAAGGTTGAAGTCAGCGTTAAAAAAGTTGTTGAGTTATGGGGCGGATCATTCACAGTTGAGTATATTGAAAATTGGGTTAAAATAATAAAGGAGTGGCAGAAGGAAGGAGGTGAAGTCATACACTTAACAATGTATGGTTTACCATTAAATGAGGTTATCCATGAAATAAGGGATTCTACCAAAAATAAGCTCATAGTTGTTGGCGGAGTGAAGGTTCCTAAGATACTCTATGAAATTACTGATTGGAATGTTTCTATAACATCTCAGCCTCATTCAGAAGTTGGCGCATTAAGTGTTTTTTTACATGAGTTATATATGGGCCGTGAACTCACTAAGGATTTTGAAAATGCCAAAATTAAGGTTATACCGCAAGCTAAAGGTAAAAAACTGATAAGAGTTTAAACAGAGTTAGATTTAGGAATGTTTATTTAACGCTATTTTCCGATTAATTTAAGTTCTATGATCATGAAAAATATATTGGTGAGTGCGGATTGATATGCCGCTGGTTAATCCTGACATGCTAACTAAAGTTGCGAGGGTAATTGGTGGCGAAGAAGCGGTTAAAATAGTTGAAGTTCTCAGTCAATCAGATGAAATGGCTGAAGATGATATTGTAGCGAAGACTGGTATTAAACTTAATGATGTACGTAAAATTCTTTACAAACTTTATGAGCATTCAATAGTTGGCTTAAGGAGAACTAGGGATAAAGATACTGGCTGGTTTATCTTTTATTGGAGGATTCAAACAGATCAGATTGAAGGTTTTATAATAAGCCAGAAGAAGCGTGTACTCGAAAAGCTAGAGATGAGACTTGAATATGAGAAAAATCATGATTTTTACTATTGTTATACTCCTGGATGTAGGCGTGTGACGTTTGAGGAGGCAACTGAATATATATTCAGGTGTCCTGTATGTAATAAGCCTCTAACTCACTATGATAATAGTAGAATAATTGAGGCTCTTTCTAAAAAAATTGATCGAATTAAGAGTGAAATAAATGAGTAGAACTTTGCCCTCACCAGAAGAGGCATTCAAAATTCTTGAAAAAGTAGGTTGTTCTAATGATGTTATAAAGCACTGTGAAGCAGTTGCAAAATTAGCAGTTCAAATAGCCAAGGAATGCGTGAAAAATGGTATAAAAGTTGATATACAATTAGTTTATATTGGCGCAATCCTACATGATATAGGTAGATCAAAAACTCATAAAGTCCATCACGCTATTGTTGGCGCTGAAATAGCAAGATCAATGGGTCTGCCTGAGCAAGTTATATCGATCATAGAGCGACACGTAGGGGGCGGCATAACATCTGAAGAAGCAACCAAACTTGGCTGGCCAAAAAAGAATTATGTACCAGAAACAATTGAGGAAAAAATTGTTTGTTATGCTGATAAATTAATTGAGGGGTCTAGAGTTGTTTCAATTGAGGAGACTATAGAACGGTTTAAGAAGGAGCTTGGTACTGACCATCCATCTATTGAAAGGATTAAGAGTCTTCATTATGAAATCTCAGCGCTTTGTAAACGTTCATGACTCTATCATAATTCTGTCTCATCGAGAGTAGAATCAAAAAGCCTTAAATAATAACATAAGAATTTTCTTTTAGAGAGGATACATAGATGTCGAGCTTCGAAATTAGATCTAGAATACTTGTAAAAGATGTTATGACAAGTCCTGTAATAACAATTGATGAGAGTTCAACGGCTGACAAGGCTGCCAGACTTATGAGAGACCATGAAATTGGGTGTGTTATAGTGAGTTCTAAGGATGGAAAGCCAATAGGCATGATAACTGAGAAGGATTTAGTTATAAGGGTTGTTGCAGATAATATTCGTCCAAGCGAGGTTACGGCGAAGGAGATAATGAGTTCACCTTTAATAACAATAGATGCTGATAGAACAATAAATGAGGCAGCTAGGGAAATGAATAGACATAACATCCGAAGATTAGCGGTAATGTACAAGGGACAATTAGTCGGCATAATTTCCAGTAAAGATATATTATCAGTAACTCCTGAACTTATAGAAATAATTCAAGAAAGAGCTAAAATAGCAACTGCTGAAGAGGTTGAAGAGAAATTACCCTTAGCTGGATACTGCGATAACTGTGGGGCGTGGTCAGATAATCTTCGAGAGATTGATGGAACATATCTCTGTGAAGACTGCTATGTGGAGAGATCCGGTGCTGAATACTAGGATAAATAATTTTTGATCGAGATAATTTTTATTCATGCTTAATATTCAAAATAAAATTTAGGCGGATAAATCTTGTCGGTTGACTTAATTCTTAAGAATGCAAAGATATATGCATTCAATAGAATAATTGAGGCTGGCATTGCTATTGATTATGGGAGAATAGTCAAAGTGGCTAAAGAGTCAAATCTCCCAAGAGCATCTGAAAGAATAGATCTGAATAGTATGCTGGTTCTCCCGGGGATTATTGATGTACATGTCCACTTAAGAAATCAGGATTTATCTTATAAGGAAGACTTTTTTTCTGGAACGTGTGCAGCAGCTAACGGTGGCATAACATTGGTTGTGGATATGCCGAATAACAAGCCAGTGACATCAAGTCCGGAGGCATTAAAGGAGCGTATGAAAGTTGCTTCTGGCAAGATTATTGTTAATGTAGCATTCTATTCTGCATTTCCTGAAAATATTAATGAAATAAAACAGTTAGCTCAGGTGGGAGCAAAAGCCTTCAAAATTTTCCTATCTCATAGAGTTGGAGGTTTAGACCCAAATAATGAGGAGGCGGTTATAGAAGCATTCAAGGAAGCGGCGAAAATTGATATACCAATTGCTGTTCATGCTGAGGAGAGTGCTTTTCTCCTTGAGAAGATCAGGGAATTAAAGTCTGAGGAAAAGGCTGATTTAGACGCGTACCTTGAGGCTCATTCTATAGCAGCTGAGGTTAAAGGAATTAGACGGGCGGTAAAACTAATGAAAAATTCAGGTGCACGCCTACATATATGCCATGTTAGCTCCGCAGAAGGGTTAAAAGTAATATGGGAAGCCAAGAGAAGTAACCTGCCAATATCATGCGAAGTAACTCCACACCATCTTTTACTCTCAGATCAGGATATGAGGAAACTTGGCAACATAGCTTTAACTAATCCGCCTCTAAGGTCCCCAAAGGACGCCTCATATCTACAATTATCACTAAGAGACAATTTAATTGATATAGTGGCATCTGATCATGCGCCACATGCATTAAGAGAGAAAGAGGGTTCTATATGGGATGTTTCAGCTGGGATTGCCGGGCTTGAGACGATGCTCCCCATTCTTCTAACAATGGTGAATAAGGGCCAAATAACCTTATCAATACTCGTCAAGGTGCTTGCGGAGAATCCAGCCAAAATATTTAGATTCAAGAATAGGGGCGCTATCGCTGAAGGCATGTATGCTGATCTGGTTGTAGTTGACATGAAAAAGGAATGGATTATAGATCCGTCAGATTTTTATTCTAAAGCTAAATTCTCACCATTTGAAGGCTGGCATGTTAAAGGTAAACCAGTAAAAACTTTTGTAAATGGCACCTTAGTTATGGATGATGGTGGAATAGTAGTCAAGCCAGGAAGCGGGAAGATTATTAAATAATTAGATTATTATAGTGAGAGTTTCTTTGGAGAAAGATGCCAAAATGAAATTTGTTGTTGATGGTATGCTTGGTAAGCTGGCTAGGTGGCTGAGAATGCTTGGCTATGACACTAAATACTTTAATAACATGAGTGATAATGAGATTTTAAGGGTGGCTCTGGAGGAGAATCGCATTCTATTAACTAGGGACTATCAATTTTTTAGAAGAGCTAATTCCAGTGGTGTCAAAGCAGTATTTGTGGAGGGGGGAACCCATGCTGAGAGGCTCGCTAATTTATCGGAGCAACTTAATATTAAGCTGGAAATAGACATTAATGAATCTCGTTGCCCAAAATGTAATGCGAAAATAAGGATGATTAATAAAGAGGATATAAAAGATAAGATTCCATCATCAACCTATAAAAATTACAATGAATTTTGGATTTGTAGTGGTTGTGGACAAATATACTGGAAGGGGAGTCACTGGATAAAAATAAATAATACATTAAACCAAGCTAAACAGGTTATTTTTAAGAGAAATTATGAGAACACTAAATTATCTTCACCATATTTTGGTCAATAATTTTTATTTCACCTAGTTTTCGCATCTTTAAAACTTCATTTAAATTAATTATCCTTTCAAACGAGTTTGGTGGGAAGAGAAGTGGACATATAATTACGTCATTACATGGCTTAATCTCAGATATTACTTCTGCTACCAATGAATAATGCACTTTTTCTTCTGAACTATATTTTTCCTTTAGAACTCTATAAATCTCATTGATATGCGGGCAGCTTTCATAGAATCTTTTTCTTGGACAGATATAGTATTTAAAGTCTTGAACTATTTTACTTTTCAAGAGTTTCTTGCAGATTTCAATAGTTATTCTTTTGTTAACCATTTTTTCACTAATCTTTCGGTTTGCGTGGTCAAAGAGAATCTTACTTATAAAAGATGCATTTCTATCAGAAATAATATCCTCTCTGATTATTTGGTTAACATGCGGACCATATTCACCTATCCAAAGAATATAACGCTCGCCATCAGTAATTGGGCGGATCATGAAGCCCCAGGATCTTTGGGGTGTCCTTTCAAGCAACCATTCTGCATCATCTAATAAATTCCCATAGCCTCTGAAATCTTGGAAGAAGAGAGTGCCAAATTCCCTATCAAATAAAACAATGATGCTGCCAAGTTTTAAATTTCCGGTTTTCTCCTGTAGCAAATTAAACCCCAGAAGTGAATGTAAACACCTCATATTAAATTTTGCGTAAGATATGCCTCAACTACTTCAGTAAAATTTATATTCCATCCAATATTTTAGTGAAGCATCAAATATATGGAGGATGCTTATTGTCAGCGAGCAAACTGATCTTATTAATAGATTTCAATTGTACTTCAAAGATATTTGAGGAGGTTGGCTAGTATTGATGGTTGAAGAATATAAAGTTACAAATACCGAAGTTAAAACAAAAATATTGATAGGCCCGCCTAAACTTACACGTTTTGAGAAAGCTAGGATTTGTGGCGCAAGGGCTTTACAGATAGCTATGGGCGCCCCAGTTCTTATAGAGATTACAAAAGATTTAAAAAATCCGACAGATATAGCGCTTGAGGAATTGAAACGTGGCGTACTGCCAATAACGATTAGGAGAACCCTTCCTGATGGAACATATCAGGATATACCATTAAAATGGCTTCTCTAAGAACTGTTCCTGATGATATTGGGCATATTTTCAGATCACTTATGCCCCATGAAAATTCATGTCAGATGTAGATATTAGGAATTAAATAATTGAAACGCGGGAGAGGATTGTCTATTTAGAAGCTAAACTTGAGGATCTCAGCAGACGCGTTGATGCTCTATCAAACTACGCTAGAGAGCTTTAGATAAACTCTTCGTCCAAAAATTAGATATTCACTTTTCACAAGGGCTTCAAAAAATCCTAATAGAACTCAACCTATTTTTGATGATTTTCAACATATTTTTGGATAGAAAAAATGTCTAAAATCGCCGCGTTTCGCCTCTACTTAGATGCCCATGGCTAGAAAAAACATCCATGTATAAAGCAGGGGAGCCTAAACTAAGACGCATTTTTATAAGAAAATCGGAATAGGAATGGTGGGGCTGGCCGGATTTGAACCGGCGACCTACGGGTTTCTCCACGCTCCAGACCATCTTCATTCCCTAAGGGGGTCAGCAAACCCGTTTTCTAACATCTGGAGCCCTTAACGGCTAACGGCTTAAAGCCGCTTAACAGTCGTCATGCCGTTCTAGCAGCCCACGCATGGTGTGGCTGCTGCTAGACTACAGCCCCGCCTCCTAGAAAATTCTAGGGGATTATTCATGCTTATATATCTTATGCTGGATTCTGAGCGAAAAGGTTAAAAACCTAGATTCTTTAGATCTTATTGGATTGCCGGCCATAGGGCGCGGGAACCACCCAAACCCATTCCGAACTTGGAAGTTAAACCGCGCTCCGTCCCCGGTTTTAGTGCGGTCTTCGGCCGCGCGAAGCCGGGGAAGCTGGCAATCCAATAGTACTTTTTCTCCTAGTTTATTGAATAATGACAATTTCTATCGTAATTAATGTGCTCATAATCTACTACCTAATGAGACCTCATGTGAAAGCATTCTTTGACAGAGATGTCCCAGTTCCGAATCCTAAATATTTCCTTCAGCTTTCCTGCTTAATTTCAAAAATTAAATCTTTTACCGCCTGTTTTACCGCTTCTCTGCTATTTAACCTAGGTTTCCATCCTAAATTTTTGATTCTCGAAATGTCCAGTAACATTTCTTTTACATCCCCCTTCCAGCCTCTCCCCCCATTAACGCCTCCAGTGTAATATATTTCAACATTTTTTAAGTTCATTTCTTCAATAACTATATTCGCTATTGTTGTAACGTCAACAGTATCCTCTGATCCAACATTATATATTTCAACTTGTTCCCTAGATCTTTCAGCTGCAATAAGCATGGCATCTACGCAGTCCTTAACGTGTAAGTAAGATTTCCTTTGAGTACCATCACCTAAAACCTCAAGTCTTCTTGGGTTATTCTTCAGCTTTTCTATAAAGTCATAGATCACCCCATGCCTGCTTCTTGAACCAATGACATTTGCTAGCCTGCATATAACACTCCTAAACCCGAATAGATTTGAGTATCCGGATATTAATGCTTCACATGCAAGCTTAGATGCGCCATAAAGTGATATAGGTTTTAGTGGACCATAATCCTCTGGGGTTGGCATCTTCTCTGCTTCACCATAAACCGTCGATGTAGATGTGAAAACTATTCTTTCACATTCTTTCGTCTCTCTTATAGCTTCTAGAAGATTATATGTTGCAAGAATATTCTGCTCATAGTCAATTCTAGTATTAAATGCGCCAACTCTAACATTCGGATTAGCTGCGAGATGAAAAACTATTTCACATCCATTTAGGGCTTTCTTAACATCCGCTAGATTTAGCATATCGCCCTTAATGAACTTAAATCTCGGGCTCTTAAGCCATGACGATATATTATTGAGCCTACCACTACTTAGATTATCTAAAACAGTAACTTTTAATCCTCTATTCATAAGGACGTCAACTAAATGGCTTCCTATAAATCCTGCTCCGCCAGTAACCAAGACTTTACTGAAACTTAAATCAAATTCGCTCATAATAATTCATGAGCCCTAATTCCAATTAAGCATATATATTTTGTGCTTGAAGAATGTTATTGTTTAAGTAGTTTGGTGATGTAAAAGATGCCTAAAATTAAAGTTGGCTTAATAGGTGTTGGAAACTGTGCTTCAGCGCTTGTCCAAAGCGTATACTATTATAAGTATAAGGGGAAAGATACTGGTTTAAAATATCCCATTATAGGGGGTTTCAGCCCAGACGACATAGAGTTTGTCTGCGCATTTGATATAGCGAAGGGAAAAGTTGGAAAAGACCTTTCAGAAGCAATCTTTGCTCCACCAAATAACTCTCCAAAAATCGCAGAGATCCCAAAATTAGGAGTTGAGGTTTTAAAGGGACCCGTTATGGATGGACTAAATGAATATACGAGAGGAATTATTGATGTTGATTCCTCAAACGAGGTTGACGTGGCTGATAGGATTAAGGAGAGCGGGGCTGAGATAATTGTTAATCTTCTGCCAGGAGGTGCACGATTAGCTTCACTCTGGTATGCTAATGAAGTTCTTAAGGCTCGATGCGCCTTTATTAACGCGACGCCAACAATAATAGCGAGCGATTCATCTTGGAGCGAGCGATTCCATGATTCTGGTTTACCAATAGTTGGAGATGACTTAATGGATCAGATTGGAGCGACATTTCTGCATAAGGTAATTCTTGAAGCGTTAGTTAAAAGGGGTGTTTTAATATCTGAAACTTATCAACTTGATGTTGGCGGCGGAACTGAATCTGCAGATATTGAGAGAGTTTGGGGAACGAAACGTTTAATTAAAACAAAAGCTATTGAGTCTGTTATACCCTACAAGGTTCCTGTCATAGCTGGCTCAACAGACTTTGTTGAATTCCTAGGGAATAGGCGTGACAGCTACTTATGGATTTCTGGTCTACAATTTGGTGGATTAACATTTGAAATCGAGGTAAGATTGAATACGTTTGATTCGCCTAATGCTGCCCCAATTCTACTAGATGTCATACGGGGGGTTAAGGTGGCTTTCTTAAGGGGAGACTCCGGACATATACTTCCAATATCTGCCTATGCGTTCAAACATCCTGCCAAAATACTTCCTCTAACTGAAGCTGAAAAACTATTTGAGGAGTACATTAAAGAATAAAAATATTCTTTTCTCTTTCTTTTATTGGGAGATAAATTTTGAAGGAAGATAGGGCTACATTTCTTCAGCCTTTAAAGCGCCCCCAAAAAGTATTTGTGGCAATACCAGCTTCCATAGTTTCAGATACACCACATTTAAGGGAGAAGACATTTAAAGTTGGTTTAATAGGTAGAGCTTCAGCTATTTTCCGCGTAGATGAAATTATAATATACCCGGATATTTTGGGAGTTGATCAAAGTAAGGATTCAAATTTTGTTGCAACAATCTTATCTTACATGGAGACACCACAATATCTTAGGAAGAGACTTTTTGGAATAACCCCTAACCTGCGATATGCTGGGATACTCCCTCCGCTAAGAACACCTCATCATCCAACTAAGAGTAGGATTAAGGATATAAGGGTCGGCGAGTTTAGGGATGGTGTAGTCATTGCTGAAAGCAAAAATGGGGTTTTAGTGGATATCGGTGTTGAGAAGCCTATAACAATCCCAGATGCCCGGATTCCAATAGGTAAGCGCGTGACAGTTAAAATTAGTAGTATTGATGATGAACTGAGAGCTATATTAGCCAGTCGAGATGAAGTCCCCCTTTACTGGGGATACCATGTCAGAGTTTCCAGAGTCCCTCTTGGAAAAATGATTAAGAATGGTTTATTTGATTTAGTTATAGCGACATCTAGGCGTGGTGAGCCATTTATAAGGATTAAAGACGCAATTATGGAGAGGTGGAAGAAGGCAAGGGCGGTGCTTATAGCATTCGGTTCACCAACGCAGGGTCTTCAGGAGATAGTTAGGCAAGAGGGTATGGAATTAAGTGAATTAGCTGACTTCATAGTTAATACTATTCCTAATCAGGCAACTGAGACTGTACGGACTGAAGAAGCACTCTACGCAACCCTAGCAATACTTAATATTCTCACAGAATAATAAGGGTAAATCCTAACATAGGCGTATCATTACGTTGTTAAATACTACGTTCCAACAATAATGTTTTCACTTATCCTTCTCAAAGTTGCTATCGCGGAGAGGGCGGCAATATAGCTTGTTCTCGGATTATTTGGAAAAGGCTTATTAACTGTTTTCGTGAATATTTCACCGAATTCTCCCTTCACATGGATTTCGTGGACAATATCCTTTATACTTGGATCGACTATTACTTTAACTCTTGTTCTATCCGGTCCTACGCCTGCCAGACTTAATGTGGCAGCCACATTAACATTTTGGGGAAATAGTTTAACAGCTTCTTTAGCCGAACCCTCGTATAGGACGAGTGGTTCTTTAAGAGATGATAGATCAATCTTGCTTTTTTCAACGTAGGGTACACCACTAAAACTTATTGGTGGCTTCCTAGTAACTAAGGTAACCTCTTCAACCTGTCCTACAGCGGCAGACTTAACGTTATCTAAACCAACAATGGCTCCTGATGGAACATAAATTCTTCTACCACTTCTCCTTGCTATCTCCAATATTTTGGACATTAGAGTTTCATCTAAAAGTGCCCCTGCGCTCATAACCATTAAATCTTTATTGCTAGATAAAACTTTGAGGGCATATTGCTTAACCGCTTCCTGCGAAGCCGCTTCAATAACTATTTGGACATCGTTTCTTTTTAGAATCTCATTTACATTCTTAGCCACGAGAGGTTTATGGCTTAATTTAGAGATGAGATTTATAGCTCGCTCTAAAATTATGTCATATACAATTATTAGGCTCATGTCGCCAGTTTCTCCGCGATCTATAGCTTCCGCTATAACAGTACCTATTGCTCCGCAACCAATTAAACCAGCACCAATTTTCGTTTCAGGTCAGCCCCGTTTTTACCACTAAACGATAGATGCATGATGAATCAAATAAGATTTTCTTAGCATTACTTAGCATTATAATATTGCAGTAAATTTATAGGCTGGGTCATTTTAAAAGAAAAAATTGTCTATAAAATGTACGCTGAATGGAGGAAGGTATTTGGACTGGTTTTATTTAACGTTGACAGCGGGCATGATTTCAATTGGCTTTGCAGGATATCTGTATCATTATATTATGAGACAGAGTAGTGGAATAGAGAAAATGAAAGAGATAGCTAGCGCTATAAAGGATGGTGCAAAAGCATATCTTAGGAGACAGAATATAACACTAATTATTTTCGTCCTAGCCATGGCAATTATAGTTGGGGTTCTCTATACGATATACCATGGTGGAAATATAAGTTTTGGAGCAAGCATGGCATTATCATATGTTCTCGGGTCACTGTGCACGACGGTCGCAGCATATATCGGGATGATGGCTGCTGTAGAGGCAAATGTTAGAACTGCAAATGCGGCTAGAGAGGGGCTTAAGAAAGCGTTTCCGGTTGCATTTTATGGTGGAGCGGTTATGGGATTATCAATAATTGGCTTAGCTCTACTTGGCATAAGCTTACTCTTCTATGTTTATAGAATTATGCTGGGTTTTAGCGATAGTGATGCGACAAATATAGTTTTAGGTTTTAGCTTTGGAGCCAGCGCATTAGCTTTATTCGCTAAGGCTGGTGGGGGAATATACACTAAGACGGCTGATATAAGCGCCGACTTAGTTGGTAAAGTTGAGCTTGGGATACCGGAAGATGATCCACGTAATCCGGCAGTAATAGCAGACAATGTTGGCGATAATGTTGGTGACGTAGCTGGCATGGGTGCAGACCTCACAGATTCGTACATCGCAAGTATAGTTGCCGCAATGATAATCGGCGCAGAGAAGGGCATAAGCGCGCTAACAACGCTTCCACTTATAATAGCTGCTGTAGGTCTATTTGCATCAATATTTGGCGCTATAATTGTTAAGGTAAGTATTAAGGGTAATCCTGGGGCAGCGCTTAATAGGGGTTCATTTTCAACATGGACTCTTTTCGCCGCTCTACTTGTGCTTGTGACATGGGCGTCTGGGCTTGAGGGGAATAAGTGGCTTGGAATTTTCCTACCAACAGTCGCTGGCTTAATAGCTGGAGTTGTCATTGGTCTCACATCAGATTACTTCACATCCATAGATAGAATGCCAGCTAAGAAGGTTGCGCAAGCTTCAACAACTGGTGCTGCAATAAATATATTGACAGGATTCTCCTATGGAATAATCAGTATAGTTCCACCTGTAATAGGCATATGCATAGCAACATTAGCAGCATGGTATCTATCAAGCGCATTCGGTATAGATCCATTTTATGGTATTGCAATATCAGCGGTTGGAATGCTAGCAACTGTTGGCATGACTATATCGGCGGACGCCTATGGTCCTGTTTCAGATAACGCTAAAGGCATAGCGGAACAGTCCGGATTAGGTGAAGAAGTTATCGATATTGCTGACAAACTTGACGCTGCAGGAAATACAACTAAAGCTATAACAAAGGGGTTCGCCATAGGTGCAGCAGCGCTAACAGTTCTCGCACTATTCGCAGCATATACGCATCTAGTTGACATAAAGACTTTGAATTTAATGGATCCCGGAGTTGTTGCCGGAGTTTTCCTTGGGGGTATGATGCCACCCTTATTATCTGCTTTGCTAATACTGGCTGTTGGTAGAAACGCTGAAAGAATGATCGAAGAAGTCAGGCGTCAATTTAGGGAGATCCCTGGATTAATTGAGGGAAGAGCTAAACCAAATTATGCTAGATGCGTTGATATTGCAACTAAAGGTGCCATAAAGGAGCTTATGCTGCCATGTTCTTTAGCAATAATTGCTCCTGTTCTGACCATGATATTTCTCGGAAGGGAGGCTTTAGCAGGTTTCTTAGCCGGAAGTATAGTTACTGGCATAATATTTGCCCTATTCATGGCGAATTCAGGTGGACTTTGGGATAATGCGAAGAAATATATTGAATCTGGAGCACATGGTGGTAAGGGATCAGAAGCCCATAAGGCTGCAGTTATAGGCGACACGGTAGGTGATCCATTTAAAGATACCGCTGGTCCATCACTAAATACCATGATAACCGTTATGTCACTGGTGGCTGAAATCTTCGCTCCATTATTAGTCACAC
>Ga0209394_1000914_pt1 | contig 19664 bp, 33 predicted proteins | sample JNZ201metaG_FD_184122 | JGI IMG/M metagenome (GOLD analysis project Ga0209394, IMG submission 184122) | Hot spring microbial communities from Jinze hot spring, China to study Microbial Dark Matter (Phase II) - JNZ 20120812A (SPAdes) (version 3) ... | reverse complement strand
TCTACCAGAAGCTTTAGAATTTTAGATGCTGAGGGCGGAAGCTTCTTCTCCCATAATTGATATGTGCTGTCTTCTTTGTTTTTGGTCTCAGCAGTTGCTGGTGGCGGTATTTGATTTAGAATCCTCACACAGATACTATGTATTTCGCTTATGGCGCTTACTAGGCTGGTGTCTATTGGTGTTGGTGTTTCGACCTTTATTTTTGAGAGCATTTCAACTTGGCTTTCCAGAATCTTGATTCTCTCAGAACTCTTTCTTAGTTCATCTTCAAGCTCCATGATTCTCTTTTTGGCTTTTTGTATCTCTGATTCTTCGAGGGCTTCTTTCTCAAGAGCCTTCCTTATTGATTCAGCCAGCTCGTTTATGGCAACTTTGGTCTCAGCTTTTCTTGGGGCTACGGCTTTCAGCTCTGGTGTTATTGCGCCATGTGTGGTCTTTCTCGGTTCTGTTACATGAATGATTCTTGCTTCAGCTCCCCCTATTACCAGAAATTCTCCAGTATCTAAGTTCATTAGGTCTTTCGCTGATATGTTCAGCCCTCGTTCTCTATACCATTTCAGGCATTCTTTATCGATATATGATAGGTCTTGTGCTCCGAATTTGCCGTATAGGGTTAGGTTGGCGAGTTGTCTTGCTGAGAAGTTTATTTCCTGTGGTCTTGGTGAGACAGCTATCATCGCTACATTCAGCTTTCTCCCTTGCAGGAAGCAGTCCTTAAACGCCTTAATCATTCGGGAATAAACCCATGATGGTGCTACATGACCTGATGGTGAGCGTGGTATGTATTCCTGTGCCTCCTCAAGTATTATTAAAAGAGGTCTCTTATGCTCCTCCTGATACTTCAGAATATAATGTATTAGCTTTGAGGAGAAGCCTATAAGCTTCTCCTCGTCCTCAACATCAGACGTATAGAACACCATCGATATACCCCTTTCAACGATTGCTTTAGCGTAAGTGCTTGGATAAGCTGGTATAAAATCCAGGTCTTTAGAGTATGCCCCGCCCAAAACGACGAGGTCGCCCTTCAGCTCCTTGAGAGTGTGGTATTCGGCTCTCGGCTCAAAAATAACCACCGTTCCACCCTGAGATAGAAATTGCTCAGCTATTAATGCGGCTGTCCAAGACTTCCCGCTACCAGCACCCCCAAAAATACATAATCTAAGCCCTTCTACCGACCAAGGCTTCTCATCGGAATCTATTACAAAATCATCTGATAGCTTGAACTTCATTATATGCCCCCCTACATAAAAAAGCCGAGTATTATTAGTAAGCCGGAGAGCATGTATATTAGGGATAGTTCTTTTGTATCTGCAATTATGCCTTCAATTATAAAGTATCCGCCTACGATTAAAAGCGTTGCTTTAGGCATACCTAAGATTCCAAATAGAGCAATTAGAGCTGAAATAAAGAACCATGATGTGGTTCTCTGCTTCCTAATTAAGGATTTTATGCGGGTAATATTCACTCTTGGCATTTTTCTACCACTCTAAATCTGTTTCCACAGATACATGAGAACCATTTTACAGATAGTTTTGGCGTGTTCTTCCTGTTTACACTTTTCGGTTTAATAGACCACGTCCGATATGGCATATCTATTTCTCTACCACATTTCGGGCATTTTGCCATAGCATCACCAATTATCATTCTTCATTTGTTGATTAATAAATCTTTTGTCTCAACGCTTTTTGGCATCCATTCTGTCTCATCGAATATTCTCTTGATTTCCTCAGGGATGTTTGTGTGAACGACTTTCTCCTCAAATGTCGCCATGTTAAAGTATATTTTCTCATGGTAGTTTTTGACTTTTTCTCCCTCAAACACGGAAATTTTTGTGTCAAATCCATCATAGTGGACTATTACTCTTACTCGACCAAACCTGTCTTCATCAACCACATGTCTATAGAAGCGTGCCTCTAGGGGACTGATGTAGCGATACGCTTCCCATGACCATCTGAAGCATGAAAGCACAGCAATCGGCTTCCATCCATCTTCTATGAGATGGAAAATTTCCTTTGGCTTGTGGAATGTCCCCTCAATATTGAGGACTTCACCAACCTTATATCTTTTCCCGTCTTTTTCCATAACCACTATAAACTCCCTTAAATCTGGGTCTCTTCCAGCTCTTCTATAATGATATAATATACAGTTCTTTACACCCATAAGATATCCCGAAACATCATTTCTTAATGAGTTTTTTGATTATCTGCGATGCATTTTCAAACGCTTCGGCTAACTCTTCATTTCCGTCTAATGCGATTAGTATATCATATCTATCCTTTCTGGGTCTATAAACCTCTATCCAGACTAATGGTGGGTGATAGTTTTCCTTTACCGTAATTATTATGTGCTGGACATAGATTTTTGTATCAGACATCACCTTCTCTATTTTCATACATTTTCACCCCAAAAAGAGTTCTATTGTCAAATGTTCTCAATTAGAGATGCGATTCTTCCCTCAAGCCACTCTGGAGCATTAATGTTTATTGGAATCTTTCCTTCAGCCTGTTCTATAAGTGGTGTTATAACTGTTTCCGCTAGGCTTTGCAAGCCAACAGATTCAGCGAATTTCTTTAGCTCCTCAAGATTCTTCTTTACATCTTTAAGTCTCTTTTTTGCTAGTAAGCGTTTCACAAGCTCGTCAATTTTGGGTTTAATTGTGTTTATAGCGTCCATTACAAGCTTTCTTTTATATTCAAATATTGCGCTAGCAACTGCTGGGCTTCGTCTCGACCAGTTCTCAATAATCTCATCATTTAATTCAAACGGGAACAGTTCAATCTCAATCTTTGAAAGCAATCTTTGGTTATTTGCCATTTCGAGGTCGTATTTTTTCAGTATTTTCTCAATACTATTTAGGTTTACTGAGCTAAGAAGCTTGTTTATTTCCTCTATTTCCTCGTTAATTTGGGATATGAACTTTATGAAGTTATCAGCATAGTTGTATGGTAATAGGTAAATGTTTCTCTCGAACATACCGGACTTGAAGCGTTGTATGACCACACAGTATTTGTTGATTGCAAAGTAAGTTTTTGCTCTGATGTATTTGATTTTGTTCAATAACGCTGAGGGATAAGGATTGAAACGAATAACTCTTTTTCTCGAATCAACATATTTAATATACCTTGCTCTAACGGTTCTTCTATGCTGTGTTTTCTCGCTATATAATTCATCCATTGCTGAAAGAGCATCTTGCAGTTCCTTTATGAAGTCTAGGTAGCGAGAACCGGGGAGTTCGCTACAGTCAACAATAACCGCCAAAGAATCTTCACTTGGAGCATGACACTTTATCAAGAAGCCGTTTAGGTTAAGCCCCATTTAGGCACACCCCAAAAAGATTATATAATTTTTCCCCAAATATTTTTGTATGATACCTAAGGAAATGATGGATATTGCTGAGATTGTGGCTAGGGAGTGCCAGAGTTTTGATGATTTACTTTTCAAGGTTCGGTTTATCAGAACAAGACCGTATTCGAGACTTGTCGCCATAATACATGCCGCATCACATTACCCGTCTGTTAAAGATTTCTGTGGAGGGCTTGGTGAGAGAGAGGTAGTAGAATATGTTAAAAGGCTTGGTTTATGCGGGAAAAAGGAGATAACTATTTACAGAGGTGGTTCTGACATAAGGGCTGGGGATTGGGTGGCTTTAGAGCCAAGAGAGGCAAAATGGTATGCTGAGCGATATAAAACTCCCTTGTATAGTAAGCGTGTTTCCCCAGAAGACGTTATATGGGCTGGGACAGACCCAGCAGAATGGTTCTATGTGCCAAAACATTTGGTTGGTAAGTTCTCATGTTTAAAGGATTTTTGGGACGCTGTTGAACACAGTCTATTGAAAATTTAGTTCACCACTTCATATAGGCTATTCGTCTCCAATGTTTTCTGCATACACCTACCACATCCGTTGAGATGAGGATGAAAATCGCTGGATTCTTCTTGCAGTCCTCGCATTTCTTTACGGCTCGATTGATGTATCTTTTTAGGTTTTCTTTTTCTTCACTCATTCTCATCAACTCTTAAATGTCGGCATTCTTGCGATTTTAGGTTTTATTTTGAGGTCTTTAATACCGTGTCTAACTATGGATTTAGCAAGTCTTCTCGGCATAAGCTTTGCAAGCAAGTCTTCAGCAAATAATGATTTTTCAAGATACTTTTTGGGGAGATTTATATTTATTGATAAGTATTTGCTATGGATGATGATTGATGGTTCATTGATATTAATTTCATACCATGCGATTTTATTACCCCCTTCATCATAGAAGATTCTAGTTCGACCAAGTTTTTTACTCCTAATTTTCAACGCATCACCCCAAAAAAGTTCAATCAGTCCTGAGCTTCTTTTCAATATAGTTATATAGGTTTGGGTCATTTTCATATTTGCTTAGCCATTCCTCAAGCGCCCACACAAAAATTACGGTCTGGACGCCGAAGGGTAGTTTGCCGAGTTTTACTGTTTCGTTTACGATTATTTTATTGAACCTAGAAGTTAACTCCTCTGATAGATAAACTGTAGCCCATCTCTTTGTGGCTGGCTTTAGCTTCATCTCCCTGAGCTTCTTTTCAATATAGTTATATAGGTTTGGGTCATTTTCATATTTGTCCATCCACTCTTCAAGTGCCCACTCAGAAATTACAGTTTTCACTCCTCTCAAGTAGGTGCTAAGGCTAATTGTAGCATTCACGATTATTTTATCAAGTCTGTTGGAAAAGTCTTCCGGGACTCTGATGCTAATCCATCTTTTTGTCATTTTGTCATTTGTTATTTTCTTTTTATCAAATTTAAATTTTTCGATAGCCATCACCCCAAAAAAGCGTTATGTTCTCCGTCTAATTGTTTTTGTTTCAACGTAAGTTATCTTATTTAGTTCATCTATCAGCCTAAAGGTTTTAGATAGAGGTGGCTCAGGAAGCTTATTATTATAGTTGTCATATCCAATCCAAACAATTGACGGCTTCAGGTTTTTTATCATTTCAATAAATTCCTCCTCATCGAAGTCCATTATTGGCTCTATTGAAACAGCTTTGCGCACATGGCTGGGCAGACTTAACATGGCTTCATACCGCCTCGTCACGTTTGGAGCGTTAATAGACCAAATCCTTGTATTTCTGTTGGTTTCTATTGTAACACCTAATATTGAGTTTGGCGGTAATTCGTCAAGGAATTCGTGATATCGCTCAGGGTTTTTTGTTAGGAAAAGATAACAGTTCTTTGGTTTGCTTCTGCAAACCTCAAGTATTTTTCTTATCCATTCATTATCAACCCAGTCGCCCCACATATCACCCATAGAGCAAACGAAAATTTGCTTCTCAACATCGCTGAGACTCAGCCTTTCCCTATGTAAATGAGGCACAAAAGCAAAGCATTCTATGCATCTATGCTTTTGACGTTGAGCCATTCTTCTAGCCCAACAATATCTACAATCATGTTTACAGCCGACAATAGGATTCCAAGTCTTATAACCCTGAAACATCCTACTCAATTATAGCACCCCTTTTACCATATTCAGCAAATGTCTTTCTAAGTTTCATTCTTTTCTCAAGGGTCTCTTGGTCTGGGAGATACTCTTTTTGACTTTGTATCTTCTGTCTAGTTCTCCTAATGGTTTCGGGGTTTGTTGCTTTTCTAATTATTAGCTTTTTCAGGTTGGGGGGTATAGGTATCTTGTCAACTAGCTCCCAGTAGGTTAGAATTAGAAATTTATCGTTTTTTCTAGCCTCTGGGAAATGAGCCAGAATATATCTAACGCAATTCTCAACACTCTTCAACTCGTCCGGCATTATTATTCACCCCGAAAATGGTTATCCGCAATAGATTATTTTGACCTCGAATTCAAGACCGAGTTCCCTAAGTTTCTCCGTTAAGGTTTTGAGTTCAGTTGTAGATAAATGGTCTATGAATGCTTCGTTGTCCTGTAGTTTAACATTTAACTTGTTCCTTTTCTTTGACATAGGTTGTTTCCTCAACTCTTTCAATTTTTACTTGAAGCCCCATTGACGAGAGAATGTTATAGAGTCTCATAGCCTCGTTATAACAAGCTCTTCCTAAGAAGCCGTTATAGCGTATTATTACTGAGCCATCAACATCAACTATAACCTCTATTTCCATCACTTAATCCCCCTAATAACTATCTTCTCTCCAACTCTCTGGTTCTGAACCACATACCCGAGAGAACGGAGAGCTGTGTTAAATGAGAGCACAGTATAATATTTGATTAGCAGTTGCTCAACCCGATTTGCCAATTCCTTAGCAAGAACCCTTTCATCGTCATATCGTATTGTAGCATCGTTTAAATTCACGATTACGCCACTCATAAATCCGAGATACGCACAATCCCCAATTATGTCAACGGTGTAGTTAAGTTCCTTAGCGACCATTTTAATAGCCTCTGTAAGTAATTCCTTGTTCGGGTTCACAATTCTTATCTTTATAATGCTCCAATGAGACATATCATCACCCCAAAAATGATTAGAGGGAAGTTATTAACGATGATATTCTTGTGTCAGATTCATTTTCGCTAAGGGATTTCAGAGCTTCCTTCAAGAATCTCCTGTTAACGTTCTCAAGCTTAAGCATATTATTGATTACGTTCTTCACCATACTCAATCTCTCCTCAACATTAACTTCAATAGTATTTATCGCCTCATTAAAATGTGCTTTGGTTACAAATGGAGTGCCCTCTTCCATAGCTAGATATGATGCTTCTATAACGCTTCTTTCAAGGTCAGCCCCAGTAAACATATAGGTTTTTTCAGCAATCTCAGCAAGGATGTCGCTTCTCTCAAGCGGGACTTTTCTGATGACGCTTGTATGAACTTTAAGGATTTCCATTCTAGCCTTCATGTCTGGCGGCAGGACTGGGATAACTTCGTCTAGTCTGCCCGGTCTTAGGAAGGCGGGGTCTATATGCTCAACGAAGTTTGTCGCACCGATAACAAATGTCCTTCTATCCTCGCTTCCAAGCCACTCTAGAAGCATGTTGGTCATTCTTCTCGTAACACCGCTATCCGTTATGGATGTCGCCTCTCTGCTTAGGGTCAATTGGTCAAATTCATCTATAAATAAGATTACCGGCGCAAGCGATTCCATAAGTCTCGTTATCTGTCTAACCCTAGACTCGGTCTCCCCAACAATACCTCTTAAAAAGTCGCTTGGATTCAACGCAATCATCGGTAACCCAACCTCAGCGGCTAGGGTTTTAGCAAACCACGTTTTTCCGCATCCATGCAAGCCATACAGCAATATGCCTTTTGGTATTCCTAGACCATATTTCTGGGCTATTTCAGGGTTTCTAAGTGGTTTTATAATTCTTTTTTTAACGTAATCTTTAAGGTAATCGTATCCGCCTACGCTTTCAAAACCCCTAGAAGGTTTAATATATTGAAGCCCCATCTCGCTTAGAACCTTAATCTTATATTCTGTGAAGACTGGAACTGAGAACTTTCTCTCCTTGTAGAAGGACTCAAGTGCGGCGCTCTCTGTTTCATCTAACGTTAATCCACTTGATGCTTGAATAATATCATCAGTAACAGCTAAATCCACATCTATACCAAACTTTTCGGCTAAACCAGCCTTAATCTTGTGGGCGACGCTCTCCAGAACAGCTCTACGCTCCTCGGGTGTTGAGGGGATTACTCTAATTGTGTAAACGAACCTAAGAAGACCGAATGGAAATAAACCTGAGTCCACCGCAAAAACGGCTATTGTGGATTGATGTCTGTAAACCACGTCATCATGGCTAGCCGCCACGAGTAAATCACCTATGGCATCAGCATGACTTCTGTCATAAACATATCGTATTATAAGGATTGTCGGCTTAGATTTAAGCAGGTCTAGCAGTTGCTGAACTCCAAACCCAAAGACTCCTCCACTAAGAGATAGAGGTGCACCGGTAGTATCGGTTACGTTCTGAGACTGCAAATCATATATTAGAATCCTATGAGACTTAAAGGCTTCTGAGACGAATTTAATGAATTGATTCACCCGTTTTGGGTCGCATGTTTCAAATATAAAGGTGTTTGAGACATTACACTTCCTTTTCAGCATAAACTCATCAAGCACCTTTCCACCCCAAAAGTTAAAAAGTTGATGCTGATTTAAGTCTTTTCCCCCTTCATTATAAATTTATAGGGTATTTGATTTAGTCCTATGTCGTTTGGTGTTGCCTTTTTGTCAGCTCTAAACTTTATTAGTCTTGGATGTCTGAGCCTAATTAATTTTGTTTTTCCCTGTTCGATATACGATTTCCCATCATGCATGTAGATGGTGTTTTCCGATTCGAATATGTCTGTGTATTCAATTGTGCATACTACGAATGGTTTAATCCAGACTTTATTCTCATCCTCCGAGACCTTGAACTCCATTAGCTTCCATAATGCGGTTCTCAGTTGGTTGTTTATTCCAGATGCGCAATCACCTATCTCAATGAAGCGCCCATCATCGTCCATCACGGCTAAGTGCAGGCTTGTTACAAGCCCGTCTTTAAATAATGTTGCTTTTCCATAGCTATTTTTCTTGTTTATTGCGACTATGACAGCGTCTATCTCACCCTTTGGCTTCATCTTGTAAATTTCGCCATTAGTTCTGAATACTAACCCCTCGTATCCTAATTCCGCAACATATTTATTCCAAAAACGTTGGATGTCAGCATGTTTCTCAACTTTGATGTATGGTAGAACCCTTACCATTGAGCAGTTGCTAAACCACATTGAAGCCTCATCATACTTCCATAAATAGTTGTTTTTTATAGTGTTTCCATTAATGCTTAAAATATCCCACACACCAATGTGAACCTTCGTTAATAGGTTGGGGTCGCCAGATTTAATGTAATGCAGGAATTGAGGAAGCTTCAGCGGCTTACCATCTATTGCGTAAAGTTCAATAAGTAATTCAGCCTCTTTAACAAGTTCACCTAGAGCTCCCTCAACTTCTCTCAGGGCTGGTAAGTCCATTCTTTTTCTTCCCCATCTATTGATTGTGTAAGCGCATCCATTTTTAAAGCGTAGGAGATTGAATTCTCCATCAACCTTCACTTGAGCAACTGTAGAGTTGCTCAAGGGTATCTCCCTAAAATCCTTAACAAGTTTCATATTGGGTTTAAGATGGTCAATTTTTTCATCAACAAATACGGCTTTCTCCATTTGTTGCACCCCAAAAAAGGGGGGTTACTATTGTTGCTTAGCAATTGCTATTATCTTTTCTAGTTCTAGGACTTTCTCGCTTACCCTAGCTTTCTCGATGCCAAGTGTTCTATAATCGTTTACGTATAGTAGTTGCTCTGTTGCTTTTGGTAATTGCTTTATGAAAACCTCAGCCTCAGCCAATTCGGTTTCAGACACATCATCCATGTTGACCTTCATGGTTTCCCTGATTTCAGCAATATTTAGTGGGATAATCTCTTTAAGAATAACTCTATTGCTTAAGTTTACTGTCAGAACCGCTATTCTCTCCTCATAGGTATCATTAAATCTCACCAATATTACCTTGTCAAGTCTCTCTAAGGCTATAAGAAGCTTCTTTAGATTTAAAGCGCTGTTGGCGTCTTCAACAATAAGCCCATATTCGTTTAATGCTGCATCACAATATTTGGCGAATTCACTTTTATCCATGACATATACGTCAGCCTCAACATCATCTCCCTCAGTAAGCTTCTTCTTAACTACCTCAGTTCCATCAGACAGAACCCGCTTCAACTGACTCCAATGCTTATAGGTAGCTCCGCATGAGCATGAGTAACCACCGCTCCATTTTGGCTCAGCTCCACATGCAGGGCATACAAGCTTTGTCTCTGGTTGAATGACATCTGCATACTTTACTATTTTACCAACACATAGCGGCATTTTGAAACCGAACGCTTTAGCAACAAGCTTAATTTTTCTAGGTCTCAAAGAAGCTCACCCCAAAAAGGGTTATTATTTTAGCTTGCCACGTTCCCAGCTCTAATAGGTTTTTCCGTTTCTTCCGGCAAGTAAATATAAACAATAAATTTTAGTGGGTTCTCTAGAAAGTATTTTCTTTCTCTCTCCATTTCCGACTTAACTAGTCGCTCATTAAAATCTTTATCCACAATAAGATTCTCTAGGTGTTTTTTGTTTTCCCAATATGTTAATGCATCATCTATTTCTTGTGGGTCAATATTATGCTTCCTGCAAAATTCCAATAGATGCTTCTTTTCTATTGGAGTCATCAAGTCCTCCTCCAATAAACTTCAGTAAATTAATTAATTCTTCCTCTGCCTTAGGCTTGACGTCAGCCATCAATTTATTGATGAAATTCTGAATATCCGTGAGTTTGCCATAATAGCTAATCCTAGTGATGTTTCCATCTAGGTAACATTTAGGCTCAATTGTCATACTGAAGTAGCAGTTTGAACCAGAAAACCTCACGACTATCTTTTCTAGTATCCCGTTGCTTCTCCTAAAGGATATAGTGTAGTATCCGTTGTCTCCTTTAAATCTAGCCTCGTCAAATTCAAATCTTTTCACAAAGTTTTTTAAAGTCTCCTCGAATTGTTTTAAGTCATATTTGCTTCTTAGGGTTGGCATAGTATCACCCCAAAAAATCAGGAAGGTTGTGGTTATCCCAATCAGTTGAAATTATATTGCATTCATTTTCATTCTTTCCCCCTACTTAATTCCTCAAAAATAGGCTTCCATTTTATATAAGACTTTAGAGAGAAACTTTTTGTTTCTACTTTCAAGTCTCTGACCGCATGTTTAATTATTGCTCTAGCTAGTTTTCTAGGCATAAACTCGCTTAGGAATATTACAGCAAATGTTGGGTCTTCCAGGTAGCTTTTTGGTATTATAAAGGGCTTCTTGAGATAATCGCTATGAATAATGACTGATGATTCATCTCCAATTGGATTAATAATGTAATAGGCAACTTTATTACCTTCAGAGTTAAAGAAATTTCTTATTGGATAATGTTTTTTGCTTCTGAACTTTGACCTCATAACCCAACACCCCAAAAAGATAGGTTGTTAAAATTTTAAAATAGTTAAAAATAGAAAAAAGACGGGGGGTTATTGGTAGTCGAGAACAAAATCTCGACTACCGCACCAAGGACATCCATGCGCTCTCGCCTCAGCTAGAGGGTTTTGAATATTTAGAGAAGTCCAGCTCTGGGCAACTCCAGGTAATTTTGTAGCCTTTATACTCAAAGTAGTCCCAGAGGAATTCTTTTAGTGATTCCTCTATAAAGCGTCTATTATCTTTCCATATTGGACGGTCAGATGACAAGAGGAATAGTTTCTTAAGGTCATCTCTTGTGCATTTAATGACAGTCTTTGAGTATAAGTCAGAAATAATTATCGCAAATTCTTGTTCTTCTATAATTCTGTATATCTCATCCATCATCTTTCTCAGCTCTTCACTATAGTAATCAAGCTTTTCCTCAAGTTCGCACCTCTTCTTGTAATCAACATGTCTCTTGTATGCACCCTTGAGAACAACGATGTTCTTTGCAGGCTCAAGGTGCAACTCTTCGGTGGCATAATCGCTGATATAAATTGTTTTCTTAGCGCTAATGAAGGTGGAAAATAAATCAGCATCATCGGCACTTGTCCAGTGTCTTGTGTAAAACTCAATCTCGTTACCACAGTCGCATATAATTCTGCTATATAGCGTATCATGTGGGAACTCTAAAACAGCACCACATGAGCAAAGTATCTTGTCAAAATAAGGACTTTCTGGCTTTCTTGCCCACTTTACACTTTCAAGTTCTTTCTCCACAGATTCTTTCAAACTTTTAACATAAAAATATCTCTTTAGCTTACCCAAATGCAACTCTTTCATCTCACTCTTTTTCTGCTCAGTTGTCTCTCCAAACTTAAACATCCAGCCACCCCATCAACTGTGTGAATCGTAAACCCCTTAGTCAGCACACCAATTGGCATTTTTTCACCCAAAAAATAAAAAAGGTTAAATGATTTTCAGTTGCATGGCATATTCAACGTAATCCTCAGGGAGCTCACTTACATTCCCTAGAAAGTCAATAAACATCGGTGAATCAATAGTAATCTTTTTTACCCACACATTTCCCTTATTTGACACACGTATTAACTTAGCCATTGTCCCCTTATACACAACCGTCATGTATTTTCTATGAGTGCCACCACCGACATCAATCGGCTCAACAATCGGCTCTGGCTCAAACTCGAATCTCGAAGAAGCATCAGTATGTCTAGCATGATGCTCCTCAAAAACTATCAGTATTTTCTCCAATCTCTCACTCTTTTTCTGCTCAGTTGTCTCTTCAAACTTAAACATCCAGCCACCCCATTTAATATAATTTTGGGTAAAAAAGAATATAAGTTTTTGTCGTTGATTAGTCTTTATCTAACCTAGCTTTTATGACTGTTTTAATGACTATGCCTATAGCAATAATGAAGAGTATTATTACGAGAAAGCCAATAAATTGTATCAAGGCTCTTCACTCCTAAGCATGGTTACTATCTCATATAATTGTTCGTCTTCGTATGACGGAACTAGTGTTGATGGACTGATACCAACCTGTTTAAGTATTACTTTGCTCTCTTTAATTATCTTGGGTATGTATTGCTTTAATGATTCTGGTATCCCGCTTTCTTCTTCAAAAGCCTCTAATTTGTCATTAAATTTTATTGAACGATGTTTTACGCTAACGTAGTATGCGTTTGGTTTTCCACCGAAACGGTGCATTCCAGATACAAATTCTAATAGAATGCTCTCATGGTCAATTATTAATTCGATGTTGAACGATATATCCCTCCAATAAGACTTTATCTTCATGCCTTCACCCCAAAAGCTTATATTTTCAGAAAGATAAAAAATTATTTTTGGGTATCACTAATGGCTTTCGAGTTTGAAAAAACCCCTGAGGAGAAGAAGGAGAGAATCCCTGAGGAGAAGAAGGTATCAGTTAAAGAGGCATTTGAAAAAATTGTAGCGAGGCTTTCACCGTTTGAGCGTGGTCTCGTATATCCGATTGAGATAATAATGTATGGCGATGATTTACCACGAATAGTTAATGAAATAATTGAGTTAGTCAGCAGAGCGGGATTAAGATATAAATATGCTATTGAAAAACCTAAGCTATCAACATACCGTTACAAAGCTTATTTAAACATAGATATACAGCCAAGTCTTATTCCAACACTATTCGAGATACTTAAGGATGTTCCATCTGGACAATTAATATATACGCCCGTAAGACGTGCAAGGAAACGTTAAAGTTTGGTCTTAACCTCTAAAGTTTTAGTATGTCGCCGACTCTGTATTTCGGCGTATGGCTTTCGGTTACAATAGCGCCGATTCGTGGGTCATAGACTGCGATGAATGTTGTCGGATGATAGTGATGTATAAGATATGCGTAAAGCCAAATCGGGGCTCTACCTGACAGAACGACCCCTTTGCCAATAGGTGTGCTCGGTGGCTTGATACCCCTCAATTCTTCAGGTGTAAGCGGCTTATCCAATTCAAATTCGATGATAACATACTCGTCTCTTTCTGTTACATTAAATTTTATCCCGCTCTTTTCTTGTGTGGAGGCTTCCTCAACTTTGAACATTTAATCACCCCATTCAAAGAAAAAAGAATATAAAAGAATATATAAGTTTTATCTGATTACTGAAATTATAAGGTTGCTGAGAGGAGTTTAATTGCGTGCAAGTTTAGTTGGGCATTAAAATCTGTGTGAACGGCTACATTTGAGAATATGCCTATGGAATCTCTTGGTATATTGAATATGGATAAACCGTGCTCTGGATGGTGTATTTTAAGTGTTTTTCCCCCCTTAAAGAACCTTAAGTCCGTGTTTACTGTAAACAAAGTCTCGCTTTCCTCATTATTAAATGGTAATTTGACGCTTAGTGTGAAACGTGATGGATAACCACAATAGCTAATATGATGCCTCCCCGCTTTAAAACTGATTAAAGTCTCCTGAAAATCAATATCATTAACTAGTTTCCTAGCAAACCTAGTAATGAAATCAATCCAATTGAAAATGTGAACGTTGATTATTAAGTTATAGTAGGGACTTCCATAAAGACCATAGAGACTAGTCTCTACATGTAGTTCCTCTTTCGGGATTATATCAGAAACATACAGTTCTTTTTCGATAAGCTTCCTAATCAGTTTGCCTGAGTCATATCTGGGGGAAACACCTGGAATTCGCAAATGGAAACCTTCTGGTGAATTGACTCTTACTATTTCACTTGTAATTCCATGTTCAAGCAAAACATCTCTAATGCGCTCCAATATTCTCAAATGGATTACTCTTGCAACTTGCCAAAAGATGTTGTTCGCTATTTCATTAAGGAAATCTTGGTATGGGTCTTTAGAGTCAATTAACGTCAAAGTTAAATCTCCCTGAAGTCTGTATGTCCCATATCTTCCCAAGATTTGTTCTGGCTCATAATGATAGTCGAGCTTATTTCTAATATGATAGTCATCGGTTTTGCCGATTGTGAAAGCCCATCTCAATTTTTCGTTCCAAACAGAAACAGCAACTTTCGTGAAGTCTGGCGCATGTAGCATTTTATTTATGAAGACCTTTGAGTCGCTATTAATGCCGAGTAGATAATACGTATTCGCTCTATGATAGAAGACTAACACTAAATAGTTTTCGGAGAAAATTAAGGTCGTTGGTCTTTTCAGAGATTTAAAGATGTCGTAATGAATCTCGTTTGTGAAGTATTCTTTTGGAATCTTCTTTTTCTTTCCCGTCAGAATCATATACCCTATCTCAGCCAAAACAGGACATGATGTTAGAGAATGAAGTTTTGCCCAAATAGAACTTTCTTCATCATCCAAACAACACACCCCAAAAAGAGGGCTGATTAATCAGCCCTCTGCCTAACCCTCTCAACCTCAGTAGATAATACTCCTTTAATTATCTTAGCCCTAGCCACGACTAGTTTACTCAATCTCATTTCACCCCAAAAAGGCATCATAATCATTATAGCACTTGCTCTATCTCACGGAACTTTTCAATAATGAACTCGGCTGAGTCCCGCTTTCCCGGGTGTGTTGTTGTTATTTTTATGCCACAGACTATGTCTGCCTCGTCTCCAAACAAAACAATTATGTCCTTAGACTTGCCTTTAATATTGTAAACGCCCGAGCGGAACTTTTCCCCCTCGCCGACATTCAGATTTTCATCGTGCTCAATGAATCCCAGCTCTTCTAGGTAATATTTGTCCTCAGTTGTCAGTTTTTCCCATGGGACTTGCCAGCCGTCCAGCCATGCGGTAAACATATCTTTTACAATATCGCTTGCAACACCCGTATAGTAAATTACAATTTTCATACATTTTCACCCCAAAAAGGATAGTGAACGATTGGTTTCTATTCTTCTAACTTGAACGATTTGATTGTCTCTTCAAGCGCTCGATATACATGACAGTAATCGTATATCCAAAGACCTGCCTCAAGCCTCTTCTTCATCTCATTTATGCCCTCGTCCAAGCGTCCGTCATACTCAGCAATAGCCAAGTCCGCAATCATCTTCTCAATATTCGGTCTCCATATGTCTCTGATGTATAGCCAAGGAATATTCTCAACAAGCATTTGTGTGAATGGGGTATTCTCGTTAACAACGACCTGCTCCTCTGACCAGACCCTCTCAAGCTCAAATTTATAGTCACCGTAATCGGCTTCATGGAATTCGGCGAAAAACACTATGACTTTTCGCACATCATTAGTTTTCTTTACGCCCACTTTATAGACTATGTATGAGTGCCTAAAACCCATTCCACTCCAAGGCGTGCATGAATCAAATGGTTCAAACACAACCTCGTCAAGAAGAGGTTCAAGTCTATTCCTCGTCTCATCACATATTTTCATTTCAACGTCTTCTTTCTCATCCCTAATCCTAGTCTCCCACTCAGTCTCTTGCTCAGTCTCTTGCATCTCTTGTATTTTTCTTCTATACTCTTGTTCAAGAGTAGTGATTCTTTCAGCATATTTGCACAAGATTTCTCTAATCTGCTCTTCCAAAGCCATGAAAGCACCCCAAAGATTCCACAATTATTTATATAATTGTGATAAATAAACATACCGCCAAGCAAGGTATAAAAGAAAAATATGTGGAATTCGATGGTTTTTAGTCTTTTCAACTTTTCTCCTTAAAGTAGCTGAATGGATACAGCTTTGGGCTAGAGATAAGTGGGAAGTCATCACCAAATAAATGAATAAACCAGACTCCTCGCTTTCTCACTTTTATCGGTTTCCTATTGCTATTGATGAAAAATACTGTTGGCGGATTCCTGCTGAACGCTACTTTTGTGTTCTTTGGAATCTTAAGAGAGATATTGTCTGAAAGGAATAGATAGGTATCTTTTTTGAGTATTCCATACATGAATACTCACACCCCAGCAATTGCTAGCGTGAGCGGTTAGGCTCGCCCCCACCCTTTCCTACCTCTAGAGTCGCCTCTAGAGGCTGGGCGCACATCCCCTACCTAGTCTTAGAACTAGGAGCTACGTTAGAGATTAATTGGGGGTGGTCTAACGTAGCATACGGGGATGTGTAAGGGGGGTTCTGTTTTGTGTTTTACGCCCTAAACTCTCCCCTCATAAACTTCCCCGCCAATTGTTTCGGGGAGAGCGGATGCCACGACCTATGGGCTTTTATGCCCTATAGGTCGGCATCCTTACTAAGCGGGTCTGGGATGAGGGCTTCATTGGGGTGTTCGGCTTCCCCTAGCCGAGCGGTCATCCCTCATCCCGCCCTTAAGGTTCATCGCCTAACCGCTCCATCGTCCATAGACGCCTACCTAATTTTTCCGCCCTCTAGCCAGCCTTACGGGGCTAGCCGTTCCCCCGTCGGTTCGTCCAAACCCCAAATGGGGGAAACCCTCATCCTAAGCTGACGGGGACGGCACTAGCCCGAATTGGGTTAGGGTTTTAGATGAGCAAGGTAAGGTTAAACGAGAAATTTACATTTTCTTCCCTTTTTCCTCAATCAATTTTACAATCCATGAGGCTACAGGTCTAGGGCTTATATTTACACCCAGCTCTACGAGTGAATTTGGAATTATAACTTCGTCCAAGAATTTTATTGCTCTTTTGTATGGCAGAGCCTTTTGATTAAATGTTTTCCGAGCCTCTTTGAGAGAGGCTCTCAAGGAGTCTATTTCATTAGTGATGCTCTCGTATTGGTTTACATCGGCATTTTGGATGATTGTTTTTATGTTGTCTTTAAGAAACTTTACCTTCTGGCGTATAGCGGAGTTTAATGATGCTATCTGTTCATTACTTCTCATCTCCTCAAGTATTACCTTAAGCGCTTTCTTGTATGCATAGAGTTCGCCAACCACAACTACAAAACCACGTAAAGCCTTTAATTCATTAACCTCCTCCTCAACAACAACTGACAAATTATCACCCCCTTGTGGGCTGGCTGGCTAGAGGTCTGCGGAGCGGACTATACCCGCCCTACCCCCTCAGAAAAAGGGGGAAAGGGTTATGCCTTCGCAACGCTATCTACGAAATCAACTACAAGATTTGGGTTTCTAATTGCAGTCCAAAACGGGACTTTAAGTGTCGTCCTCTCAATAAGAAGGATTTCATTATATTCTTTCCAGCTTATCATCCTGATTGACCAATCACCACTATTTTTATGTGATTTTTCGTCATGGTCTTCCATCATGATATCAAGAATCGTCCTTGAAGGGGCAAATATGTAGTAATTGCACCTAATACATCTAGCTCTAAAAGGCATCCCCCTAACCTTCTGGGGTAGGGCTTTAGGCGTCCGAGCGAATCATCCCCATGCACCCGCTCCTTGCGGGTTGGGCGTGGTGGGCTAACCACGCCAAGAGCATCCCCAACCCCGAAACGGGGCGTTTCGGGGACGCCCTTGCTCTCGCCCCCCGTGCGGGCGAATGCGCCCTGAATCCCCCCGCCCAAGGGGTCAGGACGGTTCGCTTAGCACGAGGAGCGCATTTGCCAAATACTAAAATGCCAAAACCCAAATATAAACTTTTCGGTTCTGATAAATCGGCTCAAAAAAGGGCTTTTTTGGTGAAAAAAGAAAGAATTTTACTTTTTTTTGAGAATGGGTTTTTTAAATTTTTTGTAGGATGTCTTGAGGCTGATTTTTTTGTTTGTTTATAGTAGTTTTGCGTCTGGGAAGACTTCCAGTATTTTTGTGCGCCACTTATCCAAGGTTTTCCTTGCTTCTTGTTCTATGTTGTATTCTCTGTTTGTTTTTGGGTCTAGTAGTATTTGAGGTGCTTTGGTTCTTCCCGCTGGTAACGAGAATAGGTATCCTTGTTCAGCTAGTCTGTTTATGGTGTCTTGTGTTTTTTCGGCATCCACTTCTATTTTCTCTGTTTCCCCATCAATATTGTATATGTTTAGGACTGTTTTCTCCTTTTTATCTTCTACAAGAGTATATCCCTGAACCCAGCCTTTGAAACCAAGCCATTTGACGATTTTTAAGGCTAAATTATGTATTGATGCCCCAAGTATAAAATTCCATGCTGTTTCTATAAATCTCTTAATCTCCTCTATCTCAACGGGCAGGTCGTTTTCAAATTCCCATTTGACTCTATCTAGCAGGTTTTCACATGCTTTACGAAGAGGAATACCGAAAAGTATCGGCACATCGCCGAAGTCCCTGCATAAATCCTCAAGAAGCCTAATTGCCTCAACCTCTCTTTTATAAACTCCACTTGGAGACCAATACTTAAGCTTCTTTTTTGGAGGCTGACCAGCTCTCCATTTCCCAAGCCTTACCTCTTTTTCATTTTCAAACTCAAATGACATGCAACCACCAGCGCAATTATAATCATAAACATGGATGCAAGTGGAACAGCATCACATATAAATCCGCCAGCATACGAGTCCTCCTCGTAAATTCTAACCCTAACAATCTTGCCGGGCTCAGTCAATAGACCAGCATAAAGATAATTGCCGGAGACAGCCAAAGACCAAACATGGTATTCTCCATCATTTAATGTTAGTGTGTCAACTCTAGTGAAGGTGTCAAGGTCTATCTTAACAATCTTGCCGGGCTCAATCGCTACAGTCGCTAGACCAGCATAAAGATAATTGCCAGAGACAGCCAAAGAAGAAGCATATTCTCCATCATTTAATGTTAGTGTGTCAACTCTAGTGAAGGTGTCAAGGTCTATCTTAACAACCATACTATATAAGCCAGCATAGAGATAATTACCGGAAACAGCCAAAGACCAAACATAGTCTCCATCTAATGTTAGTGTGTCAACCTCAGTAAATGTGTCAAGGTCAATCTTAACAATCTTACCCGGAGAGACATCTAAGCCAGCATAAAGATAGTTGCCAGATATAACCAAAGACCGAACATAGTTTTCTCCATCATTTAATGTTAGTGTGTCAACTCTAGTGAAGGTGGCTAGGTCTATTTTAACAATCTTGCCGGGCTCAGTCAATAGACCAGCATAAAGATAATTGCCAGAGACAGTCAAAGATGCAACACGTTTTTCCCCATATCCTAATGTTAATCTGTCAACCTCAGTAAATGTGTCGAGGTCAATCTTAACAACCATACCCGGATAGGCATCTAAGCCAGCATAAAGATAGTTGCCAGATATAACCAAAGACCGAACATAGTATTCTCCATATTCTAATGTTAGTGCGCCAACTCTAGTGAAGGTGGCTAGGTCAATCTTAACAACCATACCATATGAGCCAGCATAAAGA
>Ga0209394_1000911_pt1 | contig 19695 bp, 13 predicted proteins | sample JNZ201metaG_FD_184122 | JGI IMG/M metagenome (GOLD analysis project Ga0209394, IMG submission 184122) | Hot spring microbial communities from Jinze hot spring, China to study Microbial Dark Matter (Phase II) - JNZ 20120812A (SPAdes) (version 3) ... | reverse complement strand
TTTTTCGGGCGCATCTTATGCGCCCCTACAAGGTTGGAGTGATAGCGATGCGGTTGCGAATTACTTGGACATCGGATAGGAATGTCGTCATGCCTTGGAACTACCTGCACCTTTTGCATGGATTCCTTTACGCTTCCATCCGAAAAGCCAGCCCAAAGTTGGGCGAGTTTTTGCACGAACAAGGGTTCGTTGTCGGCAGCCACCGCTACAAGTTAATCACATTCTCACTTCTCTTCCCCAGACGCTCAAAAGCGCACAAGGATGGCTTGGAGATGACACCGCCAATCCTTTGGTGGGTATCGTCGCCTTTGCCAGCGCCAATTGAGGCGTTAGCGATGACCCTGACGACGGAAACTTACTTTCGCATCGGCAAAGTTCAGTTAGCGGTTGAGCGGGTTGAAGTTGAAGAGGCGCCGAATTTTGAGGGACGATGCCTTTTTCAAACCCTGTCGCCAATTGTCGCATCAACTGGGGTTCGTAAAGGCGAAAAATTGGAGCACAAATTTCTCTCGCCTGATGAACCTGAGTTTTGGCGGGTCGTTGAAATGAACTTGCGCCGCAAGGCTCAAGCGCTGAACTTGACGGTTTCCGATAAGCCTTTGATGTTTGAGCCGTATGGTAGGTGGCGTTCACGGCTCTACGAAATTAAGGGCGTAAAGGTGAGAGGGTTTGAGGGCAAATTCTATGCTGGCGGGGATGCGGCGCTTCTAAGGGTTGGCTATGAAGCTGGTTTTGGCGAACGAAATGCGCAGGGCTTTGGGATGGTGGGGATACGGCTGGATACAAAAGTGTGATACGCTTATTGCTGGGTGAGAGGCACAGATGGCTGAAGCTGAGCATGGTCAACAGGTGACATTGAAATGGCTTTTATGGTGGTGAAGGATGTGAGATACAGAAGAGTGATGCTGCTATTGGTGGCAGCCATAGCATGTTATGCGCTGAGCGGAGTTTACATAGTTCGTGCGAGTGAGCGTGCCGTCGTGTTGGTGTTTGGTAAACTTGTGACATTGCAACCGATCGGACCAGGTGTGCACTGGCGCTTGCCGTTTCCGTTCGGCAGGGTGATCAAGGAGGATATCTTGAAGCGCAAGCGCATGTCCGTTGGGATTGAGGCTGTTGAAGATGTGACGGGGCGTTCTGGGATGATGAAATCGTCGCAGTTCCTTACAGGCGACGCGAACATCGTCAATGTGGGTGCTGTGGTGCAATTTAAGGTTGCTGACATCGTAGCGTATGCGTTGCGTTGTATCTATGCTGAAGGTTTGATTAAAGCGTTTGCGGAGGCGGCATTGACGAAAATAGTGGCAAGTAAGCCCATTGACAGCGTGCTCACTTATGGCAGGTTTGCAACGCAGGGTGAAGTGAAAGAGCTGCTGCAGCGTTGGTTGAACGAGTGCAATGTTGGTGTGAGCATTGTCTCGGTGAACTTCAGCATAGTGACTCCGCCGCCCGAGGTTACCGATGCATTTCACGAAGTTACAAGGGCAAGGGAAGAACGACAGAAGTTAATCAACGAAGCATACAGCTACAGAAGTGAGCGATTGCCAGAAGTTAGGGGCATGGCTGAGAAGATAGTTTCCGAGGCGCAGGCATTCAAAGTGCGCCTTATAAATCAGGCAATCGGCGATGCGCGCAAATTCGTTGCCATGGCGAAGGAATATAGGCGCTCGCCGAGTGAGACGAAGGTGAGGCTTTACATTGAGGCGATGGAGCAGATACTGCCGCGCATGAAAAAGTATGTGCTTGACTCGCAATCCGAAAGGCGCGTTAACTTGACATTGCTTGAACAGCTTGAGACGGCTAAGCCAGACACTGGAGAATCGCAAAGGTGAGACTGGAGTTTGACTTGATGACAATACCCAGCAGTGTTTGGGATTGTTCTATGACCATGTTTTGCATCAGCGTTGATGGCGCAATTGCGAGAGTAGCAATGCAACTTCAGCCCTGATCAATTCGTTCTCGTCGTTCAACGCAGCTTTGAGCGGTTCAACTGCTTTCTCACCCAAGCCGAGTATTGCAGCCCTAACCTTCATCCGCTCAATCTCGTTCCCTGTGGCGAGCATCTTGATCAGCTCAGTCATAGCGCGTGTATCGCCGACCCTCGCCAACGATTGCAGTGCTGCAAGCTTCATCACGCTATCACTGGCACGCGCTATGTCCCAAAGCATCCTTATGCTTTCAGCATCACCGTAGAATGCGAGCACACGCGCTGATGCCATCCTTGCGATGGGCGTCTTTGACTTCAGTGCACCCTTGAGCACTTTCAATCCGTGTTGACCGAACCTGCCGAGCACCAGTGCAGCTCTCATGGCGAGTTCCTCATCCTGATATTCAAGCAGCTTGCGCAATGCTTCTACGGCTCGCTCATCCCCTGGGAAAACGCTCAAGGCTTCAATTGCGTGCATTCGCACAACCCTTGAGCTGTCGTTTAAAGCTGCATCCGCAATCAGCTTGACAGCCTCACTGCTGCCAATTTGCATCAATGCGCTCAACGCGCCTACGCGCACATTCTCATCGCTGTGTTTGAGCAATTCGCTCAGCACTGGCAACGCCTTCACGCCGTGTGATGAGATTGCAACACCAGCAGCCCAGCGCACCTGTGGCTCTTTGCTCGTCAAATCCCTTGCGACAATTCTGAGCACTTCCTTATGCTTGAGCGCCCTCAGCGCAAGCAGCATGCTTGCACGCTCATCGCCGTGAGCCTTTTCAAGTGCCTTCAAGAAAAGCTTCAAGCCGCTCTCACCATAGCGAAGCAGCATCATTGATGCGGTTAAGCGAACTTCCATGTCAGCGTCACTTAACATTGATCGCAGCCTTTCAATCATCACCTCTTGCGGCAAGTTCATGTTGGACAGCGCATGCAGAGCGAGCTTTCGCTCAATCGCATCATTGCTGTTAAGCAGTCTGTCCACTTTCTCAAGTTCTGCGTTGCCGAGTGATGCCAACGCAACTGTGGCACATGCCCTCACATACTTATCTGCTCCTTTTTCCGACAGGCGCTTGATCTCCTTTGCGGCCTTCTTTGATGGCTTAAGTGCAAGCGCGCTAATTGCCAGTGCCCTGACGATGCGATGCTTTGAGTTTGCAAGCTCGGCAAGCTTTGTGGCGGCATCTGGCGTTGGGAACTTGAGGAGCAGTTGCAAAGCGCCAACCACTACAGCGATGTCGTTATCGGAGAGCAGCGCAACAAGGGCATTCGTTGGGACGGATTCAATCAGGATGAGCAGTTGCATTTGCCTCTGGCGGAAAGCCGCGGCATCTGGCATTGTGCAAGTTGTCCTTGTGCGCCCACTTATGCTGCTTCCCAATGGCTCTTTAAACGCAATGCCAGTGCCAAGCATCTGACATATTGGGCGCAACGCAGCCTCGTTCAATCGGCTAAACAGCTTTGGAGCAGCTCCCTTGAGCGCAGTTGACCCATCGCCAAAGTAAAGTTCAACCAACTTGCGCCATGTAGCCTCATTGCGTGATTGCGAAAGGTGCGTTATTGCAATTTCAATCTCCGAAGGGGAGTGAGCCCGCTCTTGGCGAAGGACTGTGAGCATGGCATCATCAACAGCTTTGTCGCGCATACCAGCGATAGCATGCAATGCTGCAATGCGCACCGCCTCAGCTTCGTCATGGAGCGCTCGCTCTATCAGTGCCGAAGTTGCGTCCCTTGAGCGGCGGCTCAGCTCAAGCGTTGCCTGCAGGCGCTCTTCGGCATTGCCGCTGCGTGCCATGCGGATTAATTCGCTCATCTTGAGCGCCGTTAGCCTCTTCATCCCATGGGTGGGTTTAAGGATGATATATGCCGCTGCGATGAAGGAGACGACCACAATAGCGATGGCAATCACCGCAACATTTCGCAAGCCCATTTTTTCGGTCACCGTCCGACTGAGCCCGTATGCCCTGCTTGAAGGCAACAGAATTCAAGTTGAACTCTTAGCGCGCAGTTGAAGCATCCGCTACGAGAGTGAAGATGATGGTTCAGATGCGAAGTTAGCGCATTCCGATGCGAAGGACATACGGCGTGTTCTCAAACGGCGTTTGCAGCGCTGTGAGGCGCACAATGTAAGTGTGCGGTGGCAATTCCTCAGTTTCAATTGTGATGGGTGGGTTTTGACCGCGCACCGATTGGAGAGTTTTTCCGTCCACAGCCCGCACATGAATTTCAAATTCGCCACCGCCGCCACTCCAAGTTAGCACAATGAGCAAAGAAGCCTTTTCCTTCAAGGTGATGCTGTAAGGCGGCGAAATCCTGCCGCTTGATATTGTGCCGATGAATTCCCTTACGGCAGTGCCCCTCTTAGCCACAAGCAATGAGTTGGCTTTCTCGGAGAGCTCAAATGTGATTGGGCGCACGACGAGGAATTGCAACAACTTCTTTTCAACATCGCTCAGCTGTGGCTCGTTATGGAAGCATGTGAACACCACAAACCCATTGCCGTGTCTGAACGATATGAGCAGCGGTCTGCCCTCGTGGATGAGCCCACTCATATCACGGTAACTGCCAATCATGTAGACGGTGACATTGCCCGCCACCGATTCAATCGGAAACCACCCTGGAGCATTGAATCTGAGGCTCAAGCTTCTCCCAACAATGCTTGCAAGCGCATCATCAATGACAGTTGCATTAACGGTCTGTGCCTCACCCCTATCATTGGCAATGCGCACATACTCTGGGAAAGCTCTCTGAACCAGTTCTCCAGCCCAATCACTCGCATATAGGGTGCCGCCGTTTTCAACATACCGCCTTATGCTTGAGGCTGCCTTCAAGACATTTTGGGTAAAGCATCGCCATGAGCAGTTAATGAAGACGACTTGAAAGCGCTGCAGGTAGCTCACATCCTTAAGGCTGTCAAGGCTGATCTGCTCAAACTCGTATCCCTCACCGAGCTCCCTTAGGACTTGCCCGATGTCATCGTAGCCTCTTGGCGTGACGGCGAGTTGTGCCTTCATGACAGCGCTGCGAAGCTGCCCTTGCGTTGTGGTTATGGGTATGTGCAGCGATAAGAAATGAGTTGCGCCGATAAGGACCGAGAGCGTGATGAGCACCATAGCGATTGACGAGGCTACCTGTATCACCGTTTGCGCGAGCGCAACAGTTGGTGGCGGGAGAGCTGTGCCGCATTTGTTGCAGAACTTGGCTCTGTGGCGGTTGGCGGTGCCGCACCTTTGACACACATTTGAGGCGAGCGGCGCAGTGATGATACGCCCCATCCTATAAATGAGCCTTGTGTTGCCGACGGTGATGATATCGTTGTGCGATAGCTGTGCCACTTTAACCGGCTTATTGCAGTGCAGCAGCGATGCGTTTGAAATTGACGCAACCCTGTATGTGTTGCCATCCCATTCAAGCAGTGCATGCTTTGGAGCAATATCCCTGTCGTAGTAAATCGGTATGTCGCACCTCTCATCCCTGCCGAGCACTAACCTCGGCTTATCAAGGACGAACTCCCTCCCCTCCATCCTGCCGGAGATAACCTTTAAAGTTGCGTGTGCAAGCAGCTGCTCAAACAGCGCCGAGAAGATGCCAACGAGCATCCCGATGATGATGAATCCAATTCCCCTTTGCAGACTGCTTGTTGCAGAGTAGCCCAAAAGCAATGCGCTCATCACCTCAAATGACAACCCGCCAAGCATGCCACCAATCGCACCACCGATAAGCGAGTTGATCGTTCCCTTGAGCGATTGCCTTGCCACTCCCTGCGCTGAACCTACGAATGCACCAAAGCACGCCCATCCGAGCGCGCGTGCACCCATACCGAGTTTGACCATGGTGAGCGCACTATAAAGGCTCTCGGCAATCAACATGCCGATGCATCCACCGATGGCGCCAAGCCAAATCCCCAAGGTGGCGTTCATGGCGATATGACGCAGCGTCCTATGCATCAATCCTTCTGCGATGCCGATGGAGGCACCGATGAGCATTCCAACGATGGTGCCATATGTGGCGCTGATGATGTATGTGCGTATGCCATGCGCGCTTTCAAGTGCCATCCCGAGTATTGGCTCCGCTATAAGCCAAGCTGCAAATGCGCCGAGCGCACCAGCTATTGAGCTGTAGAGGAGGCGCTTATGCAAACTCCGTTTCATTTGGAGCTCACTCCCGCTATTCAACATAGCTCTTTTGGCAACGGTGATGCAACATGTTGAAGAGTGACATGGGAGTGCAACTTAGTTGGTGCGTTTGCGTCATTGTGAAGTGAGTAGTGAGCTTGTGAGTTGTGGCGCACAAACATGTGATTGTGAGGTGGCTTAAGATGGGCGATCTCAATAGGCGGGATTTCCTGAAAGCTGTCACCGGTGCAGCTGCAACTGCTGCAGCAGCCTTAAGCATCATTCCCGGAGCGCGTGCCGGTGAGGTAGGTCCGATTAAGGTTGGCTTAATCGGATGTGGTGGCAGGGGTAATGGCGCTGCAAGGGACATCATGGCTGCTGGCAAACAGCTTGGGATTGAAGTGAAGGTCATAGCAGTCGCCGATGTTTTTGAGGACAGAGCTAAGGGGGCACAGAACGGTTTAAATCAAGCCGGAGCTGACATCAAGAATGACCATGTGTTTGTCGGCTTAGACGCCTACAGGAAGTTGATTGAAACTGATGTTGACATTGTCCTCCTTGCAACTCCACCCGGCTTTCGCCCGGAGCAATTTGAGGCAGCTGTAAATGCAAAGAAGCATGTGTTCATGGAGAAGCCCGTCGCCGTTGACCCAGTGGGATGCAGGAGGGTTATGGCTGCGGGTCAAAAGGCGAAGGAACTTGGTCTCTCGGTTGTCTCAGGGACACAGCGCCGCCACAGCTTCAGCTACCGTGAGACGATAAAGCGCATCCATGACGGTGCCATCGGGGATGTTGTTGCCGCATACGCCTATTGGTGTCAGGGTGGTCTTTGGGTGCGTGAGAAGTCACCGAACATGTCCGACTTGGAATGGCAGTTGCGCAACTGGCTCTATTTCACATGGCTCTCCGGCGACCACATCGTTGAGCAGCATGTCCACAACATTGATGTCATCAATTGGGTGATGGGGACGCATCCTGTGAGCGCATTCGGCATGGGCGGAAGGCAAGTTCGCACAGCTCCCAGGTATGGGCACATCTACGATCACTTCGCCGTTGAGTTTGAATATCCGAACGGCGCACGCATGTTGAGCATGTGCCGTCAGATTGATGGCTGTGATGGCAGGGTGAGCGAATTTGTCGTCGGGACGAAAGGGCGCTCAAATTGCAATGGCTGGATAAGGGGCGAGAAGGATTGGAGGTATGATGGTCCAAACCCAAACCCGTATGTGCAGGAGATGGTTCACCTGCTTGAGAGCATCATTAAGGGAGAGCCGATAAATGAGGCTCAAAACATCGCCGAGAGCACGATGACGGCAATCATGGGGCGCGAGTCAGCATACACTGGGCGGACGGTTCGTTGGGATGAACTGATGAAGTCGGACATGTCGCTCATGCCGAAGGAGCTCAGCTTTGATAAGCCTTTACCTGTGCCACCTGTTGCAATGCCCGGACGACCAATGTAAGTAAGATGCTGAGCAGATGGCACTTGTTGTTGCCCTAAGTGCCATTGCAATTGGGCGCGTGGGTTTCAGGCAAACTGAGGTGGTGTTATCGGTTTAAAACTCACTTGGCAGTTCTGCGAGTTGTGCCGCCGTGAAGACAGGTCCATCTTTGCACACGAACACCCTGCCGACATTGCACCTGCCGCACTTCCCAAAGCCGCACTTCATCTTGTTCTCAAGTGTGGTATAGATTCGCTCCCTTTGGAAGCCGAGCTTATCAAGCGTCAGGAGCATGAACCTGATCATGATTGGCGGACCGCAGGTTATGACGATGGCGTTATCCGGCTTTGGGTCCAACTTCTCAAACACATTCGGAACAAGTCCAACCTCGCCATCCCAATCCGGCGTTTCACCGCCCGGGTCAACCGTCCTGACGACGCGGACTCCGGGGGCTTTCTCCCACTCCTTCATTTCGTCCTTGTAAACCAAGTCGGCAACTGTGCGAGCACCGTTGAGGATGAGTATCTCGCCATAGTCATCTCGGTTGTCCAAAGCGAACTGAATTGATGAGCGCAGTGCTGCCATTCCAATGCCGCCGCCAACGAACATCAGGTTACACCTTTTCCAGTCCTCAATCGGGAACGAGTTCCCATACGGACCGCGCAACCCGATAAGCTGACCAACGCACATTCTCCTCAGCGCTGTCGTCACTTTGCCCATGACCCTGAAAGTGCATTCAATGTAACCTCTGCGTGTTGGTGAGTTCGTAATGGCAAATACGCACTCACCCTCGCCGAAGACAGAATACTCGGCGAACTGCCCGGGACGCCATGTGAAACTCTCTTTGATGCCCTCATCTACAAACTCAAGGCGAAGCGTGCGGACATCCGGAGTCTCATCCTTCATGTCAGCGATGCGCATGAGATGAGGCTTGAACGGATGTTGAATATCTGCGCTCATCTTGATTCACTCCATCACCACCATGTCATTTTTGCAACCAAAGCTGCTACGCAGCGGGTGAATGGGTGACGGAAATGGCTTCAGCCGTTGCCATATCTTCCATCACACAGATGCGATTCTTTTTGCGACTTCGTAAATGTCCATTCCGACTGGGCAGACATCAATGCACCTTCCGCATCCAACGCACATGTTCGCTCCATAGCGCAGCGGGAAGTATGAAAACTTGTGCATGACGCGCTGCCTATAGCGATGGAACTGTGTCGGTCTGGGATTATGGCCTGAGGCGTGCAGCGTGAACATGGCAAAGCAACATCCATCCCAGTTCCTATATCGGCAGCCTCCATGCGGGTTGTCCTCATCGGTGACATCAAAGCATGAGCAGCTCGGACAGACATAAGTGCAAGCACCACAGCTCAAGCACCTTCGGCACATCCTCTCCCAAAGCTCGCTGTCAAAGTTGACTATGAGCCTATCAGCAACCCCGACCAATTCGCCAGCCGGCGGGAGTTTACTTTCAACCTTTGCTTGTTTCTCCCTTGCCCTCTTTATCTGCTCATCAGTTGCTTCGGCAAACAGCTCCGAGGCAGCTTGGATTAACTCCTCACCCTTCTCGGTGCGCACCATGAACAGGTATGCATCATCAATGTCGCTCATGAGGGCATCAACGCCCTCACTCCAATACGGCGAATAGCCAGCTGCAGTGCAAAAGCATGACGGAGTTACAACATCGCACGCAAGCGCAACGAGAGCAGTCCGCTCAAGCCTTATGGCAAAGTGCACATCCTGTGGGTCATCCAAGAAAACTTTGGCAAGCGATGTTATGCCGGCACCGTCGCACGGTCGCATGAAGAGGATGGCGGTCTTTGGGACATCGGGCAAAGCATCATCAAGCTCAATTTCCTCATGCTTGAAGCGGAAGCGAAACAGCGGCTCAGTTGGCGGGAATAGAAATGACTTCGGTGAGAGGTTGCTTTTTGTGTAGTTTGTTGGAAGGGCATACTCAGCTGCGTCTGTGAGCTCATCAAATATGACCAATCCATTGCGCTCCTTTGGCACTATGATGCGCATGCCGATTGCCCTCAACCTCTCACACCAGCTTTTGAGAGATTCCTTTTGGAGTGTGAGCGTGCGCATATCCCTCCACCCGCTTTAACGGATGAATTCGGCTAAGTCATCCTCACGGAAGGTGGTCAGCGGCGGGCTCTCTTGCACATCAAAGCCAGCTTCATATCCGAAACGCTGTTTGACGACATTGTATAGCTTTCTGTTTATCAAGTCCAACCTTATGCCCATTGGGCATGAACGATAGCACTCATCGCACCCGATGCATCTTCCGGCAAGGTGCATTGCTCGCACCAAGTTCCAAGTTAAGTTGCCCCTGCCGTTTATAGTCGTCGGAATCCACTGCGGTCTGTTCCTATCAGTGATGCACGGTTCACAATAGCACATTGGGCATGCGCCTCTGCAGGCATAGCATCGTATGCAATTTGCGAATTGGCGCATCCAAAAGTTCCACCGCTCATTTGGCTCAAGCGATTCCACGAACGAGATAAGCTCATCCCTTGGGTCTGGCATGGTTGATTGGTCAATGCCGGTTGGAGATTCAATCAAGTGGTCGTAAGTGTTTGGGCGCCGAACTGCGCATGAGTAGCACTTGAGTGCGACATCGCCATTTGTGAGCACGCCACCACAATCAACGCCGATGATGAAGACCTGTTCCCTTTGGAGCTTGTTCTCCTGTATGAGCACATTGATGGCTCTCGCATCGCATCCCTTTGCGACGATCCCAATTCGTCCAAACTTTGTAACGAGCGCGTTAGTCAGGTAGACACTCAAGTTGTGAACGCAATGTTCGTTCATGATGAGCGAGTCTGCCTCATCCGGCGATGTTACGAATGTTGGGATGATGTTTCCGAGTCTCCCTTTTGAGTAGCCTATGATGACGCCAACATTGCCTCTGCTTAAAAGGTCCCTTGCAAGCGAGCGAAGTTCATCTGTCATGCGCTCGTATGATGTGCTTTGTATTGGCTTTGGCTTTTGCAGCCCGCTCACCTTTGGTAGCTCAATTTGCTTTGCGCCATTTGGGTGAGCCTCCCCCCACTTAACCGGCATTGGTCCGACGGATGAGACCTCGGATGTGAGTTGCGCGATAAGCTGCGCCCACTTCGCTCCCTCAGATGCCGACACCCACGCGAATTGCAACCTCTCCATTTGCAGCCCGATGAACTGCATTAGCTGGTGGAAAACTGTGAAGCGCCTGCGCGCAAGGTAGTTGCCGCGAAGGTAATGACAATCTCCCGGATGGCATCCGGACACAAGCACAGCATCGGCGCCGTGTTCAAATGCCTTGATTATGAGCACGGGGTCAATCCTGCCCGTGCAAGGCAGCCTTATAGCCACCACAGATGGTGGGTATTGAAGCCTCGTGGTGCCAGCCATGTCAGCGCCTGCGTATGTGCACCAATTACACACGAGCGCTACTATCTTCGGTTGGTGTGATGTGCCCCCTTTTTCATCCATCTCTGTGGACACCATCCCAAGCACAAAGGGCGAATGGATTGCTCATAATACGAGTGTCACCCTGCGCAGCGAATGAAGCGCGATCCATAAAGCATGGATGCAACACAGTTGCCTGAGTTAACTTGCCAAAGGTGCCGGTTAGCGATAAACTAATTCTGTTGGGAAATGCCGTTTACAGTGTCAAGTTGGAAATGCAGTTTGACCGGGAAGGTGGGTGGTATTCCATCCACTTTTTCTTTTGAGCATCGTGATGTGCCTTTCTGTGCCATCCAGTGCATGAGGTGATCACGGTGAGAAGTGAACAGCTGTTTGAAATACTGACTCAGGTGGAGAGGGAAAGGGAGCTTGAAAGGGAGGTAGTCTTGGATGCGTTGTGCAGGGCGCTCAAGGTGGCGTATCAAAGGCAATTTGTTAGGGAGAGGCGGCGCGGTCAAAAGCGCAAGGTAATACCGAGGCTTATAGTTAGGCTTGATCCGGACAAGCGCGAGTTCAGTGTGTCCGTTGAGAAAAGGGTTGTTGAAGAGGTTAGGAATGCCGGGCTGGAAATCTCTTTGGAGGATGCCCGGAAGATAAAGCCGGATGCGAAAATTGATGACCTCATTGAAGTTAATGTGCCACTTGAGCGGTTCACTCGCAGCGCTATGCAAGTTGTCCGTGAGGAGTTCCTGCAGCAGATACAGGACATATGCTTCAAGCGCATTTGTGAGAAGTTTAGCGGGCTCAAGGGCGAGATGATCAGGGCTGAGGTGCGCCGTGTTGACAGGCGTGGCAATGTATACCTTTACGCTGATGGTGCCGAGTTGTTCCTGCCAGTCAGGGAGCAAATCAAGACCGACAGTTATCGTGTTGGTGAACGCCTCAGAGTTTACATAAAAGAGGTGCGTTCTCCAAACGAGCGCCAAAGGCGTGGTGCAAGGAGGGGCGAGGTCTCCACTGAGCCCATGATAATCGTCTCAAGGGCTGATAAGGAGCTTGTGCGCAAGTTATTTGAGCACGAAATACCAGATGTGAAGGAGGGCGTCGTTAAGGTTAAAGCTGTGGCGAGGGATCCCGGGGTGCGCTCAAAGGTGGCAGTTTCGTCGGACAGACCAAATGTTGACCCAGTTGGAGCATGCATAGGTCAGCAGGGCAGAAGGATTAACAGCATCGTCAATGAGCTTCACGGTGAGCAAATTGATGTCGTTGGATGGAGCGATGACCCGGCAGAGTTTCTGGTGAATGCGTTGAGCCCGGCAAAGATTGACTATGTCATTCTGAATGAAGATGGACGCATAGCCACAGTCGTTGTTCAACCGGATCAGCTCCCGACAGCTATAGGCAAGGAGGGCAAGAATGTAACTCTTGCTGCCAAGCTGACCGGATGGCGAATTGACATAAGAAGCTACGGTCATCTGGAGCAACTCCTCGCAAAGCCGTCGGAGGAGGTCCATGAGGGTGAAGGTGCTGAAGGTGATAGTGATGTGAAGCCAGAAGTGAGTGGCGAACTTGCAGCTGGTGAGGATGTTGATATGGTGCTCAAGGTTGATAGTTCAACTGCGCAAGCGGGAGCTGTAACTATAGCTGAGGGTGCTGTTGAGCCTTCGGTGAGTGATGAGCAACCATTGGGAACATTTCACAGCGATGAAGGTGCACAGCATATCTCCGAACAACAGGGTGGATGAGGGATTGTCTTTCAAGGCGAAGCGCATAGGCGATGGCGGTCATCAGCCACAGCGGACTTGCGTCGGCTGTAAGCGTGTGAGGGCGAAGAGCGAACTTTTGAGGGTGGCTAAGTTGGGCGATGGAGAGGTGGTTGTTGATGTCGCACAGAAGTTGGGTGGGAGGGGAGCATATATATGTCCGATTTGGGAGTGCGTCGTTGCAGCGCAAAGGAGAAAGGGTTTGGAGGCATCCTTAAAGGAACATCTGTCGGTGAGAATTTACGAGGAGGTGTTAAGGAGCGCGTTTTTAGCCACGGGCGATTGGTGGAAGCCAGCGCAGAAGCGATAGCGCTTTTCCGTTTCAGACATTGGAGGTGAAGATTCGTGAGCAAAATCAGGATTCACCAGCTCGCAAAGGAGTTGGGCATGAGCACAAAAGAGCTGATTGAGTTACTTCACCAGCTTGGCGAGGATGTGAAAGGCGGTCTAAGCACGATAGATGAATCCACAGCTGAGGCAGTTCGCCATATCGCGCTTGAAGGGAAGGGTATGGAGGCAGTGAAGGCTGCCCCTAAGAGGAGGGAAAAGGTGCTCACGCTTTCTCGTGGTGAGAGGCTCCCCGCAGGCGAATTAGCAAGCCGATTGGGCATACGGTTTAACAGGCTTGTTGATTGGGCGCTGAAGAAGAAGGGCATCCTAATCACGCCGCCAGTGGAGCTTGAATATGCGTTCATAGTTGAGGCAGCTGAGGCTTTTGGGGTTAAGGTGGAAGCACCTGCAGGGGTTGAGGAGGTGACCGAAGCCGAAGAAGTTGGAGTGGTTGAAGCTGCGGGTGTTGAAAAAGCTGAAGCAGCTGAAGAGGCTGAAGGTGTTGAAGCAGTTGAAGCAGTCAAAGCAGCTGAAGCAGTTGAAACAGCCGAGGTGAGTGTGCCGGTTGAGGTTGGTGAGGTGGGCGAAGAAGTCAGAGAGGGTGGTGCTGAAGCTGTGGGCGTTAAGGAGGAAGTAAGGGAGCAAGTTGCCGAAGTTACAGCTCTAACCGATGTGAGGAAGATCGTGAGCGAGGTCGCAAAGGGTGCGGAGCGCATAAGGAGGGCAAGGGAAGCCGGTGTCGTCTTGGAAAGGATGAGGGAGCGTCCACCAGTTGTAACGGTAATGGGGCATGTGGATCACGGTAAGACAACACTGCTTGATTATGTGCGCAAGACGAATGTAGCTATGCAGGAGGTCGGGCAGATAACGCAGCGAATCGGTGCTTCGGTAGTTGAGCATGGCGGTAAGAAGATTGTGTTCATAGACACCCCCGGACATGAGGCATTTACAGCGCTTAGAGCTCGCGGGGCACAGGTGACCGACATTGCAGTGCTCGTAGTCGCTGCCGATGATGGTGTCATGCCACAGACAATTGAGGCGATAAACCACGCAAGGGCTGCCAATGTGCCAATCATAGTCGCCATCAATAAGATAGACAAGCCGAATGCCAACCCAGATAGGGTGAGAACGCAGCTCGCCGAGATTGGGCTTGTCCCAGTTGAGTGGGGTGGCAATACGGAGTTCGTTGAAATATCGGCGCTGCGTGGTGACGGTGTTGAGGACTTGCTTGAGCTCATATTGCTGCAAGCCGAGATAATGGAATTGAAGGCAGATCCAGAGGCACCAACATGGGGCGTCATCCTTGAATCGGAAATGGATCCGAAGCGTGGTCCGGCAGCGACTGTCATCGTGCAGCAGGGGACTTTGAGGGTTGGCGACTTTGTCGTCGCCGGATATACATGCGGGCGCGTAAGGGCGATGTTTGACGATAAGGGAAGAGAAGTGAAGTCTGCGACGCCAAGCATTCCCGTGAGGATTTATGGGCTTGAGGAGGTGCCGGAGGCTGGCGACATACTTGAGGTTGTCGCGGATGCCAAGGAGGGCAGGGAGATAGTTGAGCAAAGGAGGGCTGAAGCGCAGGAGCTATCTCGCCGTCCAGCGAAGCCGCTGACCTTGGAGGAGTTCTTCCAGCGCGTGCAGCAGAGCGAGAGGAAGGAACTCAAGCTAATAGTCAAAGCGGATGCGCAGGGTTCGCTTGACGCCATCGTGTTTGCGCTTCAGCGCCTTGAGCACCCGGAAATCGGGATATCAATCATTCATCGTGGTGTTGGGAATGTATCCGAATCGGATGTGATGCTTGCTGTTGCCTCTGAGGCGATAATAATCGGTTTCAATGTGCGAGTAGATCCGGGGGCAAGAAGAGCATTGCAGCGTGACCGTGTTGATGTGCGCATTTACCAAATCATCTATGACCTGATTGATGATGTGAAGCGTGCGATACTCGGCATGCTTGAGCCAGTTAGGTATGAGAGGGTTGTCGGGGTGGCTGAGGTGCGTGCGACATTCAAGTCTGGCAAGTTCGGCGTTGTAGCTGGTTGTTATGTCAAGCGAGGGAAAATAGTGCTCGGACTGCCATGCAGGGTGATACGCGATGGTAAGGTGGTTTACGAGGGCAAGATCTCTTCCCTCAGGCGCTATCAGGAGGAGAGGCAGGAGATACCTGAGGGAATGGAATGTGGCATTGGTGTGGAGGGATTCACAGAGTATCAAGTTGGCGACACAATTGAGGTTTACACCATCGTCCAAGAGGAGAGGCAAATAAGTGAGGTGCACGAGCGCCCAGTCCACTGGGAGGCAGCTATAATCACCCATGAGGGGGAAACCACCTAACTTGATGGTGAGCCGACATGGTCATTGGCGTGTGCACGATGCAACTTCAAATACCAGAAAGCCTTTCCCTCAAGGATAAGAGGCGCGTCCTACAAAGCCTGATAAAGCGCATACGAAACCATTTCAATGTCTCCGTAACTGAGGTTGACCATAAGGATAGCAGGGTGTGGGCGAAGTTAGCCATTGCGTGTGTATCAAGTGATGGCGAATTCGCCATGAGGACGCTCAATCACATAGTCGCCATGATTGAAAAAGACCCGAAGATTGTGGTTGAGGACTACTCGGTTGAATTGCTTTGAAGGGGTTGAGCTCCGCTGATTCACAACAGTATGAGATTGCATCATTACAGTTTTGCAGGGGGCTGACGAAGTGAGGGCAGGCTACAGCCGAATGGATAGGGTGAATGAACTGCTGCGTGAGACAATAAGCGAGATACTGCTCAGGGAGGTGAAGGACCCGAGGATAAAATTCGTGACGATAACCGAGGTGAAGGTTTCGCCGGACTTGCGCCACTGCCGAGTCTATTACACCGTCTACGGGAGCGAGGAGGACAAAAGGAGGGTGCATGAGGGTTTGGAGAAAGCCGCCGGGTTCATCAGGCAGGAAGTAAATAAGCGTGTGCGCCTCAGGTTTATCCCCGAGATTGAGTTTGAGTTTGACGAGCGCATAGGGAAGGGAATGGAGGTTATACGCCTGCTTGACCAGTTGGGGGAAAAGTGAGCGTATAGGTTGTGGTCAAATTAACAGTGTGGAGGCGATGAGGTATGAAGCGCAAAGTGGCGTTGGAGCTTTATTCTGTGCGTGAAGATTGCGCAAAGGACTTGGAGGGAACTTTGAAAGCGGTTGCGGAGATGGGTTACATTGGCGTTGAGTTTGCTGGTTATCATGGGCGCAGTGCCTCTGAGCTGCGCAAGATGCTTGATGATCTCGGACTGCAAGTTGCTGGCACTCACATCCAGCTTGAAACACTGCTCGGGGACGAGCTGAAGAGGACGGTTGAGTTCAACCATGAAATCGGAAACAAGTATCTCATAGTGCCAGCTGTAAGTGAGGAGTGGCGGCGCACAAAAGATGATTGGCGAAGGCTTGCTGAGCTGTTTAACGAGATCTCTGAGAGAGTCAAGCCAGAAGGAATGTTTGTCGGGTATCACAATCATATGGTTGAGTTTCAACCGATTGATGGTGAGCTGCCATGGGACATCTTCTTTGGCGCCGCAAATGAGGATGTAGTCATGCAGCTTGATACGGGCAATGCTATGCGTGGTGGCGCAAGCTTTGAAGACTTGCTTAGAGTGCTCAAACAGTATCCGGGGAGAGCGAAGTCAATCCATGTGAAGGAATTCTCAGCAACGAATCCGGATGCGATCGTTGGCGAGGGTGATATTGATTGGGGTGAGGTGTTTGAGCTATGTGATACGATTGGTGGGACTGAATGGTTCATTGTTGAACAGGAGAGCTATGCCTACACCCCAATTGAGTGCGTGCGCCGCTGCCTTGAGAATTTGAAGAGGATGGGGTTAGTGTGAGCACGCACTTGCGCTGTGGAAGCATGCAGTTAGCCGTGATAGTGGGAGCGAAGCAGCACTTTGCAGTTTGGTGGCTACACAATCACGGTAAAATCTCCGACCATCGTGGCATCCTCATGTGGATCAGCAATTGACCGTCACGCAGCGTTGGTGTGATGGGTTGCCCGTTCACTTCAAATCGCTTTCGCTGCTCCACCTTGTTCAAGGCAATGGCAATGTGAACATCGTTTGTCTCTTCTCCCAACGGTGAGGTGATATAGAGTCGCACTTCCGCGTCATTCCAACGCACCAGCAGATTCCCATGTCGGCTTAGCGAGATGCCAATTCCGTTTCCCTTCCATTGCGTTGCCCTTATGAGCATCAGTGCACCCTCATTTTTGGCGGTGCGGATGGAGCACAATTCGGCATCCGTAGCAATGCCACGAGTCGTAATAGTCCCTTCAGCGGTGCGGAGAAGGAACAGTTCCTCTGCGTTACCCCTCTTGAAGTTGATGGCAAATCCGTTTGCAAGCTGCTCAACGCCGATGCACGCTACTGGGTTTTCCCATTGCGGCGACATGTGCGCAATGATGAAGCCGTCTAACCAACTCTCCCATCTTGCGAGCAGGCGCTTTTTCTTTTCGCCTCGCCCGCCATCTGCAACATGCTCTGCAACTTCAAATTGCCCGCCATCAGGATACAAGATGGCTGCGCGTAACTTGGCGTTGCCCTTTGTGATTTCATATGCTCCCTTCCCGACTTCTTTCCATTCGCCATCGCAATGGTAGAGCCAATCAATGGTGCATGGCTTTACGGCAGAGATGCGGTCGCAGATGAGAATATGAGCATCGTCAAGGTAGACGAATGTGCGCTCAAATTGTTTTAGCCCGTCATAAAAGCGCCCAGCATTGCCCCTCACCATGCCATATCCTGGAGCACCAAAAAATTCGGTGATGCGTGCCCTATCACCCATGCTTGATATTGGTTGAGTCCATCCCAATCCTTCGCCAGCTTGTCCCTTCCCATTGACGAGGATTGTGTTATGGTCGGCGGTTAGCTTGCGGTCATGCGCATAGCCAGCGTCCATCGCAAAAAATTCGCCACGCCAAAAAATCATGAAGTGACCCGCATCTGGATGGTCGTGAGCGACATTGACATAGCGTGGTTTCTCAGCTGATTCACGATAGCGGCAGAGTGTATGTCCGCCATAAGGACCGCACTTGAAAAACGCAGCAAGCGCATTTGCGTCGTCCCAACTGGAACGAAATGTTGCAACTTCCAAGTCTGGGAAGTAGCGCCATGTGGGATATGTTGATAAGTCAGCGGGTTTAAGCGTCGGGTCGTAAAATAGGATGAGCCAGCACTGATAATCGTAACTCTCTGGGGCGGCTTCATAGTTCCTCAGGTGTAATGCCTGCGCATATGAGTCACGAAAAAGCGAGGCAATGAGGAAGTGATAATGGTTGAACCACCCAACGCCGCGCCCACCATCACCATAGTCCCAGACATGCTTCCTTGTGGGCAAAACCATGTGTGCACGGAAGTGAGCCATCTGACGAATGCACTCTTGCCCAGTCAGCAAATCCACATGCGTGCATCGTCGCAACGCCCACAGTGTAGGTATGAGGTATTGCGTCCCAAAGGCTTGATAACCGACGGACTCATGGTTTGAGCCGTCAGGTGGAAGCCATTTCACGACCTCTTGTGCCTTGCGTATGCCATAGTCCAAGTAGCCATCAATTTCAGCTATGTCGCCATAAAGCGCAAGCGAAGCAAGGAGCAATCCAGCGAGGCGATGAAAGAGGTGATTGTTTTGCGGGTCTTGTTGCCAGTAGTGTGGACCGCTGCCCTTTTGCATGAAGCCCAGTTCATACATTCGGTGGACTTGAAGCCAAAGCTTGTCTTGGACGAGCTTCCTTTCTTGCTCGCTGAGCCAGTTATATGCAACATCATAACCGATGGCTACGCCAGCAAGTATGTTGGCAGCACCCATGCCAGAATCGCGCTCTTGACCGATCTCAAAATGCCTTGAGCGGCAAAATGTTAAAAGCAACTGTTTTGTGGCTTCCTTGTAGCGCGGCTCATCGGTAAGGGCAGCGACAAAGGCAACTGTTACCATTCGCCACCAACCCCAACGCTGCGCTTCCGTTCCATCTGTGAGCCATCTTTCATCCTTTGGTGGCGTTAGGGCTGTTTGCGCATATTTGAGGGCGCCATCAAAGAATTGCTTGTGCGTGCTTTTGATCCGCTCTCGCAACATTGGCAACTCCTCTTCCGTGAAGAAAAGGCGCGGATGTTTTCCGAGCAACTCCTTTCGGAATGGTATTTCAAACTTGCCAGGCAGTGGCTTGCGCTCTATGACACCCAACTTGACTTCGCCCTCAATGATGACGGTGATGTCGTCAACAATCGCGGCATCTGGGAAATTCTCTCGGCTGCCATAAATGACAATGTGCGTAAAGCCATTCGGCATCTCAGCCATTTCGGCGTGCACTGCCCTGCCATCAAGCAACACTTGCATCTCACCGTCAGGCGCAACGCTAAATGTCCACTCATGCCACCCTTGCTTGACAGTGCCGCCCGCCCACATGCGGTCATACCAGCTGCGTGTCACCGTGTTGATGTAGCCATAGCCGCGATTGCCCGCCAAGTAAGGCGCATACAGGCGACCATAAACGACGACTTTCCCATCGGCATCCATAAGCCCAATTAGCGGTCCGATTGCATATTGCCTTTCGTTCTCCAAAGTTGTCCCGCTATCGTAAAACCAAATTCGCACAGTGCCATAAACTGGCTTTGAAGAAACCGATATTTTTGCCATCCCTTTGAAGCCCACTCGCAATGCGAACTGACCGCTGTGAGTTGGTTCTTTCACGAGTGTCGCAT